>OLOS01000021.1_pt1 | contig 175423 bp, 197 predicted proteins | sample 1672631 | NCBI WGS metagenome assembly OLOS01 (sample SAMEA3136707, study PRJEB25190) | human gut metagenome | biome: human gut; feature: human-associated habitat; material: faeces | place: Austria | collected 2013
CGGAAATCGGACCGGCAAGAAAGCCGGTACAGGAATGCAGTGCACAGGATGATGAAAAAATCAAAGAGATGCTGCAGTATTACCATCTCATATAATAACACGGGAAAGGATGATGGATATGAAGGAATACATCGTACGGGAAGATAGAGGAAAGCTGCTACTGTATACGCTGCTGAATCTGTGCTTAACCATATTGCTTATGCTGCTGACAATCTATGTTTACGGTTCCGGACATTTCCTGCTTGCGTTCTTAAGCATCACAGGTCTCTGGTTTTCTGTAAAAGCCATGTGCCGTTATGGCTTTCGGCTTGTCAAAAACACCCCGGTATGTGAATTTAAACGCGACGAGGTGATTCTTCCGGCACTTCCCAAAGAGCAGCGGCACATGAAATATAGGGATATCCGTGCGGTAAAAATTCTTCGCAGCAGCAGCTCTGTCAAGCTCTTTTTCTCAGGAGATCATGTGACGCACCCCTCCGGCTGGCAATACGCAGGGGCGGTCTATCTCTTTCAGAGAAAGAAGCTGAATGATGTACAGAAGTATGCCATGGACTGCCTTCATACCCATCACATATCCTTCGAGGTTGTACAAAAGGCATAAAGCTAAAACAACAGGAGGTACGTATATGCAGAAAGCAGAGCTAACAAAACGCATAGCGGAAACAGGCGCTATGGCAATCGTTCGTGTCGAAACGATAGAGCGGGGAATAGAAATCGCAAACGGATGTCTGGAAGGGGGCGTCAGCTGTCTTGAAATCAGTTATACGCTGCCCAATGCAGGTGAGGTGATTCAGGCTCTGCGTGAGACATTTCAGGATCGTCTGATCATCGGAGCAGGAACCGTGCTTGACAGTGAAACAGCCAGACATGCCATCCTTCACAATGCGCAGTTTATCATAGCACCGAATTTTTCTAGGGAGGTTGCCGTTATGTGCAACCGGTATCAGATTCCCTATGCGCCGGGCTGCACGACATTAACGGAAGCACTTCAGGCTCTGGAAGCAGGGGCAGCCTTTATCAAGGCGTTTCCGATTTCCGATTTCTATGGTCCCAGACTGGTATCCGTATTCAAGACGCCGATTCCCTATATGCCGATTCTTGCGAGCGGTGGAATTGATCTGAAAAATCTGAAGGATTATGTGCTGCGTGGTGTGGACTGCTGCGGCTTCGGCTCACTTCTCACAAAAGGCAGCCGGGAAGAAATCGCAGCCAATGCACGCTCAATCAGAACGCTGATTGATGAAGCAAGACTGGAAATGCAAACTACGGCGGGATAACGTTTTAAAAGCCATTATGATACAATGAAAGGCGTATGATGAGCTGCGCCTTTTTTTGAGTTCAAAATTTGTGCGTATACAAAACAAAACTTGTACCGAAAACACTTTGTCAGTGATACCGTTTTCAGATAAAATCTAGTTGTAAGCATCATATGGGGAGGTATGTGTATGGATAATGAACTCATGGCACTCATGCAGGTGCTGTCCAATAAGCCTTATCTCACTCTGAAGGATATCGAAGTAAGTGCCGGCATTACCCGTCGTCAGGCAACCTATCGTATTGAAAAGGTGAACGATCTGCTGCGGCAGCATCATGCGCCCATCATTACCATTGGAACAGCGAAGGAAATTCGATTGGATTCCAAAGCACGGCAGAAGCTTGAGGAGCTGCTTCAGGAGATGAATCAAAGCAGCCAGTATTACATGAACAAAAAGGAACGTCAGATCTATATGTATCTGATGCTGTTTATGAACAGTGAGTATCTGTCATTGAGTGATTTCATTGATTCTCTCGGTGTGAGCAGAAGCACGGTGCTGCTGGATTTCAAGGAACTGACACAAATGCTGGAGGAGCGCGGCATCCGGGTGAGAAACAACCGGACCAAGGGCTATTATCTGATTGGCTCCGAAATGGAAATCCGCAGAATGATGATGAAGTATGTCATTTATACACTTGCCGAGGAACAGAGTGCTAAAATCTTCGATGTCTTCATCGACGATTTCAATCTGGATATTTTTGATTATTCACGGCTGGTGATCACGGAGCTTGCACAGCGGCATAACATTCGGTTTGTAGAAGACCGTCTGGTGGAGTTTATTTATATTTTTATTTTTCTGAAGGCACGTATGCAGAGTGGAAAAAACACAGAGGAGGAAATCCATGCGTTGCTGGATATGGAAGCAATATCCTCGATGAAGGAATATGAGTTTACGGTGGAGCTGTTAAAGAATTACAAGAACACTGACAATATTACAAATACGGATATCAATTATATCTCCTCGTGGATACTGGGAATTTCCTTTGGCGATATCAATGAGGAGACCAAGGATTGTATACTGATCTCCGATATCATCGGAAAAATCATGACCCGTTTTGAATATCTGAGCGGAGCCCATTACCGCAATACCGAGGAAATCTTCATTCAGCTGTATTCTCATTTTCGACCGGCCTATTACCGTCTGCTCTGCCGTCTGCCGATATTCAATCCACTGTGTGACAAGGTGAGGGAGGAATACCGGGAGCTGTATCAGCTTGTGGAGGAAACCATGAAGCCGTTTCATGTGATTTTCGGTGGAGATATTCCGGCAGGAGAGATTGCATATCTGACCATGCATTTTGCTTCCATTTACTCCGATCAGAAAGCGTTTGAAATAGCGAAGCAGAAGACTGCACTGGTGGTGTGTTCCAATGGAATCGGCAGCTCTGCCATTCTTTATAACGAGCTTACCGGTATGTTTCCCGAGCTGCATTTTTTGCCACCGCTGGAAACCTCGCATATCCATGACGTCAAAGAGCATGTGGATATCATATTTTCCACAAGCTATGTTTCTTTGGGGGCGGGTATCCATGCGCCTGTCATTCGGGTAAGTCCGGTCATGTCCATCGCAGAGCGCTATCAGGTAATGCGCGAGGTCTACATGCAGATGGGAAGTCATTTTTTAAAGCAGCCCAATGTTGATGTCGTGATGGGGATCGTAGCAAAATATGCGAATATCCAGAATGAGCATGCATTGTACAATGAGCTGATTACGTATTTCTCTCATATTGACACGACTACACAGGAGGAACGTGTCCTGCATCTTGCGGATATGGTCAAGCCTGAGCTGATCCGTCTGCATATGGATGCCGATAACTGGGAGGAGGCTGTGCGGAAAGCCTATGAGCCGATGGTACAGCATGGCTATATCACGCAGAATTATGTGGAGGAAACCATTAGCAGCGTAAGGATCGTAGGGCCGTATATCGTTATCACAAAGCATGTGGCGCTGCCGCATGTGAAGCCGGAAGCTGGGGCGTTGTCCGTTGCACTTGGGGTTGGCGTATTAAACAGCGCGATCGAATTTGGAAACCGTGACAATGACCCGGTAAAATATATTTTCAGCCTGAGTGCTACAGATAATCAGACGCATTTGTGCGCCATGGCGGAGCTTCTGGAGATGTTTAATAAGCAGGAATTCTTCGATATGCTGGATCAGGCGGAAAACAGCGATCAGGTTATGGTGTATTTAAAAGAAAATCAATAGTGAAAAGCAGGGCGGTGATTCTACAGATCATCGTCCTGTGTATTTGTCTTGAGGAAGCCTCGAAGTGTTATGTCTGAGATTTATTTTCGCTTCTATATCATACGTTCTGCGCTTCCCTTATATCCTGTTTTCTTGTTTGCAGCGTGCCGTATTCTTAAAAGAATTAGCGCTGCATGTATTCCTGCAGTTCTTTAGCACCCCTTGGCAGAAAATAGACATCCTTCAGATACTTCATACTGTTTAATGCCTCCCGTGCATTGTAGGTCAGATCAAGCTGACATCCTATTTCTATAGCTGTTTCATGAAACTGCTCACACATTGTAAACACCGCCTGCCACAGCGCCTCACTCTCAGCTTTTGCGTAGGTTGCCAGAAAGATCTGATATACAGCATCTGGCAGCAGCTGTTCCATATATTTTCCGCATTTTCCGGCACTGATTTGAAAGTTATAGGAAATGCCGATTTTCCATTCCAATAGACGTTTCAGCATGGGTCGCAGGGTAAAGTCAATAACATCCAATGCATAGGGGAGCTCATTTCGTTTTAATCCCTTCGCGACATTATTCAAACACCACCAGTATTCATTGCAGGTACAGGAAAACTGCTGTTGTGAAGGCTTTTGAATCCAGTATTGCTGAAGTGCTTTTTTACTTGGCTGCGGGAGGATTCCATCCTTGTCAAGCAGTATTTGATAGGCTTCCAGGTGCGTCTTTGCATAATCCTGTGTGCAGACATGAAGATCAATCCGGTTTCCGTCCCTCAACTGCATAAGCCACCCGTAACAGTTTTCTTTATCCCCTGGATCATAGACACTGTCTTCCGGATACTGCATATAAAGCCGTTCACCGAAACGATCAATCCAGCTGTTATCTTTTTGAAAGGAAGCTGTTTCTTTTACGATATATACGACATCATAATCCTGAAACATATCCCTGGGCACATCCGGGTTCACACGGGAGCCTTCCAGGTAAGCCGCCCGTATCCTATCATCCTGCGCAGCTGTGTTGATCAGCAGCTTCATTATTTCGTCTTCTGTTCTCATGAATGTTCACCTTGTCCTCTGGCAGCACGGTGGGATAGCATTATAGCTGTATTTTGCTCATCCATGTGGTGCACCGCTTTCCTATTCTATATGTATTATAACGTGAAAACAGAAAATATATATGCTTTTTCAGGAAGGAAGTTACCGAATGCTTTTAAACCAGATGTGAATAGAGAAGAATATATTATAAAATCTGACAGTGCATGACTACGCAAAACGCTTAACAGAGAAAGAAATAACTTGCTGTTGCCGTTTCTACAAAGGATTCAGCTGGACAGTCTTGTTTTATCCCTTTATAATGGAACATAGAGGTGAATATAACATGGAAAAAATTACAAGCTTTTGTATTGATCATGACATACTGGAAAAAGGAATGTATATATCAAGAATCGATGGAGATATTATTACCTATGACCTTAGAATGGTGAAGCCAAACTGCGGTACGTATCTGGATAACGATGGTCTTCATACCTTTGAGCATCTGTTCGCTACCTATGTAAGAAATTCGGTATACAGTGATGCAGTCATTTATGCCGGGCCGATGGGTTGTAGAACAGGCTTCTATTTTCTAACGAGAGATTCTATCAGTAAGGCGCAGGCGGTACAGCTGGTTAAGGATACGATGGCGTTCATTGCGGGATTTGAGGGAGATATCCCAGGTGCACAGGAGTCTAAGGAGTGTGGCAATTATCTGGATCATGATCTTGCCAAGGCGAAGGCCTATGCAAAGGCTTATGGTCAGGTGATGAAGGACTGGAACGAGGAACAGCTCGTTTATCCACAATAAATCAGTGGTTTCAGACTGGATTGGTCTGAAGCCTTTCTTTTGAAAGAGGGTGACGTATGAAAACACGTATCAATTTGCTGGAGGGAAACATTCTTCCTGCATTAAGCGCGCTGGCATTGCCAATCATGGCAACCAGTCTGATCCAGATGGCCTATAATCTGATCGACATGATATGGATTGGAAAAATCGGTGCAAGTGCTGTTGCGTCCGTTGGTGCAGCCGGTATGTTTATGTGGCTGTCCAACGGTCTGGCGACATTGGCGAAGATGGGTGGTCAGATTAAGGTCGGCCATGCGCTGGGGGCGCAGAAGAAGGAGGATGCGGCGTCCTATGCACAGAGCTCGATTCAGATGGGAATTGTATTTGCCATCGGCTTCGGTATTCTGTCTATTGTGTTTGCGGATGAGATGATCGGCTTCTTTCAGCTGAACAGCGCACAGGTCATACAGGATGCAAAGCTGTATCTGATGATTACCTGCGGTCTGGTCATATTTTCTTTTATGAATCAGATATTCACCGGGATTCTGACAGCGATGGGGAACAGCAGAACCTCCTTTATCGCTACCGGTATCGGGCTTGTTTTGAATATCGTGCTGGATCCGCTGTTTATTTTCGGCTTTGGTGCAATTCCTCCAATGGGTGTTGCGGGGGCTGCAATTGCGACAGTTCTTGCACAGCTGGTGGTTATGCTGTTGTTTCTGTATACCATACTACGGGATACGGTCTTGTTCAGTAATATCCATATACTGCATTCTTATTCTTCACAGCATACCATGGAAATTTTCCGTATCGGGCTACCTTCCGCTGTGCAAAGTATGCTGTTTTCTGGCATTTCCATGGTCATTGCAAGATTGATTGCAGGCTGGGGAGATGCTGCCGTGGCAGTCCAGAAGGTAGACTCGCAAATCGAATCCATATCCTGGATGACTGCGGAAGGCTATGCGGCGGCTTTGAACAGCTTTGTGGCTCAGAACCATGGTGCGAAAAATACAGATAGAATCCGGGAGGGGTATCGGCTCTCCATGATTGTCATGCTGTCCTGGGGTGTGTTCTGTTCTCTTGTTCTGATTGTTTTTCCACAGCTCATCTTTCAGGTCTTTATTCAGGAAGCAGAGGTGTTGCCAATGGGGGTGGATTATCTTCGTATTCTTGGTGTTTCCCAGTTGTTTATGTGTATGGAAATCACAACAGCTGGTGCCTTCAGCGGACTTGGGAAAACGCTGCCTCCATCCATTGTAAGTATCACGTTAACCGGCGCACGAATACCGATGGCGATATTGCTGGGAAGATGGCTGGGGCTGAATGGCGTCTGGTGGGCAATTACGATTAGTTCGATCGGGAAAGGTATCGTATTGCTGGGGTGGTTCTTAAAGGATATGAAGAGAGCAGGTATGCCAGAGAGGTAATCATTGTGTTAGAATTTGAAAGTTAAAAAATCATTTCATTATGCTAGAATCAACGATTAAGGTTGATGATGAGCTGGCATTAAAATATTTGCAGGATATTATGGGAAAGATGGAAATTATAGATGTTCTTTCAACATCAAATATGTATTTGAATTATCTGATACATTCAAAAGTAGAAAAAATAAAATCACTAAATATTGATTTAACGTGTGGTTTTAAAAATACGCTGGATTTTCTGAATCTTTTTGAATTGACAACGATCCTGGGAAATCTGATTGATAATGCTATAGAGGCTCAAAAATACGTAGAAAATAAAAGGTTTATAAAGCTTTCAACAATAAAAAAAGCGGACAGGGTTAGGCTTATTATAGAAAATAGCTGTAATATAGAAGAAATCCATATGGATAATCAGAAGCTTATTACAAGTAAAGAAGATAAAGAAAATCACGGAATCGGCTTTAACCGTGTTTGTGAAGTGGTGAAGGAGAAAAATGGCATTATTACAAGAACTGTTAATCATAAAATATTTACAGTGGAAATTGTATTGCCAATCGAATCGTAAAAGTGAAGCTGGTAAAAAAGGTAACTGATTATTGCAGTTGATGGGATAAGTCTTATTAAGAGATTGTTGAAGGATAGCTTAATAATCATAAACAGCTATGTTAGAATGATAACAAGGGTGAAAATGGTTTTATCTTCATAAAATCATAAAAATTTATTGTTTTATGTACACAAAAATAAAAATAATTATGATTTTATGTTCATAAAAAAATGTCACAGGGTTGGCGTTTGCATTCAAATGTAGTATACTACTATTATAGGAGTGATGCTATGTATCGAATGATAGAAGAAAATATCTTAAAGTGGAAAAAGCAGGAAAATCATAAACCTTTACTTATATCTGGATCAAGACAGGTGGGAAAGACGTACAGCATACTTAATTTTGCTAAAAAACACTACCTATCTTATGTATATATTAACTTTGAAAGAGATGATGATATCAGAGCTTTTTTTGAACAGACATCGAAACCGGAAGAAATCATGATGAATCTGCAGGTTTTCTTCCCTGAAGCAGATTGGAAGGCTAAAGAAATTTTAGTTATATTGGATGAAATACAGGCGTGTCCCCAGGCGTTGACATCCATCAAATTTCTAGGTACAGAAACACCTTATGATTACATTTTGAGCGGCAGTCTGCTGGGAGTAGCTGTGAATCGTACTTCCTCCTATCCTGTAGGCTATGTGGAATCCATGGAAATGCAACCAATGGGATTTATGGAATTTTTATATGCTGTTGGCTTAAAAGCTGAACATATTTCCTACCTTAAGGAATGTTATACAGAAAAGCGAAGAGTAAATGAAGGTATTCATAAAGAATATATGAAGCACTTCAGAAATTACATAATAACCGGGGGTATGCCGGAAGCGGTGAAAACCTTTGTGGAAACCGGGGATTTTGTAAAGACAAGAAATATTCAGCAGCAAATCGTAGAAGGCTACTATCGGGATATGGCAAAATACGCAGATGCATCAGAAAAAATAAGAACACATGAATGTTTTCGTTCCATTCCTCTGCAGCTCGCAAAAGAAAATAAGAAGTTTCAATATAAGCTCGTGAGAAAGGGAGGACAGGCAGCGCATTTTGAAAACAGCCTGCAGTGGCTGAAAGACAGCGGGACTATTTCATTTTGTTACCGGCTGCAATGTATCGATGTACCGATGGAGGCCTATAAGGAATCTTCTGTATATAAGATATATATGAGTGATACTGGCTTATTACTCTCTCAGTTCAAAGAAAATGTGATGCAGGATATTCTGAAGAATGAGTTAGGTGTATATAAGGGAGCAATCTATGAAAACATTGTGGCGCAGATGCTGACATTCAATAAATACAGTTTGCATTATTTTGAACCGTCTTCTCATTCAGAGATAGATTTCATTATTGAACAGGATTGCGGTATTGTACCTATTGAAGTGAAAAGCTCCATGAACACAAGGGCAAGAAGTCTAAAAGCGTATATAGATAAGTATGAGCCGAAAAGAGCATTACGCTTTTCTATCAGAAATTTAAATATATCTGAAAGGATAGAGGATTACCCGTTATATATGCTGATGTTTCTTTAATAAACTTTTATTCTATATAAGATTGAGCTTAGCACGATTAAAAGTTCAATCTTTTTGAATATAAGATAGATATAGCTTTTACTGCTAACACAAATCATGAGCGGAGAATCTATTTCGAGATTATAATGCTTAAGATATTTTCGGTGTAAATATCTTATCCGACAATATCTATCACCGTTATTGTTGGATATCCTTCCGTTTTTATGATAGGAAATCTATCTGTTAATAAGGAACAGAGATAGATTAGACATGGGTGAAGTATAGTAAAAAAGAGGTGTTTCACACAATGCGAAAGACCCCTTCTTTTTCTGATGAATATGGATAAAATATCGTTGAAATCTATAAGTTCACTTTCTTTAATATAAATTAAAATATTAGCGATTTTACGATTTTCAATCGTTTTGAATATGAAATAATTTGTTGCAAATATAGGGAGCGAAGCTTCCCATATATTCTACAGCTGAAACAGTATACCCACAGCGGCGGAAGCAGCAATGCACAAAATTGGATGCCATTTGCGTTTATTCGATAAATAAAAGATAACGGCAAACAGCAGGATACACGGCCATTTGACCATTTCCATGAAATTTTCACTATTCTGAAATAAAGCAGCGATGAAAATCGTTATACCGGCAGAGGCGATGAGTGCAGTGACTGCTGGACGAATACCGTAGAAAACGGATTTCACCAGCTCACTGTCCTTAAACTTCTTCAGAAACTGCGCAACGATACAGATCACGATGATGCTTGGCGCAACAAGCCCAAGCGTCGCAACGATACCACCCAGCACACCATTGATATGATAACCGGTGTAGGTTGCCATATTGATACCGATTGCACCCGGTGTTGATTCACTCACAGCAATCATGTCGGTCAGCATATCTGCAGTAAACCAGTGATATTTATTCATCATTTCCGTAAGAAACGGTATGGTAGCCAGACCACCTCCAAGGGCAAACAGTCCGGTTTTGAAAAATTCGTAGAAGGCAAGCAGCAATAACTCCAGATTCATTCCTTCACCTCCCTGCGGCGAAGTGCACAGACAATCACACCGAGTAATGCGGCGATGATAACAACAAGGACGGTTGATACGCTGGTAAAGGTGATTGCAGCTAGGACAACGGCAAATAACAAGATGCCGAAGGTATCCTTAATGCCGCTTTTCCAGAGCTTGACAACAGCGTTTAAAACAAGAACACAAACCGCGACACGGATACCTGCTAAAGCATGCTGAACCATAGCAAGTGAGGAATAGGTGGTAAGCACAGAGGCAATCAGCAGAATAATGATGATGCTTGGCGTAACAACACCCAGCGTTGCGATAATAGCACCAAGGATTCCTTTCTCATAAAAGCCGATAAACGTTGCCGTGTTCACCATGATGATTCCCGGTGTACACTGCGCAACCGCATAGTAATCCATAATTTCCTCTTCTGTGGCCCAATGCTTTTTATCCACAATTTCCTTCTGTATCAGCGGCAGCATGGCATAGCCTCCACCAAAGGTAAAGGCTCCGATCCGCATAAAGACAGAAAACAGTTCCCAGTAAATTTTCATAAACACCCTCATTTCCATATAAAGAATACCCATATTATACAAAAAACAAACATAAATACAAGAACTGTGGGGTATTTTCCCCTGGTTTTGGGATTGTAAGAGAAAGCGCTACACTATATAATAATACATATGGAGGTTTACTTATGTTCAATATATATCATCAGCCCTATACCAGAGGCCGCTATCCCACAATAGCCGCAAACGGTGTTGTTGCTACCGGAAACAATCTTGCTGCTGCAGCGGGATTGCAGATTATGCGAGAGGGTGGCAATGCCATTGATTCCGCGATTGCGACAGCCGCAACACTTACCGTTGTTGAGCCTACAGCAAACGGTATCGGTTCCGATGCCTTCGCCATTGTGTGGTACAAGGATGCCATGTACGGTTTAAACAGCTCAGGCTGTGCACCTATGGAAATTTCAATAGAAAAACTGAAGGAACAGGGTATCACGGAAATGCCGAAGCATGGATGGACACCGGTAACGGTACCGGGAGCACCCAAGGCGTGGGCGGAATTAAGCCGCCGGTTTGGAAAGCTGCCCTTTGCGCAGGTACTCGCACCTGCGATCACCTACGCCCGTGACGGATATCCGGTACCGCCGGATCTTTCCAGAATGTGGAAGATGGCTGTCAGAAGCTATACGGATAAAAAGGATGATCCGGTATTTGCACAATGGTTTCAGACATTCACCTTTCAGGGAATGGCACCGGAGGTAGGACAGCTGGTAAAGCTTCCGGATCATGCGAAAACATTGGAGAAAATAGCGGAAACACAGGCAGCCGCCTTATATGAAGGAGAGCTTGCACAGCGTATAGAAGAAGACAGTATCGCACACGGCGGATACCTGCGGAAAAAGGATCTGCAGCAGCATAAGGCAATATGGGTGGATCCGGTTTCAGTACATTATCACGGCTATGATGTTTGGGAGCTACCGCCTAACGGACAGGGAATCGTTGCATTGATGGCATTGAATATATTAAAGGAATTCCAGTTTGCACAGCGTGATGAGGAAATGTTTCATCATCAGTTTGAAGCGATGAAAGTGGCATTTGCAGACGGCTTGCATCATATTACAGATGCCCAATATATGAAAACCGGGGTACAAAGCCTGTTACATGCAGCCTATGGCAGAGAGCGTTCGCGGGAAATCGAAGCTTTTGCCAAACAGCCTGCGGTCCACATGCCGCCGAAAAGCGGTACCGTATATTTATGTACAGCAGACAGCGAAGGAAATATGGTATCCTTCATTCAAAGCAATTATATGGGCTTTGGCAGTGGGGTTGTAGTAAAGGACACAGGAATCGCCCTTCAAAACCGCGGACATGATTTCTCTTTGAATCGTAATCATGTCAATGCTCTTGTTCCCGGAAAGCGTACCTACCATACCATCATTCCCGGATTTCTTACAAGGAATGGAAAAGCAGTTGGTCCATTCGGCGTCATGGGCGGCTATATGCAGCCCCAGGGACATGTGCAGGTGGTTATGAATATGATTGATTTCCATCTGAATCCACAGCAGGCACTGGATGCACCCCGCTGGCAGTGGGTGAAGGATAAAAAATTTATCATAGAGGACAGCTTTGATACCAACATTGCAAGAAAGCTGCAGGAGCGTGGTCATCAGCTTCAGGTTGATTTGGAGACTGCCGGCTTCGGACGCGGGCAGATTATTGTGCGGCTTGATAATGGAACATTTATGGCAGGAAGTGAGTCAAGAACCGACAGCAGCATTGCCTGCTGGTAATGGCAATAAAAGAAAAGACAGGGGAATATATATGCAGACTGTTTACCATATAGCATTACTGGATGATGAACCATGCTATACAAATATGATTCGTGATAAAATTGAGGCCTTTGGATTAGAGGAACAGCTTTTCATCGATACGTATAATAATGTAAATGATTTTTTGAGAAGTAAACATATATATGACATACTTCTGCTGGATATCGAAATGCCGGGCATGGATGGGATTCATCTGGCAAAGTATATTGCCAATGAACGGACACTGGTGATCTATGTAACGAATTATGCAGATCGTATGGAGGATGCATTTGGAATCAACGTATTCCGCTATGTTCTGAAATCCAAAATAGATGAAAAGCTGAAGAGAACGCTGCAGGATGCTTTTGAGTTTTTACAGGATAACGCTGATTTTAAGATACGTACTGATGGCGGTTATGAGATGCTTGCACAAAAGGATATCATTTATATGGAGTATTTCTCTAAGGACGTCTATGCATATACCAAGGATCGTGAATACATATTTCGCATGTATTCCATGGAACGCATGATGAAAGAATTAAACAGCCGCTTCGTTCAGATCAATCGTGCCAATATTGTGAACATCGAATATATCCGCTCCATTCGCGGGTTTGAACTGCATGTAAAGGGTATTGATCGCGTACTGAAGATCAGCAGGCGGCGTAAGAACGAAATTATGGATGCTTTATTTCAAATGACGACAAAGCTATGATGCCGTCATTTTTTACTTTCAAATCATGAACACGGCAAGGATCGCTGACAAGAACATGAGGTGATTACTATGATTGGAATAAGTGGTGCCAGGTTACTCTTAAATAAAAAGGTGATTTTAAAATTCCTATTTTGAGGATACCTGTTGTATTTTTATAGCCGCTTGTGCTACACTGTAAATACGAAAAAAAGGAGGGGCTGTCCCATGAAAACAAGTATGAAAACCATAATGATGATGTATGTATCACAACTGCAAAAGCCCCGGCCTTTCTGCATGTCTGTTTATTAGCGGTGTTTTTTCATATCCATGTCGTATGATGATACAAGGCACCCTTTTCTATTACATGAGTTCCTTGACTGCCGATTATCGGCGGACATTGTATACACGGTTCCAAATGTAGTGAATATAACAGCAGTATAAGAGGTCCACCAAATTATACTTCAGAAGCAATTAAATGTACTTAAGAAAGCATGGTATGTCTTTTCAATTATTGTGTTTATCATAATCAGATCCCTTCTTATATTCTTATACAAATATGTATTTCATAACATATCCTGGAATTAAATTGTTTGAAATAGCATCTATAGAGGACAGTAAGATAACAGCACTGTACCTGCTATAGGTGCTTTTTGCGTAAATTCCATGGAATGGAATAAATAGAAATTACAGATGGTGTGTTTTTATGAAAAACAGGAGGGATTACCATGACCATTGAATACAAAAAAAAAGGCCATTCATGCAAATAGTATACCGAAAATCCGTTATATTGTAGTATAATAATGGTAGGAAGGGGGAAGGGAAAAGGTATCTCAATCAAGAGAAATAGAAAAATTAAATTTTACATGACATCATACAGGCCTTCTTATATAATAGTTGTGCAGGAAAAGAGTGATGTTATGAATGAATTTATGGAATATGTGTATTGTTTAATTTATATTGTAGGAATAGCCTTCTGCGTTATCAGAGTAAACAATGATGTAAAATGGAATACTCGTACGGTGCTGCTGATTATTGGATACAGCTATATCAATATGCTTGTTACCAATAATATTGATGTATCTGATATCATGTTTTTAGTATCCAACATGTTCTCTACTCTTCCGGATTTTTTGTTTATCTGTGTATTATGCAGAAAAATAAAACTGTTGAATCTATTTTATCTATTGTTTTATACGGTTTCGTTCATGACCTTTATAGAAATATTTATGTATGCTCATATCCATTTATTCAACGGGGCATTTGATGCAACCTTTGTACCCGGGATATTGCGCACCGCTTCCATTATGTTTGCTAATGTCTGTGCAGCAATAGCATTTCAGATACCAGTATATCTGTATCGTAGATTTTTCGTCGTATTATCAAAAAAACAATTGCTTCCATTTGTTTTTCTACAAATTTTTTTCATGCTTGTCCTTATGATGTACATGAGGGAGTTGGAGCTTTATCCAAAGGATCTCGCTATGTTCTTTGTATTTCTGCTCATGGTAGTGCAGACATTGACCGTAGATTTCATCTTTGTTCGATTCTGGCTGCTTGCTCAGGAGAAGAGTGAAATCGAACTGACGGAGCTTTCTAGAAATATACAAAATCAATATATGCATGATTTACAAGAGGAACAGGAGAAAAACAGAGAGCTTCGCCACGATATGAGAAATCATATTGAGATACTGGAAAGCATTCATCATGACCGTGATTTTTTGAATTATCTGGATCGTGTAAGAAAAGATGTAGATGAACTGGGACAACGTATTAAGACAGGGAATATGTTTCTGGATGCATGTCTGAATACGAAAATTGAATCAAATAATGATATACAGTTTGAGGTCAGTGCATTTGTAAATGACGAAATAGGTATTGAGGATAAGGATATGTGTGCTCTTGTATTCAATATGCTGGATAATGCCATTGATGCCGCTAGGGGTAGTGAACATAAGAAGGTGGACATAAAGTTAATGATACATAACGATTCTCTGATTATTGAGGTTACCAATTCAACTGTTCAAGCACCGGATTTTCATTCCAGAAAAGGAACTGGACATGGGTATGGAATGAAAATCATTGAGCGTATTGCAGCTCAATATGAAGGTATGGTGAAATATGATTATGATGAACAAAGCCATACGGTAAGTGTGCACTGTCTGATGCCTCTTCCAAAATAAGAAAGGTTGGTAAATTTATATGAAATTTGAAATTAAGAAAAAACTTATCGATTATGCATTAAAAAATGTATCAAACACATCAGTTTTTGGACATTTTATGCCAAAGCCTTTTACCTATAAAAAGGAATCTGTGAAATCACAGAAGCATGGAAACAATAAGTAGAAGGCTGAGCATATTTCTTGCAAAACGAGGTCTGATTGAAGAGGATGAGGTGGATATCATCCGCTTTGCCCTTGAACTTCTTCTTACACAGGGAATACAGATTGTCAGTATGCTCATACTGGGATACTTCCTGCAGTTTTTCTGGGAAACGGTGCTTTACCTGTGCATGCTGCTTTTCCTGAAACGTTATACTGGCGGTTATCATGCAAAAACATATGGACGCTGCTATCTGATAACGATGATTATCTATCTGCTGGTGTTACTCTGTGTGGAGTATCTGAATATATACAGTCTGCTGGTCTTTCTTCCTGCCGGACTTGGTATTTTCATTTATTTCGGCCCGTGTCTTAGCTATAAGACGATGCTGGAACGTAGAAAGCAGCAGCTGCATCTGAAGCTTTCTCTGGCTCTGTGTCTTGTTTTGCTGCTGCTGTTTTTGGGAGTCCATGAATTTCGCTATACGATAGAAATTGCAGCTATTCTGTTTTTTACCGCGGTGATGATGCTGCCGGTATTCTGGAAAAAGTCAAAAACAATCTGATGAAAAAGGTCTGGTATGTCATGATGACGATCAGATCTTTTTGTAATATCTTTGGCAGCTTCACCATACATGTCAAATACTAAGAAAGCTCAGTACAAAACGTTGATCTTTATAAAAATAAATATTCGCAATGATAAATTAGAAAGATGGGAACGACTGTTTGCCATATACATAGTTTCCGATTTCATGGATTGTTGTATTGGTACTATTTTTTGTATAATATCCGTTGTATAATACAAAGGAAACACGTAATATGTATAAAAGTAAGGGGAATGAAAGGGGAAACAGAATAGAGGGAGATTATAATGAATTACACGATAAAGGAATTGATTGAAAAAGAGGATAGGAAAAATCCATATACGGATGAGCAGCTCGCAAAGCTTTGCAATATGAGTCGTGAGGAAGTTACACTTCTGCGTCAGGAACAGGGAATCTTAGACTCCCGGGAGCGGAGAAGGCAGATATTACTTCCAGAGGTTAAGGAAATATTGCAGGCAAACGAAAAAATATCAGACCGGAAGCTTACAGCGATACTGAATGATCGGGGATATCAGATATCGCGATTTATTGCTAGAGCAGTGCGTGATGAGCTAGAGCCCAAAGCGAAAAAAGAGGAACGCCTGCAAATGGATCCGGATCGTGATTTTGAACAGCTGATTGGTTATGACGGCAGTATGAAGCGGCAGATTTCCCAGGCACAGGCTGCTGTTCTTTATCCGCCAAGAGGTCTTCATACGCTGATCCATGGCCCCAGTGGTGTTGGAAAAAGCCAGTTGGCCGAAGCCATGTATCACTTCGCCATTCATGTGGGTACCATACAGAAGGATAGTCCGCTGGTGATATTCAACTGTGCAGATTATGCGGATAATTCAGAGCTCTTACTCTCACAGCTGTTCGGTTATGTGAAGGGAGCCTTTACCGGTGCGGATCATGAGAAATCAGGGCTTGTGGAAAAAGCCGATGGAGGTATTCTGTTTCTGGATGAGGTACACCGTCTGCCAAGCGAAGGCCAGGAAATGCTGTTCTATCTGATTGATAAGGGGATGTATCGAAAGCTGGGGGAAACAGATAATACAAGAACGGCAAGACTTCTTATCATTGCTGCCACTACGGAGGATCTGGATTCCTATCTTCTGACAACCTTTCGACGCAGAATTCCCATGCTGATCGATTTGCCGCCATTGAGCGAGCGCCCGCTTCTGGAACGTCTTATGATTATCAAAGTCTTTCTGTTTCAGGAAGCTCTGCGAATACAGCAGAATATTATTTTGGAAAGGGATGCTTTGCGGCTTTTACTGAATTATCCGTGTCCGGGCAATATCGGACAGCTGCGAAGTGATATTCAGGTGGCCTGTGCCCGAAGCTTCTTAAAGCATATTACATATGGGGATGAACAGCTGATCATAGCGCTGGATGATTTGCCACCCCATGTAGGTAATCTCGCGCTTAATACCGCATCACGTGAATCCCGGAAGCTGTGTGAAAGTGATTTATTTGTTTCCTGCACAAAACCAAGAGAACAGAGTGCGCATATGGGACCGAATATCTATCAATTCATAGAAGAAAAATACGAAGCCCTTTTAAATGAGGGATGTACTGAACATGAGGTTTATCAGACACTTGGAAAAGAACTGGATACAGAGATGGACAATCTGTTCAATAAAATAAAATATCAGCAGGTTGATCGAAAAAATCTGGAAGAGGTTGTGGGTAATCGTATTATTCAATCCGTACAGAAATCAGTTGATATCGCCAGGATTAGTATGCAGGATATCAGTCCCAATATACTCTCGCCCCTTTGTCTGCATGTGAGCGCAAGCTATGAACGTATGAAATGTGGAAAACGTATTATGAATCCACAGCTTGAAAAAATAAAAAAAGAGTATCCGCTGGAATTTGCCACTGCACGAAAAATGTGTATGCAGTATCATGAGGATTTCATGATAGAGCTGCCGGAGGATGAGATAGCGTTTATCGCCATGTATCTTAAAACCTTTACCAAAAAGAAGAAAGAGGAAAGCAGAGGGAAAATTGGAATCATCGTTTTAACACATGGCAATGTCGGTATCGAAATGGTGGAGGTCGCCAATCAGCTGCTGAATGCTAGCTTTGCAGTTGGACTTCGCTGTGCCTTGGATGAACCAAGCAGTCATGCCCTGCAGCGGACACAGCATGCAGTGGAACAGCTTGATGAAGGCAGGGGCTGTTTAATTCTCACAGATATGGGATCACTGGTAACATTCGGTCAGATAATTACGCAGCGTACCGGAATTGACACCCGAACAATCTCCCGTGTAGACACGGTAATGGTCATAGAGGCGATTCGCAGAGCAATTCTGGAAGAAACAACACTTGATGAATTGGAACAGGCATTGAATATGGAAAAGGAAATCAATTTCCACGGTAATCTGGAGCTTGAAGAAAAGGAAACTGTGATTGTTTCCATTTGTCTGACAGGTAAGGGCAGCGCGGTCCTCATCCAGTCAAAAATACAAAAGCTGCTACAGGAGCATAACCTGACAATCCGAATACTGACACTGGGGGTCATCAGCGAAAACGGAATTGAATTTGAACTGGACCACCTTGCACGCAACTATCATATTCTTGCGATACTGGGAAACTTTCAGATAGAGTATCATCAGATACCATTTTTGTCCACGAATGAAATTCTCAATGGAACTGCACAGGAGCTGCTAAGCATCATAAAAAATAACAGGCAGCCCGGAAAGACTGTGAATTGCCTGCAGGAGCTTCTTGATGAGGATATCATACTCTGTCACGTACAGGATGCTTTATGTAAAAATGATATTCTGGAAAAGCTGGTAGACCTGCTCGTTAAAAAGGAACATGTATCTGAGGAATATCTGCTGGATGTATACAAACGGGAGGCAATGGGCGCAACCATTATGGGAAAGGCAGCTATCCCGCATGGTTTTACAGAACATGTCACAAAACCTGCCATTGCTATTCTGACCCTGCAGGATGCAATATTATGGGAGGATGACTTTGAAACGAATATCATTTTGATGCCGGCACTGCAGGAAGAGAGTATCGCATACACGCAGGAATTGTTCTCCATATGCAGTGATTCAACGCTGATTCAGGCACTTTCGGCTTGTCAGAAGCCGCAGGATATCATAAGGCTGATAGCCACTTACACAAAACCGTCCAATTAGTTGGCACGGTTTTTGCTGTTTTATGGGTGAAGGATAAAACATGATGGGAGGTGAAGCTGTTGGATCAGGAAATACAAATCGTCAGAGAATGTATTCTGCCGCATTATGCAGCACAGCAGAAGGAAGATATCATACAGGAACTCAGTAAACGAATGAAGGAACGAAATCTTGTGAATGCAGGTTTTCAGGAAGCGGTATTAAAACGGGAACAGAAGTATCCTACCGGATTGCTGATAGGGAAACGCAATATCGCTATACCTCATACAGAGCCGCAGTATGTTAAAGTACCGTGTATCGGTATCGCCACCTTGAAAAAAAGTGTTGCGTTTCACCGCATGGATGCATGTGATGAGCTGGTGGATGTGGATGTCGTACTGCTGCTTGCCTTGAATCAGGCACATGCACATATGGAAATGCTGAGCAGAATCATCCTCATGTGCCAGGATGAAGCATTCATCGAGGAATTGCTGCGGGCAGAGCAGGAAACGGATATTGAACAAATCGTCAGAGAACGATTAGAAGGAGGAAAACAGCATGAATCGTAAACCATTGGTACTGGTTGTATGCGGCGCAGGAACCCTGACTTCCGTTATTGCCAGCCAGGGAGTGGAACAGGGCTTGAAGAAAAGAGGAATCACAGATGTGGAAATCAAGGTAGGCAGACTGGACGATATCGGACGGTACGCTGATCGTATTACCGTGCTTGTCGCTTCCATGAATATTCGCCAGAAATATGATTTTCCGGTTATCAATGCCATATCGTTTCTGACGGGGGATGAGGATGGTCAGGAGCGTGTCGTGGATAAAGTGGCTGATATTTTGAAAAATAAATAAGCAGAGAAAGTGAGGAGAAACTTATGGAAATGCTACAGGATTTTTTTGACTGGTTCTTCGCCTTGGGCAGCAGTGTGTTTGTGCCGTTCATCATGTTCACACTATGTATGGTGTTTAAGGGTGGTTTGAGCAAGAGTCTGCGCAGTGCCCTGTATATGGGCGTTGGGCTTGTTGGATTGGGGCTGATCGTTGATTATTCCGTTGCAGCGATGACACCTGTTACAGAATCACTCGTAAATAATCTGGGATTGAGTCTGAATGTAATTGATATCGGGTATGGAAATGTCAGTGCAGCCTGGGCTTGGCCGGGCGTAGTCTGGGTGATTTTGGGTATTATTGCAGTGAATTTCATCATGGTTGTTTTAAAGTGGACAAAGACGCTGTGGGTGGATATGTGGAATATCTGGCATGGTGAGTTTGTTGCCGGTATGATGTGGGCATTTACCGGAAATATCTTTATCGGTGTTGCCAGCGGTCTGATCTTGCTTGTCATCAATATGAAGCTTGCCGATTATCACGCTAAAAAAATACAGGAGTTTAACGGTTTGGAGGGAATTTCTGTAGTTGCGACCTCAGGTACCTTTACAGCATCCTGGGCACAGGGATGTATGTGGGTAATCAACAAGATACCGGGGCTTCGCGATATCAAGGCATCCTCCGAACAGATTAAGGAGAAATTCGGAATTTTCGGGGAAATGTCTGTTATTGGTGCGCTGATGGGTACCGTTATGGGAATCGTTGCCGGCTTTGATTTTATTAACACGGCACAGCTGGCAATCAAGCTTGCGGCAGTGCTTGTCATTCTTCCAAGAATGCTGTCTATTATTGCAGAAGGTATTATACCGATTTCCAATGCACTGTCTAAATTCATGAGAGAGAAATTTCCAGGCAGAGAGCTGTATATCGCAGTAGACCCAGCCATTCTGCTGGGGGATCCTTCCGTTATGTCAACAGTAATCCTGATGTATCCGATTTCCGTTATGATTGCAGCGGTTATTCCGGGCTGTAACTTTCTTCCGGTTGCATCTCTTGCGGCTCTGCCATACTGGATTGGCGGCATGGTGCCGTATACAAAGGGAAATATCATTCATACGGTAATCTGTGCAACGCTTTGGATCATACCTGCCACTCTGATTGCTTCCTCTCTGGCGGGAATATGCACCGATCTTTGCAGTATGACAGGATTATTCACGGATCAGATAGCAAATGGCGCAATGTTTACCAACTGGGATGAAGGTGGAAATATTCTTCTCTGGTTGTTTGTCAAGGCAGGTCAGCTGTTTGGATTTGGCGGATAAGGGATTAAAAAACTTGAAGTATCCAACAGGAAAGCAGGAAAGCTGTACCTGCATACAGCAGGAGAATGGAGATATTATGAAACAGGCAGTATTGAAACAACAGGGGGTGCTTGCCATTGCGGATGTACAGGAGGATCTAACTCTGCAGGCGGATGAGGTGCTTGTTGAGGTGAAGGTTGTTACGATCTGCGGATCGGATCTCAGCTACTTTCAGGCTGAAACGCTGCCGCATGATTTACAGTATCCGCTGGTGCTGGGACATGAGATGGCCGGCATTGTAAAAGAAACCGGTACTGCTGTAAGCGGTGTTCAAAAGGGAGATCGTGTAGCAGTGGAGCCGCAGAGCTATTGCGGGCATTGCGAGGCCTGTCAAAGAGGAGATTATAATTTCTGTGAATCATTGCAATTCATGGCCAGCAAGGGAATCAGCGGAGCTTTAAAGCAATATGTGAAGTGGCCGCAAAGCTCAATCTATAAGCTGGAGGATTCCATGTCCTTTGAAGAAGGTGCGCTGCTGGAGCCGTTATCTGTTGCATACAGCGCGATTGAAAAGTTGGACTTTCACAAGGAAAGCAGGCTTGTGATTTTAGGAGCAGGATCTATCGGACTGCTTATGGGAGTGCTGATGCAGGAATTATATCCCGAGGTGAGCGTTCATCTAGTGGATGTTTATGAGAGTAAGCGGGACATAGGAGAGCGTCTGCATATGAAAAAGGATCAGTTTCTGATAGAAACTGCGTATGAACTGGAATCTATGAAGCCGTTTACCCACATCATTGATACAACCGGGAACAGTGAGGTGGTGAAGCAATTTCTGCAGCATAGCATACCGCAGGCCGTACTTCTGGAACTCGGTGTCAGTGATCGTCCTTTGGAAATCAGCTTTAAGGATATTGTATATCAGGGGCTTCGCATTATAGGCTCTTACCGCTATACGAATACCTATCCCAAACTTTTGAAATTGTTTCGGGAACAGCACCTGCAAGTGCGCGATATTATAACGGGCAGATACCCGTTTGAAGCAGTACAGACAGCCTTTGAACAGGCAATGGATGGACGCCATCACAGCAAAATCGCCATTTATTTATAACGAAAAGCCTGTTGGCTGTGCAGTAGGCAGCATGCCGACAGGTTTTTCATACATTTGGAAGGAATGTAAAAAAGAGGTTGAAGGAAAAAAAGCTAACGTATGATAAGCATCCCGTATTGCGTCTATCGGGGTGTATAAACCGTTATGGGATAAAAACGTACAGTGTATCACAGAGAAAGCGAAGCGCAGTAAGGAAAGCAGGAGTGCGTGTATAGGAGGATATGATTATGAAATTGAATACAGGAATGAATTTGTCTGTGGATCTGGATAAAATGGAATTTATATATGATGTAGCTACGACAGGACCGCTTACAGAGAAGCGTAGACTGGATGATATACGTGCAAGCTTGAGTGATCCGAATGCAGAAGGACCGTCCATTGTTTATGCAGTTGCAATGGATGTAGCCAAAAAGAAGCATATGCAGGATTTAATTGACCGCAATCTTTTGTATGGCGCGATGATTTTTGAAAAAGGAGTTATCGGGGAGGAGCCTGTTCGTTCTCAGGGGCATATCCATGCGGTGTCAGCCTCATGTAATGCCTCTACCTGTGAGGTATATGAAATCTGGGCAGGGGAGGCCTATATCTATATGCAGGAATATGCCGGGGATGATCCGGGGCGTTGCTTTGCAGTTCATGCCAGAACCAAAGATGTAGTGATTGTACCGCCGGGGTGGGCACATTGTACAATCAACGCGGATCCCTCCAGAGCCATGCTGTTTGGTGCATGGTGTGTCCGTGATTATGGTTTTGATTATGAGCAGGTTCGCGCACATAGGGGAGTTGCATTTTTCCCAAAAGTAAAGGATGGCAGTATCACCTTTGTGCAGAATACACAATATCACCCTGCACAGCTAGAAATTCTGAAAGCAAGAGCATATCCGGAATTTCATCTGGAGCAGGGGGTACCAATCTATACGCAGTATGAGAATAATCCGGAAAGATTCCGTTTTGTAACGCATCCACAGGAGGCTGAGGAGCAATGGAAGGAGTATCGACCATGAAACAGAAGAAGCTGGTCGTCCATTTTGGCGCAGGTGCATTGGGAAGAGGTTTGGTTGTACCAATGCTGTATGATAGCGGCTGCCGTATCGTGCTTGCGGATACAAATCCGATGCTGATCGAAAAAATGAAAGATGCAAAGTCCTATACACTGGATGTTTCAGATGATGAACAACAGAGACTGCATACCATTAAAATAGAAGATATCGTTTCACCTGTAACGGATGAAGCGATGCTTCTTGCATATTTGCATATATGTGATGCAGTGACTACATCAGTCCGCAGAGAAAATCTAATCCATGTCGCAAAGGTTCTAGCCATGGCATGGGGGACGGAAAGTGATTCCCGGCGTATGGTTCTTTGCTGTGAGAACGTGGAGGGTGTAGGGGCATACTTTCACTCTCTGCTTATGGATTATGCGAAAAATGAACAACAGAGGAAAAACCTGTCTGTGATTCGCATACCGGATACGATTGTTGACCGCATCTGCGCAGCAGGATCCACCATTATGGAGGTTACGAGTGAATCGTTTCATGAATGCAGTGTCGATGCAGACGTGGTGACAGATACGGGAATCGCCAAGATACCGTCGATAACAAATATTCGCTCCCACTTTTATCGCAAGCGGTATCTGCTGAATACCTATGCAGATGCAATGGCATTTCTTGCACTTGAAAAACAGCATACCTATTTATATGAAGCAGCGAAGGATGAAGAAATTCAGAACAGGTTGGACCCATATATTCGTCTTTTGATACAGCTTTTAAAAGCGAAGTACGGAATCGCCATGAATGAGAGCGAGCATTGGTTTCAGCTGTACCGAAAACGACTTTCCAATCCGGAAATTCCAAGAGAGCTGCATACGGTTGCCCGCAGTCTATGGAGCAAAATGACACTTAGTGAACGTTTTATCTGTCCGCTAATAGAATTGATTCATTTGCATATCGATGTCAGCGACGGGCTGGCGGTCATACAAGAAATCATTGAGAGTCAGGCCGGAAGAGAAGGTCTTACAGATGATGAAGTACACAAAAAGCTGCAGGATCTATGGGGTGGGACGGAGTATGGAAGGAAGCTGCTTGAGATGTTTATTGCTTTGGAATAGATTTGAAAGCAATCACCTTAACGCAATATCTGTTCCTTATCATGAATGAGTCCTTCTGTAAACAGGCTTATTTTGTTTATCATATAGAGATCGTTTTCTTTTCTGCTTTTTTAATTGAAGTTTATGAAACGTAAAGAACGCAAGCTGTGGCCTGCGTCTTTTGCGCTAAAGCTGTATTGGTTTTTAAGGACATAGACAGGAATTTCCTGCTTTTACGTATCCTTTTAGTTTGTACCACTTCACGCTGAAGTATGATTGCAAGCTCATTCGTGTCTTGCTCGTTTATAGATGGATACCATATTGTTGCGTAATGAATTCCAGGTCATTATACAGCTCCTGCCGTGTATAGCCGCCTTCCTGTAGCTCGGATTCGCTCAAAGAATTCAGCTGATCAAACGCAGATAGTGCAACCTTGAGATATTCCATACTGCCGGTCGCAAAATATTCACGTAAATATTGTACAGCTTCGGGGTATTTCCTTTCCCTTAGCAGCGCCTGTATCCGTCTGTGATATTTTTTCACATCTTCATCACTGAGCTCCTCCTCCACCCTGATTTCACTTTTCTCCCGATGTAAAAGCACCTTGCCCAGCATGTCGGTTATGCCCTCAATCTGCCGCATGATCCAGTCATTTTCAAATACACTCATAATCCATTCCTGTCTGCCGCAAATACGATTCCGGCATCCCTTCTGGCAGCTTCATACACCTCCATAACCGTTCTTGAATAAGCAAGCAGCTGTGTACAGCGCTCATAGTCATCCAGCTTATAAATATCACGGAAATCCTGTAATTCATAATACAGAGCTACATCATTCTGCACGATGGAAGGATGCTCAGCACGTTCCCTGCCGATCTGAATAGTATAGGCAGCGCATCTGCTTGTTTCCGAACGCATGGTGATAAATCCCTTTTCTCCCTGAATCTGTGCAATGCATTCACTTCTGGTATCCTTACAGCCGACGCATACCGCCTGAAAGCCGTCGTATTGCATAAGTACAACACCGCTTGTATCAATGCCATTTGCATGTTTATTGGCATAGTAGTGCACTGTTTTGGGCTTACCGAATAATCCAATTACATAATGCAGATTATAAATATTGATGTCTGCGAGTGCTCCTCCGGAGAATTCCGGATTGAATACATTCGGTGTTTCCCCCTGCAGAAACTTGTCATAGCGGCTGGAGTATTGAGAAAAATTACACTGAACCATCCGAATGGTACCAAGCCTTGGAAGCTCTTCTTTCATGCGTAGATAATTTGGCATATGTGCAGTTACGATCGCCTCGAAAAGATACAGGTGCCGATCCTGTGCTTCTTTAACCAGACGATCGAATTCCTCAACCGTGGATGTGAACGGCTTTTCACAGATAACGTTTTTTCCTGCCTGCAGAGCTTTTAATGCATGCTCAAAATGCAGGCTGTTCGGTGATGCGACATAGACGAAATTGATTTCCTCATCCTTCAGCATATCATCCAGATTCGTATAGATTTTATCAATTTCATATTTGTCTGCCAGCTTGTGGGCTGAGGATTCCTTACGTGAAAACATGGCAACACAGCTGATATTGGCACTTTCCTGCACTGCCGTTAAAAACCAGTCAACGATAAAGCCTGTTCCTATGGTTGCTACATTCATGACAATCCCTCCATTCTTATTTTAAATATAGCACATATGCATGTTTGTGAACAGAGAAAGAGAATGAATTGCGCCAAGAAGCAATTCTTAAAAAACTGTTGGTTTTCATGATTTGTTATCTGATGTTTTTCCTGTATAATGAACATATAAAGGGTGATGTTATGAAAAAGAAATGCCTTGTTTACTTGATTATCCTGCCGCTTTTATTGCCGCTATCCGCGCATGCGAGAGCGGGAGGCGGTGGTTCCGGAGGCGGTGGTGGAAGCTCTAGTGGCGGTTCCTCATCAGGCAGTACGAATTCTGATCATTATTACGGACGTGGATACAATGACCCGATTGGCAGTATGTTCTCTACGATTGCCATAGGAGGTCTGCTTGTATTGATACCTGCAATGCCGATGCTTGCCTATCGTAGAAGAGTGAAAAAGAAAGCAAAGCAAAGTGCTGCCCTGCTGCATCGGATGGAAGATACGGATGCCATTTGGAATGAGAAGCTGATAAAGCAGCGGGTAGAGGATATTTACTATCATGTACAGGATGCATGGACGAATGCAAAGGTTGAAGATCTGAAGCCTTATCTTACAGAACATTTGTATGAGCAGTGGAAGATGCGTCTTACCTGGATGGAGCTGCGCAATGAGCGCAATGTTCTGGATAATATCAAGCTGCGAAGAAGTGCGGTGGTTGGCATTCAGGATTATCGCGATGACAGTCAGGATTCCTGCTGGCTGTATATCGAAGGAAGCATGATAGATTACACCATAAATTCACAGACGCAAACAATTATGGAAGGTAAACGGAAAACATCAACCTTTGTGGAATATTGGAAGCTGCAAAGAATCGGGGATACCTTTTACCTGGATGATGTCAGACAAAAAGAGGATGTGAACCGGAGGATTTTACAGATTGGAGGGAATAAGCGTGAAGACTAAGGATATCGTATGTGCTGTGATTTGCATGGATCAGCGTCTGCTCATTGCGAAGCGAAGCAGCGGTGTACATGAGAACATCTGGGAATTTCCCGGTGGCAAGGTAGAGTCGGGGGAAACACGGGAACAGGCAGTAGCTCGTGAAATTAGGGAGGAGCTGGAGCTGTGTGTGGATATCGACAGATATCTTACAACGATTCGCGATAACAGAGAGGATTGCACACTGCTTGTACACGCTTATCTTTGCAGATATGTAAGTGGCGAAATTCATCTGCATGCCCATCATGAATATGCATTGGTAACGCCGCGTGAGCTTTACAGCTATCAATTTGAAGCAGCAGATCAACCTATACTGGACATGCTTCAGGAGAACACCTTATGATGTGGGCATTCTCTATCGTACTGTTAATGCTGATAACGATTGTGGCACTACCGATAGTTTCAATGTCTGCGCTCATGCTTGCATGGGCAACTGCACATAGATATATGTCACCGGTTTTTATGTTTACAGTGATTATGGTGTTTGTCTACCTCTGGAGTATGCTGATATCAAAACAGCGGAATCAGTGCTGGCTGAAAAAGAAAACACAGCTTGTGCTGATTCTCCCTGTGATTCTGGGAATCTGTATACTGGGCGGGACCTTTGCATATGATGCATGGCAGAGCCGGTTTGAGGTGATGCGCAGTGAGGTTGATTTGTTTGAATATGAACCGTTTCATAGCGATAAGCTGGCAGTTCCTGATAAAAAAAGCTCCTATTCGATGCAGGAGCCACTTTTAAGGCTTGACGGCGCAACAGCATTATACCCGGTGTATGCTTCCTTCGTGCAGGCAGTGTATCCTAGGGAAGGCTATGATGATAGTACAGATATTGTGCGATGTACAACAACCCCGGAAGCATATGAAAATCTACAGAAGGGTGATACTGATCTTATTTTTGTGGCAGCTCCCAGCGATAAGCAAAGGGAACTGTTTGAAAAAGAGGGAAAAGAGCTTATCATGGTTCCCCTCGGTATGGAGGCCTTCGTATTCTTTGTGAATTCTGAGAATCCGGTGGAATCATTAACATCACAGCAGATTCAGGATATTTACAGCGGTAACATCATAAATTGGAAGGATGTCGGTGGCAATGATGAACGAATTCGAGCCTTCCAGCGTCCGGAGGGAAGCGGTTCGCAATCGGCTTTGCTGCGCTTTATGGAGGGAAAGAAATTGATGTCGCCACCGCAAAAGGATGTGGCAAGCGGTATGGGAGATATCGTAACGGAAACTGCAGAATACGAAAACAGGGAAAATGCAATCGGCTATTCCTTCCGCTATTATACGCAGGGGATGGTGAAAAACAAGGGAATACGTCTTCTGAAGGTGGATGGCATTGAACCGAGCGTTGAAAATATCCGCAAGGATACATATCCGATCAGCAGTCCGTTTTATGCTGTCTATGTGAAGGGGAATACGAATAAGAATCTGAAGCCGTTTCTAAGTTGGATTCAGTCAAAGGAAGGAAAAGAGCTGATTGAGAAAACAGGATATGTGGCAGGCTCATAGCTTTTATAGAAAGGAAAATCGGATAGAGGCTCCGATTTTCTTTGTTTTACTCACAGGTATTTATATCAGTTAATTCTTAGGCTTATCTAAATTCCATAATTTGTTATAATTACACAGCGCTTTATAGTATAATGATAATAGAAAAGAGGGTGAGAGATTATGCTTAAAACAGAAGAAACCAAAGTTCTGCGCGATCCAATTCACGGCTATATTCATGTGGATCTGAAGGTGGTATGGGATTGCATCAACGCAAAGGAAATGCAGCGTCTGAGACGGATCCATCAGCTGGGGGGAGATTTTCAGGTTTATCATACGGCAGAGCATTCACGGTTCTCCCACTCTCTGGGGGTTTATGAAATTGTGCGGCGCATGGTTTATGAAATTGATCAGCTGCGGGAGGTATTGAGTGACTACGAAAAGGCGGTAGTGATGCTGGCAGGTCTGCTTCATGATATCGGACACGGTCCGTTTTCTCACGCCTTTGAGGGAATCAGTACGTATAAGCATGAAGAGTACACCGTGAAAATCATCATGGAGAATAGCGAAATTCATCAGATACTTGCCGCCTGTGATGCGCGGCTGCCGGAGGATGTTGCTAGTATTATCCAGTATCGCCATGCAAAGGAATGTATGAATCAGCTGGTAAGCGGTCAGCTGGATGCGGATCGTATGGATTATCTTCTGCGGGATGCTTATTTTACCGGAACCAGCTATGGAAAATTTGATCTGGAGCGAATTCTGAGAACAATACGTGTAAAGAATGGAAGAATCGTTGTAAAAGCAAGCGGGATACATAGCGTTGAGGACTATATCATGGCCCGTTACCATATGTACTGGCAGGTGTATCTGCATCCGGTGGCACGCAGCTATGAAACCCTGCTTTCTATCCTGTTTCGCAGGATGAAGGAGGTGTATGCTCTGCATCCTGAATATCTGAGTGATGTAAAAATGTTTCATCCATTCCTCTGTGGAGCGGATGCGGGCATTGATGCGTTGTATCGTCTGGACGAATCCGCAGCCCTGTATGGATTCTCTGAGCTGGTAACTTGCAGGGATGAAATCCTGCGTGATATATCCTATCGACTCTTAAATCGAAAGCTGTTTGAATATGTAACACTGAAAAATCCGGAGGATTTAGAGCGTATTCAGCTGCATGTACAGGCATTGGGATACGATCCGGACTATTATGTTTATCAGGATGTTGTCTCACAAAAGCCGTATTCTCCTTATAAGAGCAATGAAAGCGGACATAATATCTGGGTACTTGAGGAAAGCGGCAAGGTTAAGGAGCTGTCAAAGGCCAGTGATATTGTTCGTGCATTAACAAGAGCTGATTTAAAAGAGGAATCAAAGCTTTATTTTCCTGAAGAAAAACTGCATATAAAATAACCGTCATAGAGATACCCGAAAGCTTACGGCAGGCTGTATATCAACAATACCGTAGGAAAGGAAGAGGAAACTGTCTATGACGGTTTTCTGTTGGATTCACTCTTTACGGAATCCGGATGGTAGTTAATGTATTTATACGATATTTACTATCAAGAGAATAGGAAGCATAGAATTGTTTTGCTTTCAAAAGGCTTACCGTTTCGGATACACACGCTTTGGATCATAGCCATTCTTTTTTAATTGCTTATTCCAGGAATGATGTGCCATTTTTATATAAAGACTGCGCGGAAAGGCAGGCTGGACATAAGAATTTTCGAATGCAGTATCCGTTATAATAGCTTCTCTCATACGGCGAAGGGCTTTATCCACAGGAGCTTTTGGGCCATGCTCCCATGCCATTGCTTGTATTTCATTCAGCATGGGACCTGCACCGATGCCGATCCCTCCCATGAAACACATACCGCTTTTAGTACACCAGTTTTCCACAACCTGCAGCGCATAGCGATTCTGCTTTCCTTCAAAAAAGCCGCAGTTTACAATAACATACAGGTTCACCTTTACAGCTGCACGCTTTCGTTCCTTCTCCCATTGCAGAAGAAAGCTGAGAAGATGGGAAGGCAGCGCATCAAAATAAAGTGGAAAGCTTAGCACAATGGTATCAAAGGATTGCAGTTGATGAAAAATATCCGGAATTTTATGGATATCCATACAGTGGAAAACAGTGATATTTTCCATATCTGTAAAGAGATGTTTGGCCAGCATTTCACTGCAGCTGTTTGATGGCTTCGGTGAGCCGGAAAGGATTGCGTATTTCATTAAACGGCCACCTCCAACATGGTTTGTAACCGGACAAGTGCTTTTTCACTATCCGCGCAGTGATGACATTGGACATACCTGCAATCCATATTGATTCCATTCGCCTGAACAAGAGCTTGAAGGACGTTTTGTTCCTGTTCATTCTCACTGCCATATGCAATAACAATCAGCTGAAGATGAGTGGGAGAGGTTAACACATGGTGCATTTCATGATTGCGAATGGTGAAATACGGCTGCACATAGGAAAGAGAGCGGTCGATTGCACACTTCACAAACGGACTATAGGAGCCATATACATTCTCTGTAAGAATATAAAGCGTATCGCTTTGTTTCATGGAAGCTGTAAAGGAAGCTATATCATCTTGGAATATGCATGCTCCCGGTGATTTGATCCAGCAGGAAAAGCAGCCTGTACATGGTGCTGTCTGCTTGAGCTCATGGGAATCGAATACAGATACATTTTCTGAAAATGGCAGTTGAGGTAAGGCAATATCGGATAGTATGGTTTTCATGATAAATCCTTTCTTCAGCTAAGTAAACGCTGTTTACATTGATAGAGTATCATATTATGTTTACACTGTCAACATCGTGTGATAAAATACAGTTACATCGTAAGAAGGGACTGGTCTGCATGTGTGAACAAAGCTATCATCATAAGGATTTAAAAAATACATTGATAAAGGAGGGCATTCATTACATCAATGTGTACGGGGAACGAAGCCTTTCTATGCGAAAGCTTGCGGCACTCTGTCATGTTTCACATACCGCCCTGTATAAGCATTTTCAAAATAAGGAAGAGTTTATGAACGCCATTTCTGCATATATCGAAGAACAGTTCACGGAGGCATTGCAAAGGTCCTATGAGAATGCGGGTGGTGATGTAGATGAGGCTATCATTCAGATTGGTGCAGGTTATGTAGCCTTTATGGTACAGCATCCTGATTTTTTGAAATATCATACCAATATCATGAAATCACAAATGTTTCAGCTGCAGGACTTAGAAAAGAAGTCAGTGAAGTCGTATGAGATATTTCGCAGTACCGCTCTTGCCTTTTTGAAAAAACACGGTTGTCCGCCGGAGGAGTATCAGAAGGAGATCCTCTCCATGTGGAGCCTTGTAATGGGATTGAGTGATATGCTTGCCTATAAAATCATAGATTCCCAAAAGGATGCGTTGAAAACGGCAGAGGAAATCATACGTCGGGAAATCAAGCTTCGCTGTATGAAGTCTGCTTATCGCAGCTAGCTATTTAGGAAGATATTTGGAAAGGATAGTCCTGAGCATCCCTTTATAAAGCTGTTTTGTTACATCCTTCAGAAAGCAGATCTGCTGATTTGAGTATTATGTTTTACTGTTGGGTCTGTAAGCGGCTGTGAATGCCTGAGAGTATGATAGAAATAGGTCTGCATATCCTGTAGCTGTTAAAGCGATTGAGAGAATACTTCAATCAGTAATGAATTCGGCATCTTTTGTAAGAGATATCACTTTCTTTAAATTCCTAGTGAAATCACGGTATGGGTATGATACAATAGTAGAACAGAAAAGGTCAGGAGATGGATACGATGGGCAGTTCAGAACTTGAAATACTAGAAATCATTTCTTCCGTGGGACAGGCTAGAAGTCTTTATATCGAAGCGATTCAGGAGGCTAAAAGTAAAAACTACGGACAGTGTAACGAGCTTGTAAGAAAGGGCAATGAACAGTATGCAAAGGGGCATCGTATACATCAGCGACTTGTTCAGGAGGAAGCCGGAGGAAATCCGGTGGATTTAAACCTTCTGCTCACACATGCGCAGGATTTACTGATGAGTGCGGAATCCTTCAAAATTTTATGTGATGAATTCGTTGATCTGTATCGTAAATTTGATGAGCTGGAAGAGAAAATATATGAAAAAGGATAAAGGCATGGAGTGATTTCCATGTTTTTTTGTTTATGAAAACGGTATGGCTTATGAGTGTTAATGTCTTTATCGAAGCATGCGGATATAAGCTTTGTGAATAACTTACAGGAGCAGTCAGAGAAGCTGGAGTCGTTAAAGCAGCTTATACGGGATATACAGAAAGTAGGAGCCTGTCGATGAGGTTTCATAAAGTATGGTCATCAACGATATCCATGCGCAGATTCAAAGCCTTGCCGTGGATACACAGAAGCAGTGCAATCAGCTGTTCTCACAGCATACGGTTGATATGAATATATTGATGCTGTATGTGTTCCTGGTGTCATGTGAGCGCAGATACCGCCTGTCTACAGCTGTAAGGATAAATCCATACTCAGCACGCTGCTGAAAATCGATTATCTTCAACGGTATTCCTATATAAAACAGGCCATTCGGATGCAGCTGCCTAGGCTCTTTGCGGAATGCAGTACATAGATAAAACTCTGTATAAGGTCAGGTATACAGAGTTTTTTTCATATCGATTCATGGTACAGATAGATTCATGACTGTCGGTTAAGTAAATATATGATTAAAATCTATTCAGGAAGCTCATGTAGAAAGCGTATTATGGTTTTCCATACCTCTTTACTCATTGCGATATCACCATGATCCAATGTATCAAATTGAATCGTCTTAACCGGCGTTGTGAAGCATTCAATCAGGCGCCTTGAGAGGCTGGGAGAAACGATGGTATCCTGATTGCTCAATATGACCAGAGCAGGGCAGGTCACGGTATGGACATATCTGTCACTTGTTAGCGGGTAACGAATCAGATGCTGCAGGGGACCATAGAAAACAGGGAAATAGGAATTGAATAAATCTCTCCCGTTATTGTATGGAGAGAGAAGAATGAGTGCATCCGGTGTTGATTTGGAAGCTGCATAGCTTGCCATTCCTGTACCGATACTGTAGCCGACGATATACAGCTTTTTATTTGGATATCTGTGACGGGCATAATGCAGGACTGCATCCGCCATCTTAAATAGCTCTTCCTGTGACAGGGAACCCTTGCTATCTCCGTAGGAAGGATAATCAATACTGAGAAAGTGTGAATTCTTCATATAAGAGAAAATTCCGCTTTCATCATATTCTCTGCATAAGGCACTGGTATTCTGTGCATTTCCTCCAAAATACACTATGATGCTATCCGCATTCTCTGCTTTTCTCAGCCATCCGGTATATTGCGAATCTATGCTGATACGCTCATAGGCTTTATCCGCCATGAGCATATCCCGATCCTGAGGACTTGCATTTGGATAAAAGATAACATATTCCTGTGCAAAATAAATGGTTGTGAGAAAGATGAAAAGCATACTGATCAGAAGAAATGCAAACAAACGGCAGACGATATGGCGAAATGGTTTTGTATATTCCAGCTTTACATATCTGCGTACGAGGAAGCCGGTCATGATAAACAGGGATAACAGAAGCGGCAGAAGATAAATACCGATTCGTATCCATAGCGGATAATAGCTCGTAACCAGTGCCTGCTGACGCAGAATGTAAAAGACAATGCATATTTCCAGACAAATATTGATGAGTGGAAAAATGAACAGAAAAAACCTTGGCAAACGGTAATGATAGATAAGAATCTCGATAACTGTAATGGCTGCCGCAATGAGCAGAATCCATACAAGCTGCATAAACAGCATCTCCTTTACGATATTACAATACCATCTTCTTTGGTGAATATAATGTATTGCGAAGTCTGGCAAAGCTGCCTGTATACAAGCAGCCAATGAGCTTATGCACAGGCAGTATTTTTAAAGCAGCCCTGCAGGAACCGGATTGTACGCGGCAGCCTTTTGATGATGGCGCATGCATCCCTGTAATCGGCTTCATCCGGCAGGTCTATGATATGGAAAGCTACAGCCTTCTTTTGTAATACATCCAGATCAGTAAATAGGCAAACAGCTGAATGCCCAGGAGAATGTTAAAGCAGCTGTTGATGGCTTCTTCATGATATAAGGATGCAAGAACAGAGGCTGCCAGAGTTGCGATAAGAGATACGTTGAATGCCTGCGCTCTGCTGTTTTTCTGAATTAGCAGATTGCGTTCATCTGTTTCATCAATAATCAATTGCTCACGTTTCCTTTGTGATGCTTTGGCTGACCATATCGCTTTCAGCATATACAGGGAAACGATGAGGCCTCCGACACCTCCACTGAAAAGGGAGGAACTGCGATATTCCTGCGAAAAGCCGACAACAATCAGCACAACTGACAGTATGATAAACAGTAGAATCGTAATGCATTTCATCCTTATAATATTCTGTTCTTTCATGACTCATCCGCTCCTTCCGTAAAAAGAAATACATCCTCGATATGATGTTGAAAAATTGTTGCTATGCGGTGTGCAAGGTGAATGGAGGGATCGTATTTCCCCTTCTCCAGTGAGATGATCGTCTGCCGGCTGACTCTGCACCGCTGTGCCAGCTCCTCCTGCGTCATTTGTAATTCCTGCCGAAGCTTTCGTATTCGATTCCTCATGAATGTAAAGCCTCCTTTACATTTTTAGTATACCACCGGATGATAAAAATGTGAAGCGTGCTTTACATATATTTGCTTTTCCTGTGCATGTTACTGCCTATATTTGTATCTTATATAATACCGCTTGTGTTTCCTCTGAATTCCGATAAACTATAGGTGAAAAGGGTGAAAGTATGAAACTTAAGCTATTATGCAGAAAAGAGATGAAAGAACAGCTGTTGGATGATCTTCAAAAGGGGCAGGTTACTGTTTGTGAGGATGCCGATTATGTATTGTACGAGGCAAATTATGATTACCGCTATCTGCTTGTCAGGGATCATGAGGAATACATGCGTCTCGCTGTTGAAGATATCATCTATATAGAAAGCATTTCCCAGGAAATATGGATACATACCATGGACGGCAGGTACCATGTTAAAGAAACAATGTATCAGCTGGAGGCCAATTTGTATGAAAAAGGATTTCTGAGAGTTCATAAGGCGTTCATTGTAAATAAAAAGGATATACGGCGAATCTGAAGCAGCTTAAATTCAAAATTTACGCTTATTCTCACAAACGAGGATCAAATCGAGGTATCCAGAAGCTATTATTACCGGTTCAAGGAAGAAATGGGATTTTAAGGAGGGATGCATATGCTACAGACTTTGTTTGACAGACAATCGTCCACCGGTTTGCTTCTGCTTATTCTACTTCTTTTACTGGCAGGTCTGGTGGTTTATGTCCTTTATAAGCATTATTATGAGCTGCGGGTCAATCAACATTTAAAGACACCGGAAAAGCAGATTCATTTATTAACAGTCCGGACAGTGGTATGCATTTGGGGGATTCTCTCGATCCTGACGCTATCCTGGTATATGGGCTATTATTATCTGCGTGAAGCAGAGCAAAGTGAAACGACATGTGATATGTATGATACGGTGCAGTATGCAGGAGTGGATGAAGCGATGGTTAAGGAACAGCTTGAGGCTGTAAAAAAAGGCAGCAAATCCCTTAGCATGCAGAAGGAAAAACCGAATAAGCATGTAACTGTAACCTATGCAGTAAATGATCGCAAGGAATATGTATATGTCGTTACGTATGATCTGCTGAGAGAACCGCAAAAGGATGAACAGATAATAATCCGTAACCGTACGGACAGCGGCTGGACCAGTGGGGAAATCAAGGCGGATTCGCGGAAAATCATATCCATGACCACAGGAACGATCAAGGATTCTTGCGCAGCACAGAAGCGCAGTATTCACATATACAATTATACCCGGGGGAAAAATAAGAATCGTGTCGATTATTATGACAGCTACACGATTGAAAAGGGAGGTATCCATCGATGAAAAAATTAACAGGTATTGCAGGGCTGCTTATTCTCTGCTGTATAGGAGGGTGTGCACCTGTGCAGAAAGAAGCGACATTTCTGAAATCAAGTATTCGATTTCATTTTCCGGGAGAGGACATGGAGGAAAGTCTTATAGTACGGTTTAAAAAAGAAGGCGTTGAAGGTGTCAAGGTAACGGGAATCGCAGATTACAAGGCAGACGCTGTGGTTGATCCCCGTTATGTGATTGATGAGGAAGCACCTATGGAGGATGAGAATTTCTATGCTTATGGAATTCAGCTTCCCATGTTTAAAGATATGAAGGTAAGCTTTTCCAAAATCACCTATCAAAAGGATCAGGAGGAGAAAACGGCGGATATCGGTATATATGAAATAGAAAAAAGCGGAGAGGTTTTTGAAGAAGCCTCCATTTCAAAGAACTGGGATTCTGAGGAAAAAGAGCTGTATATTGATGTAAATACGAAGGCAGCAGGGAGACTGATCCACGTTGAAGCTGTGAATCCGGATGCTCCTATAAAAATTGAAATACAGAGAAATACATATGGCGATTTTGATACAGACACAAGAGTTATACTTCGCTATGAGCTGCCAAAGGAATATGATATGACAGCTACAAATTTCTGTTATACCTTTGAAAAAAGCGGCAGAAGGATACAACGGTATGGACGAGGTGTTGTTGAGCTTTATAGGAATGGAAATCAAACTGCGGGCAGAGGCTTTCAGCGCCTTGCTGTGTGACTGTAAACAGAATGGATACGATTGCACAGAAAGCTACAGCCTCCCTTACGCAATGGCCGTGGGTTCTGGTTCTGCTCGTCCTAGGCGGAGCTCTTCTTTATATTGCGTATCGATATCGCTATGATAAAAATCTGAATGCTGCACTGCTCGATAAAGCTGTAAGAAAACTGCCTTCCCCGAAAACCGTATTATTTGCTTACGCAATATTGGCTGCAGCCTGCAGCTTGCTTGTTTTCGCATGGAACACAAAGCCAGGTGACACGAAACAAAGGAGCTGTTTCACGACGGAAAGCTATCTTGACCTAAATGCCGATGAACAAGCGATTACAGAAGAGCTGAAACACATGGAAGCATTGAAAAGCAGGGAATCAGTTTCATATCATGAACAGGAGCTTAAGCATGGAATCCGGATGCAGTATGCGATAAAGAATAAAAAGGACTACGTTTATATCATCAGCTATGAAAGTGCCGCAACAGATTTAAAGGAGTATTACTATATAGAGCTGCAGGATATTTTCGGTGGTACATATGCAACGAATATGATAATGAACCCCAAAGATAAAAAACTATATGTCATGGTTCGAGGAACTATGCAGGAATCCTGTGATGCTTCCGAGTTGAAGCTGGAGCTGCGGAATATAACGGAAGAAGAAAATAAAAATTCGATACATGAAGAGATTCGCTTTACTGTAGAAAATGGAGGGATACAAAATGAAAGTAAATAAAAAAATACTTCTGCTTCTGCCTCTGTTAGTGGTGGTGTTTCTTCTTTTATGGTTTGCTTTCCAGCCTGCAGCTTCAACGGCTGAATTTTTACACAACAGTGTAGAATATAGCAAGACCTCATTGTATGAGGTGGAGAGTATTATGCTCGAAGAGGGTAAGCCTTCGCGTAATACTGTCACAGAGCCGCAGCTGATAGATTTTGATATGAAGCAGCCGATGGATCCTGCTGTATGGTTTTGTGAAGCTGCCCCGTTAACCGTCTATGTGCCTATGAAGCAGGGAAGTCGTGTCCGTTTTCAAACACTCCAGTATACAGAAAACGGGGAAGAAAGGACGGCTGATCTGGGACGGTATGATATCCGATATGTGAAGGGAAAAGCATTGCAGGAGTCTGAGTTTTTCGGAAACACGGAGGAACAAGTGATAAATATCCGTATACGAAAGAAAGCATATGGTCGTCTGAAAACGGTGGAGCCTGTTAATCGGGATCTGAAAGTCAAGGCAGTGGAAATTAGCGAGGATGAGAAAAGCTATCGGATTCGAATACCGTATCAGGATTTCTCAGCATATGATTATATTTATACCAATCTGAAATATACGTTTGAAAAGGATGGAAGAAAGGAAATTTATTATGGGGAACAGGTGCTGCCGATTCATAAAGAATTCGGAATAGACTATCATGTGATTATAGATTGAGTGCTTTCCCGAAACTTTCCTGAAATGGAATTGTAATGTTGTACAAAATAAAGTAAAATAAGAGTGGAAATATTACTTGTATAGAAACATGATTGGATGATTCGTCTCTACTCGCCGACCGTAAATTGGCGAACTACAAGTAAACTTTTTGGCTCAATGCATGGAAGGTTTACTGTGACTTTTCATGCTTTTTATGTTTCGGAAGGAGCGATTGTTTGATGAAAGTATTGGTAATCGGTAAAGGCGGAAGAGAGCATGCACTGGTTCATGCGGTAAGCAGAAGCGGCCGGGTAAAGAAGATTTATGCAGCTCCGGGAAATCCCGGAATGGCAGAGCTTGCGGAGTGTGTCAATATTGCGGACAGTGATGTAAAGGGCTTAACCGCATTTGCAAAGGAACAGGAAATAGATTTAACGATAGTCGGACCGGAGGCTACGCTGTCACTGGGAATCGTTGATGCGTTTCAGGCAGAGGGACTAAAGATATTCGGACCGACAAAGGATGCGGCACAGGTGGAGTCCAGCAAGGACTTTGCGAAGAAAATCATGGCGAAGTATGGTATTCCGACAGCAAGCTACCAGACCTTTGACAATAAAGCGGATGCAATCGGCTATGTGGAGCATCAGGGCGTGCCGATTGTCATAAAGGAAGACGGCTTGAAGGCAGGAAAGGGTGTTACGGTTGCTTATGAATTAAAGGAAGCATTGGATGCAATCGAAATCGCGTTCAGTATTCCGGGAAACCGTGTTGTTATCGAGGAATGCCTGGAGGGCTTTGAATTCTCCTTGATTTGCTTTGTATGTGATGATCTGGTTCTTCCGATGGAGGTTGCACAGGATCATAAGGCGGCGTATGACGGTGATAAAGGTCCAAATACCGGTGGTATGGGTGTCTACTCTCCTGTTAAGAAGATAACACCGGATATTATTGAGGAAACGATGAATGCAGTTATGATACCGATGGCGAAGGCAATGGTGAAGGAAGGGCATCCGTTTACCGGATTTCTGTATGGCGGGCTGATGCTGACAAAGCATGGTGTTAAAACAATCGAATTCAATGCACGCTTTGGTGACCCGGAGGCAGAGGTTATCCTGCCGAGGCTGAAAACGGATTTCTGTGACGTGATTGAGAATATTATGAACCATTCCAAGACAGAGCTGGAATGGGACGACAGGGTTACGCTTGGTGTTGTTATGGCCAGTGAGGGTTATCCTGCTTCCAGTACAAAGGGCGCTGTGATTGAAAATTTGGAGAATGTGAATTCCATGGTATTTCACATGGGGACGGCAGAAAAGGAAGGCAGTCTGGTAACGGACGGCGGCCGTGTTCTGTGCGTGTGCGCTGCAGCGGATACACTGGAGGAAGCATATGAAAAAGCATATGCGGATGTACATAGAATTCACTGTGATAAGCTCTTTTACAGAAATGATATTGGAAAGAAAGATATGTAGCTATGGGAAACTGGAAGCCGCTTTTTGCATCTGTGTGCATAGGCATGGCACTTCTTGGATGCACATCAAAGGAGATGCCAAAGAAGGAAGCAGATCAGGTATCTGAGGGGGAGATACAGCAGATTAGCTGGGTGAAAGAACCGTTTGCTGCATATGAAACGGATCCAATCGCTTTGTACGACAAGGGCTTTCTTGTGAATGATGGAAACAGGGAAGGCTTCATAAATGCCAATGGCGATCTTCTGCTTGCTATGAAGTATAAGTTTCAGGCCTGCTTCATAGATGATGCTTATGGTGTCATGGAAGGCGGTGATGGAGATTTGAAATATCTCTCACAGCTACTCCATGTTGAGGGCTATGATCAGGGCTGTTGGACAGGAATTGTTGGGCCGCAGACCAGCTACTATGTTGATGATAAAGGTGAAAATGTTTATGCTATTCGCTATGATATGAATACATCCGCATATGTAGAGGAAAAAACGGATTTGGAAACGATCTGTGCTGATATAAAGGCAGATGTCTTCTTCCTGCCGGTCAATCTGAAAATAACAGGTGAGGAAGACGGAAAGGATAGTAGAACAGAGGAAGGATTTGTACTTGTCACAAAGGGAAAGCTGCATTCGGAAACCGTATATGAAGCTGTACATATGAAGGAGCGTGTATATCGTCCCCATATGGCACTGGAAGCTTTAAATGCTGTAAAAAAGGATGGAAAATGGGCTATCATGGATAAAACAGGGAAGCTGATAAGCGATTTTGCGTATGCTGCGGCAGATGTTTTGAATGATACCTATGTGAAGGTAGAGAAAAAGCCGTATATTGGACTATATACGAAGGACCAGAAAGAATATTTGTATGAAGGCATCGAAAGTATCACAGCACCAAGTCAGAGGGTTGTATTTGCGAAGCAGAATGATCTGTGGGGCTTGATGAAGCTTACTGAATAAGGATAAGAGAAATATACAAGGAGGAAGCTATGTTTAAAACAGACTTAGAAATTGCGCAGGAATGTAAAATGGAGCATATTCGTGATATTGCGGCAAAAATCGGTGTGGGTGAAGAGGACCTGGAATACTATGGTAATTATAAGGCAAAGATATCTCTCGATTTGCTGCATAGAAATGAAGACAAGGAAGATGGTAAGCTGATTCTGGTGACCGCAATCAATCCGACAAAGGCCGGGGAAGGAAAATCCACAACGACTGTTGGTTTGGGGGATGCGTTAAACCGGCTGGGGAAAAAGACGATGATCGCGCTTCGTGAGCCAAGTCTGGGTCCGGTTTTCGGTCTGAAGGGTGGAGCTGCCGGCGGCGGTTATGCCCAGGTTGTACCAATGGAGGATATTAACCTGCATTTTACCGGGGATATGCACGCAATCACAACAGCAAACAATTTGATTTCCGCATGTCTGGATAATCATATTCATCAGGGAAATGAGCTGGATATCGATATAGAAAACATCACATGGAAACGCTGTCTGGATATGAACGATCGTACGCTGCGTCACATTACGATTGGACAGGGACCGAAGGCGAATGGTGTGGAACGTGTGGACGGCTTCAATATCACGGTGGCCAGTGAGGTGATGGCAGTTCTTTGTCTGTCTACTTCTTTGATGGATTTAAAGGAGCGCCTCGGCAATATGCTGGTGGCATTTAATTCAAAGAAGGAGCCGATTTATGTAAAGGACCTTGGCATTGAAGGGGCTCTGGCAATGGTTATGAAGGATGCCATCAAACCGAATATGGTACAGACACTGGAACATAATCCTGTACTGATTCACGGCGGTCCGTTTGCCAATATCGCTCATGGCTGTAATTCCATTCTTGCGACAAGAACATGTCTGAAGCTTGCGGATTATACGGTGACAGAGGCAGGCTTTGGTGCTGATCTTGGAGCTGAAAAGTTCCTGGATATCAAGTGTCGCTTCGGTGGGCTGAAGCCAAATGCAGTGGTAATTGTAGCAACCATTCGTGCCTTGAAGCAGCACGGCAATGTAGCATATGAGGATTTGAAGGATGAAAATGTGGAAGCGATGCTGACAGGGTGTGAAAATCTTGCAAAGCACATTGATACAGTAAAGCAGTTCGGACTGCCTTATATCGTAGCAATCAATGAATTTGCGAGCGATACTCATGCAGAGGTGGAAGCACTGCAGAACTGGTGTAAAGAGCATCAGCATCCGATGAGCCTTTCTCAGGTATGGGCAAAGGGCGGAGAAGGCGCGCTTGATCTAGCTAATCAGCTGGTGGAGCTTTGTGCAGAGGAAAACAGCTATGCTCCGCTGTATGATGTGGAACAAAGCATTGAGGAAAAAATTACAGCAATTGCGATCAGGGTGTATGGCGCAAAAGAAGTGGCATTTACAGAAGAGGCGAAGGAACAAATTGCGTTGTATACTTCCCTTGGCTGGGATAAGATGCCGATCTGTATGGCGAAAACGCAGATGTCACTGTCCGATGATGCGAAGGTATATGGGGCTCCGAAGGATTTTACGATTACGGTTCGTGAGCTGCGCCCGAGTCTTGGTGCCGGTTTCCTGGTTGCATTAACGGGAAAGATACTGACGATGCCGGGTCTTCCAAAGGTGCCTGCGGCAAATAACATGGATATCGATGAAAAGGGGCATATTGAGGGATTGTTCTAAAATGAACATAATGCAGCTTTAATAACATTAGCTTGATCATCATAAAGATATTTTGGTTTTAATGGTACTTTACGCAACTATAGGTACTATACATAAAGGGAATTCATAGCTTCTAGTTCAATAGATGCTTTGGATTCTCTTTTTCGTATGCATCAAGCCTGTGAAAACAGAATGGAATTATCGACCTGAAAAACAAGAGAGATTATATTGGTTTGGAAAATGAAAATAATTATCACTCTTATATGATAATCTATATCGCACATGTTATAATAAGGAATAAGGTATAAACTGAAAATCACCTTCATTCATACGATAAATACGGTATTATTTTCATATGAATATGAATTCAGAGGAAGGATTTAAAAAACAATAATGTAAATTATTATCAAAATATATTGACAAAATAATGATAATAATTTACAATAACGTTGTGAACAATTGTTCCTGATCATCATGTGAACGCTTACCCGGGCTGCGCTGCATGAAGAAAGAAGGTTGATGCTATTCTGGAGGGAAAGGAAGATACAAATGAATACAACAAAATTGGCATTATTTGAAAAACAGCTGACGAATATGGAGGATGCACTGACGAAATCCGATCAAAAAATCGTAACATATCTGAAAGAGCATCCGGATAGATTCACACGCATGTCCATAACGGATATTTCAGAAGATATTGGAACGAGCATTGCGGCAATCACCCGTTTTGTAAAAAAAATGGGCTACGATAAGCTGCAGGATTTAAAGCTGGCGATTACAAGAGATATGGAAGCCAGCGAAAGCTCCCAATATGTACGTGTGGAGGAGGATGACGATATTCTCACCGTTTCAAAGAAGGTTCTACAGAAAAACATCGAGACGATTGAGGATATCGGCAAAATTATTCGCGAGGATGATCTGGAAGAAGCATTTCAAATCATTCGGGATGCAAGAAGAGTCATCTTCACAGGTGTTGGCGGTTCTGCCAGCGTTGCACAGGATGCTTACCATAAATTCATGCGTATCGGCATGATGGTGGAGCTGATTACAGATGTGCATACACAGGCGGTTGTTTCCTCAGTGGGAAATGAAGAGGATGCCATTATTGTTGTAAGCAATGAGGGAGCCAATACGGAGCTAAATGCCGCATTGAAGGTAGCAAAGGAAAATCGCATGAAGATTATTGCAATCACACAGTTCTCTCAATCTCCTTTAACAAAGCTGGCGGATGTATGCTTATATACGCTGTCGAGAAATTTCAGCTATAAGCCGCAGTCGCTGATCTCCAGAATAGCAGAATACAGTCTTGTTGATGTTCTATATGTTGGCTTCTGCATGCAGTCACAGGATACCGTTGCAGAGAAGCTTTTAGAAATCAGCACCAATATGAAGAAATTCAAGAATTATAACGACTGATGATAAAAGGAGATAAGGCGTATGCAAATCGGATTTATCGGTTTAGGAAAAATGGGGTTGGAAATGGCCGCAAGAGCTGCCAGTGACGGACATGCTTTGATTGGCTGTGATACCTGTGAAGCGGCATGTGAACGTGCTGCAAAGAGGGGGATCAAGGTTGCAGCAAGTATGCAGGAGATGGTGAATGCATTAGAAAAGCCCTGCATTATATGGCTTCAGACACCGCCCGGAACCATTACAAATACCATTATCAAAGAGCTTTCAGAGCTGTTAAAGGAAGGCGATATGGTTATCGACGGTGGAAATTCTGATTTTCGCGATACGAAAAAAACAGCTGAATACCTCATGGAAAAGAATATCCGATTTATGGATATCGGCGTCAGCGGAGGAGTGGCCGGCGCGAAAAAGGGATGTGGTATGCTGATTGGCGGAACAAAAGAAGACTATGAGCGTATGATTCCATTCATAAAATCTTTAGCTGCACCGGGCGGTTATGCTCATTGTGGTGGAACGGCCGCCGGGCATTATGCGAAAACCATACATAACGGTGTGGAATATGCGATTATGCAGGCATATGCAGAAGGATATGAAATGCTGATGTCCTCTGAAATTGATGTGGATGTGCTCGGCAGTCTTCAGGCATATCAAAATGGCTGTTCCATCCGTTCTCATATTCTGGGAAAAGTGATTGAAGCCCTGCAGCCGGATGTGGCCCTGGAGGGTGTTGCAGATTACGTTGCAGATTCCGGTATGGGAAGATGGACCATAGAAGAAGCAACACGTCTGAAGGTACCTACTCCTACAATTTCAGCGGCCTTACAGGCAAGATTTCGTTCACAGCAGGAAGATTCTCTATCCATGCAGTGCATAGCGGCTTTGCGAGGGACGATTGGCGGCCATCCGGTAAAGCGTAAGGATGGCAAATGATATGAATGTAGGCAGGCACATTGCAGCGAATCTGGATGAGCTGCGGGAAATACAGAGTGCATTGGATGAGGGGCAGCTGCAAGCTGTAGCAAACGCCTGTCTTTCGGCAAATAGAATTTTCTTCAGCGGAATGGGGCGATCCGGAAACATGGTCAAGGCACTGGCCATTCGCTTTATGCATCTAGGCTATGCAGCATATGTCGCAGGGGATGCTGCTACACCCTCCATACAGGAAAACGATGTTCTGTTTGCGGTGTCATCGAGCGCAAAAACCAAGGTTACACTGAATCATATGGAAGCGGCAAAAAAGCAGAAGGCACATGTGGTTCTGATATCCTCTCTCTGTGAAAATCCCAAGATAAGCGACACCTATTTGTGTATACCGGCAAAAACCAAGGTAAGGACATCTCAGCATGCCGGCTCTCTCTTTGAACAGGCGGTACTCATCATAGGGGATGCCATCACATCCTGTCTTCAGGAAGAGAAAAAGATTTCAACAGAATATATGAACAATCGCCATGCAAATCTGCAATAACTATAAAATTAAATGATTTTAATCCTTAACATATAATAAAAAACGGAGGAACTATGAAAACGAATACTTCAAAGAAAGTGAAAGTTCAGAAAATGGGAGCTTTCCTAAGCGCAGAAGTTATGCCGAATATTGGGGTCTTTATTGGATGGGGATTATTAGCTGCATTATTCATACCGACCGGGTGGCTGCCAAATGAAACTATGAACCAGATGGTAGCTCCGACTATGAAATATCTGATGCCGTTGCTGATTGCATACACTGGAGGGTATAACGTACACAAAAAGCGTGGTGGTGTTATCGGCTCGTTTGCCACGATGGGAGTAATACTGGGAGCTGATATCAACATGCTTGCAGGGGCAATGCTCATGGGACCGCTGGCCGCATGGGTTTTGAAAAAGGTAGATAAGCTGTTTGAGGGAAAAGTTAAGCCGGGAATGGAAATGATGGTCAACAATTTCTCCCTGGGACTCGTAGGCGTATGTTTAATGGTACTGGGCTTCTTTGCCTTTGTACCGGTTGTTGAATTTCTGCTGGGTATCTTAAGCACAGCTGTTGATTTCCTAATCAATAAAGGACTTCTTCCACTGATTGCTGTATTTGTACAGCCAGCCAAGGTATTATTCCTGAATAATGCTGTGAATCATGGTATTATGATTCCTTTAGGTGTGGAACAGGCAGCGGAAGCAGGGAAATCTCTGCTGTTTATGATAGAAGCAAATAATGGATGTGTATTGGGCATCGCTCTTGCATTTACCTTCTTTGGTAAGGGAACGGCAAAAAAAGCAGCACCTGGTGCCGCCTTCATCAACTTCTTTGGTGGTATCGGTGAGGTCGTATATCCATTCGTATTAAGTAAACCGCTTGTTATTCTGGGACAGATTGCAGGAAGTATGGTTTCTCTGTTTATCATACAGGTATTCGGAGGTGGAACTGTAGCGCCAATTTCACCGGGTAGCTTCTTTGCCTTGCTGTCTGTTTCTCCAAAGGATGCAATGCTGGTTAATATTATTTCCTATTTCGCAGGTATGGCGGTGTCTATGCTGGTCGCAGGCTTCATCCTAAAAATGGATAAAACCGAGGATGAAGCAGTACTTATTGAGCTGGACTATGGATTCGATATGCCAGGTGCAGGTGCGGTAGTCGTTGATCCAAAGCAGAATAGTGCTGCTGTACAAAGAATTATTTACGCATGTGATGCTGGTATGGGATCAAGTGTCATGGGGGAATCTATCATGAAGACCAAGCTGCAGAAGGCCATGCTGAATATAGAAGTTATGCATTCCTCTGTGGCGACGCTCTGTGAAAATGCAAGAGCTGGAGATTTAATCGTAACTACACAGCCGTTGGAAGCACGTGTGAAAAATGTACTTGAGACAAACGGGAAGAAAAATTCAGTCTACGCGGTGGATAATCTGTTGAATTCTGAAGCATATGATCGACTTGTGGATTCCTTGAAAAAATCCGAATGAAAACAGAAAAAAAGATGAAGCCTATTTTACAGGAGGATAATATTATATTGCAGGCTGCATACGCGGATCGCTGGAGTGCCATACAGGCATGCGGTGAGATACTTGTGAAGCAGGGGTATGTTAAGGCGGCCTATATTGAAGATATGATGGAACGGGAACGTCTTGTATCTGTCTATGTAGGGAATCATGTAGCGATTCCCCATGGAATAGCGAATAGTGAACAGCATATTCTCGAGTCCGGCTTATCGGTACTGCAGATTCCAGAGGGGGTTGATTTTGATGGAGAAAAGGCATATATCATGATTGGAATTGCAGGCAGAGATGGAGTACATATGCAGTTGCTTTCACAAATCGCGCTTGTGTGTATGGAACAGGAGCAGGTCGAGCGGCTACGTACGAGTAAGGATAAGAACGAAATCATGGGGATTCTGAAGGCTAAGATTTGAGTAGCTGATTTTAATAAAGAAAAGAGACTTATTACAGTGATGGATAATATTCCATACCAGTATAAGTCTTTTTTTGAACTCCATATGAGATTATTATTACAACGAAACACACTTCAGTCTGTATGTAGGCTTGCTTTGCCTTTCCGCTTTTTTACCCGGAGAAGGTACTTAGCCGGATATCGGATTAAAATGTATCTGCCTGTTGCTTTATGAAAACATATCCGGTTCCTGCTCCAGTATGATTTCCAGCATATACAGTGGCAGGTGTTTGATGACTCCATCAATAGATACTCCTGTATTCTTCTTTGAAAAAAGGAAGGCATGCTTTACATGATATTTTTTTACGAAGTTCTGAAATGCCCTTGATGTTGTATGTGTGTTAAATTGCATATATTTATTGATAAAAATATGTAGATTAACATATTTTTATTGATGAAATTATGCATAATGAAGTGGTAATCGCTTTGCAGAAAGACAACGAGGTTATCATCGTCACTGATATGGCGGTGCAAATTTCAACGAAAGAGGCGCTATATTTTAAAATCATAACAGTTCAACAGATAACCTCATTTTTAAACTATCAGGATTTTGGGCGAATTGAAAAGTATGTTCAACAGCTCAGGAATAATCGTTATTCTTTTGTTAAGGGCAGAAATATCTCCGTGATAAATGAAAACTCAGAAGGAGGAATCGTACAATCGAAAACCTCCCGAACCTCATGAAAATTCCGCTCAATGATATTGTAAACATAATTATTGCGATTTATGAATGCCTTCATCTTCGGAAAAGAAAGTGGCTCATTTTTTATACAGCGCTCCAGTGTAAAGGAGCAGTGAAAAATAAACTTAATCAACAGATTGTCTGAATAAGGAAGCTGCAGCTGCTTTATAATGGCATTTAATGTTTTATAAAGTATTTGGGAAGACTTACGCGGATTTAGAAAGACAAGGGAATCGCTTAAAATGGTTTCATCCATTTGTTGAATCAATTGCATTGCATAGCTGTCAGAGTCCTTGGCTTCTGTTTCAGCAATCGAATTTTCGGCATCCTTTTGAAGAATGGTTTCAAAGGTTGCTCCGATACTGCTTGCACGTTTTAACAGTGTTAACAATAGCGGCAGGTCAAGGTCTGGGACGATGCGTACATGACAATTTGACAAAGTCTGTAGTTCCTCCTCCAGCCGCTTGATATCCTTACAATCCGTAATGATCAAAACGCCTTTCCCCTTATCACTTTCCTGTACATGCTTTGTCAGAATGGATAAGAGAGCATCATGGGATACCTGTGTATCCAACTCCAGAGATAGAATCTGGTTCCCGTAATCATGCGAATGCAGATAACGTGCATATTCCTTGGAGCGGCCATTTTCTGTAACAATCAGAAGCTATACCTGTGTTTCCTGCAGCCATTGACTGGAAAGATATACATAGGTCGCAATGTAATCACGCTCCCATTTTGTAAAAGTATAATTAAAGCGAGATGAAACAGCTTCTTGAATTTCGTCGAATAACAGGTAATCTTTTTTTCGTGCAATGCTGATAGCTCCATAATCTGTAATTGCCTGAACCGTGTTTTCTTTGAAAGCGGAAATAAATTCAGAAAGCTTGCTTAGCATTCCATAAAGTATATTTTCATTTCTCGAAATAGGGTTATCCTGTAAAACAGGGTATAATAAATCATAAATATCCTTCAATAAAACAGAGCGTATGGTATTTAAATGAACATTCATAAATGCATTCATATCATTCAAACACTGATTTACGATTTCACCCTTTGCATTATTTATGGAAATTGTTTTTTTCTGATTCAATTCCTCATTGATATGATAGAGCATCTGCAATTCTTCATTTTCTTTCATTGTTGAAAAGTAGAAATCATTATGTGGAAATAAAGCCAAAATCGTATTCAACTGCTGATAACGCTCGTTTACATCATAAATATCGGATAGTACCGTGTTTGATATATCGGCGAAATCCAAAGTGATACATAAGGGATTTTCTTTTATCAAACGGGTATAGGCATTTGCACATGCACTGCGTATCTCAGCTTTTAAATGCGGCAGATTTCCCTTATAGGAGGACATTGCGAAGCAGCTCAAAATTCCCTTTGATATGCGAATGGCTCGCTTGATGAAATAAGCCTCCTCCTGAAACTGCTTAAGAACCAGCATAACGGTCTCTTCCAGTGTACGCTGCTGTAGTGAAGGCAGGGAAATCAGCGTTGGAAAACAGCGGCGGATCATGGATTCCTCTTTTAATTCAGGTGAGGAGGTCGTGATAATCACCTGGCATTGAAATGTAAATCTGCGATTGACAGCGTTGAGTGGATGGTACTGCGCTTCTGTTATTGCATTGCATATCTTTATCTTTATCAAATCGAGAAGCTGATCGAAATGAAGTAATATGAGCATCCCCTGCCTAGCTTTTTCCACCAGACCGCGGCGCAGTCGGCTGTCGATGATTTCTCCGAATACATACAAATCCAAATCATGAACAGAATAATTTTTTAAAAGGCTGCAGTCTGCAATAATCGGAGAATGAAAGGAAGAAAATCGTCCATTCTGTTTGCCGTATAGAAACATGAGCTGTGCAAAACTCTTCCGGTTGGTTCCCTCCTGCCCCTCGATAATGGTATTTAATCCGCTATATGGGTAATTCATTGCTGCTTTAGCTTTTTGAATCGGCTCATACATACTTTCACCGATGTTTTTTCCAATCAATGTATCCAGAGATTCTTTCATCTGCGTTTGTTCATTCTGACGCTGCTGCTTGGTCAGAAAATCGGTAAGCTGCTGATCCTTGGAAAGAACGGCGGGTATGTTCTGCTCGGGAAAATACTTCATCAAAAGCTGGCGTGAAACATATAGTGTTGGTCTGCCATTGAGCTTGATCAGTCTGCCTTCCTGATGCAGGAGGTTGAGATCTCTGGATACATTTGATCGATCAAGCCGCAAATCCATCGCCAAAGAGGAGGCATCCATTCCAAGCTTATCATACTGCTTATCCTCCAGACATTCCAAGGTGTGCGCATAAATTGCTTTCAGAATCAGTTCCTTGCGTTTACTCATTAAATCACGACCTCCTTAATTTTTTTGTGTTGATTTCTTCTTCATAATAACACAGTAAGAATAAAAACGCATAAAAAAGTCTAAAAGTGTGTCTGCTTTTTACAATGTATACATATTGTGTATGCTTGCACTGGAAGTTATCGGAATAAAAGCTGGTAAATCTGTTTCTTTTTTCTTCACACGCTTTCCTGAGTGTGTTGAAACAGGGACTTTTTTGACCACCTGAAAGGGACGATGATAAGATGACATCAGAAAGGAAAAGGAGGAAGCTGTATATGATTGATATCATAATCGTTACACATGGCGAATATGGAAAAGCAATGCTGGCAAGCAGTGAACTCATCATGGGGGAACAGGAAAACGTACAGGCATTCGGCTTCTATTTAGGTGAAAGCGTCGAACATCTGAGGGACTCTATTTTGCAGGCAATCAGCTGTACGCGGAAGGGAAGTGAAATACTGATTCTAACAGATATGCGTTCCGGAAGTCCGTTTAATGTTACAGCGTCATTGATGAAGGATCACACATTTGAACACCTAACAGGAATCAATCTTCCCATTTTACTTGAGATTCTCTGTTCAAGAACGCAGATGGAGCTGAAGATGATGATAGCACACATAATGTCAGAGGGAATGAAAACGCTCATTCATGTTAATGAAATGCTGAAGGAGGACTAAACATGAAACATATTGTGTTATGCCGCATTGATGACCGTCTTATTCATGGGCAGGTTGTTACGGCATGGGTAAAGCAGACTGAGGGTAATCGTATTGTAATCATTGATGAAGCATTGGTGAAGGATGTTTTCTTACAGAAAATCATTAAGGCAGCAGCACCTTCCGATATTCGTATTGATATATACAATATAGAAAACGGAGTGTGTGAGTTGAAAAAGGAGGCTGAGGATAAAGAACGAATTATTATTTTGGTAAAGACTCCACAGGTGGTTGAGGCTTTAATTGATGAAGGTATTCTGCTGGAAAAAGTGATTCTGGGGGGAATGGGGGCAAAGTCAGGCCGCAGGAAATTTAATCGCAATGTATCAGCAAGTGAAGAAGAAATCGAGTGTATGCAGCGCATCATGAATAAGCATATACCGATGTATTATCAGTTGGTACCGAATGAGTCGCCAAGTGATGTTGGTAAAATGATAAGCGGATAGGAAAGGAGAAGTATTATGAGTATTTTACAGGCTGTTTTACTGGGGATTATTTATTATTTGGGGAATAGCTCGATCATTGCAGGACCGGTTGGTTATTATTCTGTTTACAGGCCGTTGGTAAGCGGTTGTCTGACAGGGATGATTCTTGGTGATCCCGCACAGGGAACTATGATAGGAGCTACCATAAATCTGATGTATGTAGGGTTTATATCAGCAGGTGGTGCTTTGCCCGGAGATATGTGTCTGGCTGGGATCCTGGGAGCCGCTTTGGGAATTACAGGTGGTCTGGATACGGAAGCAGCTCTGGCGATTGCTGTCCCAATCGGATTGATTGGTACCTTACTTTGGTTTGGACGTCTGACACTGGATTCAGTATTTGCACATATGGCAGATCATCTGGCAGAAAAAGGCGAGGCTGGGAAGGTTTGGATTCCTTCTGTATTGTTGCCGCAGCTGATGCTGTTTGTGCTTACCTTTGTTCCATGTATGCTGGCATGCTATTTCGGAGCCAGCTATATTCAGGGTATTATTGATGCTCTTGGCGGGACAGTATTAAATATCCTCATGATAATCGGAGGGATGATGCCTGCTCTCGGTATTGGCTTGACGCTGATGTATATTTTCAAAGGAGAGGCAAAAATCTTTTTCTTCATCGGGTTCCTGATTTCTGTATATTCGGGATTGAGTATGATTGCGATTGGATTTATATCGCTTTGTATTGCAATCGTCTATACACAGAAAAAAGAGAGTACAGGAGGTAATGCGGCATGAGTGAAACTGTAGATAAGAAAAATCTGCTTACCAGCAAAGAGGTTAATAGAGCCTGGCTACTATGGCTGTTCAATAATCAGGCCTGTTACAATTATGAGCGTATGATGGGGATCGGCTTCCTTCATGCCATGACCCCGGCCTTTCGAAAGCTTTACAAGGATAATAAGGATTTACGTATAGAAGCCATGCAACGTCATACCAGCTTCTTTAATTGTGAGCCTTGTCTGGGGTCATCTATTGTTGGACTGGTTCTGGCGATGGAAGAACAGAAGGCATTGGGAGCTGAACTTGATAATGATGCAATCACCTCAATTAAAACCGGACTGATGGGGCCGCTTTCGGGTATTGGTGATACCTTGATACAGGGTGTCATCCTCCCCCTGCTTATTGCATTCGCTGTAGATTTTGCAAAAGGTGGTAACTGGGTCATTCCTCTTGTATTCTCATTGGTTATGGCGATTATTGTATTCGGCATATCACGCTTTGGATTTTTACTAGGTTATCGTAAAGGTTCAGATGCAATTCTCAGTATGCTGGAGAATGGTGTTATCAAACGTTTAATATCCGCTGCGAGTATTATGGGCTGTATGGTACTGGGAGCATTGGTTGTTAATTTTGTGACAATGAAATGCGGCATCAGCATCCCGCAGGCAGAGGGAAGCTTCTCCATGCAGGAGCAGCTATTTGACGCCATTCTTCCAAGTATGCTTCCGCTGTTATTGACACTGGGCTGCTACAAGCTGCTGAAAGCAGGAAAATCAAGTGTTTTGGTTATGCTGGTCATAATCGCTATTGGTGTTATTGGCGGATTAACGGGAATTTTGAGTGTATAGGGAGGCAATAGATGCAGATTAAACAATACCAAACAACGAAGTATATCATGGGAAATGGTGCACTTCGTGAAGTACAACGGTGGAAGGATAAAAAAATCGGCTTGGTTGTCGATGAAAATGTTTTGAAGGCATTACAGCTTGAAACAAAGCTGTTTGATGAGCTTTTAAAGGACTGCGATTATGAAGTCCTCTGTAATATGCCGCAGGAGCCTACCACAGAGCTTCTGGAACCGGCCATTCGAAAAGCGCAGCGCTTTGATCCGGATGTATTTGTGGCAATCGGAGGCGGCTCCGTCCTGGATAGTGCGAAGGTACTATGGCTGTTTACAGAATTCCCTGATTACACTTGGGAACAGGCATTTGCACCATATGCTGTAGAATCATTCACAAAGGAAAAGGAACTGATTGCCATTCCTACAACCAGTGGAACAGGCTCTGAAACAACGGGTTGTGCGGTAGTTAAGGATACAGAGAAAAGAAAGTGCATGGTTTTAAGCAATGAAATCATGCCAAGCACAGCCATTCTTGATTATGAGCTGTTGGTAAGTCTTCCCAAGCACGTCATTGCATTCTCCGGATGTGATGCTCTTGCCCATGCATTGGAGGCGGGTATTTCTGTTCTGGCTTCGGATATGGTACGGATGCAAAGTGTGCAGGCCGCTGTGCAGATTATAAAACAGCTGGAGGCTTCCTGCAATGGTGATTTGAATGCACGTCGTGATATCCATTTGAGTGCAACGATTGCAGGTGCATGTATCAATAACTCCATAACCGGTATGGCGCATGGAATGGATCAGGCCGGTGGTGATTTCAGAAAGCCACATGGACTTATGACGGGGCTTATCCTGCCGTATACAATGTGTCATCTGCTGCCGCAGCCTTTATATGAGGAAGTGGCTGATCAGCTGGGAATCTGCGGGACCTCTATGGAAAAGCAGGAGCGTCTGATAGCAAGGATATGGGAGATGTATCGAAGAATAGAGATGCCGGTTACCCTACAGGAAGCAGGTATTGATCGTAAGACTTATATGTGTAAAATTGATACCTATGTGAAGCAGGCGATGCAGGATGCCAATGTGCAGTGTGCACCAAAGACCTTCTCTGCAGCTGAATTAAAAGCAATGTATCAGGAATTATATGATGGAAAAGAATGGAGGACAGCATATGAATGAGAAAATGAAGGTAGTAGCGATTACGGATGACCATAAGGTTGAGGTGAAAGAGGTTCGGCGTCCTGATGTAAAGCCGGGCAAAATACTGATGCATATCAAAGCATGTGCATTATGTACCTGGGAACAGCGTGTGTTTACACGGGAGTCCAAAATGCCGCTGCCATTTGTTGGAGGACATGAAATTGTCGGAAGCGTTGCGGCCGTTGGGGAGGGGGTAAGTGAACGAGAGTTTCCGATCGGAAGGAAGCTGACAGCTCGTTTGATTCAGGTTTGCGGAAAATGTTATTTCTGTCGTCATGGTGAAGAGAATCTGTGCGTAGATATCAATGCGCCGTTTGATAAGGAAATGGAAATACCAGGTACAGGAGGGCTTGGAGAATATCTGAATATTGATCCCTCTCAGGCTTACCTGCTGCCGGAATCACTCTCTGATACAGCAGCGGTGTTCAGCGAACCGCTGGCATGTGTGCTGAACTCGATTGAACGTGGACAGATTGCACTGGGAGATGATGTAGCGGTGTTAGGTGGAGGCATCATGGGAATGCTACATGTACTCTGTGCCAAGCTGTCGGGTGCACGCGTTATCATGAGTGAGCCGGATGCTAAACGTCGTGCTCTGGCAAAGACACTGGGATGTGATGATACTATCAACCCGATGGAAACAAATCCGGTTGATTACATAAAAAATCTGAATGGTATCGGTGCAGAGGCTGTCTTTAACACAACACCGATCAGTGCTGTTGCTAAGCAGGCTGTGGAGATGACAGCACCCTTGGGAAGATGCGTCATGTACAGCTCACAGCATCCTGATAAGCCGATTGAAATCAGTCCAAACTGGCTGCATTCCAGTGAAACGGTTATTACAGGAGCAGTAAGTCCAAGCGTACGTTCCTTTCAGCGGGCGGTCAATATGTTAAGTAAAGGGTTGATTGATCCAGAAAAATTGGTTTCCGGAGTATATCCGTGCAATCAGGCACAGGAAGCGTTTGAAGCAGCAATACGTCCGGATACATTTCGTATTATTATCACATTTTAACTTAAGGAGGAATATAAGATGTTAGTAAGTATGGCAGAAATCCTGCAACAGGCAAAAGAGGGACATTACGGAGTACCGGCTTTATCAGCTGTAGATGAGCTTTCATTGAGAGCATGCGTGGAAGCGGCTGAGGAAATGAATGCCCCCCTGATTATGCTTTGTGGCTGGGGTCATAATAAAGATATGCAGTATTTTGGCCGCATGCTGCATGATTTTGCGATCAAAGCGAGCGTACCGGTAGCGTTTATATTGGATCACAGTGCAACCTTTGAGGATGCGGTGAAAGGAATCCATGCCGGCTTTCATACCATCATGGTCGATCGCTCCTCTCTTCCATATGAGGAAAATGTCGCACAGGTGAAGGAGCTTGTGAAAATTGCACATGCTGCGGGTGTCGGTGTAGAGGCAGAGCTAGGTCATGTCGGTGTCGGTGAGAATTATGCTGTTGATGGTATTGCAGCCCTAACGCAGCCGGATGAAGCAGTCCGTTATGTGAAGGAGACAGGCGTTGACTGTCTGGCTGTGGCCATCGGATCCGCACATGGTGTTTATAAAGGAGAGCCAAAGCTTCGTCTTGATCTTTTAAAAGAGCTGGCAGAGAAAGTTCCGGTGCCATTGGTGCTGCATGGTGGCAGCGGTACCGGTGATGAGAATCTGGCAACGGCATGCCGTCTGGGTATCAGTAAGGTGAATGTAGCCAATGATTTATTCCGCGGAGCGTATAATAAAATACAGGAAGTCGGTATGGAGGGGAATAATATCTATGCCTTAATGCCGATGCTGCAGGAAGGATATAAGGAAACAGCAAAGCATTTCATTAAAATTCTGGGATGTGCAGATAAAGCATGGAAGGCAGAGCAATGTGTTTCTTCGGGATTGAAACAGGACCTAAATGAAGCAAAGTAACAAATAATCTAATAGAGAAATAAGATATCCTGTTATGGTGATTGTGACAGGATATTTTATGATTATCTGAAATCTATGATTGATCACATAAAATATGCTTACATGATATGGAAGCGAATTATACAGTTAACATAACATTCACACAAGGATGAATTTCTATAATCTGTCTATCATGCGGAAGAATATGGAGACTTTTTATATTGATAATTTATGAGGCATATTAGTTTACTAAGTTACAACTTAGTAAGTTATAACTTAGTAAACTTCGGAGTAAAATATAGGTTCTGAGTTGGTTTAAAAATCATAATTATAACATAGTTTAACTGTTTCTATTTAAATTAAATTATGAAAACAATATTTTATAACCTTTTAATAAATATGATTTTAATTTATTTTTTTGTTTTTTAAATATATTAAAAAGAATTATTGAAATTTCCTTCAGAATTCTATATGATTGTAATAAAATTCAGGAGGTGTTTTATGTCGAAAAAATACCAGACAATGAAAAAAGCAATCAAGATGGAGATCAAGGAGCATAGGAAATCGTTTCTTGTATACCTAACCCTGCGCGCACTTGTAATTCTTGTTATGATTCTTCAGATATTCAACAGGAATTTTGAAAATGTATTTTTATGCCTGTTAACACTGATTTTGCTGATAGTACCGAGTTTTCTACAGGTAGAGCTGAAAATCGAACTGCCAACAGCATTGGAAATTATCATCCTGCTATTTATCTTTTCCGCAGAAATTCTCGGAGAAATCCAGTCTTTTTATATCCTGATTCCCATGTGGGATACCATCCTGCATACGCTGAACGGCTTTCTTGCGGCGGCAATCGGTTTTTCACTTGTGGATCTTTTGAATAATGATGATCGTCTGCAGTTTCGTCTTTCCCCTGTGTTTATGGCACTGGTTGCTTTCTGTTTTTCCATGACAATCGGTGTTGTATGGGAATTCTTTGAATTTGGTATGGATACCTTCATGGGGACGGATATGCAGAAGGATACGATCGTGCAAAGTATAACAACGGTTATGCTGGATCCAACCAACAGCAATATACCAATTACGATTGACGGGATCCATTCCGTTGCGGTAAATGGCAAAGAGCTGGGATTTAACGGTTATCTGGATATCGGACTGATTGATACTATGGAGGATTTGCTTGTGAATTTTATAGGCGCCTCTACATTTTCTATCCTTGGCTATTTTTATGTGAAAAAGCGTGGAAAGGGTGCTTTTACCAGACAATTCCTTCCTAGAAGAAAAACAAGAGATGCGGATTTTAAGCGTCTTGCCAGAAAAGAACTGGAGCAGGAGGAGCATGAAAAGCTGAAGGATGCAGGAAAAGAGGCATCTTGAAATTATTAGATATAAAAAAAGGATTGCGGGTCCGCAATCCTTTTGGAATAATGAACTATTGAATGCTCGTATCGTTTACAATAGTATCCGTGCTATCCTTTAAAGCCTCAATAACACAGAATTTCTTATAAAAAGCGATGCCATAGCCGATAATATCCTCATAACCCTCCGCCAGCATACCTTCTATATATTGTTTATCCTTTATCTGCTTACATGCGTGCTTTGCCGTGTTTTTTAATTCCGCAAGGGAAGTAGCTGTTTTTAGTTCTAATATCATCCCCCGATCACTTAAGGAACGAGGCGCAACCGCTATATCGAATCTTCCCAAACCGGACTCCTGATTAGACATGATGCGATAATTGCATAACAAGCCTATTAAAATGCCATGATAGAATTTCTCATCATAATCAAAATAGCTGATGGAAGTAAAAAGAAGGTCATTTACTATTTTATTTGCGGTTTCTATATCTTCCTTCAACAAGGCTTCAGCGAAATTCTCAGCATGTGCCTCCGTTTGTTCCTGAAACCATTCTTCAAATATGAGGGTATAAATTCTGTTGATTTCTTTGTTAGGAATCATCAGCTGGTATATACTCTTTTCTTCATCTATGCATTTTATGACTTTCAAATAACCCGTGAATAGAAGAAAGCTGTAAATGTTCTGTATTTTATCCATTTCACGGTAGGTGAGCTCATGTTTTATGGCTTTTTCAATCATCTTACCGGATGTCAATAAATCAAAATCCTCTCTCATATGTGAATTTGCTTTTTGAATGTACTGATAGATAATATCATTTCCACTCGTATTTGCCCAGAAGGATTCCGGTGTATCGTTTCCCTGCTTGATTTTTTGAACATATTTCAGTACGCTCCATGGATTGTATATCTCTTTGTTTCCGAATAGATACCCATCATACCATTCTTTTATGGTTTGTTCATAGGATTTCAAATCGTAGTGTTCAAGGAGTATTATCGTTTCTTTTGGTGTAAATCCAAAGGATGTACTGGATTGATCTTCAGAAATGGAATATACACTAAAATTATTTAAGCCAGTGAAGATCGACTCTTTCGCAATTCTCAGGCAGCCTGTCAGAATCCCTTTTTCCAATGCATCATTTGTTTTTAGGGCAGCACTGAACATACCGCTTAAAAAGTCTGCCATTTCATCATAATATCCTTTTAAATATGCGCTTTGTAACGGAACATCGTATTCGTCAATCAAAAGAATAACATCTTTATGATAATGCTGCTTCAAGCAACCGCAAAGAAACTTTAATGCATTCTGCAGATCTACATCACTTTGTGTACGACGATAATATGCTATAAGCTGTTCTTTATCGAAGGTATTTAATTCCTCACTTTCGAGTAACTCCTGATTTTTTCTGACAATATCCTGGATTAGGATAGCGAACATCGCCTTTTGATTTTCAAACGTGTGTTTTTTCATATCTTTCAGAGTAATAAAAATGACCGGATACTGATTTTGGTATTGTAATGAGTCTGTATGATTGACAATATCCATATCGTTAAAAAGATAAGCATTATCCTTCTGCTTCATTGAGAAAAAATAATATAGCATACTCATATTCAGTGTTTTACCAAAACGGCGCGGTCTGGTATATAATGCGACCTTTTCATTTATAATGTCTGTAATGAATGATGTTTTGTCTACATAATAACAGTCTTTGTCAATCAGTTCCTTGAAATCTTCTATTCCAATCGGCAGACGTTTCATATGATCAGCTCCTTAACTTTATCCTTATTATACCACGATACCGAAACCGTATCGTAAGGAAATAATGTTTTGCGTACATGGTTATACAAAATGCATAATGCTATAAGGCATAGATGATATAGAAGGACTTTATTTCCCTTTCTTTCGCATGTTTTCATGTGAAAAGTACAGAAATAAGTGCTATACTATAGAGGTTGAAAAGAGGTGTCTATATGGAAATGCATAGAAATACACGCTGCTGGTGCGGCAGTGGAAAGAAATATAAGCAGTGCCATGAAAAATTTGATGAAAAGCTCGCAAAGCTGGCCAGGGAAGGACATATTGTACCGGATCGCTCTCTGATTAAAAACAAGGAAGATATCATCGGTATTAAGAAAAGTGGGAATATCAATACAGGAGTACTGGATCATGTCGCAAAGCATATTCGTCCCGGTATGAGTACCGGTGAAATTGATCGTCTGGTATATGATTATACTGTTTCCCATGGTGCGATTCCTGCACCATTGAATTATGAAGGATTTCCGAAAAGCTGCTGTACATCTGTGAATGATGAGGTCTGTCACGGTATTCCGGATGACAGTATTATCCTGCAGGAAGGCGATATTGTAAATGTCGATGTATCAACAATCTTTCATGGCTACTATTCCGATGCTTCCCGTATGTTTATGATCGGGGAGGTCAGTGAAGAGGCAAGAAATCTGGTTGAGGTCACAAAGGAATGTCTGAACATTGGCATGGATGCCGTCAAGCCATGGGGACATGTCGGTGATATCGGTGCCGCCATTCATAAATATGCGACAAGCAGGGGATACAGCGTTGTTGTGGATTTTGCCGGACACGGTGTTGGCAAGGAGTTTCATGAGGATCCGGTAATCGGTCATGTCGGTCGTGCAGGCAGTGGTATGGTGCTGGCTCCCGGTATGGTATTTACGATTGAGCCCATGATCAATGTAGGAGATTATCATTTATATATTGATGAAGATAACGGATGGACATCCTATACAGAGGATGGTTCATTAAGTGCCCAGTGGGAGCATACCCTCCTGGTCACAGAACATGGTATTGAAATACTAACGTATTGATACAATAGAATATAGAGATGTCTGAATTAGTGTGAGCAACAAAATGTTTTTATAATGTAAGCAGATAGTATATGCAGTATTCAATACTTTATATGGTATCTGCTTTTTTGTACATCAGCTTCTTTGCACATAAATTGCCTGTGAAATAGCATTTTTCATAGTTTTTTTTTGAATTTGCTGAATCCTACGGTTTTTGTCACAAAAATGTCTTAAACAAGCAGGTTTAAAGTGTTTTCATAGTGCCTGTATTGTGTTAAAGTAGTAATAAGATAGATTAGGGAGGTATGCATATGAAGAAAATCAGTGGCAATAAGTTGTTGGTAAAGGCACTTCAGGAAGAGGGTGTGGATACGCTGTTTGCTTATCCGGGCGCCTGTACCATTGACATCAGTGATGAATTATATAAGCAGAACAGTATAAAAATCATTCTTCCAAGGCAGGAAATCGCTCTTGTTCATGAAGCGGATGCCTATGCACGTTCTACAGGGAAAACAGGGGTATGTCTCGTTACCAGTGGCCCGGGTGCGACAAATCTTGTGACCGGTCTTGCGACTGCCTATTATGACAGTGTTCCACTAGTATGCTTTACCGGACAGGTTGCCCGAAATTTAATCGGAAATGATGCGTTTCAGGAGGTGGATATTGTGGGAATCACCCGCAGTATCACTAAATACGGTGTCACGGTTCGCAGAAGGGAAGACCTGGGACGTATTATCAAAGAAGCCTTTTATATAGCGGCAAGCGGAAGACCCGGTCCGGTGCTGATCGATCTTCCAAAGGATGTTATGGGAGAGCTGGGAGAAGCAGATTATCCGGATAAGGTGAATATTCGGGGATATAAGCCCAATACTGCAGTGCATATCGGTCAGCTGAAGCGTGCTATCAAAATGCTGGGAAAGGCAAAACGTCCATTGTTTCTTGCCGGGGGCGGTGTGAATATTGCCCATGCAAATGAGGACTTTACAAAGCTGGTTAATAAAACGAATATACCTGTCATAACAACAATTATGGGGAAGGGGGCAATTCCAAGCAATCACCCGCTGTATGTGGGGAATATCGGAATGCATGGTGCCTATGCCTGTAATATGGCCGTAAATGAGTGCGATCTGCTGTTTTCCATCGGTACAAGATTCAATGACCGGATCACGGGAAAGCTGCATTCCTTTGCGCCCAATGCCAAAATAGTGCATATTGATATTGATACTGCCGCGATCTCTAAAAATATACAGGTAGACATCCCGATTGTTGCGGATGCCAGAGAAGCAATCAATAAAATGCTGGAATATGTGCATGAATATAATACAAAAAAGTGGCTGGATGAAATCGATGCATGGAAAAGCGTGCATCCACTCATGATGAAAAAGAAGCCGTATCTGACCCCGCAGGACATCATCGAAACTATCAACCGGGTATTTGAGGAGCTGATCGTTGTCACCGATGTCGGACAGCATCAGATGTTTACAGCACAGTTTATCGAGCTGACTAACAAGAAGAAGCTGTTGATGTCCGGAGGTCTTGGTACGATGGGCTATGGTCTTCCGGGGGCAATCGGCGCAAAAATTGGAAATCCGGATACTCCTGTACTATCCATTTCGGGAGATGGCGGGATGCAGATGAACATCCAGGAAATCGCAACAGCTGTACTGGAGGAGCTTCCTATTATAAATTGTATTTTCAATAATAACAATCTGGGCATGGTTCGGCAGTGGCAGAAGCTGTTCTATGGAAAGCGCTATGCCATGACCTGCCTTCGTGCCGGAGCTGCCTGCCGCAATAAATGCGGGGAAGTATCCTGTCCAACGTATACTCCTGATTTCGTAAAGCTGGCGGAAAGCTATGGGGCAAAGGGGATCCGGGTAACGGAAAAGGAACAGATTGAGCCGGCACTTCGCGAGGCGATGAGCAGTAAGAAAACACCGGTAATCATTGAATTTATCATAAATCCGGAGGATCTTGTGTATCCGATGATACAGCCCAACGGCACCTTAAAGGATATGCTTATGGATTGTTAAACTGATGCTGAAACAGGAAGGAGAGAATGGATATATGAATGGTAACGGTATGAAAAAACGTTGGATATCGCTGTATGTGGAAAATCAGGTAGGTGTTTTGTCTAAGATTTCCGGATTATTTTCCGGGAAATCATATAATCTTGACAGCCTTACCGTAGGAACGACGGAGGATCCTACCATATCCAGAATGACGATTGCGACAGTCAGTGATGATGAAACCTTTGAACAGATCAAGAAACAGCTGAATCGACTAGTGGAAGTAATTAAGGTCATAGATTTTACGGATATCTTTGTCCGTATGAAGGAAATTTTATATGTGAAGGTACAGAACTGTACCCTGCAGGAAAAAACGGAGCTGTTTCAAATCGCACAGACCTTTAAGGCAAAGGTGATTGATTATGGAAGAGACAGCCTCCTTCTGGAATTTGTGCAAACCGCAACAAAGAATGATGCGGTCATTAAGCTGATGAAAGAGGAATTCAGAGACATCGAGGTAGTTAGAGGTGGAAGTGTGGGAATCGAGTCAATCAGCATGATGGAACGTTGAATACACATGGAACGCAAAAATGTATATAACTAAGAAATAGGGATCAGAACATCTGGTCCTTTTCTATTTATTTGGCTGTTCGCAAATACAATAAGCGGTATAACGATTCTGTACATGCATATATGGATATGTGGTATAATGAACAGGAAATGCGGGGGTATACATAATGGTAAAGCATATGTCATTTAGCTCACTGGAAGAAATTGATGTGAGACTCTATGATTTTAAAATTCTGTTCGCGTATCATTCAAATAAAATAGAAAATGTCATGACACAAGAGATATTTTCGAAAAGGGCTCTGTGAACGGTTATACCGGTGATCTGAGAACACTGTTTGAAATAGAAAATCAGGTGCATTGCTATAATTACTTGAAACTGCTTATCGTAGAGAAAAAAGCTCTGGATATAAACTTTATCAAGCGCATGCAGTATAAGCTTATGAAAGGTACATATGATGATATTCGTTACCATGATAAACAGGAACGTTCGGGTGAATTCAAAATACATGATTATGTAACCGGTAAAAATGAAATCGGCAGGTATCCTCATGAAGTCGAATCCGATGTGAAAGAGCTGTTATCAGAGCTTAATACATATCAGGGAACAGATTACTTTACAGCAGGAGTATATCTACATGCAATGTTTGAACATATAATCCCTTTGCGGATGGCAGAGCAGGCAGGACATTGATGAATTATTATTTCATGATTCATGATATCACCCCTGTTATTATTTACAATGAGGATAAACCGGCGTATTACCGTGCACTGGAGGCCTTTGATCACAAAGTGATTTGATTCCTTTAAAAAGCTTTATACAGGAAGAACAGGCAAAAACATGGTGTAAGAAAAAGGATTCAGGAAAAAAGCGGTTAAGGAAATTTCTGGAGTAAACTGTATATAAATAAGGAAGCAGGCACCCCATATGAGAGCATGGGGATTGCATTGCTTCCTTTTATTGGATAATATGCCAGAGATTCTGCCTTTTGATAGAGGTTGAGCAGAGAATCAGATCAATATGCAAACTGGCGGTAATAGCGTCTTGTTGTCAGATCATGACCAGTCACACGTTCATAATGAACAGCCAGTCGCTCGTCAAGAATTGTTGTCACAATGGAGGTTGCTATGATATCCATAAATTCCTCATCGATATCCGGACAACTGTAATCTGCGACATCAATCACTTCTGCATGATCGCTTAATTTTTTAATCAGTCGTTCCACACGATTATCAATCGGTCTTGTTTCATCCACACCCTTTACAAGAAATACAGGAGTATCCTTTTCAATCACTTCAAGGGTACCATGAAAGAATTCAGCACTTTTAATGGATTTTGTACGAATCCATTGCATTTCTTCAAGAATGCACATCGCATGTAAATAAATTTCCGGTGCCAGAGAGCCGCCTCCAATCCAGTATTGAATACCGGAATTATAATAGGTTTCGGCAATTCTTGCGGCAGTTGGCTCGAACTGTTCTTTTACAGCTACAAGATTCTCAGGAAGCTTCTCCAGCTGGTCAGCCAACCGGTTATAGGCATCGAATTCACCATTGTTAAACAGCAGCCGGAATGCCAGCAGGTAATGCTGAATATACTCAAACTCTACAGCATCCTTTGCTTTTCCGATGATGGAATAGGTAGCCAGCTGATCAACCGGTGTATCCGGTTTTCCACAAAATGCAATGACGCGGATTCCTTTTTTATTACAAAATTCGATCGCTTCCACTGTTTCACTGGTAGTACCTGATTTACTGGAAGTGATAACAATGGAATCCTTTGTCAGCTGTTTATTATCTGTCAGGATAACCTCTGATGCAATTTCACAATATGTGGGAATCGCACTTTTTGAACGCAGCAGATACTGAATCGGCTGCATGACTGCCAGAGAGCCTCCGGAGGAAATGAAGAATATGTTTTTAAATCCCTGCTTGCTTACCTCATCAGCAACCCGTTCGATTTCTCCTCTTGTATCATATGTTAGTTTAGCGTCTGTGAAATATGCTTCTTTATCAAAATTGTACATGTGTTTACCTCTCTTTTCTTTCTGTTTTCGTATGTTAATTATCTCCCAGTATGGAAATCATTACATCCCGTATCTGTGGACCATCAAACTCCGCAAGATAAATTTCCTGAGCCTTTCCAAGCATGATGCTACCATTTACGATTGGAAAAACGGCATGATTCCCTGTGATCATTGCCTTTAAATGTCCGGTGGGATTCCCGGCCATAGCACCATAGCTTTGCAGGAATCGAGCATGATAGTAGTCGTCCTCTTCGGGAAATATCATACCGAGTCTCTTCAAAATATCAGCCTTTAGACATTCCAGATTTTCATTTACTGTAATTCCCGTTGTTGTGTGTTTGGTGATGATATAAACTATTCCCTGCTGTATGCCGCATTCAGATACCAGTTTTTTTATATCCTCTGCAATCGGAATAAGCTCATTGTACGCCTGTGTTTCATAGGTCAATTCTCTGTATTCAGTCATAGAAACCGCCTCCGTTTAAAAAGTCAAGTGCATTTTCTCTGAATATCATTTGCTTTGTTCTCTCACGCCAATCCATGTTGTAAATCGCTTCTATCATGCGTCTTTGTTCAAGACGTGGCTCATCGCTTCCAAACATGATCTGGTGACGAAGACTGCGGTCAATCCAATGTGCGCCAATGTCTATACAGAAGCTCTGATGATAAAATTCTTTGGGATTGTCAAAATAAAGCAGAGCTGTGTCGGTATATACATTTTTATATTTCAGCATCAGCATGCATACCTCACGTACCCATGGCCATGCAAAGCCGCTCAGGCAGATACGTAAATGTGGATACGCACAGGCGACTTCTTCAAATAACAGCGGATGTGCATATTTACTCAGTGTATTGGGACGTGCAGACATTCCGGCATGAAATATGATTGGCTTATTAAATTCCTCGCATACCTCGTACAAAGCCCCGCATAACTCTTCATTTGGATAAAACCGTTGCTGGGAAGGATGAAGAACCAGACCGGATAAATGCAAATTCAAAAAGGCATGGCGGACAACATCCACGGCATCACTTCGATGCGGATCTACACTGGCAAAGCCGATAAATAGATCAGAATCCTTTTGTACCAGTTGAGCAACCTGTTCATTGGTGCCCAGATAAGCATTATGTGTTGTTGTTAAATCGAGGGGAAGAAGGCAAAGCATTTTAATATCCGATACCTTACACATCGTTTTCATAAAGGAAACAGGCTGAGTATCTGTCTTGTATAAGCCTGTCAGCCTGCGACAGGTTTGCAGCTGCGTTTCGCTTTGATGCAGCTCGTCAATAAAAGCCGGAGAAACATGCATATCAATTATCAATCCTGCCACCTCACTTTCATCCATCTGTAACTAGCAGGCAAGAATGCCGAGCCACGCACAAAGGATACCAAAGAGTGCAGTACCGACAATCATGGCAATGACGTTCACTTTCTTTTTCAAAAGCCAGTAGTAAATCCCCATGACACCAAGGCTGAGCATACCCGGCATGATACCGTCCAGTATTTCCTGAATGCTGGCAGCAGCGTCACCGGAGCCAATCGAGACTGGCGTATTAACAGTAATCAATTCCTTTGTCATACCACCGATTACCATAACACCGACAATAGAGGCAGCCAGCATAAATTTATTCATTAACCCGGATTTCTGAATTTTTTCCAGATAATTAGCACCAAGCTCATACCCCTTCATGGCACCAATATAACGGACGGCATATGCAGGAATATTGAAAATCAGCAGAAACAAGATTGTACCGAGAATATTTCCCTGTGCAGCCAGAGAGGTACCGACGCCAATGGCAAGAATACGAATCGTACCAAAGAAAACAGAATCTCCGATACCGGCCAGCGGTCCCATCAATGCGACCTTCATAGTACTGATGGAGGCAGTATCAAAGCTGCCCTGTCTTGCATTCATTTCCTCCATGGAAATGATGATACCTGCAATAAAGGTACTGAAATACATGGATGTGTTAAAGAATTCAAGATGACGCTGTAAGGAATCATTGAACTTTTCCGGATCATTATCATAAATTTTACGAAGTGCAGGAATCATCATGAATTCAAAGCCCATATGCATCTGACGCTCATAGTGCCAGGAAAATTCCATAGGAAGCGATCTCCAGAACATCTTATGCAGGTCTTTTTTTGTAATCAAATCACTGGTATTAGAAGTCATCATCTTCACCTCCGTCCGCAGCTACTGCGGTTTCTGAGAAAAAATCAACCTTTAGGAATGCGGCAATCACACCCAGCAGAGCAATACCGAGAACCGGTACACCGACATAAGCAGACAACAGGAAGCCCAGGAAGAAGAACATAATGACTTTCTTATTCAATGTCATTTGAGCCAGCATGGCGAATCCCATGCCAGGAAGCAATCCCGTTGCTATGGTAAGGCCGTCTGTGATAACAGCCGGTATGGAATTTACGAGTGTTTCCACCTGACCGCTTCCGATCAGGAAACCAAAAACAACCAGCAATGCAAAGGTCAGACTCTGAACGATACCATCTCCGATATGGATCATTTCTATGGCACGGTAGTTTCCCTTCTCTGCATACTTATCTGCCCAGGTACCGGTTAAAGGGAAGATGGCAGACATAAACAGATTTTCAAATATACTAGCAAGCAATGCGATAGGGTAAGCAAGTGTAACTGCTACTTCCGCACCCTTTCCCGTCGTAATTGCAAAAGCGGTACCAAGCACACCGCCAACAACAACATTAGGCGGTACAAATGCACCGATGGATTGTGCACCGATAAACGCCAGCTCCAGTGTACTTCCTATGATGATTCCCTTTGTGACATCCCCCAGGACCAGACCGACAAGCGGTCCTAATACAATTGGGTTTTTCAATAAGCTGGTACCCAATGCATAATCACAATTACCGAAAAATGCAATAGCCCCCAATAATAGTGCCTGTATCATTTTTTACTTCCTCCTTCATGCAGTGCGCTGCGGGCATCAATGGACTTATCCACCGGAATCATTCGGATTTCCACTTCGATTCCGGCATCCAGTAATTCCTGAATCCTTTTTTCCTCCGCCGGATTCACATTGACCGCTCTGGAAATGCTGCGTGTGCCTTCTCTGGCCTTTGTTCCTCCCAGATTTACCGCTTTTACAGCAGGACACTGCGTCGCAATCTGATAAGCATCTTCTATGGATTCTACAACAATAAACAGCTTATACTTGTCTGTAACACCGCTGTTTAATGCTTCAATGGCATCCGCAAGTGTTTTGATTACCAGCTTGACACCGCTTGGCTTGGCAAGCTTGATTGTCGTTTTGCGCATCGCATCATTCATGACATCATCATTTGCAATGAGAATGCAGTCAGCCCCCAGTGCTGTTGTCCAGGAAAATGCCACCTGGCCGTGTAATAATCTGTGATCCACTCGTAAACACTTAATCATACGCTACCTCCTTCAGAACTCCTCGTCCTTTTTTTCTACCAGATCATCTCTGGTCATAAGTGTTATTCCCTCTCTTGCATTTTCAAGCAGAATCTCACGATTTTCTGTTTCAATCGTATCGGGACAGGACAATAGCAGGTCCAGAACCAGGTTCATATTGGTGCCGCTGAATACCTTAACGTTTTCATATGCACACAGCTGTGAACATACCGTATGAACACTTCCTCCTTTGATGTCACAGAGGAAGACGTATTCATGCTCCGGATGCTGCTTGATTTCCTGTTCGATTTGTTCCTTAAAATCCATAGGACTTTGAGAAGGATAAAGACAGAATGTATGGATATCATCCGCAAGCTTTCCAACGATCAAGGAAATGGAATGCTTCAGTCCCTTCGCAAATTCTCCATGGGAAGCTATGGTTATTTTTCTCAAGCTGTTATCTCCTTTCTTTTTGTGCATACAGGAAATTCCCTGTATTACTTTTATTTCTCATACGTATCCAAGCAAGGATCATGCCACAGCGCTGTAACCGACATGATTTTCTTTTCAAGGTATGCATCTGTATACAAGCAAAAAGCATGCCACAGGGCACGCTTAGGTATAATATTTTTTATAATTCAGATCATTTTTTACATAATCATACACATAGCCGATTTCAGCAACGGGAATCTGCACACCGTAAAAGGCTTCTACTGCTGTGAAGGCTGTTTCTACCTGCTGTATGAATACAGTATGCTCTTTTTCAAAGGCAAGCATATCCGGATACAGTTCGATTCCCTTGTTCATGACAAGCCGTTCGATCAGACAGCTCATGTGAACATACAGCCCGAAACAGGTGTTGTTGGCAAGGGAAATATTAAGGATTGTCTGTAAACGGTCTATAGCATCGGCAACATGCTCCAGCAATTTATTTGGATTCAATATGGTAAGACTGTTCATGATGTTGGAAAGCGAGAAATTCTTTAATATATTCTTCTTGAACAGAGTCAGCTGTTCCTTCGACATTGCATCCTCTATGCAATGATCAAATCCGTCAATCGTATCGTTGATAATTAAATCCTCAATCGGAATAAAATACAATTGGTCAATGTTTGGATTTAATGTCCCAATCACACAGAGTATATGATAATTATCAAACAGTGTGCAGTTCATTCCCTTTTCAACAAGCTCATTATAGTCATAAGCCAGTACACTGATTTCTGTGGACAGAGGCAAAGAATCTTCAATCGTCTGTTTTAGCTTTTCTGCAGTTCCCATACCGCTTGCACAGCTGCACAGGATGGCATGTTTTTTCTGTCGGTTTCGTTCGATGTGATAACTGGTAATATTACCAGAAACAACATCACGGAAGATATCCTCCATGCTTCGGCTTTGCAAAATGCCGCTTCCTATTTCAAGCGCTGCCCGTGTACTGATATTGTTTATGATTCCAATATTGACATTGTTTAGGTGAAGTCCTTTATATATTTCCTCCAGACTTCCCATGTCCACAAGAAGAAACAGCTCTTCAGTTTCCCCCAGCTTTTTCAGATAGGTATTCAGCTGTTCCAATATGGAGCTCATGTCAACATTCAAAGGCATGTCGATCGCATCAAAAACATAGTTTCCCAAAGACTTATTTACCGCATCGGCAATACTGCTTGCGGTGGAAAAGCCATGGGCGAGTATCACACCGCATCGCTTTTGGTTGTCCTCCTCTGCGAACAGACTTTTAAAATAGAGAATGAAGATAATCGTTGCCATTGGCATGATATCGATATCCAGATAAGAGTTTAGGTATTTTCCTATTTCTGAGGCAATGCTGTATTCTCTGGTAAACCGGGTTTTCAGACAGTCCAGAAACAGCTCTGTCTTATCTTTATGTTTGGCTGACCAGTTTCGAAAGCTGTGGTAATCCTTTGTATAGGCATTGAGGTAGCTGCATACCGACAGTACATCGTTATTACTGATGGTGAGCTTATACTGACCGCTGACGATTCCGAAGATATGCTGAATACCGCTTTGATAGAAATCCTTTTCCTGCTTCAGTGCTTCTGTAAGAAGTACAGTGTCAAAATATTTCCACACAGCCTGCCTGCATCTTCTGATATAGCTTTCCTCATCCGCTGTATGGTTTTCAAATGCCTGGAAATGCTTTAAAAGCTCTTCATTAAGCCGTATGATTTCCTTATCCGTATGTATGAAATTCTGCAGATCATGCAAATTGATGAATTCGGTTGTTGTTGTATAAACAAAGCTTTTTTCCGTTATGCCGTTCAGTATCTGCTCCGGCATACTGCTGAGCTGTATGCGCATTTCCTGATTGTCATCATCTTGAAAAAGGGAATTGATGCAACAGGATTGCACACAGCTTTTTAAGCCTCCGATATTACCGGTAAAATCATGGGAAAGCAGGATATTATATACCTTGGTGCTGATGTGAATCGTTTTGCGAAGGCGCTGTTCCTCTTCCTTGAACATAGCATATAGAAGCTGTACCTTCTCCTGTACACCGCGCTGCTTTAATGTGGGAACGGTAATCGTCATAGGGATTCTGCGCTGCAGTGTTTTTAATAAGACCTCTTCCGGAGGCTCTGTTGTTGCAAGTATAAGACGTACCTTTGACGTATACCAGGTTTCATTATCTCCTACCTTGTGATAGATGGAACGATCCATAAACTGAAACAGCTTCTCCTGACATTCTGCTTTTAAATTGTGAACCTCGTCAAGAAACAATACGCCGCCATTTGCCAGCTCGATGAGTCCGGCCTTGTTCTGGTCAGCGCCGGTAAAGGCTCCTTTCACATAGCCAAACAGATTTGCAGTCAGCAGTTCGGGATTGTTCGCATATTCACTGCAATTCACTGCCATGAATTTTCCATGCTCCGAAAGGAGTCCGTTATTTCCCGCATATTCGTATGCCAGACGGGCAATCAGACTTTTACCTGTTCCTGTGGGGCCGTAGAGCATAAGAGGAAGCCCATCAGGTGGATACGCAATGGTAGCTCTGCATTGCTTGATCAGTTCAGACAAACTTCCGTCGTGTCCTATGAGTTTTTCAAAATCCTGTGGTTCATCTCTGCATTGGGACATTAGAAATTCGACAGATTTATAGCTGTTGTTTGGAATCTGCATACCGTATTCCTGCTCCATAAAATCTCTGTCAAGGAAAAATGATGGACGTGCTCCAATTTTAATCACTTTCTTTTGTGTTGTTAAAGCATGAAGCAAGGATGCAGTTTCATTTCGACTTATATGAATCTGTTCACTGATGATAATGGCTGTATTGGCTTCAAACATCTGCTGCTCACAGTTTCGACGGATTATCGCTAGTATTTTTTCTCTCATGCCATCACCCCTTTGATAGAATAGTAATTTCAAAAAAAATAAATGTCAAGATTAAAATTTACATCCACTCTGTGGCACAATTCTTGCTAGAATATTGGTGAGAGGAGGGATTGCTCTGGAACCAAAATTTATTTACACACAAAAGCTTTCACAGACACTTCAGCTTTCGCAGTCGATGAAGAATTCGCTCGATATACTTAAAATGAGTCAGCAGGATTTGCTGGACTATATAAAAACATTAACGGAGAATAACCCTGTAATTGAATATACACCATCGACTGATATGCACCTTCTGCTGCAGGATAGCATTGCTGCAGGAAAAACATTGAAAGAGGATTTGTATCTGCAGCTGCACACAACAAAACAGGATGCTGATGAGGATATTTGTAATTTTTTGATTGAATCACTGGATGAGCATGGATTTCTTAACAGTTCAGCTGCAGAATATGCAGAAATACTTGGAAAAGCACCTATTTGTATTCAAAAAAATATCCAAATTCTGCAAATGTTTGAACCTGCCGGTGTTGCCGCAAGGGATAGTATAGACAGCATCCGTCTGCAGTTGTTAAGAAACAAGAAATATACTGCTGAGAAAATATTCACTCAGTATGCAGAAGAGCTTATCCGTAAGGACTATAAAGCGATAGCAAAGGACTGTGGGCTGTCAATGGAAGCTGTAACACAGAGTCTGCTGGAAATACAAGGCTGCCAGCCGTATCCCTGCAGCTCCTATGCTGGAGAAAACAATGCAATCCTTCTGCCTGATTTTGAAATTCAGACACTGGGCGATGAAATAGAAATAATACCAAAGCAATTGGGACACTTTCAGATTCAGGATGAATTACAGGCTGTAAAGAACGATAAGGAGCTCCGTGCGTATTTTGATGAGGCTTATTATTTTATTGATCATTTAAGTAAACGTAATAAAACACTCTTAATCATGGTAAATGCACTGATTCATATACAGAGAAACCATTTTCTCTATATGGATGAACTGCAGCCGTGCACACTGCTGGATATCGCCAATAAGACAGGATTTCATGAATCCACCGTATCCAGAACATTGTCAAATAAGTATTATCTTTTTCAAAATGAAATTTATGCAGTAAAGGATCTTTTTGTTTCTGCAACTAGGGATGGAAGCAGCAAGGATTCCATTCTTAAGGCAATTCAGAAGTTTGTGGAGCAGGAGGATAAAGAAAATCCTTATCGTGATCAGGATCTGGTGGAGCTGCTGGAAGAAATCGATTTGTATGTGTCCAGAAGGGCGATTGCAAAATATCGTTCCATTCTGCACATCCCAGGATCAAAAGAGCGGAAAATAAGGTGAAGCCTATTACCAGATTACAAGGGGATTATTTTATCATATTGTCTGCACAGGCTGTTGTAAAACAGTAGCAGCAAATAGAAAGCTTATACAATAATGCAGGATTCAATACATGTTTCATCCGTTAATATAACATCCTTCCAATATTTTCATGAAATGCAATATCTTTATAGCGGATACTTTATGTATCAGAATTTCCTAAATGTCAAAGCTCCTGGTTTATTTATAGAAAAAGAGTCTATTCTTCTACGACTCTTTCTTACTTTAGGGTTTGAAAAAGGGAGAATTCAACTTCTATTGCTACATACAATCGTATTGAAGTCTCCCTGTTTTAAGTTTACTCATATTCGGAAACAACTTCTTCTAACGAATAAACTCTTTCATAGCTGTCATTTCTTATACCTTGTAACATCGACACCTGATAATAGAACATATTTCTGATGATCATACCATTCCACATAGGCTGCTGTCGTTTGAATATCCGCATTCAGCTTCGCATTATGTATGTCTGTGGAGGCAGAGGGAACTGTCTTTGAAAGCTGACGTATCGGGCAATCCTTACACGGTGTATCTTCCTCTCTGAAGACCTTATGACAAATTTCACCTGTCTTCAATTTCGGAAAGATTTCCATAAGACTCTGGTTAAAGTAAATCAGCTGATAGCTGTGCGGATCAATGACATATATGGAATTTCCAAGGTTGTTCAAAAGTGAAATCAACGTGTCGGTATACTTTTTCTGCTGCTCACGCTGCTGCTGATCTTTGAGGAAGGTGACGATTACCTCAAAAATTGTCCGAATATCCGTGCGCTGATTACGACTGAAGCTGTGCGTATGCCTGGTATTGGCAAGACCGATGAGGATATCGTGTTGATTGGAAACCGGCACACTCATGTGAACCAGCGCAAAAATAGCTAGCTTGTTCAGAATTTCCTTTGGAAATCTATCAAAACAGTCCTTCCCGCAATTTTCCAGAAACAGTATACGGTCATTGTCAGAATGAATGGTTTCCAGAAATTCCAATGCTGCTTTCTGCTCATCCAGCTGCAGCAATTCATACAGGCTCTTATCCTCTTCACTCCAGGAAAGCAGCGGCTGTATGCATTGGGTTTCCCTGTTGAAATCCATAACATAAAAATACTGCATGTCGTAATGGTGGGCGATAAGCTCCAGTACCGTCCGCATGGTTTGCGGATCCGTCTTCTCCCGACGATAGAGAATGCGGAAAATATACTCGCCGATATTTCCCTCAAAAGGCTTATTCAGCTGCATGTCGCCGATATTGTCGGAATCCGGCTTTTCCATGATTTGCTGACAGCGCTCCATCGTATCCTGATAAACCGTCCATCCGTTTTTTCCGTTCCGCTTACAATGATACATGGCAATATCCGCCTTATCATAAAGCTCTGTAAAGGTGGTGCCGTGCCGTGGATAAAATGAAATCCCCATGGAGACACTTGTTTTCACCATGTGACTTCCCGAGGTATAGGTATTCACAAGTGCTGACTGCAGGCGTTCAACTGCATGCATGAGAACCTCCTCGCTTTGTAAACGGGGAAAGAATGCAACGAACTCATCACCGCCCAGCCGTCCTATCAGCGTGTCACTTCGACAGAGCTTCTGAATTTTCTTCACTGTTTCAGATAATACAGCATCGCCGTATAAATGACCGAAGGTATCGTTGACCTCCTTGAAATTATCAATATCCAGTGATACGCATGCGCTGATCGCTTCGGGATTCTGCCGCAGCAGCTCCTCGATATGTGTAATAATTCCTTTACGATTATAGGCGCCTGTCAGTGCATCGATGTGCACTTCTTTTTGAAGCTTTTCTTCCTTTTCTTTTTGTGCCTGAATATCTTTCAGGAAAACACGTGCGAAAATATCCGCACTGCTATCTTTTTTCAAAAGCTGAATGGATGCATTGATCCAGTGGTAACAGCCTTTTCGCTTCAGCCTGTATTCCACATTGCATGTATGTATGCCACGCATATACGCCAGATGCAGTGTCCTGCAATTCATTTTTTCGTAGACCTTTTTCTGAAAGTCCGGATGAATTTTCGGTAAAGCTGCCTGTAGAATTTCATCATACACGCCTTCCTCCGGCGGACTGCTCAATTTTTCCGCAGCTTCCTTATCTATCAGAATCATCCGTTTTTGTGTTACATTTATTTCGAAGACACTCAGGAATCCTGCATTCATGATTTCCTGCAGCTTCCGTTCATTTTGGTAGCTGCTTTCCAAGCGCTTCTGTTCACTGATATCCTTTGAAATACCGATTGCCTTAATGGCTCTTCCCGCTTCATCGAAAATGGTTGTACAGCGGATTTCCACCCATCGTTCCTCACCATTTCTGTTACGCATATGCAGCTGTCCGGAAACTTTTTTGTAGCCTTCCTTCAGCTTGCTGTACATGACTTCGATCTCCCTGATGGAATCCTCAAATAGAATGCCCTGCGCAATAAGAGCATCCGGCACGCCTTCAATAACCCCTTCATTGGGAAATATTTCAGAAAATTGTCCCCGGACATTATCTATACGCTGTATGGTATGCTCCTTGATATCGTATTCCCACAATGCGGTGCGGGCCTGCTGTAAAGCAATCTCATAGCGCTCCTGGCTGATTTTCAGCTGGCGCTGCACCTCCATCAGCTCCCGTACATCCGTGGATACATTGATATAACCGATGGGATTGCCCAACGCATCCCTGAGATAGGAAATATCGACACGATTTATAATATCTCCGGGACCGCTTTGGATGGCACCCTTTTCATTACGCAGGAAGCGTTGGATACAGCAATCTTTTGTATGACAGTAGGGTGTATGAAAATTACTGCAGGGTTGATTCAACAGCTTCTCATAAGGAGGGGGAACAATCGCTCTCGCCGCAACATTGATATAGCGTACGATTTTGTCCATATCTGTGACGATGACAGGGTTTGGAAGAGAATCGAGAATATAGCGGTATTTATCCAGACTCTCCCAGAACTGATTCTGATCAGGCATGGGCGCCGCCTCCTTTCCCAGCTTTTATAAATCCGTATACATGTTTCTATCTAACTTCATTATAGCGGATAAACAGGGGCAGTTCAAATGATTATCGGTTTTCTTTATGTATTTTGAAAAATGGAAATGTTCACCTTTGTGAAGCCGCCTGCAAAGGAAAGGCAAAAGGTTTTCTTAACAATTTAAAAAAAGAGTTTCGTTTTAAAAAAGCAGTGCTATAATTAAACCATGCCGTTAAGGAAGGAGAGTATCATGGATCAAAAAGAAAATAAGGAAGAACAGTTCCAGGCAGTCATCGATGGAACGGAAAACATAAAGCCAAAAAAGAAAAAGGAAGAAAAGAAAGGTTTAAAATATGAGCTGCTGGACTTGGTGAAAACCTTCGTCATCTGCTTTGTATGCATCTTTCTGTTAACCAATTTTGTTGTCAAGCCGGTGCGTGTGGATGGCAGAAGCATGGACCCTACGCTGGAGGATGGAGAAATCGGCCTCATGAATGTGTTCAGTGCAAAGTTTCAGGATATTGAACGCTTTGATGTAGTCGTAGTATACAATGAAGAAAAGAAGGAAAACTGGGTAAAGCGTGTCATCGGTCTGCCGGGTGATACGATTTATGCAAAGGATGATGTGGTCTATGTGAATGGCATGCCGATAGAGGAGCCTTATCTTGACAATGCTTATGCAAATCAGATTCGCAGGCATGGCAATAATTTTACAGAGGACTTTCCAAAGCGGACACTGAAGGATAATGAATATTTCCTGATGGGGGATAATCGTATCGTTTCTTATGATTCCCGTCGTGTCGGGCCATTCAAGCGGGAGGATATACGGGGAAAGGATGTCTATGTCCTGTTTCCGTTTAATAAAATAAAAATGGTACGCAATGGAGGAGCAGAATGAAAACTTCCGTATTTCGAACTGAGCTGCCATACAGCACAGAGTCTGTCTGGGCGGTTATGACAGATACAACGCAGTATGCATGGAGAAGTGACTTAAAATGTATAGAAACCGATAGTGATACGGTTTTTCGTGAAATCTATCCGAATGGTAATGAAACAGTATTTACAATAACAGAAAAAAAGCCGTTTACGCGATATGCTTTCCATATGGAAAACAAACGCTTCAGCGGTGAATGGACTGGTACTCTGGAGGAGCTTGCGCATGGAGGATGCCGTTTGATCCTGGAAGAGCGTATTGAGATACATAATCCGCTTATGCGCCTGGTGGCAGGCATGGCTTGGAATCTCAACAAGCTGTAGCAGACCTATGTGCAAGATCTAAAGAAAGAACTTGTCAGGCGTAATAATTGTAAGGAAGCATCTGCTTCGTTATAATGGTATCAGAAAATTATGAGGAGGAGCTTACATATGGAATATCAGATTATGGTTGATGGAATAGAAATTCAGTCAAATGAACAGGTGAATGAAAAGGAAGCCCGCGCGTATATCAGCTATATACGCAAGAATAATCCAAAGAAGGAGATATCATCCGTTGAGCTGAGCTTTGATGGTGAGGAAGTAGGATTGGGCTATCACCTGCAGCCGGAGGGCTTTGAAAAAATAAGACGCATTACCGGTTACCTGGTGGGGACAGTCGATCGCTTTAATAATGGAAAGCGCGCAGAGGAGCATGATCGCGTTAAGCATGCATAGGCAGCAGAGCGCTGCTTTTTTTTGTATGATATATTACATATAATAGAAATATCACGTAGTGGAAAAGTATAGTCTTAAAATATGTAAAATTAAGTTAATTTTAAGATTTAAAATGACAGTTTATGTGATTAGGTGTTATAATTATGCCGTAAGATTGCATATATTCATCTAGCCAATGAAATAAGGATATGTGACTTACGTAGCGAAATTTCTCTCTCCTCCTTTGAGAAGCAGAAATTCGATTCGGAGTGTTCGTAGGAGAACTATGAGCACTCTTTCATTAAAATAAGGAAAAACGACAAAACGGTGCGCATAGATTATATACAATGATACAAGTACGTTGGAGGTTTAAATATGGATGATAAAAGAAGAACAGCCGGAAATGATGAAGATATTGATTTATCCGGTATGATCAATGAATACAGTCAGGATAATGAATTGAGAAAGAAGATTGAGGAGCTGAAAAAACAGAAGGAAGAGGAGAAAAGGATCTATGCTTCCAAGCAGGAGTCCTCAGCAGCAGGCAGCAGCATTTTTGACAGTATCAGCGAAACTGGTACCTTTAAACGGCCGGAAGCGGTAAAGCAGGGTGGGATTCCGGATATCCGTGTGGATGACACACAGCTTGATCAGACGAGGGTAGGCTTTGATGACGATCCTGCCTATGATAAAACACTGGTTATCATGAATAACAGAAACAAGGCATCTTCCGCAGATCAGACACAGATTTTCGGTGAAGACCGTACTGCTGTGTTCCACACAATGGACGCACAGGAATATGATGACAGTGATGTGGAGGAAGAGGATGCAGAGGAAGAAATTTATGAAGAGGATGACGATGATAATCTGCTAGCCCGCATAAAAGAGAAAAAACAGCGCAAAGAGGAAGCAAAACGCAAGCTGGAACAGGATGACGATGAGGAAGAAGATGAAGACGATCCTGGGAAAAGTGCGAAAATGAATAAAATCATCACCTACGTAATTATCGGTATCGTGGGAATCTGTATCATTGCCGGCGCATTTTTCGGTGTGAAATATGCCTTGTCAAATTTCCTTGGCGGAAGTGATGATAAGGAAAAGACAACGGATAAAAGCGGTACTGGTTCAAAGGATAAGGAACAGAACGAAGGCAATAAGCAAACGAATACCAATCCGGGTGACGACGAGGATGAAGAGAAAAAGAATGAAATCAAGACCAATCAGGCAGAAGCGGCTCAGCTGCAGAAACAGCTGGATCAGTATGAATCTCAGCTGAAGGATGTGGAAAAAGATCTGGCGGCTGCAAAAAAAGATAAAGATGCTGCTCAGAGTGATTTGGATTCGTATAAGAGTCTGTATAATCAGGCTATACAGCTGACCTCACAGGCACAGGAGGTAAAGTCTGCATTGGATAAGGTAAACGAAAAACAGACAGCTGTGGACAATGAAACAGATCCTGAGAAGAAAACAGCCCTGCAGAATGAGCTTTCTGTTTTAAATGAACAGTATCAGGCGCTGCTATCTAAATACGGTGCTGCAAGCTATAATGAGCTGTATACCAAAAGTCAGCAGGCAAACAATGATTACAATACCAAGGCACAGGCTGCTGAACAGAAAAAAAGTGCTGCGGAAAGCAGTATCAGCTCACTGGAAAACAGAAAATTAGAGCTGGAATCTAAAATAGCCGATACGACTACAAAACTGAATGAATACAATTAACCGGCGGAATAAGCCGGTTTTCTCTACCAGTTTTGTAAGGTAGTCATTATTAAATTGTCATTTTTTTGCCGCAATGCTATAATAGGTTTACTTTGTTTAGGAATGGAGGGAAACAGATGGAGAGAATTTCCGCTTTTCTGCACCGTAAACTTGATAACTTCACACTGGATGAATATATTATTATGTTCGTTGTGTGTTCCATATTCCTGCCGTTTGAATTCCCATTGCTGGCGATTGCCGGTGTACTTCTTTACCTGTGTGCAACAGGAAGGATGAAGGGAATCATTCAGGCAGTGCCAAAATCAGGATTTATGATAGTATTCTGCTTACTGACCTCTGCAATTGCATTTATCAGCGGTAATCTGCTGGGCGGTGTCTGCGGTATCGGAATCCTGCTGCTGATGCTGTTTATATTTTATTTCCGCACTGTTATCAATAAGCGCTTATTCGAGTTGCTGATGGACGCCTGCTGTATCATTTCCCTTTTCTGTTTTGGCTGGGCGATGATGGAATATTGCAGAATCATCGACCGTTTAAATTACAGCTTTCTTCAGCTGAAGGTGGAAAACAGTCCGAAGGACCGTATCAATTCAACCTTTTTCAATGCAAATTATTATGCGATGATGATTGAATTTATTGTATTGATCTGTGTTTATAAAATGATGCAGGTGAAGACTCTGCGCCGTATTGTATTTTATGTTGTTACCATCGTATGCAACCTGTTCGCACTATATCTGAGCGGCTCCAGAACAGCATGGATTCCCTTCGTGGTGACCATTCCGTTTATGTTTTTGATCAATAAGCGGTTTATCTATTTCACCACATCCATGGCGGGAATTGGCGGTGCCGGTCTGCTGTTGCTGTTGGAACCAAAGCTGATGCAGCGGGCAACGATTTTTCAGGATTTCGCAAAACGCAGTAATATATGGGAAACGGCAATCAAGGGAATACAGGCGCATCCGCTGCTTGGAGAGGGACCGCTGACCTACTTCCATATATATAAGCAGTATCACGGACATCCAACCCAGCATGCGCACAGCATCTATCTGGATCCGATTTTAAGCCATGGTATTATCGGTGTCATTCTGGCAGGTATCTACTTTGCAGGTAATCTGAAAGAAGTATATTTATTGTTAAAGCGTAGAATTGACTTACGATTGTTTTCTTTAATATCTGCATTCATACTCACCATACTGATTCACGGTATTCTGGATTACACGGTTTACTGGGTACAAACCGGTCTGCTGTTTTTGATAGTTTTATCTGCATCCAGTATGTATTTTCACAAGGAACAGCCATACGATATACAGGAGGAACATTGATTCCTCTTTTTTATATCCATCATTTGTTTGGGCTCGCTTTCCATTTTATTATTACACGAATTTTTGCATCTTTTCTTATATGGCTATTCTGAATTTCCGGCATTAAGTTTGAAACCCATTATTTCTAAGAAGGAATAGTGAAAAGAGATGGCAAAGGTATTTGACTTTAAATACCTGTATGACATCCTTACTTGGAACGTCTAGTAAACTGCCGTCTATGACTTGATAAGAATTAAATTGTAATCTGACGATATGCTCGAAAGAAGATGTCCTCATAATTTCACCTCCTTTCTGCTAAAACAAAACTATATAAACGAAATACCGTTTATAACTTTTGAAAAATACAGAAAAAAGATATAGAAAAAAAGCCCGCACAAAACATAAAATTTGTACGAGCCATTAAAACTGATAAATATTCATTTATGGTTTTAAAAATTGTATCATTAAAGTTGATTTGAAGATGTCGGATTATATTTAAAGCGTTTCATATGACACTTCCTTTGTGAGTTTATTTTAATTCTGTTCTACGAATGATAGCATAAGAACAGCTTCCTAAAACAGTAATCAATAGTAATAAAGCCAAAGCAGGTAATAGATAATTGATTGTTCCATCTGTCATAAATCCCATTGCCTTTGTCAAAAATTCAAAAATATTTCTTATTGTTTCTGCTGAAAAAACATATCTGAATAACGCAATTACGATTAAGACAATCCCACCAAGAGCAACACCTAAGTATATTGAAATTGTTTTTCCAACTTTATTGATTACCAAAATAGCTAAGTATAGTAAGCAACAGACTAACACATATACAAGAAACAGCCATAACCAGTTCATAAATATATTGTCATATCCATATATTCCACTATAAAGAGAACTATAATCATTATTAAAATAATGAAGAAGATTGCCGACTATAGTATCTATAAATGCCATTGTTCCTGAAATAAAACAGAACATAGAGAATGTTGCACCAAATATCACTTTACGTGTAAATCCATTCTGTAATAACATCTTAAAATCTTGATTATATCCTAATACACCTAATACACCGACATATACTAAAGTGTTGATTTCTAAAGTATTTGTACCTATATCTTCAAATGTTCCTGCACTTATTGCAAGAATGAGAGTGATAAGAGTAACAAAAGCATACTGTATTCCATAAAACAGCCAAATATATTTGAAAGAAGTTGCACACTCATATTGAATAACTGATTTTAATTTTTTCATATTATTGACCGCCTTTCTCTGTTAATTTGACAAATAATTTTTGTAGGTTCATCGTTGAAATTTGTAAATTGCTATTTTTTGTAATTGTTTTTCCACCTAAGATATAAGCAATTTTCAAACCGCCTAATTCATCATAGCCGATAACATTTTTATCAACGCAATAGTTGTCTACCTCTTGTGCAACACCAGATACGCTGTAACCCGTTTCTAATAAAGTTCCAACATTCGCTTGCAATAACACTTTCCCTTCGTCAATTAACACGACTTCTTCAACAATATTAGCAACTTCTTCAATCAAATGTGTTGCAATAATAAAAGTACGTTCATCATTTTCATATTCTTTCAAAAGTAAGTTATAAAAAAGTTCTCTATGGTTAGCATCTAACCCTAAAACTGGTTCATCGAAAATGATATACGGAACATTAAGAGATAAAGCAACAGTTAATTTAAAAATTGACTGATAGCCTTTTGACAATGCTTTAAATTTTTTGTTTGTATTCAAATTGAATTTTTCCGAAATTTCAATGGCTTTGTTCATATCAAAGGTTTCATAAAAGCGGTTTATCCACTTAAAATGTTCTTTAATTTTTAAATCCTTATCGTATAAATCTGCCTCACTCATACAAAAGATTTTTTCTTGTACTGCTATATTTTCCTTAGCTGTAATATCATCAATTAAAATATCGCCTTTATCAGCAAAAACACGATTTGCAATAATATTGATAAGAGTAGATTTTCCAGCTCCGTTTCTTCCCAAAAAACCGTAGATTTTTCCAAACTCAAAAGAGAATGAAACATTGTCTAATGCCTTAATATCATTATATGATTTTGTTATATTTTTAATTTGAATTGCATTCATTGCTGTAGCCCCTTTCTATTAACTGAATTACTTCTTCTTTTGTCATATCTAATTTAGACGCTTCCGTAACCAGTGTTGCGATATACTGGTCAAAAAACTGTCCTTGTCGCTTTGTGCGTATCTTCATAACTGCACCCTCTTTTACATACATTCCTAAACCTCTTCTCTTATATATGATTTCTTCATCTACAAGCATATTCATTCCTTTTAATACCGTATGGGGATTGATATTCAATAGGGCAGATATTTCATTTGTAGAGGGTATCTTTGTTTCCTCTGGAAATGTCCCTACGAATATAGCGTCTTCAAGTTGTTCGGCTATTTGAATGAATATAGGCTTATCTGTGTTTGTATCAATATGCACCATATCACCCCTTTGTTTGTCTGTTTGTTACTTGAGTAACTAACTAGATTACGCTTATAATATATTCGATACAAATACAGATGTCAAGAGTTTTTTAATTATATTTCTAAAAGTAGAAAAGAACTGTAATACTAGTGTTTACGATACATGGTTTTCACATTATTCTCGTGGCAATAAACTACCCCTTTATTCCTCTTGATTGCCTCAAAACAGTAAAGAAAAAGTCCTGTCAAAAGCCTTGCTACTGTAGGTGGTGCAAGCCAAAGGTGGCGATTGATTACACAACGTTATTTGTCCGTATGGTAAAGAAGTATAACAAGCACCACAAGGACAAACCCTTGCCATATATCACACCGCATATGCTACGCCATACGTTCTGCACATGGCTGGCAAGTGAGAATATGAACCCAAAGGATTTACAGTATTTCATGGGGAATTCAAACATGAGTATCACGATGAACTGGTACGCTCATGAGTCCATAGATACCGTAAAATCAGAGGTTCAGCGTCTAATTGCATAGAAGTATTTACCACGATTTTAACCACGTTTGATAGGAAAAATATAAGAAGTTAGACCTTGAAATGTGAGGTTTATCATAAAAGCAAAATGTCCGAATAGCTGATAAATCGGGGCTATTCGGACATTTGAGAAGATTTATAAAGATAAGGAATAAGGACATATATAATTTTAAAGAAATTAGTAATTTAAACTGTAAAAAATGATAAACAGTAGACATAAAGACACTATGTGTTTTAAAACGACACTATCTATTCTCTGCTTAACACTATTCTACATTTTTCCATATCTATCCATCTCGTTTTCATTTACAACCATGCAGGATTGCGTTATTTTTAATATAGAGAAGTAGGTGTTGGATATGAAAATGATAATACGTGCGGATGATTTTGGATTTAGTGAAGCTGTAAACTACGGTATTTTGAAGGCATTCCAGGGAGGTCTTGTGAAAAACATCGGGCTGATGAGCAATATGCCTTATGCGAAACAAGCCTTCGATATGATCAGAGAAGAAAATGTCACGTTAGGACTTCATGTCAATCTGATTCTGGGAAGCCCCTGTGCCAGACCGGAACAGATTCCCTCACTTTTGAATATGGATGGGAAGTTCCTATCCTCCCGCGTCAGAAGAAGAGAAATGGAAGAGGGAATAGATAACTTCGTATATGAGGATACCGTTGTGGAAGTGAAAGCACAGGTGGAACAGTTTTTGTCCATCTGCGGCAGATTACCGGATTATATAGATGCTCATGCAGTATGCACAGGGACAACTGAAATAGCCATCTGCGATATTGCGGATGCTTATGGAATCGATATAAAAGGACATATTGAGGATACCCGCTGGCAGGGGATACAGACAGATTACACCAACACAGAGTTTTATAAGCAGAAGCTGCCCTTTGTGGAATTTTTTAAATCCTATCTGAACTACAGTGACCGTATCAGTCTGATTGTCTTTCATCCGGGCTATCTGGATTATGATGTGATCCGTACATCATCGCTGACTGTAAACCGCTGTCTGGATACTGCCTTACTTTGTGATGCTGAAGTTAAAGAATATCTGAAACAACATACATTGTTGTCATTTAAGGAGCTGTAGGTAACATGGAAGACAATTTGCGTAAGCTTGTGAAAGAGAATACGATACATGAAAAGTATAAGCTGAACAATGCTTCTCAGCTGGGGACACAGCTGGGACTCAGCAGAAACTGGATATCACAGTATCTGAATGAATACTATAATGATGGAACATTTATCAAAATAAATACCCGTCCGGTTGTGTTTCTTGACCGGGAGGCACTTGAAGAAAAATATTCCATACGGGTGGATAAGAACCTGCTGACCTCTTTTGATGAGCTAAGATCAATCATTCAGGGACAGAATACATCCGATTTTGAAAAACTGATCGGTCAGAAGGGCTCTCTGCGTGATGTTGTGGACAAATGCAAAGCCAGTATATCCTATCCGCCGTACGGACTTCCGACACTGCTGTATGGACCAACCGGAACAGGAAAAAGCAGCATTGCGGCAATGATGTACGAATATGGTATCAATCATAAAATCCTCAAGGACAACGCTGCCTTTCTTCATGTAAACTGCAGCGAATATGCAAACAATCCGGAGCTGATAACCGCAAACCTGTTTGGTTATAAGAAGGGAGCCTTTACCGGTGCGGAATGTGATAATGTAGGGATGATCAAGGCTGCGGAGGGTGGTGTCCTGTTTCTGGATGAGGTTCACTGTCTGCGTCCGGAATGTCAGGAAAAGCTGTTCCTGTTTATGGATAACGGCAATTACCGCATGCTGGGAGACAACGAGCATCAGTATCACAGTACAGTGCTTCTGGTATTTGCGACAACCGAGGATCCGGAAACGGTGCTGTTAAAAACGCTGCTGCGAAGGATTCCCGTACGTATAGAAATACCGTCGCTGGAGGACCGCGGCATCAAAGAAAAGACCTCAATCCTTGTTGAGGCACTGGATATCGAAGCGAAGAAAATGCGCAGGAATATCACTATCAGCAATACTGCCTTCAATGCACTATTGAATGCCAGATATACAGGGAATGTCGGTGAGCTGTTCAATGTTGTACAGGCAACGTGTATGAATTCACTGTTTCACAACAAAAAAGAAGGAGTACTGGAGATTCATACGCTGAACCTGCCGGGTAAGATTATTTCTAATCATCACATTGATCGAAACAGCATTTTATTTGACAGGCATCAGATGCTTTCACTGGATCAGCTGAAGCAGCATGCATCCGACAGTCTGCCGCAGACCACATTGTTTGCGACACTGCTCGGACACCTCAGGGATCTACAGAATAACCGTATTCTGATGCCGAAGTTTATCGAGAAATGCACCGTGGATGTGGAGCATTATTTTAATTCGGTTCTTTTTGATAATCGGAATATCAAAGACCCGACGAATACGTATATTATGAAGTCACTGAAGGCTATTGTGGAAATGATTTCGGAAAAATACGGGTATTCCTTTCAGACGAACGAGATATATTCCATGTCCCTTATGATCCGTGACTGTATGCAGTCCTATAGAGAGATGGAGGAATATTTTGATACCTTTTCTGAGGAATGTGATAATTTTACCGGTATCATAGAAAAGAAATTCATGCGGGAATATGCCATTGTCTCGGAAATCAGCGAGGTGCTGAAGCTGCATCTTGACATTGAACTGCGCCCTTTTATTGCGGCGATTTTCACCTTAATCATGCATATGTATCACCGCAGCAAAGACATCAATAAACGTATCGGCATCATTCTGGCACATGGCTATGCGACTGCCTCCTCCATAGCGAATGCAGTAAATCAGATGCTGGATCAGTATGTGTATGATGCCATTGATATGCCGCTGGATACGACTACGGAAACCATCGTGAAAAAGCTGAATGATTTTCTGAGAAAGCGGGGAGAATATCGCGATCTCGTATTGCTGGTTGATATGGGCAGTCTAAAGGAGATACACAGGGGAGTTTCGGATATATCGCGGGCAAATGTCGCCATTGCCAGTGATGTCAGTACAAGGATGGCACTGCAGATTGGAGACGCACTCCGTAAGGATGTACCTTTGAAGAAAATTTTTGAGGCATACCGGGAAACGTGTGACATGCATGTAGAGATTTTGGAAAGCAAGGTACGGGAAAAAGCAATTTTATGTTCCTGTGCCACCGGTATCGGAACTGCGGAAAAGCTGAAAACGATACTGGAGGATTCCCTTCCGAAAAATCTTCCTGTACGTGTGCTTACCTATGATTATTCAACATTGCTGGAGAACCGCATGGAGGATGATTTCTTTGACCGCTATGAGGTCGTATGCATTGTCGGTACACTGAATCCCAACATTGACAACATAAAATTCATACCGGTGGAAGAGCTGATTATGAACAATTCGTTTGATGTTTTAACGATTCATTTCAAAGACCTGCTCAATGAGGAAGCAATGGAGCAGTTTCGAAGAAATATCCTGAAAAATTTTTCCCTGTCTAATATCATCGGAAATCTGACCATCCTGAATCCGGATAAGCTGCTCCGGCATGTCGCAGATGCGATTGACCGACTGCAGAAGGAAATGAACAGGATGTTCAGCTATAATATGTGCTTTGGTCTTTATGTGCATGTCTGCTGTCTGATTGAACGTCTGGTAACCCGTGAGGGGGCTGAGGATTATGTGAAAAGCTATGCGGAATGCAGTCGTGAAATGCAGGAGTTTATTCTTTGTATAAAAGCCGCATTTGAAAAAGTGGAAAAGTATTATAGTGTTTCCATCCCGATTGAGGAAATTGAGTATATCTGTATCTATATTCGAAACATGCAGTAGGCGCCAGGGGTAATCGTCCCGATAATTCCATCCGTTTTCATTGATTCCTACATGGGCGATTACTGATAACTCCTAGTGTTAAGTTTTAAAATATAGTGTCCTTAATTGTTGAAAAAGCCTGTAAACAAAGGTTTTTGAAAGGTTGGCATGGGAATTGCTAGAGGAATGGTGAAGCAGAACAGACGCAGAACTCATCATGCGTCGGATTCTGACATGCGAAGGAGGAAATGTAATGAGTATTGTATTGGGCAGAGTGGATTACCGCCTGCTGCATGGTATTGTGGCAACCATGTGGGCACCGCAGTCCGGCGCTCAGCGGGTGATGGTGATCGATGACCGTACGGCAAATGATCCGATCATCAAGGAAAGCATGCGACTTGGAAAGCCTGCCGGCATGGCATGCTCGATCATCACTGAGGAAACAGCCATGAAGAATTTCAAGGCAGGGAAGTATGATGATCACAAGGTATTTGTGGTATGCGAAGATCCGGGGGTGTTTCTAAGACTTCAGGAAGCCGGACAGAAGATTCCGAGAATCGTCATCGGTATTACCCGTGATCGCGATAGCGGAACGAAGGTCAGCTCCAGAGCTTCTGTGAAGGATGAGGAAAAGCCAATTTATAAGAAGCTGATGGAAAACGGATGCGAAGTGGATGTGCAGTTCACAACAACGGATAAAGCTGTAAAGCTGTCACACGCAATGGAATTGTAGGAGGAGAAAAAGGATGGAATTATCAATACTACAGATTGTCTTTATCACACTGATTGCGTATCTGAAAATGACAGATACCGTAACAACACAGCTGTTTGCATTCAATACGATTATCTGCGGCTGGCTCACCGGTCTGGTTGTGGGAGATCCGACAACAGGGTTGAGCATCGGAGCTACCATGCAGCTGATGTCTATGGGGGTCGTGGCAGTAGGCGGATCCTCCATGCCGGATTATCCGATTGCGGCCATCATCGCGACAACGATTGCGGTTACAACAGGAAAAGGCATGGAGGCAGGTCTTGCCATCGGTCTTCCGGTTGCCATGCTTGGGGTAAACTTTGACGTTATTTACAAAATTTTCAACGGCTTCCTGATGAGAAAGGAAACATCTCTTATCGAAGAAGGTAAGTTCCAGTCAGCACTGAATATGATTAAAATTTCACCGGTCTTCTATGGTCTGTGCTCCGCTGTTCCGGTTCTGGTTTGTATTGTCGCAGGACCTACAGTTGTCAATGCGATACTGGATTTCATGCCTGCCTGGTTTACCACCGGCTTAACGATCGCCGGCGGTGTTCTTCCCGGTGTCGGTATGGCGATGCTGTTAATGTATATGCCGCTGGGAAAATACTGGTCCTTCCTGCTGGTCGGCTTTGTGTTGGCAGCTTATCTGAAGGTACCGGTGCTTGGTATTGCGGCAATCGGACTTGCAGGGGCATATGAAATTTACAAAAATCAGATGAAGGCGGGAACTGCAGCTGCAGGTGCTGTCGCAGGAGGATTGGAAGATGAGTAAGGAAAAGGTTTTAACAAAAAAGGATTTGCGTAAGGCAGCATGGAGATGGCTGATTGGTATTTCCACATTCAACTATGAAACACAGCTGGCACCTTCTACATTGTTTTCCGTATATCCATGCTTACGGAAGATGTATCCGGATGATGAGGATTTGAAGAAATCCTGTCTGAATTATATGCGTTACTACAACACCATGCCGTGGATTTCACCGTTTGTGATCGGTGCAGCTCTGGGTATTGAGGATGAAGGCGGTATTTCCTCACTGGATGCAGTCAACGACTTCAAGGTTGGTCTGATGGGACCGCTGGCCGGTATCGGCGATACCATTGGCTGGGCAATGATACCTACAATTTTCGGATCCATTGCGGCAAGCATGGGAATGGAGGGAAATCCACTGGGAATCTTCCTATGGGCGGCATTTACCTTTGTGTTCCTGGTAGTCCGTATTCTTCAGTATGAGTGGGGATACGGTATGGGTGTCAATGTTATTACCAAGTTCGGTAAACAGATAACGGTCTTTACCGAGGCCTGTTCCGTTCTCGGTCTGACCGTGGTCGGCTCTCTGGTTGCGACCGTCGTAAAGCTCAGCACCGGTTTGCAGTTTAAAAACGGAGATGTCGTCATGAAGGTTCAGGAGCTGATTGACGGTGTTATGCCGGCACTTTTACCGGTAGCTGCTGTAGGAATTATATATTACTTCATGAAGGTGAAGAAGGTGAAAATGACCTGGATGATTCTGTTCATCATCGTGGCATCCATGATCGGAGCTGCCACCGGCATCTTCACAGCCTAGAAAGAAGGGACTGATATTGAAGGCTGCGACCTGTGTCGCTGATATCACACCAAAATGTGCCGTTCATTTATGCGGTTATGTCGGAGAAGCCAGAAAATATACTGCAAAGGGGATTCATGATCATCCCCTTGCGGTTTCTCTGTTGCTGGAAATTGACGGTGTCCGACTACTCTTTATCAGTATTGATGTCATCACATTGGGTGGAGAAAAAGCGGCAGCTATAAAAGATAAGATACAAAAAATACTCACAATTGAAAATGATCATATCATTATCAGTGCAATTCATACCCATTCCGGCGCAAACGGACTGGAGGATATGACAATGTTCGGCACACCGGATAATCCGGAATACTTTGCATATGTCTGTGAGCAAATTACCGGCAGTATCCAGCATCTGGAACAGCAGCTGTGTGAGGTGCAGGCATACATTACAACAGGAAAGGTACACGGATACTACAGTAAACGGACGGATAAACATCTGCCCTTTGAAGACCATGCGGCCATCATTACATTCATACATGGAGATACGGTTGTCGCTGCCATGTGCAATTTCAACTGCCATGCGACCGTTCTGGGTGTGGAGAATATGCTTGTGAGTTCAGATCTTGTGGGAAAGGTGCGCTCCCTGATGAAAGAGGATCTGGGCGTTACCCCTTATACCTTTACCGGCGCCAGCGGAGACATCAGTAACCGTCAGTACCGGCAGGGAAATGACTTTGCGGAGCTGGACCGTGTGGGAAGCGGTATTGCAGAAATTCTGCGCAATATGGGGCCATATGAAAAGCTGGGGCTGCATCATGTGCAGACAGTAAGCTATGATCACACTGTCTCCTATGATAACACATGGTATTTTAAAGAGTATCAAAAGGGTATACGGGATGCAGAAGAGGTATTATCGCGTAAGAATATTTCACTGGATGAATGGAAGCTTGCCACCTCGGAAAAAACACTGCTGGAAAAGAAGCTGCAATGTGAGAAAGTGGAATTTCATGTGCGTGGAGTTGTTCTCCATCTTGGTGATCTTACGATCGTCACCTTTCCCGGAGAGCTGGCGTCCACCTTTGGCTTACAGCTGAGAAGAAAATGTAAAACAAAGCATTTTCTGTTGATTGGCTATGCGAATGATTATCAGGGATACTTTATGGAAGCACAGGAATATGGAAAAACATACGAAACAAAAGCAAGCAATACGCCGGTTGGGGAAAGTGAACGGATTGCTGGCGAGATAGGAGATTTATTATGAGAAGGTTTATTTTTGCATCACATCATTATCTGGCATACGGACTAAAGGATACCGTGGATTTTCTTACGAATAAGGCAAAGACGATCTACGATATCAATGCATATGCAGAGGATAAGGAACAGAATCTGGAAAGCAGGGTAAAGGAGCTGTTTGATACATTTGATCCTCAGGATGAGGTCATTGTGTTAACGGATTTGCTGGGGGGAAGTGTGTATCAGAAATTTTATCCCTATATCAGTGAGCGGGTGCATGTTTTATGCGGGATGAATCTGCCCATGGCGATGAGCATGGTTCTGGCGCAGGAGGATGTGCCGTTTAGTGAAAAGCGTATAAGCGAGATACTTGAGGAATGCAAAAACCAGATCGTTTATGTAAATACCTTACGTTGTGCTTCCACTATGGATGGTGATGATGAATAGCATCTGGCGGCTCTGAGGTTCTGCTTCAGAGTCTTTATTTCCGTTATGGCGTTTGTTCAAAAGGACGGTAAACGGTGAAAGGCTTCAGAAAGGAGGTTTGTTATGAAGGTAATGGATGTTATACAACTGCTGGAGAAGGAAGGAACATGGATAAGGTCTGATTTTAAAACACGGGACCACCTGCTGCATGGAAGCGAAGATGCACAGATTCATACCGTTGGCGTGTGCTGGGTGGCGACCACGCAGGCGATTCAGGAAGCCGCAAGGCATAAGGCGGATATGATCATTACGCATGAAAACCCGTTTTATCAATGCTCAACGCAAATGCATACGGCTGCATATGAAGCGGCAAAAAGCAAGCGCAGGCTGCTGGATCAGTACGGGATCAGTGTATACCGCTGTCATGATGTATGGGACTGTATCCGTACCTACGGTGTTGCGGATCAGTGGGCGGCCCTGCTTGGCTTCCCGTTTGAACAGCGTCCACAGGCTTCCTATTATCAGGCTGCGGATATTTCTGAAATGCGTCTGGAGGATCTGGCAAGGCATACCTGCCGTGTATTGCATGGTGATCATGAGGATGGTGTATATGTATTCGGGAATACGGATATGCATATAAGGCGTATTGCCATCGGAACAGGTGCTGCCACCGATTTGTATGAATTGCTGCCGCTTCACCCGGATGCGGTCATTGTCAGCGATGATGGGATTACAAGCTATGATGCGGCGCAGTATGCACTGGATCATGGTATTGGAATGGTAGTTGTTAACCATGCGGCAGTGGAGCGCGCCGGACTGAAAGCCATGGTGCCCTGGCTGCAGGAGCGCATGAAGGATGCGGAAGCTGTCTGGTTACATGACGGTTTTCATATTCATTATTATATGAATAAGGTTGGGTGTTGACCAGATGGAAGCGAACAGGATCACGATACCGAATTTTCGCAGAGTAGCGGGAAAAACAGCGGATGGCAGAAACATCAGGAATCACATGCTGTATCGAAGCGGTGCTCCAATACCGATCACGGTGCAGGATATAAACGGAATGAGAGAATGCGGTATTCGTCATATCGTTGACCTGCGAAGTGATGAGGAGTGCTGTGCCCATGCCTATCAGCTTAGCGATGCGTTTGTATCACATCATATGTCTGCGTTAAAGACAAGGGACGGACTGGAGAATTTTTATTTTTTTATGCTGATTGATAAAAGCTCAACTGTCGAGGATATAAAAAGGGCGGCTTCCTTTATACATGAGGGATATCGGATTCTGCCGTTTCACAATCCTGCATTGGCACTTCTGCTAAATCTGATGGAAACGGATGATGGAGCTGTTTTGCTTCATTGCAGCTCCGGCAAGGACCGTACCGGTGTACTCGCGGCACTTCTTCAGAAAATGCTTGGTGTAAAAGAGGATGTGATTATGCAGGAATATCTGTTGAGTAATGCGTATATTCTACCGGATACTCTGCGTCATGCGAAAGAGCTTGGATTTCAGGGAGATACCAGAGATATGCTGGTGCATTGCTGCAGTGTACATGAATCGCTGTTGCGCTCCTCCTTTGATGAGGTGGAAAAGCGGTATCCGGGCTGGGAGGAATTTTTTGAAGCTGAATACGGTATGAGTGAGAAAAGAATCAGGAATTTAAAAAAGCGTTATCTGGAACCATAAACATAGAATAGGAGTGATTTTATGCTGATACAAACGGTAATTGATCATATAAAAGAGTATCATAAAGGAGTATTTGAAGGGAAGCAGATTGATGAGCAGACAACAAGGGATAAGGTTCTGTATGGAAACCCTCATCAGGAATGTACAGGCATCATCACCACCTGCTGGGCAAGTGTGGATGTCATAAGAGAAGCGGCAAAGCGCGGCGCAAATCTAATCATTGCACATGAAGCCTTGTTTTGGAATCACGGAGATCATACAGACTGGCTGCAGGAAGAGAACAACCAGTCCTTTCTCGCAAAGAAGAAGCTGCTCGATGAGGCGGGAATCGTTGTCTGGAGAGATCATGACTATATTCATTCCGGCATACCGATGGAAGATGGCAGCTATACTGATGGTATTTTTTATGGTGTGGCGGATAAACTGGGCTGGACGCAATATATTACAAAGGATATTCATCATCCATTGCATTTCACAATACCAAAAACAACAGTCAAAGAGCTTGCGGATTTTCTGATTCAGAAACTGCAGCTAAACGGTGTAAAAATCATAGGAAACAAGAACAGCACAGTAGAAAAAATAAGGATTCCCTTTCATATACTGGGAGATGCCAGAGATTCCATTCAGGAAGCTGATCAGGAAAATATCAACTGTTATCTCACCATGGAAGTAGTGGATTTTACACTGGCGGAATACATTCGTGACAGCAGTATGCTGGGCATGGATAAAGCGATTATCGGTATGGGACACTTTAATCTGGAGGAACCGGGTATGGAATATATGATAACGTATCTGCCAACCGCTATCAAAGCAGATATCCCGTGTGCATACATCCAGTCCGGGGATATGTACGATTACAGAACACGATAGCACAGAAAGCACATACAGAAGCTGCATAAATAAAAAACGAATAAGGTAGGGATGCCGGTTTTTTCCCGATTGCGGGTAAACATAAAACAGGGAGACTTCAACACGATTGTATTGTCAAAAAAAGTTGAAATCTCCCTTTTGCAAACATCCTAAAGTAAGAAAGAAACAGGTAGAGGAGCTTATCCGTTTTTGTATGTAAATATTGAAACACTGCGTGGTCTATTCCCTGGCAGATGCGATTGCTGTCACGATTAAGATGAAGCTTTCTTGTGTGTAATTGCGCCATTCACCACCATGGGAGTAATAACAAAACATACTATCTTTTTTCCAATCCTGTTCCCTTCCATCTGAGAAAAGGTCTTTTCTGATAAACCACAAAACGAAAGGAAACAGCCCTTCTATTCCTCACTGCTTATCTTCATGCCAAAGCGCTTCCGGTATTCCAGAGGGGGATAGCCGACTCTTTTTAGAAACAGCTTTGCAAAATGAGTCGTATTGTCATATCCCACCTGAGAGGAAATGGAAATCAGGGAATCACTCGTATTGATCAGCATCCATTTCGCTTCACTGATTCGCCGGTCAATCACATAATTGATTGGTGAGATTCCATAGGTTTCTTTGAATTTATGGGAAATATAATCACTGCTGATGTGAAAATGCTCTGTCAGTTCCTTTAACGTGATATCGGAAGCATAGTTTTCATTTATATAGAATAAGATATCCTGAGCAAATGTTGACTTCTTTTTCTTCCTGTCCGTAACTGCATTTTGAAAGATATGAAAGTAAATATGTGCCAGAGCGTTTGCCAAAGCGTTACAAATTGCCGCAGAGGACTGTGTTTTCTGTTGCGAAAACATTTCCAGTGTTTCAAAGATATCCGCAATGATTTTTTTATGTTCTCCGGCATGTGCATACGGCTTTTTATCCAGTGATAAGAAACAGTCCGCAGCTTTTGCATTTGCCATTGTAAAATCGGTAATGGCGCACGTCCAGCAGGAAATCGGATCCTCATAATCGGATGTAATGGAATGGATACAGCCCTTATTCACAATCAGCAGATCGCCTTCGGAAACATGAAAAATCTCGTTGTTAATCTGGTAGCTTGCTTTTCCCTGTGAAAAATATATCAGCTCGGTTTCCTGTTTATGTACATGGTAGGGATAGGACCAGTGTGCATCATTGAAGCTATGGGACAATCTGGATATGATCGGCTCCTTCGTAAAGACTGGGGTGGATTGTTTTTTTTCGTTCAAAATATCAGATAAGAACATAGGACACCTCCAAATTTAGCAATATAATTTTTTGAAAAAGCAGGATAGTTACCTGTATTACCCTTTTATTATAGAAAAATGAATGAAAACAAGCAAGATAATTTTTGATTTCAACGGAATAGACAGTTTCTTTTTTTTCCTACAATTCCTATAATTTCTATATAAAGGAAAGGATAAGGATATGTCAAAAATCAAGAGGAATGGAACAAAGCCGCAAGTATTGTCTGCCAGAGAAGCAGTGGAGTATATTGCGGATCAGGATACGGTGGCAGTTTCCGGTGCAGGCGGTGGAATCGTTGATCCCTATGCACTGATCAATGCCCTGCATGAGCGGTATGTGGAAACTGGCTGTCCGAAAAATTTAACGCTGTGGCATTCTACCGGATTGGGGGATCGAAATGACCGCGGCATGTCACCACTCGCCCTGGAAGGTCTCGTGAAGCGTGTGATCGGAGGACATTGGGGACAGTCACCAAGACTTGCGGAAATGGCAAGTGAGAACAAGATTGAAGCGTATAATTTTCCACAGGGCATCATGGCACAGCTGGCAAGAACCGCTGCGGCAGGACAGCCGGGAATTCTCAGCCATGTGGGTCTTGGGACATTTATCGATCCCCGAGTAAGTGGCGGTAAGCTGAATGAAGTAACGAAGGAAGACCTAATCAAGGTTATGAACGTAGATGGAAAGGAATGGCTGTATTATCCGGTTGTTCCGTTGGATGTTTGCCTAATACGTGCAACGACTGCGGATACAGAAGGCTATGCATCCATGGAGGAGGAAATTACCTATATCGATGTTCTCCAGCTTGCCCAGGCGGTTCACAATAACGGAGGAACGGTTATCCTGCAGGTAAAACGGCTGGTAAAAGCAGGTACCCTGCATCCGAAAAGCGTAAAAATTCCAGGCTTCCTGGTGGATGCAATCGTTGTGGAGGAGAAGCAGGAACAGTTATATAACGGTTCTGACAGGTTCTTCTCGGGAGATTATATCGCCGATGACAGTGCGGTGACGATGCTGCCGCTTGATCAGCGAAAGGTTGTCGCAAGAAGAGCACTGATGGAGGTTCGTCCGGGATATGTTGGAAATGTCGGTGTCGGAATTGCGGATGGAATCGGAAATGTTGCACGTGAAGAGGGTGTTCAGGATGCCTTTACGTTAACCGTGGAAACCGGGCCGGTCGGTGGTGCTACGGCACAGGGAATCTTCTTTGGCGCAACAGTCAATGCAAGAGCGGTGATGGATATGCCTGCACAGTTTGACTTCTATGACGGCGGTGGTCTGGATGTGGCATTCCTGTCCTTTGCCGAACTGGATGAGAACGGGGATGTGAATGTTCATCATTTCAATGGCAAAATTATGGGAACCGGCGGCTTTGTCAATATTGTTGCAGGAAGTAAAAAAGTGGTACTGTGCGGAACCCTGCGTGCCGGTAAGCTGTTAACAGAAATCAGAGATGGAAAAATAACAATACAGCAGGAAGGCAGGTTTGAAAAGCTGATAAAGAATGTCAGCTCCGTGACCTTCTCTGCGAAACAGGCGGAAAAGCAGAAACAGGAAGTTATCTACATTACAGAACGAGCTGTGTTCAAGCTGATGAACGGTAAGGTGGTTCTTACAGAAATCGCTCCGGGAATTGATGTACAGAAGGATGTCATCGATCAGATGGGCTTTGTACCTGAGATTGCAGAGGATCTGAAGGAAATGGATGCACGTATTTTCAGGGAAGAAAAAATGAATATCTATAACGAATTTATCAATCAGTAAATATGAATGGGCTGTGCGCAAGTCATATGAGGTCATAGTCGGGTTCTATGCCTGGTATGCATAGGATGGAGTCAGTTTTTGATTACATAACAAATTACAAAGGAGAAAAAACATGGCAGAAAAAAAAGAAATCACAAAAGTGGATATCCCTTTAAAAATAGGGGACAGCGCAGTATTTGAAAAAACGATTACGGAAACAGATGTCGTACTGTTCGGTGGCTTGACGGGCGATTACAGTCAGATGCATTTCAATGAGGAATACATGAAGAAAACAATGTACGGCACTAGAATCGCACACGGTATCTTAACATTTGCAATCGGATGTACAGCATCCACAAAAATTCAGGAACAGGTAAAATCACCGGTTCCTTCCGCATCCTACGGATACGATAAGCTGCGTTTTATCAATCCGGTATATTTCGGAGATACGCTGACCTGCAGATATACCGTTGACAGAATCGAAGAAGAAACAAATAAAACGTATTCAAAATTGGAAATCTTTAACCAAAAGGGAGAAATCGTTGTCTTTGCCATCCATATTCTGAAGTTCTTCCCTTTGGAAGAAAAGTAAACCGGGAGGCGGAATATGAAAATAGTAATGTTAGGTGCCGGTGCTTTGGGTAGTACGATTGGCGGAACTCTGGCGATTGGCGGAAACGATGTCCATTTCGTTGATATGTGGCAGGAGCATGTGGATCTGATCAACAAAGACGGTCTGCATATGACAAATGAAAAAGAAGACTGGTATGTCAGGGTGGACGCAAGAACAACTGCCGATACGATCGGTGAGGCGGATCTGGTCATTGTCCTTGTGAAATCCTTTGCGACAAAGCAGGCAGTGGAGCAGTTAAAGCAGACGAATGTTATCGGAAAAAACACCCTGGTCATGTCCTTACAAAACGGTTTGGGCAATGAAGAAACGATTGCTTCTGTCATCGGCTCTGAAAATGTCATCAGCGGTAAAACGTATGTTGGCGGCAGACTGATTCAGGCGGGCTATATCTCCGCAGGCGTACAGGGGAAATGGACCTATATCGGTGAATTGAACGGAGAAATCACGGACCGCATTCAAACGGTATGCAACGTATTCAATGATGCAGGGCTGCTGTGTGAGGTAAGTGATAATATCAAGGGTCTGATCTGGGATAAACTGCTGATCAATGTTGCGGCAGGGGCATTGTGTGGAATTACGCGTTTACCTTACGGTCCGCTGTATGAAGAGGATTATATTAAGGATGTAGCGGTAGCCGCAATTCAGGAAGGAATTCAGGTCGCAAAGGCAGCCGGTGTCGTATTGAAGAGTGAAGATCCGCAATACCCATGGGTTGCCGCAAGTGAGGGACTGCCGGGAACGTTTAAAACCTCTATTCTGCAGTCTCTGGAATTAAAGCGCCCCACAGAAATTGATTTCATCAACGGCTCCATTGTGGAATGGGGGAAAAAATACGGTATTGCAACACCGGTGAACCAGACGCTGGTAGCCTGCGTAAAAGGAATCGAAAAGTATATTTTAAAGTATGAACCGTCATTGAAAAAGGGGTAGTGCTATGGCAACATATGTAGAGCATACAGCATGTAAGGTGAAGGATCTGGACTGGTGTGTGAAATTCTTTACTGAGGTATTTGATATGCCGATCAGACTTTCTCTGGGTGAGAAACCGAATCGTAAAATCTGGCTGCATGCCGGGATTCAATTGAATGAGGATATCACCTTTGACGAAAAGGAAGGCAGACTGGATCACATAGCTCTTATGACAACAGATTACGACAATGTTCATGAGAAGTGTCTTGCATGGGGCTGCACAGTTCTTCCGGCTGGGGATAACTGGCTGAAAATGCCGAATGGCATTGTTATCGAGTTAAAAAGAGGAAACAACGAGGTACTTCATACGATCATAAGTCAGAAGCCGTGGGTAGATTAGGAGAGAGAATATGCGAAAATTAGTAATTGTAAACGGACCAAATAATAATTTCTATGGAATACGAAACAAAGGGCAGTACGGAAATCAGTTATACGCTGATTTGATCGAAGAGCTGAAGGAATATGGTGCATCCATCGGATTTGAGGTTGAGGCATTTCAGAGCAATGGGGAAGGGGCACTTATCGATTACTTCCAGAGCTTATATTTTGAAGCGGAGAAAAGTGGATGCAAGATTCCGCTGGTACTAAACCCGGGAGCATTCACGCATTACAGCTATGCAATTAAGGATGCATTGGAGTCCGTACATACGCTGATACCGGCAATTGAAGTTCACATGTCCAATATCCATGGACGGGATGATTTCCGTCATATCTCTGTGACGGCATCCGAATGTCTGGGTCAAATTGCAGGAATGGGTAAGCACAGCTATAAAATTGCCATGGAGGCTTTTAAACAGATGATTGAGGAGGGGCAGTTGTAAGTCACTTTCGAATTGATTACAATTGACTTTGAGATATAGGTAAAACAAAGGAGTGAAGATTTATAGATCTTTCACTCCTTTTTCTATACTGGAAATCCTTAACAGTGCATGATTATCATGAATTTAAATTTCTTATAGATACCTTCCTTTAGGATCAATTCCTGTCTGTTCTTCATGATGTCCGCAGTTATCATCAGTTACATGTTTCATAGTATGTTGAGTCCATTACACAGTTATAAATCAAAGAATCGATTCCGTGATATGTATGAAGCTTTATTATATATCAGTATTTTTGACATTATAACTGACTGTCTTACGTGAACCTTTCTTCTGAATTAAATCTAAAGCTATTAGTTTATCTAAATACCGATCCAAGCTAGTTAGAGGAATCTTTGTTTTTTCAAAGATTTTCTTTCTATTTAGATTAGGAAATTCTCTTATAACATTTAAAACAATCTGTTCTTTTTCATTTAATATATGATTTGGCTTTTCTAATGCCCCACTTAATGCCCCACTTAATGCCCCACTTAATGCCCCATGCTCTTTCTTTACAATCCATAACTTAAGATTCGTAATTCTCATGTCTTGATTTTCATACAACTCAGGCACTTGAAAGCCTTCAGCTCTGGAGGGAGCTAATATTTTGTCATATCCAGATCCTGCACTTTCTCCAAATCCAATAAACCTGAAAAGTTTTTGTAATGTGATATTTCTAGGAACAGATACTCCACCTTGATAAATCTGTTCAATAGGAATTCTTAGTAACCCTGGATTAGAATAAGAAATGTAATTGTCTTTTTTAATAACCAATATTGAGCAGCTTTCTTCCTTAAAATCAGCATGTATAACTGAATTAACTAATGCTTCTCTAGCAGCTACCTGCAATTTTGTTTCATCATTTCTTTGCAATGAATCTTTCATTTGAAATGGTACAGGGAATTCAGAAATAAGTTTAGGATACACTTTTGTAATGAAATTATATAAATTTTTCTCCCATAAACCATTTTCTATTATTCGATCACTCCAACGCATATCACCAAACAAATTGGTTTCATCTCTATAATCCAGATTGACATTATGATAAATTTCGTTAAATGTTTCAGTTTTCCCAAACATCAAAACACCTGCAGATGTAACTCCCTCAATATTTCTTTTCTTATCAAAGCGGTATGCACCCATCTTTGTTAGAAAGTCTTTATCTGATAATTCTTCATAAATATGCCCTTCATTATTATTTCTAAATCGTGTCCTGTATACTGCAATTGTGTTTTTATCAAGATCGCCAATATTTAACCATTCGAGAATCTCATTATCGCCAGCGTTCTGAAAAGAGTCACGTATCATTGAATTTACAGATTCCTTCGTACATCTATAATCTCCTTCAAAATTTCTTTTAAACGTACCGGCATAAGGATTACTGCCGATATAGATAGGTTTCTGATTGTACAAGGCTCTTGGTATATGCAGAATAACAAGCTCTAAGCCCTGGACTGTTAATGAATAAACGTCTGCATCCTTTAAAATGTTTCTATTTACTTTACCGGAATTTATCGTATTCCAAAAGTCAGAAATAATAGAATTTGCATTTTCTACTCCACTAATTTCATAATTTACAGCTGTGCCTGTTTTTATTTCTTTTACTCCTAAAATAATCAAGCCGCCATTGGTATTGGCAAAAGAAGAATAAGTTTCATATATACTTTTAGGTACTCCTCTTTTAGCTTCTTTAAATTCAACATTTACTTTTTCTTTATTATCTAATATATTTAATAATTCTTTCTCTGAAAGCATTTTTTCACCCACCTTTAAATGATTTTCATATTTATTATACCTTTTCTAATGTGGAAAGGAAATAAAAGAATTCTGCTTGCGTATAGCATAGGCCAAAAACTCCTATCGCATACCAGCCTATAAAAAGGAGAGAGCACTTCTCATAACTTTTTATTAAGGCTTCCGAATCAGCGTATGGCAATAGGAACAGTAGAGCATTTTTGTTTTATGATGAAATAAAATGTGGTTCTGTTTGTATACTATCAAAAGAATAAAGATATTTTATATTTGCAGCAGGAGAATAAAAACTGCTAACTGATTTAAACAAAATAAGAAATGTTCTAAGCTTTCAGAAAAAGTAAAATAACAGCACAGATTATTGCATCCTTTTTTTCACCGGACGTATATACTTCCAGCAGCGCTCCGGCTGAAAGTAAAAGTACAGCATTCTGCCGGGGGTATCATCAAAGCAGTAGCCGGTATTTGTAAAATCAAATGCAGTCATTGCATCCTCCATTCTATGCTCAACACTTCGATTCTCCTGCTCATAATCAAATGGTCCGTGTTCAAATACAAGATACTCTGCTTCCGCAATATCAAGCAGCTGCATATCATGTGGCACATCTCCGGTATAATGAACAGGAAGACGAACACCATAACACTCTGTCCGCAGGTATCCCCAGTCACACAATCTGCCGTTTCGATCATTGCGATAGGCCATAATCTGACCGCCTCCGCTGTTGATGTCACTCCCGCCACTATCATCGAGCTTTCCTTTGATGCTGTCCAGTAGCCCGCAAACCGTATCCATATCCTGGCCGGGAATCTGATTCTGCTTCCGCCAGAAATCCCAGTAGCCGTTACTCTCCCGGTTTTCGATAAACAGGAACTTATGTGCGGGAATGGTCACGAAATAGGTCTTTACAGCTTTCGCTGAATTTATTTCTCCAAGCTCATCCAGACCTAGAAGATAGCGGTCAAACGGATTGATTTTGGTACGTAGAACAACAGGACTGGGCTGTTTCCGGTACGCACTCGGTGTCCTTCCGTATGCAGCTTTAAATGCTCTGGTAAACGCCTCATGAGAAGAAAAGCCATAATCAAGAGCAATCTTCAATATGCTTTTCTCACTGTCACGGATTTCCTTCAGGGCGAAGGCCAGCTTTCGCTGTCGGAGATATTCCCGAAGCTTCATACCGGATATCTCCTTGAACTTTCTCGTTGTATAATATTCAGAATAGCCCAGCTTTTGTGAAAGGGTTCGCAGTGTCAGTGCTTCATCCTGATAGCTTTTTATGCAGCTGTCAATTTCATCAACAATAATCTGAATCTGCTTCTGCCACTCATACATATTGCTTCACCTCATTTATATACTGCTTCTATTATAAGGGAAAGATTTAGGAAATACTTGACATGACTTGCGAATTACACAAATTTTCTGTGAAAATGCAGCTTTCTATGGACAGCCTTTCCAACGATATGCCATAGATTTCTCTACCATTCGCGAACATAAAGTTTTATGAAAATTAGATTATTTCATACCTTTCGTTTATTCTTTCACGCTTATCCCCACAGGTATAGCACATTACAATATCATCTGAAAACTGACAGGAGCTTGTCCTATATTTTATAAGGAAAAACTGCCGGAGCATTTCATCTTATGGTATAATGTAACCAGAATGAAATAGGCGAATTATACAGATGAGCAGCGTCGCTATACTTGTATGATTGTAAAATAGGAAGCATTTCCAAGACGGCTTATGTCTTTTCTTTTCTATCCTTCCCTTTACAAATGGATGGAGTATTTGAACCAGGTGCTAAAGACGGCGCGGCTTGAGTAAGCGAAGCCCTCGTATTCACAGCATTTGTATGATTGCAGTATTACAGCTTGTAATAGTGATCATCTGTGAAAAATCCGGGATAAAAACAGGAGTGTGAAGCCTGCACCAGTATTGTCTGTAGGATATATGGATAAGCACTTGCTATGTAAACGCGTACTGCGACCGCCATCTCATGGATGTCAGGCACGCTTTTATAAATGTGCAAACAGGTATAATAAACTTATGGAGGTTATATATGCAATATTTTCTAATGAATCTGGCTGTTCATGTACTATCCTTTACACTGAGCTTCTGGGCATTGAGCTGTGTACGTTTTGAAACCTTTACAAATGTGAGGAAGCCTGGTCAGGTGCGTCTGCTGCTGTTGCTGCTGTCTCTGGGTCTGGGATATCTCGTAGCGCAGTTTTTGCTTGCTATTTCCGTATACAACGGACTGTAGAGGCTTTATTTATAGATAGAAAAGGACCTACAGCTGATACATGATGAAAGGTGCTGGTTGTTATGCTGAGAGGAAACAGAAATCTGCTGCGCAGAACGGATATTAAAACAAGACTGACGCTGGCCTTTATCTTTGTACCGCTTTGTCTGATGATTGTGTTTTTTCTTATCTATTATTCCTTTAGCACAACTGTTATACGGGATAAAAATGAACAGGCGTCTGCACAGATGGTGACCATGTCCGAGGAAATCTTCCATTTGAATGCGAATGCATTAAATGAACAAATCGATAATCTTGCGGCATCCACCTACTTGCGGAATTATTTATACTATCCTGCAGATACCGCAATGCGGCGTGCCTTCTCTCATAATCTGCACGACAATGACCTGCTTGCCGGCAGAAAGGGGCTGCAGCTGTATGATGAAACAGGGAAGCTGCTCTATGAGGAGGGAACCCTCTTTCCCGTAGATTTAAAAGCATATAAAGCAGAAATTCAGGCACAGAAGCAGGGCGGCTACTGGCTATATGATAACGAAGCGCAGATGATTATGCTGACAAGGGAAATTCGGGATTTGTATGATCAGCCGCTGGGCTATGTATTTTGCAGCTTTGCGCAGGAAGCCTTCAACGCATCCCTCTCACAATCCACGCAGGCAGGAAGCCATATGCTTATCGTTGATGCAAAAGGACAGGTTCTGTTTGGAAGCAATCCGGATGATATAAAGGAAATCATTGATTTACAGGCATCCACCGTAGAGATCAATCAGCATTCCTATTATATGTCTGATAAAAAAATTGAGGGAACGCCCTGGTATGTGGTTTATCTGAATGATGAAAACTATGTGCTGGAGGAAATCCATAATTTTCGTAATATGCTGGTGGCATATGGAATCGTCTTCTTTGTCCTTCTGGCTGCCATTGCCTACTTCGTATATCACAGCATCTATGACCCGGTTCATAACATTCTGTATTCCATGCGGACACTGGATGAGAATAATCTGGCAATGAATCGTGTGGAGGATGATGGACGTGATGAAATTCATGAACTGAGTATCAACTTCAATGACCTGCTGGATCGGGTACAGGAGCTGCTGCATACCGTGCACCAGGAGCAGGAACAGAAAAGAGAAACCCAGTTTCAGCTGCTGCAGGCACAGATCAACCCGCATTTCCTGTTCAATACCCTGAACACACTGCATTACCTTGCCATCCTGAATGAGGATAAGCCGGTCAGTGAGGGAATCACCGCCCTTGCCAGACTGCTGCGCAACACCATTGTGGACAGCAAGGAAGTTGTTACGGTGGAAGAGGAAATCGAAAATCTGAAAAATTATATCATCATTCAGAAGCTTCGCTATGGTGATGTGTTTGAAACCGTATATAATATAGATGATAACGTGCGCAGCTGTGCTATTTTGAAATTTCTGCTGCAACCGATTGCAGAGAACAGCATTCTTCATGCCTTTGAGGAGGACAGGGAGCATCAGATTCTGACAATTCGCGCCAAGGCGGAGGGAAAATATCTGAAAATAGAGATTGGTGACAACGGCAAGGGCTTCGCTTTGGATATGCAGGAAAACCGCAATAAGAAGCTGAGCGGTATCGGCATTGGAAATATTCAGGAGCGTATTCGTCTCATGTATGGAGAAGACTATTCGATGGATATACAAAGCGTGGTAGGCACCGGTACGATTGTGACACTGCTGCTGCCGTTTAAAAAAACAGAGGGGAGGTAGGCCTCATGTACAAGGTACTGATAGCAGATGATGAGCGCTTAATCCGGATCACATTAAAAAACATGATTGATTGGAAGGCACTTGACTGTGAGGTAATCGCTACAGCAAAGGATGGGGAGGAAGCATTTCACATTTTCACGGATATGCAGCCGGAAATCGTTATTACGGATTTGAAAATGCCGGGTATGGATGGAATTGATCTGATATCCAAAATCAAGGAGGTCAATAAAAACACACAGGTGATTGCACTCAGCAATTATTCCGATTTTGAATATGTGCGGGATGCCATGAAGGCCGGTGCGTTTGATTATCTTTTAAAGGTTACGTTGGAAAAGAAGGAGCTGGAACGCATTATCACGCAGGTGAAGGAATCCTGTGTGGAAAGCAGTTTGAATGACCATGTGGAATATGAATCTGCGTTAAAGGAGCTGCAGCAATGTCTGATTCTTACCAAGAATGAGCATATTCTGAGCCGTAAGGAATTTCAGGAAACACTGTCACAGCCGGTGTTTGAGCCCTATCAAAAGGGATTTCAGATGGCATATTTTCGCGTGGATAACATCAATCATCTGTATCGAACCAAGCTGAAGGACCATGCGGCACTGCATAAGCATCTGCAGGATTTAATACGGGAATCCATGCCGCTTGCCGTGCATCATCACCTGATTTTTATGAGCAACCATTCTGGCATCCTGATGTTTGAAAGCAGAGAAAAGCTTCGTATTCTGAATATATGCAACAGCATCATTCGAAATATCACACAGTATCTGGATATACATCTGTCCATTACATTGTCGGATATCATTGCATCACTGGATGAATTTTACGATCAGTTCGAGCTGCTTCTGAAATCACATGAGCGAAGGTTTTATGTGGGTGAGGGATGTCTGATTCAAAGCGAGGAGCATGACGCGTTTCAGGAGCTGGATATGAATGAGGTGACCTTTCATCTGGAGCTGCTGAACGCGGTTGCCGCTAAGGATTTTGATACGGTACAGCACAAGCTGAAGGAAACTCTGGAGTATATGAAATTTCATGAAATTGATCCGCATGCGGTACTGGAGTATTTCATCTTCATTTTCCATAATATAGAGGGAAATGAAATGGCACGGGGGATTCGGCAGGCCTTTCCGTTTGATACGATAACAGCAAAGCTGCGACTGTGTGAAACAGCAGACAAGCTGGAGGAAATTGTCTCCTCCTCGTTTGATCAGATTGAGGCATGGATGAAGGATCAATCAAACAGACGCTATCGCCGCAAGATTCTGGAGGTTATGGAATATATTGATGCAAACCTGAACCGCAAGCTGACACTAAAGGAAATCGCAGACAGCATCGGTATGAATGAAAGCTCTTTGAGCCGCTTGTTTAAAAATGAAACCGGCGTGAATCTGAATTACTATATCAATGAGAAGAAAATGAAAAAAGCGATGGAGCTGCTGCGCGGGGAGTCCAGCATGATCAAAGATGTCGCAGCGGCGGTCGGTATGGATGACCAGCTCTATTTCAACAAGGTATTCAAGAAATACTATAATGTATCGCCAAGTGAGTTTAAAAAGAAGCTGCATCCGGATACCGAGGAATAAGTGCACACACCCTTTCATACAGTGTAGAGAGGGTGTGATTTTTTTGAAGATAGCTGTGAAGTTTCTCCTTGTACTCTCCATAATTCTTGTCTCTTTTTTTCTCTGGCTGAATATGGGCACATCCTCACCGATTTTATGGAATACAGGTAAGGAATCGGTGCAGGAGCAGGAAAAGAAGGATAAGGAAAAAGCGAAGGACAAAGAACAGACCGTACATATTACAAGACAGGACGGAACCAGCCTGAAGCTGCCGCTGGAAACATACCTGGAGGGAGTCATCGGCTCGGAGATGCCTGCTTCCTTTGAGATGGAGGCGTTGAAGGCACAGTGTGTAGCTGCCAGGACCTTTGTGACGAAGCGCGGCTTTGAGGTGGATGACACTACACGGACACAGGTATATCACGATGATAAGCAGATGCGTCAGATCTGGGGGAGCTCCTATGATAAGATGCATGCCAGAGTTGTGAAGGCGCTACAGGAGACAGAAGGGGAAATCATGACCTATCAGGGCGAACCGATTTCTGCCGTGTTCTTTAGCGGATCCTGTGGTAAGACTGCCAACAGTGAGGAATACTGGGACAGCAGGACGCCGTATCTGCGCAGTGTGGATTCACATTGGGATAAAGAGGAAGACGGCTATGAAAAAACAGCTGTTATTTCAGAGGAGGATTTTCATACGATGCTCGGCTTTGAGAATCCGGTGAAGGAAGTGGGAAAGCCTTCCCATTACGCTTCCGGCTATGTAAAATCCATAACGATTGACCGCATTGTCTTCAGTGGCAGAGAGATTCGTGAAAAGCTGAATCTTCGCTCCTCCTGCTTTTCCATAAAGAAAACAAGCGGCGGTTATGCGGTAACAACCAGAGGCTTTGGTCATGGTCTCGGCATGAGTCAGTACGGGGCGCAGGGAATGGCGCTGGAGAAAAAGAATTACAAGGAAATACTGAAGCATTATTATACCGGTGTACAGATTGTAAAAGAATGATGTATAAAGAAAAAAGGGGCGGGCATAATCATCACTAGAGGTGATGAAATGTATAGCTATACAAAGGAAAAGAAATTTCCAAAACGCAGACTGATTGTTTCCTTAAGCTGCCTGCTGATTGCCGCAGCTGCCTTTCTGACTTATGAATATTCCATGAAGAATCCTGCAAAGGACACTTCCGTGTTTAAGGAAGATACCACGCCGGTGCTCTCGCTTCCCAGCTCAGCTGAGGAAGAAAAAGGCATCCAGCCGTTTGCGGTCAAGGCAGAGGTCGTTCTTGATTATTTTGATGGAAAGGACAACAAGGTTGACAGTATGACGAAGTTTGAAGGCGTCTACCGAGCCAATCAGGGCATGGACTATTCCTTCAACAAAGAGGCTTTCGATGTTCTGGCAAGCTTCAGCGGCGAGGTGAGTGATGTGAAGGAAGATAATATCTTCGGCAAAAGTGTTACAATCACCAGCAAGGATCTGAGCATAACCTATCAGAGCCTGTCCGATATCACTGTGAAAAAGGGCGATAAGGTCAATCAGAAGGATCCCATTGCAAAGGCCGGAAGCAATATTTACAACAAGGAGCTGGGCAATCATCTGCATATCGTCGTAGAGAAAAACGGCAAGATTATAGATCCAGAGCTGATGTACGGCAAAACGAACGCTGAGATCAAATAGTACCCTTGCGGTACTATTTTCATATGTGAAAGCCCATCCATACATATTACGGAATTTTAAGAAAAGGAAAGGCATATTAACACTTTTACATTTCGGATTTTGTGTTATAATGGTAATTGCTTGAAATTGAGTATAAATAGCGCATGGAATGTCTGAAAACGGATATTTCTTATCTATTTCAGAATTTGTGCGGACTACTGTAAAAAATGCGGATCAAATTCTTATGGAAGAAATATGAACGCACGAAAGGAATGAAGGACTATGTTTTCAAAAGAAGTAGGAATCGACTTAGGAACAGCAAACTTACTAATGTATGTAAAAGGTGAAGGCATCGTAATTGACGAGCCTAGTGTAGTTGCGATAGATGCAGAAACAAAGAAATGTCTGGCTGCCGGGCAAGATGCGAAGGACATGCTTGGAAGAACACCGGGCAGAGTACTGGCAATCCGTCCTCTGAAGGATGGGGTTATTGCGGATTTCGAGGTAACGGAAATCATGCTGAACTTCTTTTTCAAGAAGCTGGCTATCAAGGGGATGTTTAAGCGTCCTACCATTCTGATCTGCTGTCCAAGCAACATCACCAGTGTGGAAAGAAATGCCATTCGTGATGCAGCTTATCGTGCAGGTGCGAAAAAAGTGTATATCGAGGAGGAGCCGAAGGTGGCTGCTGTCGGTGCCGGACTGGATATCGGAAAGCCAAGCGGATGCATGGTTCTGGATATCGGTGGTGGTACGACTGACGTTGCGGTGATTTCTTTAGGTGAAATCGTAAGCAGTACCTCCCTGAAGATTGCAGGGGATACGCTGGATCGTGATATTATCAAATTTGTTAAAGAAAATAAAAAGCTGCTGATTGGTGATCGTACAGCAGAGGAAGTGAAGAAACAGATCGGAACTGCATGGAAGGGCAGCATGCATGAAACGATTGAAGTAAGTGGACGTGACCTGGTAACCGGTCTGCCGACAACCATTACCCTGTCCAGTGAGGAAATTCAGGGCAGTATGGCGGAAAGTCTGCAGGATGTTGTTCGTGCCTGCAAAACGGTTCTGGAACAGACACCTCCCGAGCTAGCAAGTGATATTGTGACAAGAGGTATCGTACTGACCGGTGGCGGTGCACTGCTGCACGGTATTGACGAACTGCTGCGTAATGAACTGCACATTCCGGTATATGTTGCGGAGAATGCACTTCGCTGTGTGGCCGAAGGTACGGGAATTCTGCTCGAGAATCTGCATCTTGTACAATAGAAAATAAAAGCGAGGTATCTATATGGATTGGCTGAAATATCTGATTATTCCATTGGCCTTATCCGCACTGATTACTCCTTTTCTGAAAATCGTCGCCTACCGGCTGGATATTTATGCACAGGTGAATGAGCGAACCGTACATAAGGGAAAAATCGCACGTATTGGCGGTGTAGCCATTTATATATCCTTTGTCGTGTGCATGGCGGTTTTTATGAAGACGGATATGACCATCAACGGTATTCTGATTGGTGGGACAATCATGTTCATAGGCGGTCTGATCGATGATATGGTCAATCTGAAACCGAAGTATAAGCTTGCATTTGAAGTTGCTGCCGCCATCGTTTTGATGACAGTGGGAAAGGTTTCACTCGATGTGATCCGTCTGCCGATGGGAATTTCCATCGATATGGGACTGGTATCCTTTATTGTAACCTTTGTGTGGATTATCGGTATCACCAATGCGGTGAACCTGATTGACGGACTGGATGGTCTGGCAGGGGGAATCTCTGCGATTATTCTGGTTGTCATTGCATGTCTTTCCGTGATCGAGGGACGTCTGGATATCCAGACGATGTCTTTGATTCTGGCAGGGGCAACCATGGGGTTTCTGCTGTATAATTCACATCCGGCAAGTATTTTCATGGGGGACTGCGGAGCCTTGTTTCTGGGCTTTATTATATCCGCTATCTCATTGCTGGGCTTCAAGAGTTCCACGATTATGACACTGGCACTTCCGATTCTGCTGCTGGCGGTTCCCATTGTGGATACCATTGGGGCAATTTTGAGAAGAAAGCTGAGTGGGCATAAATTTTCCGAAGCCGACAAGAACCATCTGCACCATCTGCTTATGCAGCGGTTCGGACATCGCAATACGGTCATTATTTTGTATGTGGTGACTGCGCTGTTCGGCTTTACAGCGTACATCTATCTGATAAATAAAGCGACAGGATTTCTTGTTTTGTTTATCATCGCACTGGTTGTTGAGCTGTTTATCGAGTTTTCCGGGATGATATCCAAGCAGTATCACCCATTGCTGTCGATAGCAAATACCATTCAGAAGCGTGCCAGAAAGCTGTATCGGAAATTTTCAAAGAAAAGTCCGGATACGAAACAGGAAAAATAGCAAATCTAATGCTGTAGAAATCCTTGACATTCAGGATGAAAATAAAAAATATGAGAATACAGGGCTGCGACCATGATTGCAGTGCTTGGATTCTCTTTTTTACATTTTGTATTTGATACTCGTGTAATGAAAATTATATCTTTGTTTGCCATAGCGTTAAAGCAACACCGATTTCATAGCTGCGATGTCAGACATGGCTGTTGTTTTTACTATAGGCAAAGCCATTACAGAGAGTGTTATATTTTGTATATTTTTACATTTTCCTTTCTTCTAACAGGAAACAGCTGTAGGAATGCTGTTGTGAATGACTCCATATTGTAAGAATTGTTTTTATGGGACATTTACGGCATTTTCCCTAATTATGAAGACTTTGTGGATTTTAGTAAAAAAAATATCCGCAATTTCAGGATTTTTTAGGAATTGGCCCTTTTTCTATCGTATGTATATAGTGAGGTGAGAAAAATGGAAGTTAAAAAATTATACGAAATGGTCGATGAGGATCAGAAGGAGGGTTCCCTTGGAGAGAAGGCGTATTGGAAGGATCTGTGGGAATGCTACATCGAGGAGAAGAGCATGGATTATGCATCTTTGAGTGTGAAGGAGGCGATACCGCGGCTGGTGTCGGAACAGAATCTGAGAGAACGCCGTCATGCGGGAAGCTGTGGTGAGCTTGGTGTGGATATCCGTGTTGGTGATATCTGTTATATAGATTTTGGTGAAGCATACATTGCAGTGTATGGTGTAATAATCAGTAATAATTCATAAAAGAAAAATGTCGATCTCATCGTATGATTTTATAACAATGTGGTCAATAAAGGAATGCCATAATTTGCGCTTTTCCTTATCGTTAAGTGTGGAATATATGTTTTCTATATCCATATCCAGAAGTTGCGTATATCGTTGTTTTGCTTCCTGAATTGATACTATATCACTTTTTCGCTCCTCCGTTTTTATAATCTCATTTAGATCAGCGTATTTACGGTCAAATGTATCTTTATCTATTTTTCCGTCGATATACAAATCCTGCAGCCTATTTATCTTTTGCTTTGAGCTCAGGATGATGTCACGGTTCTGCGAAACTTTGGCTTCAGAAGCTTCCAGATCTAGCAGATATTTCTGCAATAACGGCATGACTTTGGGTAAAATCTTTTTTTCAAGTTTTTTCTCAGCAAAGCAGCAATGCATTTTTTCGCCCTTCTGGAGGTTACTGCATTTATATATCTTATACTTTCCACTTGTCGCTGATCCGGCAAGCTTGCGGCTGCATTCTGAGCATAGCAATAAACCAGAAAAAATATAATCTCTACGCGATGGCCCGCGTTTGATATACCTACCCTGCAATATTGACTGTACGTTATTAAATTGGTCAGGCGTTATAACTTGTGGAAATACATTAGTTTCTCCACGGTACAATCCGGTGTATCTCTGATCTATCAGCTTGCGGTAATACCATTTTTTATCCTTATTGAGACCATATTTGTTATTCATTGCTTTCATGACACGGAAGGTATTTTGCTCGATCTCCATCGTATCAAAAATATCTTTAACAAATTCAGCCTTTGCAGGATCAATGATGGCGCGTTTTTTATCTTTCATGTATCCGATTGGAAGCCGGCCACCAAGAAACTCACCTCTTGCCACTTTCCTCTCAAACGAAAATAGAATGCGTTCAGAATCAATTTTTCGTTCACGCTCAGCTAAAGACACCATAAGGTCAAATCTGAATTTTCCGTCAGCAGTCGTAACATCAATATCAGGCTCCAGTATTGCCTTAAATGTTACGTTTAAAGGGGCGAAGCGCTTTAATAATAAATTGCCATCCAACAAGTCTCGACTAAATCTGTCTAACTTCGTGAATAGTATAACTTCGTTCTGCTCCAGAGCATCCAGCATCTGGCAGAAGCTCTTCCGTTTATATATTGTTGCGGCAGATATACCATCATCATGGTAAATACCTTTTATGTTGTAATTATGTTCCTGGCAGTATTCTTTTAAGGCTTCCAACTGATCCGGTACTGATTGCTCTTTTTTTCTTTGCTCGTCTGTCGAGACGCGTGCATATAGTCTGGCATCCATTATATCAACTCTCTTCCAATATATACCAGTTAGGATAAAGCATATAATTTTTGATTTTAATATGGTAAAATAACGTAGGTTGGGTTTAACACATCGCGGTATGTGCAAAATCTGATTTTGTCGCCATGTGGGTATCGTGGCGACATCTTTTTATATTCGCAAATTGAACAATAATATCGGAGGTGTGCCTTATGGAAATCAAAACATGGCATGTCCGAGATAAAAAAGGGGTGTCTTTGGAAAAGTTGTCAGAGATGACGGGGATTAGCAAATCTACATTAAATAATATAGATAATGGTATAACATCTCCAAAGATCGTACAACTAGAACAAATTGCAAAAGCACTAAATGTACGAATAACTGATTTGTTTGAATCGGAATATAAGTGAAATGTCAATAGAATTTTGTAAATTTACTTATATTTCCAATATTCTGGAAATCGCACATAGGTATCTTTAATTACTTTTATAAGCGTACTATAATAAAAGCAGAAAGGGGCGCTATATATGGATAACAGCACATACCGCAAATACATAATACAAATGATCTATCAGATCCATAGCAACAGATTGTTGCGCCTGATCTACAATTACGTGGATCACCTGTACAAAGCCGATTAGTCGGCTTTTTTATTTAATTTCTTAATAATCTTATACAATAACGTCAATTCATCATCTGTAAGATCTAGTGTTTGCTTCACTAGATTTTTGTGAAATTCATTTTCACCCTCCATAATGATATCGATCTTCTCTTTTAGATACGCATCATTGTTTGAGTACATAGGGCCAACTCCATCGACAAGCCAAGCATAGCTTACGTTAAATACTCGACAGATGTCTTTTATGGTTCGGTCCATAACGCCTCTATGGCCTCTTTCATACCCGGCAATTGTTGTTTGCTTCAAGTTTAATTTATTGCCAAATTCCGTTTGATTAAGACCAAATTCTTTCCTTAATATGGCTATTCTCTTACCTATTCCATCCATTTATTATCACCTCCTATCGTTTACATACATATGATAACACCTAAAATAGCGCAACGCAATAAAAAAACAGCAAAAAGTATTGACTTATGGCATACTACGCGTTATTATGATAGTGCGAAGAGATAAAAAAAGGAGGTGATTACAAATGGAAAAAGAGATGAGAGCTGAAATGATTCTGGAGCTTGCGACAGAATACACAAACATGGATGCAGTACGGAGAGCTTACTTTAAAGGTGTTACTGATACACTCGCGCTGAATCACCTTGAATCAGAAGATAATGGACGAAAGAAGGCAGCTGCCGGAACACTGGCGTGTGAAGCCTGTACACCACGATGTAGTGAGAAAGGAGAGTAAGTAAGATAATGGATATTAAGTGTGAGACTATCAAAATTATTTGCGAACATCTGAAAGAGGGCTTAAAAAAAGATTCATCATGTGGAGAAAAAAACAAACACATACCTGCTTTGGTTAAATGTGTTATTAACATTAAAAACAATTCAGAAAGTTTCATGATTGGAATGAATTTCATAGATGAAGCAATTATAAACATGCTCCAATATGTAAATGATGGATTAACTGCAAATTATGAAGATTCATTAGGGAAATACCATTATTTAGATACTGTAATCGAATATATAGGAAAATTAACGGATAGTATCTAAACTAAAGAACTTCGCGCATAATTAAGTGCTTATATCACTTAATTTAGTCAAAGTTCTTTAAAGGTAAAATCTAATTTTTAACTGATTTAGTATAAATTATATGATTGATATTAACATAATAAACATTCTCACTAGATTCGATTTTAATAGTTAAGTTACCTTCTATTTCTGCATCAAAAGCATCTTGAAGTTTATTAATATTCTTCTCAGGAATAAGTCTATCATTTAATTTACACTTTTCATCAACACAGATTTCTGATCCATCTGATAAATGAATTAAGAACTTCATTTTATCACCCCCTTCCTGTATAGGTAAATAATACCATGAGGGAAGACCAGTAACAAGTATACAAAAAAAATACAAAATAGCACGAAAGGAGAATAACAATGGCTATAAGAATCATTGGTGAATTTACCCAGTATCATGCGGATAGATTTGCAAGGGCATTATCCTCTGCAATGACAGAGCAATTTGCACCGCCGGGTGTTAAATATACTGTCACTGCAAAGGAGCGTAAAGAAACAGCTGCGCTTCCCGAGGTCGAACAGCGGGAGAATTTAGTAGTTGCATGTGATATAAAAACACCACGATGCAGTGGGAAAGGAGAACAAGATATTGATGATAGATTCTCTTATTATTGATACAGCAATAGCGCTGATATTGAATGTGATAGTAACTACGCTCGTATGCTCATGGTTTGCAAAAGAAATATTATGTGAAGTAAGAAAAAACGAGATTAAGCTTTTGGATGATGTTAAAGAAATTGCGGAGATGTTAAAGAAATGATTACAGTAATATATCTTGTAGTTATTGAAAAACTGATTTTGAACTTATGGGTACGCTTGACAAGGAAAAAGTGCGAAACAATATTGTCTCACACTTGGATAGATATTAAAGCGATATTATCTGCTGCCGATACACGTCTTGATAAAGTTTTTTCCGAGAGATGTTAATTGCACACGGTAAGCAGGACCAGTAGCCCACTTCATAGTGTTGGAATTATTTAGTGATTCTAACCATGTAAGTTTATCGTCGAAAATGTATGGAGAATGATGGGAAAGGAGAGTGAAGCATTGAAAAAGAAATATAAAGAACCATTATATGATAGATATCCTTATTTGCCTACCGTCATATCAATGGTGGCGCTGCTTCTTTCGCTATTTGTGATTTTGATTAAAGTATGCCGTTAAGTAAAGCGATAAATGATAAAACAAGAGATATGATGGATATAACGACTGGGATCTTACCTGGGTCACAAAAAGGAGGTACTCAGAAATGAAAACAGGATATGAGAAAGAATATGCGAAAGCAGCACTGGCAGGATTAGAGATGTTGGAACGTGCTAATCAACTTGACAAAACAGCCAATGCCTTACTTACGGAAATTATTGATATAACAAACACACAAGATTTAAGGGCTATGCAGTGTTTATATTTGCTAGCATATGCTAGAGAGCTGCGTACTTGGCATGAAAAGTTGTTTGGTTAATCAAAAATTGACTAGGCGATATATGTAGAGAATAAGGAAATGAGAATAGGGGAGGTAAACATGACAGCAAATGAATCACTTATTACAGAAAGCCGTGAAGCCAAACGCGAGTTAATCGATAAAGCGGTATCCGATTTATCGCTTGATGAAGCAGAAGAAAAGTTTCTGGCGTTTCTTGTAGATATGGAAGACATGGAAACTGTGTCAAAATTTTGCGGCATCATCCGGAAGGCAAAGGAGTATCAGCAATGAAAATATGGAAAGTATCTGTTACCGGGGCGGTGTTATTGACTGTAACAGTCTGCGCCATATTGGTAAAAAATGAATGGGAACAAAAAATTGAAAGGCTGCAGCTGCTGAATAAGGTAACAAACGAAGAGCTGCAGATAACAAGGAAGATTGTGAAAGAACAGGAAGCGAAGCTGCAGGAAAAGGACAAAGAAATTGCGCATCTGGAATCACAACCAAAATGAACAGCTCTACCCGGCGAGTTTACGATAACGTACTATGGCATGGATATCACATCGGCAACGGCCAGTGGTGCTGATCCGGAGATTGGAGTGACCATCGGCGTTGATCCTGCTGTTATACCATACGGCACTATCGTGTTAATCAATGGTAAGGAGTATGTGGCGCAGGACACTGGTAATTATACAGGGAATCACATCGACATTTTGTGCGAATCAGAAGCTGCGGCAGAGAGATTCGGAACATATAAGACCAAGGTATTTATAAAGAGTGAAGGAGGGAAAGAGTGTGGAAAAGACTGACAAGCTTTATCTTATCAATGCGAAGCTGAACGAGATAAGAGAATCAACACAGATATATCGTGAAAACAAGAATATGTATTGTCATTTTAACGAGGTCTTAGAGCATTTGGATGCAGCACTAGAAGAAATGCGAGAACATCCACACTGGAAGCGTCCAGATAACCTGCCGGAAGATATGATATGGTCCGATGCATGCAATCCGGACGATCAATCAGATCCATTTGCATATAGTGGTGATATGCCGGTGGAAGACTTCGTGCGGATGCAGGATGAATATTTTGCAAAAGAAGGAAACGAAGTGCTAGATGCTGCGGATTTCCGGAGTGAAGCAAAAGCAGAGGAGGAAATTGAGAACAATGAAGAAAATAAAAGCGCAGCCGGTATCAATGGCTGCGATACAGGATGCGCTATTGATGGAAATGCGGAATGCCGAACAACCATTGACGGTGAGAATCGCGTTACAAAAAGATTCTGTACTTGTTCTATTAACGGAAAATCGGAAGTATATAGCATCGTTCCAGATAAACAACAACATGAAACCGACCTACCAGCAAAGGATATTCCGGGATGCGGTACACGCCATCCGTAACGCGCAAAAAAAAGAATGTTTAACCTGACAAGCCTAACATTCTTTCCATAGTGAGTTGGTTGATTGTTCAACCTACCTTTATTTTACCATAAAGTACTCGAAATGCAAGTAAATAAAGGTGTTTTGGACAATCTCTAACGGCCTTGGAATGGATATTAACAAGTCAACCAAAGGAAGAGATACATGAAGAGACACAACAGACAACGAGGCAGGCCATCGAAACAGCACTACCTCAACTATGATTATGAGAGAGCATATGACATACAGGCAAGCATGCTCTCTGAATCACAGATCGAACGTGCTTTGAAGGATGGGAAAATCAAATCAATATATGCAACAAAATCTATCTACTCAGGGACGCAGCTGGAAGTCGAGATATTCCCGGAGTTTACAAAGAGGTGCATGATACCGGTGGCAGGCAAAAGAAAACCAACGAAGGAAGAAATGCAAAACCTGAATGATAAGAACGCTAGGAAGAAAGTGATTCGCTTGCTGAATACGAATTTTAAAACAGGATGGTGGATAACTCTGGACTATATGGATAAATATCTACCGCAGTCGATAGAAGAAGCATTAAAGGATATCCAGAATTATTTCCGGCGAGTAAATCGAAAATTGAAAAAGTTAGGAAAGGAAAGAGCGAAGTATCTTTATGTCACAGAGTGGGAAGAAGGTGAGATACGCTGCCACCATCATTTTGTGATTGATTGCGAATTGACATTAGATAATCTCAACAAGCTCTGGACAAAAGGCAAACGAACGGAGCTGCGCCCGATTGATTATGATGAAAACGGCGTAACTGGGATGGCAAAGTACGTCACAAAAAAGCCGCGTGGTAAGCGCCGTTGGAACACCAGCAAGGGCAATCTGAAACAGCCGACCATCAGGAAGAATCACTCAACGTTTAAACGTAAGCATGCCAGAGCGATGAAAGAGGACTTTTCCGTGATTGAGCGGATGCTGAAGCAGGAATACAAAGGCTATGTGTTTAAGGATGCACAAGTCTTTGTTAATCAGGTAAATGCAGGGATATACATATATGCGCAGCTGCGTAAATGGGACCCGATAAAGGATGGCGATAACAGTGCATAACGCAGCCATAAATAGGAGGAGAAAAAATGAAGCAATCAATAAATAGAATTAAAAGAAATATCAGAGGAGCGAATATGAGTAACAAAGATATTGCTACGTGCTTAAATGCATTTCTCATGGACATGGATATCAGTGTACAAGAGCAGGATGTTGCAAGCTATCTGTCCGGTGAAAAAGAAATACCCGAAGTTATCAGATCTATTATGGAAGTGGCATTTTGTATTACCGCTGTTAAAGTGCAAAGTTATGAAGATGTTATAGAACTCTTGAGAGAAGTCAAGGAAGAAAGAGTGCTGACATATAAAGATTTGGAAGAACTGACTGGATGTAATTATAAAACAGTGCAGAGATACATAAAAGATGGGTACAGTATGCCAGCTGATATTATGATCAAGCTCATAAATATGCTGGGTTTTAGTATCACAATACAATAATGCGTAGTTGCGTATGTGGGACCTGATAAAGAGTGGTGATAACAGTGCATAAAGAAGCAATGCGGAAATGTAGCATGTGTGGTGAGTATAAGCCGGAAAGCAAATTCCGTTTTATGAAAAAGCAAAATCGGCACAATGCGTATTGCAAAGAATGTGAGCGATGGTATAACGCGAACTACAAGCGGCTCAGGCGGGAGCAATAGACAAGCGTAATCGAAGATAAATAGCATCACGAGGAAGGAGAGAGATAACCACGGATAATACAAAAGTCGTAAAAGCGATGGAGCGCATAGAAGCGTTATACAACGATACCGGTGGTAAGTGCTACGTATCATTTAGCGGAGGCAAAGACAGCACAGTCATACTCACCCTTATAAAAATGTGCGAAGAAATATATACGTTACCACCTAATGCCATACCTGCTGTATTTTGCAATACTGGCATAGAGCTGGGCGCTACAGTTGAGTTTGTACAATGGGTAAAAGACAACTATTACTCTAACGTGCAGATTATCCGACCAGACTCTAAAAAGCCATTTGATTGGATAATCAAAAACTATGGCAAACCCATAAAATCAAAAATGAAGAGTGAAGAGCTGTACCGATGGCATGCCAAGGGAAACGAGAAATCGCTGAGACGCCTTGTCGATACAGATAACAAATGCAATAAAACAAAAATAGCTAATAAGGACCTGCATATGATACATCCAGATTTTGATATCACTGTCAGCCAAAAATGCTGTATGCACTTAAAAAAGAAGCCGTTTGAAAAATACAGCAAGGACACCGGGGTGAAAGGATTTATAACCGGCTTACGCTCTGGTGAGGGGGGGGGTAAGACAATTGCAGTCTGACGAACGAATCAAAAATGGCGGCAGCTTATGCACGACGATGAGAGGCAATTTGATAAACAAGCTGCCAATCATCGACTGGACAGATAAAGACATTGAGGACTTTATCTATGAGCATAACGTGCCTTTATCCAAAGCGTATACTGAGCGAGGTTACGAGCGTACAGGATGCTTCCTGTGCCCCTATTCCTTGCAACTACAGGATAACTTAGTCAAATTGCATAAGTATGAGCCATTGCGCTATAAAGCTGCTATGCACTGGTTAAAGGATGTGTATATAGCGCAGGATGTAATCCTGCCGTTTGATGCTGAATACGAAACGGAAAGAATAAAAAAATGGAAGGACGTTTACTCGCAAATGCGGTATGAAATGCTTTTGAAATACAGACCGCTATCAGCAAAAAAATATGAAAATGAGCAGCAATGTTTATTTTAAATAAAAATGGTGTCCTCCATCCATGTGTTGAGCAAGACAACGACCCTATTTCATGCAGTGGAAAGTTGATAAAAAGGCAAATAGCTCGCACAGGTACATGTGGGAAGGGAGGGCAGTTTGACGCATGGATGGAGGACATCGAAAAAAAAGAAGAGGTGAACCATATGACATTCGAGGAAGAATTAGAAAGTTTAAAGGGAAAGGAAACGATCGAAGAGGTATCTGCGTATAAAATCGGATCATATCTGAAAGAACGCGCAGAACGAGATCCGTCAGTTGCTCGAATCATTGCGAAAGCAAACAAATCGTTAAGGGAGTGTTATCGCTATGTCAAAAGAGAAGTAGGGAAGATGGTCAAAAATGAGCCAATCGTGATGATGGATGATGAACCAGTATACAGCATGGCTGTCCATTACTATGATGAGGATGATATCAAAATGGAGCCATCAACAAAGGTAGTTAAGCAGAAGGCTGCTGCAAAACCAAACGAAAAACCGACTGCTCCTGCGCAAACACAACAACCGAAAGAAACAGTAAAGAATACCAGAAAAAAGAAGTCGGACCCGGTAGAAGGTCAGATCAGCCTGTTTGAGGTGTAGCATGGACAAAGAATTGGAAAAGAAGGAACTTGCTCTATTGACGGAAGCGAAGCTGCGTCCTTATACGGTCGATACATTTAAAAAATATTGGACACACGAAGACGATTACAAAAGCAAGAAAGCAGGACCGGTGAATCGAATCTACATAGCGGTATACAGTATATGGCACAAAAGATTGCTTGCTAGGGTATTTTACTTTGAGGAATACATGCGGTATAAAAAAATCAATCGCCAGCTTTTTGAAGTACAACGACAGCTAGCTGGGATGAGCGAAAAGATCTCCTGCAGGATATACAGTAGCATGTCTGAGGGATTCCGGGTGTGGACCTATAGGGATGCACGAGGATGGAAGAAAAGTAGTGCTACGACCTATCGTTTGTATGGCGTGATAAATAATTGGACCGGAAACCAGGATATCAGATTTACACAATACAATGATCCGCTTCCGTATTTAAAAAAAAGCGTCCAAAAGTATAGCGGATATGAATACCTACCAGTTATGGCAAGGGAGCATAACTACATGTTTGAATACCTCCTAAAATATGAAAAACATCCACAAATCGAAATGCTGGCGAAGCTTGGACTATATGATATCATCAATGATCTGACCGGTATCCGATGGTCTAAGAAAGGTGTAGCAATGCTGGGAATCACAAAACAGGAGCTACCATACCTACAGGCAGGCATGACGTTAAGAGAATATCGCAGTATAAAAGATTGGTGTAAACGATATAAATTTACACCTACCGAAGCAAAGACAGCGCTTAGATATTTAGAGTACGAGCGTAAATACGGTGTTTATAAATCGTCAGAACCGCTAATACCGTTCGAATCACGCCTTATTAGATATGCGACTGAGCATGATATTGGTTTTGTAGAGTACAAAGATCATTTGATTATGATGAATAAGTTGGGGTTACCTCGCGAGCATAAATATCTCTATCCGAATGATTTCCAATCTACACATGAGGAGCTTGCAAAACGCATTAGATTTGAAAATGAAAAAGAGTTGAGAGAAAAGGCGGAACGGCGCAGGGCAGAAGCTGAAAAATTGATAATGGAAAAAGACGGATATGTAATCATGCCTTTGCTCATGCCGGAGGAACTACGCCAGGAAGGGAAAAAGATGCATCACTGTGTTGGAAGTTATGCTGAAAGAGTAGCGACAGGTAAGTGTCTGATATTCTCTGTCAGAAAAGAAGATGTCGAACAACCGCTGGCGACCATTGAGATACAAGAGAAAGAAGTTAAACAGGTAAGGGCTGCCAGAAATAAAAAACCGTCGGAAGATGTATCGACATTCGTCCGAAAATGGGAGAAGCAATTTAGATTAACAGGATGGTGAGGAGTATGAAGCCTATACTTAAATATCCAGGGAGCAAGTGGCGGATGGCTCAATGGATAATTGACCATTTTCCAGAAAACTATGAGAACATGACATACCTAGAACCTTTCTTTGGATCCGGATCTATTTTCTTCAACAAAGAACGTTCTCGCATCGAAACTATAAATGATATGGATAGCGATGTCATTAACTTATTTAAGATGGTGAGACAAAAACCTGCGGAGTTAGCATACCTGGTCAGTATGACACCGTGGAGCAGATCAGAATACAAAGACAGTTATGTAAAAACTGATGATGAATTGGAAAATGCAAGGCGCTTTATCGTAAGGATGTGGCAAGCAATAGGTGCAAAATCATCAGATAAAACCGGATGGAGAAACAACATCGACGCTCAGAACAGAACGATACAGGGGTTTAATTTGGTATTACCGGAAACTATCATGCAAGTTTGTGTCCGATTGCAGCATAGCAAAAAGGGTACAGTGCAAATTGAGAATCAGGATGTGTTTAGATTATTTGAACGGTATGACAGAGATAGTGTGTTGATGTATCTTGATCCACCTTATGTATTGAGTACACGGAGTAAGCGAATCTATAAGCATGAGTTTACGGATGCTGACCACATCAGACTTTTAAAGCTATGCCAAACATCAAAAGCAAAGATTATCATATCTGGATATAAATGTGATTTGTATGATGAGTATCTTGCTGGATGGTACTCAGACAGCATTATTACAGATTGCGAATCCGGCCAGAAAAGGACCGAAACAATCTGGATGAATTATAAACGTGAAAACGTACAGCTTACGATAGATGAATTATTAGGAGGAAGATATGAAGGCAGAGCCAATAGAATTGAAAACTGCAAATGAATTTGTTGCAAATCTACACAGGCATCATCCTCCTGTTTATCGTGATAAATTCCGCTTAGCATGCATCGCGGATGATGGACATATGTGTGGAGTGATACAGGCAGCTAGACCGGTATCCAGACACATGGATAACGGTAAAACGATAGAAGTAGTAAGATGCTGCACTGACGGTGAATACAATGCCTGTAGCTTTCTATATTTACGCATGGCTAGGATTGCAAAAGAAATGGGATACAAGAAAATTATTACTTATATTTTGGATAGCGAAACAGGAGCCAGTTTAAAGGCTGCAGGATGGCACAAAGAAGCTGATACATACAGACATAGTTGGAATTGTTCGAGCCGTCCAAGAATTACTAAAGCGCCACAATGTAATAAGCAAAGATGGAGCAAGGCGTTATAAATGAAATGAGGGAAGAACATGCACTATAAAGTAACATGGACAATGTATTTTACAGACAGCAATATACCGGACACAATAGCTGTTGCCATCGTCGAAGCTGCAACGGTAAGCAAGGCACGCTATGCAGCATATAAACAGATGATACCGGATAGAGGATATCGGTTTGAATGGTTTATGAACGAAACAGAAGTTGAAAAAATAGAAACGGAGAACGAACAGATGATACATAAATTAAAAATCTTACCACAATATTTTGAAGATAAGCTGCAAGGTATGAAAAAATGGGAAGTCCGCAAAAATGACCGTCCATATAAAGACGGGGACACTCTACAATTAGAAGAATGGAGTGAAGAAACAGGATATACCGGAAGGACACTGCAGGAATATATAAAGAAGATATATACGGAAGCACCAGGAATCAAAGATGGATTTGTCATTATGAACACAGAATATATCTCAGCAAGCTATAGAGAAAAAGGAGAGTGAAGGATCTTGAAAGTACATATTGAAAAAGATATTTACATCCCATCCGGCATCTATTGCGCACAGTGCAGTAAAAAAAAGACAGATATCCAAGGAAACGCGTATTGCGATGAATTTGGAGACTGGATTCATACATCGAATGATGGCACCGGCAGAATCGTGAAATGTGTAAGCTGTTTTAAAGCAATGCAACGGCAGATCACAGGAAAGAGATAATGATATGCAGATAGATTTCAATATCCCGGTACGCTGCCCTTTCTGCGGTGTTTGGGTAGAAGATAAGTTTTCCGTTAGTATACGTGAGGACACTACCAAAATGCTGCAGTGCCGCTGCGGAAAGAGCTTCTATGTGCGACGGGAAATTTCGGCTAAAGTAAAACTGTATCCGGTGAATTATTTTGAAACGAACGGAAGATCGGGAGCTGGCTTCCGGATGGACCAGCAGAAAGGATATGAAGATGATCGTAAGAAAAGAGCAAAGTAAAACGTTTTATAAGTATCTTAAGCTGATATATGACATATTGGCCACTGAAACAAGCGGCTACGCATTGTATATCCATGAAGGAAGGTTATACTTTACGACTTATGCAATGGGTGGAAAGCTGTCCATCAGCTGCTCTGGCGTAGAAGTATATGACGAATTATGCAAAGAGCCGGGAGCGTATGAGATACGTATGACGCCACACAAGGATTTTGAGATATCAAAACTGCCAGAAAGTAAAGTTACGGAGGATATGAAAAACATTTTTAAACATGCAACCATAGGGCTGGAAGAAAAAAACCATTTATGTGAGATCAATAGTAATTGTTCCAGTGTGATCGCAGATATCGCAAGAAAATCAAAACTGCGTATAAAGGACCGATATCTAAAGGTAATGAAAAAACTGCAGGACTTTGATGTAAGCATGAATAAGGATTTCATCATTTGTACAAAAGCAGAAGCAGTTGACAAAGAAAACCTGCAGGTAGTCCTCATCATGTACTTTTGGTGCGAGGATATTCAGGACGAATACGACCAGGACAAGCTGGAAATGGATTAGGAGGTGGAGCAGATGCTGATCAGGATAATAAAAGAGCTGCGTGACCTGCCGGAGTACAAGCGGCCGATGCGAGGAAAAGTATATGAAACGCTGGACCAGATATCAGGGAGATATAATGCACAGGAAAACTGTCGCAAGATTATCATAGTGAATGGTCACAAGGTGTCTGTACATCGGGAAGAATATGAGCCGACCCAGAAGATAAGAAGGAGGAAGAGCAATGAAGGAGGATAGAATAAAGCCATGTCCATTCTGTGATGGTAAGGTAAAAGTCATAAAGTCCCCTATCGGAGTAATTTTCTTTAAATGCGCAGAATGTGGATGTATCGTATCCTTTGATACGAAGAAATGCAACAAACATCCGGAAAAAGCAATCGAAGCATTCAACAGGAGGGTAGTAAGTCATGACGAAAGAAGGAATGCGGCGCTCAATTGACGGATTCATAATAAAGGAACGGGAAGCTGAGAAAAGCAAGAACACAGTGCGTCACTATGCGCATGTGCTTGATTTGCTGTATGATTTCCTGCCGGAAGGCGAGTTAAATAAGACAGGTATCATCGAATTTAAGGAGCACCTCCTGGAATCCGGATTCGAACCATCCACCGTACAAAATTACATTACCATCGTGAATAAGTGGCTGAAATACGCCAAGATGAAGCGATTCACGGTCACGAATATAAAGGTCCAGGGCAAGGCATCACTGGAAGAGGAGGAGTTGCTCACGCCGGAAGACTTCATGCGACTTCTACGGCAGGCGAAACGCATGGGATACAAGCAATACTACATGATCATGGAAATCATGGGCTACACAGGCATCCGGCTGTCAGAGCTACAATACTTCACAGTCGAAAACATCAGGAAGCCGAAGCTGATTGTGCACAACAAAGGAAAGATACGCACCATCATCATGCCAACAACATTAAAAAAGAAGATAAAGAAATATATCGAAGTGCAGGGCATCGAAGCCGGATATATCTTTCCGGGGAAAATAGAGGGGACCATGCTGCACCCGACTACCGTGTATAAGAATATCCGTAAGATCGCAGCTGCGGCCAAGATAAAAAAAACCAAGGCGCACCCACATGCCTTCCGGCATCTGTTCGCAGTGCGTTATATCGAAGAAGGAGGGCAGCCAAGTGACCTTGCGGACATCCTGGGGCACAGTCAGCTGGAGACGACGGCAATCTATACGCGCACGACCGATAAGATGAAAAAAGTGCAGGTGGAAAAAATAAACTATCGGATCAGAAGATAATAAAAGGAACAGTCAATATGACCATCGACTGTTCCAGCGTTTAGGAGGTGCATAATCTTCATCATCTTCCACTTCATCTTCGTGGTCGATAAGAGGACAATCTTCACAAGCGTATTCATCGTTCAAAAGATCACAACGGTAGTCAGCATCTGGACCACCTGAGTAATATCGCTTTGTGAGGATAGCATCTTCCTGATGGATTTTGCAGAATCCATCGAGTGTATCTGTCTTGAATCCCATGATATCACCTCATGGAAATCATATCACAGAAAGGCGTGTAGATGAAGAAAAAACAGGTCAAAAAAACTCCAAAAGTATGAAGGTGGTGAAAAGTGAAGAAAAGCCTTTGTTTATAGGCTTATATGAAGGAAAAACCAATCTTTATAATATGGGGTTATATTGATTGAAATACAGGGTAAAGGAGAGCGGAAAATGAACGAATATCAGGAATCACTGAACACGATTAAAAGATGCTGTGAGGAAAGAGATGGGTGTTATTGCTCAAGTATTCAGAAGCTGCAGGAGCTAATTGATCATTGCGAAGTACCGGAAAAACACTTTGCTGATCAGCATAACACAGACGAGTTTATACACTTTAAATTACATAGTGATGGCACATTGAAGTCACGTAGAAAAGATGAACTGCTATCATATATTCATATGCTGTACCATAACTGGGATGTCTGTGACGAAAATTTAAAGAATATTGCTGACAATATAACTATATTGGAAGATGCACTAACAAGAGCGTGCAACCGGATCGAGTATGAAAACACAGAAGGGAAACTGGTAAATGCTTGCGAATGTCCAAAATCCATATACGCATTTACACCCAGCTGCTGCAGGAAAGATGCATGCAGGATGTCAAACGAGGAATGTTGGAAAGAATGGTTCCTGCACCTGACAGAGCGGAAAAATCGGAACTGAAAAAGTTTGCACATATTTTTTGATAAAGGATACTGCAAAATGAGCGTAAAGCCTTTATATATCAGCTATTACGTATACCATAAGACATCCGAAAAAACGTTACAGTTTTATGGTGTATGTAACATATTTAAAGAGGAGGAAACAAGGAAAATGACACTGGAAAAAGCACTGGAAATATCGCAAAACATCATCGTTGAGAAAACAACCTATCTCAATACACTGGAATACGAAGCCCAGCGGATGAAGGAAACAGATCTGCACGCTGCATCGATCGAAACAGAATTAAGAAAGACCAGAGAAGAGATTGCGGCAATGGAGGTTGTCAATGGAAGGCTGCAGGTATACAGGAATATTGCACAACAGGAGGGAATAAGACGATGAATTATGATGAATTTAGAGATTCACATGATATGGAATTTCAAGGGAAGATGTATGAGGTGGTGCTGAATGTTTACCAGTATAGAGACAAGGAGACAAAAATTGCCTGCGTCAAAGCAGAAGTGTTTGACGAAGAAAGCGAGGGACTGAGAACAATTTATGCACCATGCACGGAGTTTAAGTTTAAAAAGAAAAGACAAACAAAGAAAAAGAGTTTCATGGATTGCTTATGATGGATGTGATTACGCCAGAAGATGCTGTGGAAGAGGTGTGCAGAATGTCGGATCCGGTAGTATATGTGCGTGTGCCATTTGATGAAATGGTGCTGATCACACGAAAATCTGGGTATGTAGAATCATATGATGCGCTGCAGTTAACGAGAGAATGGCTACAAACACCGGAAGATGTATTTATCCGGCAGTACGGTTTTAAATGGCAGCCGCCGGAAACATGCATAAAAACGGTATTGGGAAAGGAAAGTAAAAAGTGGAAAGATTAAGAATATTGTCAAGGATCATGTTTATCATGATATTTACAGTGATTTATATCTACTCATTGTATAAGGTTGTTAAGGACATTAAGTCATGGAACAAAGGCAGAGAGCAGCTGCCGCAACGGAAATTGGCATTGTCAACGCAGGCTATGGCTTTGCTCCATGCTGCATTTGCCGTGGCTGCTCTGGTAACCTGGTTTTTGTGGGCGTTTGAAATATAAGGAGTAACAACATGCTAAAAGTAACCGATAAGTATTACATTGACGCTGATGATAAATACTTTAACGTCGTGGAAAAAGCTGTAAATCATAAAACAGGAAAGATAACATCCTGGAATAGGGAAAGTTTTAAAAAAATACAGGATGCAGTTGCCGAAATCAGGGAGATTGTATTGCGGGACAAAATCATGAATAACGAAATTCTTACGCTTTCAGATTTACGTAGTACGGCATTGAATATTGATAAATTTATCGGTGATCAAATGTGGACAGAAGGAAGAAAATACGATGCATAAGGACGATAAACGGATAAAAAAAGCCGAGAAGCTGCTCTACTTATATCCACACACCGATACTTGTTATAAAAAGCTGCAAAAGGCTGTGGACAATATAAAAAGTGATAAGTATTACGATATCATTGATATGCGTTTCTTCCGGAAAATGAAATACAGGGAGATTGCAGAGGAATTAGGACTGGATGATAACACTGTGTATAAGCATAAACGTAGACTTGTGGAGCTAGTGGCAGATGTATTATATGCGGATGACATCGTAAAAGAAATCATGGAAGAAATCGAAGACGAAAAGCTATAAACAAGAGGATGCATGAAAATTGCATCTTTTTTATGGAGATGGATAAAAACAGGAGAAAAGCAGGGAATAAAAAGGGATAAATAAAGCAGAAAAAAGGGATAAAAGTAAGGATATTTCTGTGTATTGTGAAAAACGAATATTTCGCTTATGATTCTGGCATTGAACGGAACAGCTGTTCCGCGAAGAAAAGGAGAAAAAGCAATGGAAGAAGAAAAGAAAGTTATCCAGCCTGAAGGATCAGGAGTTGAACCGGCAACGATTGCTAGAACAGTCTGCCTGTTCATCGCACTTGTCAATCAACTTCTTGCTGTATGCGGAAAGGGCACCATTGGTATTGCTGACGATACAGTTTATCAGCTAGCGACAGCAGGCTTTACAATTACAGCTGCACTTATTTCATGGTGGAAGAATAATTCATTTACACGTGAAGCAAAGGCATCAGATAAAGTAATGAAGCAGTTAAAAGGAAAATAGCTGCATGGAGTTGCTTACATTCGTCAAAGACTACTGGGCTATTTTAATTTTTCTCGGGACTATGTTTGCTTGGATATTAAAATACATCATAGCTCTACAGAATGGTATAAAAGCCATTTTGCACGACAGGATCATACAGAAGTGTGAGTATATGATCAATCGCGAATATGTCACGTCTGATGACTTAGAGGAGCTAGAATATTTGAACGGTCCATATAAAGCATTAGGCGGGAACGGCACAGTAGAAGTCATGTTAAGAGAGGTACACAAGTTACCAAAAAAGAAATAGGAGGAAGCATATGACAGCAAAAGAATTTAAGAAGAGGGTCGAAGGTAAGGCCTATGATGTAGACGGCGCATTCGGCGCACAGTGCTGGGATCTATTCGCATATTTTTGTCAGCTGATGAAATATCCAATCTATAACTGCACAACGACTGGATATGTACCAGATCTGTGGAATGACCGTAAGAAGAATGGTATCCTGAAAAAGTTTGTGGAGACACAGAACATGCAGGAAGGAGACTGGTGTATCTGGGGTAAGTGCGCAGCTGCACCAGACGGACATATTGCGATGTATCTGTCAGATAATGGAGACGGGACAGGTCAATTCCTTGGACAGAATCAGGGCAGCAATGTGGCAAATGTGATCACGATGCCGTATGCTGGGTCACTCGGGGCTTTGCGAGCAAATGATTACGTCAAAAAGCCGGCAAAAAAGACACCGGCACAGAAGGCTGGAATTGCTGCATCTGGAACGATGGTTGCTACCGTAGATCGTATCCGTGTGCGTAATAGCGCATCTCTCAGCAAAGGAGAGACCGGATTGTATTACGATAAGGGCATGGTGCTGAATTATGAATCCGTGAAAGAAGCGGATGGATATTTCTGGCTGGTCTACACATCTGCAAGCACAGGAACGACACGTTACATCGCCTACGGAACCACCGATGGCAAGAAAAAATTCTGGAAGAAAAAGTAAGTACGAAACACATGTACTTCCCAGATTTAAAGAAATAGCCGAGTGGTGTAGACAGGGAGCAACTGATAAAGAATTGATAAAGGCACTCGGAATAGGAAAGAGTGCCTTCTATGAATATTTGAAAATTCCGGAGTTTTCGGAATTGCTCAAAAATAGCCGTATCAGTACCGTACAGGAACTGAAATGTGCGATGTTTAAACGGGCTATTGGATTTACGTACACCGAGACAGAGAAGACTGTGGAACGGATTGAATTCGATAAGTCCGTAAAAAAAATATTGCTGGAGAATGGTATCGATGTAGAAGCACTGGAACAACCAAAGCTTATAAAAACTAAGATATCAGAAAAACATGTCCTTCCCGACCCGACATCAAATCTCATACTGTTGAAACACTGGGACAAGGAAGCAGGATGGACATCGGATCCACAGACATTGGAATTAAAGAAACAAGAATTTGAACATCGAAAAAAGATGGATGAAGAAAAAATGTTTTAAGAAAGGATGATGGATATGGCAGATAAGCTAAACGGATTTAAGGATAATCATAGTCTTGCAGAAGCTGCAGCAAAGGATACGGTATACACGAAACAGGAAATCGATGCAAAACTGGCAGCACTTCCGGTATTCCGTTCTGGTACTGCAAATCCAGATAATTCCGTCGGAAAAGACGGAGACTTTTTTCTAAAGTTGGAGCAGTAATATGGCATGGAAAGAGGTATGGAATAACAGCTATTATAAAATAGAAGTAGAATATACCATGACGAAGAATGTCATAGCGAACACTACCACATTTACTGCTAAGCGGATACGGATAACATCTGTAAATTCATATTATAGTTGCAATAATGCAGCTGGGACTGTAGGTATCGGTGTACGATCAGATATCAGAGGTACACAGACAAAAGCTATCAATGTTGGAGGGGGTGGCTCGCAGACTATTGACCTTTATGATAAGACGTGGACGATCGGACACAATGGAAGCGGAACGCCGAACAATAACCCGGTCTATGTCCATGGATATTGTGATGTCGGTTTAGGTGGCAGTTATCATACACCGGCAGGTGGATGGAAGACCGCTGCGATATCTGTTCCATCCATAGATCGCAGCGGAGGGTCTGCTGGAATATATGTATCATCAGTATCACAAAACGCTATAACCTGCGTGATAAGCTCAAATGTAAAAACAACATTAGGGCGCTATCGGATAGATGGTGGAGGATGGACAAATTTCACACCTTCGTCAGCTCTTGCTGTAACTAATGGCGGATCTATGAGCAAAACGTTTAGCGGATTTTCGCCTAACACTTACCATACGATAGAGGTCCAGTTTCGCCGAGACTACAACGAAGTATGGGGATCTTCTGCTTCTGCTGGTGCAACGACACCAAAACCGCCGGCACCATCTGCCGGGTCGATCAAAGTTACAGCGGTAACGATAAATTCTATCACCGTACAGGTGAGCGGATTTGGATTCGGAGGTTATGGAGCTACATGGGGAGCATATTTCTTCAAACGTTCTATTGACGGGAGTTGGTCCAGCAATGGATCTGGATCGACAAGAACATTTACAGGACTTTCTCCTGGTACTTCGTATACACTACAGGCTCTATTACGGGATAACTATGGGACTGATTCGGGTGTAGCAAGTGTCACAGCCACGACACTTCCGGCAACACCGGTCGCGGGATCATTATCCTATTCAGGATTGCTGTTCGATCGCTTCACAGTATCAGCATACGGATACAGTATTGCGGCAGGAATAAGTCGATTTGAATGGCAGATCAATGGCGGTTCATGGGTATCCTCCAGAACAACAGCCAGCAAAGCATACACAGGGCTGAAAGAGAAAACAAGGTATACAGTCAATTGTCGTATTCTGGATAAATTGGGAAGGTATTCAGGGGTCTTTGGTGTGACCATCACAACGCCGGCGGAGCCAGCAGGGCATATATTCTTAAAAGTCAATGGAAGGTATCAAAGATACAATATCTATAAGAAGGTTAATGGTAGATACTTACGAGCAACAGATATATTCCGCAAAGTAAACGGAGTGTATAAACGCGATGTGTAACGAGGTGAAATTTTTATGAGGAATATCGTCAGTATATATTTTGCGGATACCAATCAGTACGGTTCATGCAACTCTGCAAGTGATGAGAATGAATTGATCCTATTTCTAATACCTCTACCATCACAGAAAACGAATCTGAGAGTGGAAGTAACTGACCGATCTGGAAACGTAACCACTAGCCCGGTCTTACAGCTAGAGGAAGGATATCTGAATTATAAGATAGATAAAACCTTGTGGTATACAGCGGGAACGATGAAAGTGCGCTTGTTGAGTAATGAAGGAAATACTGGATATGTAGAGTTCAGAACACTTGTAACGATAACGGATCAGGATGCAGCAATCTGCAAATTAGACGCATCATTCTTCAGCATCTCAAAACGTTCGGAGCAGGCAAGCGAAAGCTGGCCGATCGGTTCAGTTTTTGAAAGTATCCGCAATGTCAACCCAGCAGAATACTTCGGCGGTATATGGGAGCGTTTTGGGAAAGGGCGTGTCACGGTCGGCGTCGATGAGAATGATGCAGATTTCGATACGGTGCAAAAGACTGGCGGGGAAAAGAAACACGCAACCACAGTGAACGAGATGCCAATACATACACATAGCCAGAAATCACATAATCACACTCAGAATGCTCATGGGCACAGTGCTTCGTCTGGGTCGGCAGGAAGCCATACTCACTCAGGGTCAACCGGGAGCGCAGGAAGCCATGCTCATACGATGTATACGAGACAGAAAGTGCCAGGCGGTACAGGTGGTAAGTGGGCTACGATGGGATGGTCGAGTGATTATGACGGTACTTCTACTACTGCGGCACAAAGCGCAGGAAGCCATAGCCACAGCGTGACTATCAATTCAGGAGGAGCACACTCACATACAGTGAATGTAAGTAGTAATACCGCAAGTAATAACGCAACAACCGCAACGAACAACAATGCTGGAGGAGGAGCTGCGCATAACAACCTGCAACCGTACATCACAGTATACAAGTGGGTGAGGACAGCGTAATGTTTAAAAATAAGAAAGAATTCTATAATTCAGATGAGTTTAATAGCTTGAAAGAATATCTAACCAATGAACGAAAGAATCCAGACGATGGGATGGTCTATTGTGAGCATTGCGGAAGACCTATCGTTAAAAAGTATGATATGGTCGCGCACCATAAGAAGGAGCTTACAGACCAGAATATCAACGATTACATGATATCACTGAATCCGGAACTGATCGTGTTAGTACATTTTAAATGTCACAACGAGATACATCGCAGATTCGGAAAAGAAGGATATCGCAAGGCATATATCGTTTATGGTCCACCGTGCGGAGGTAAGACAACATTCGTTCAAACCAATGCAGGACCGAATGATCTCATTGTCGATATGGACAGCATCTATCAGATGATAACCGTAAACGATAGATACATAAAGCCTGACAGGCTGAAGATGAATGCTTTCGCTGTACGTGATTGTTTGTATGAGCAGATCAAGTATCGGACAGGTAAATGGGAAAATGCATATGTGATTGCAGGATTACCAATGGCAATGGAGCGTCAACGTCTTGAGACACGATTGAATGCATCTGGTATATTCATTGATGTTGACAAGGATACATGCAAAGCACGGGCACAAGAACGTAGTAACGCAGAAGAAACTATAAAGTACATAGAGGAGTGGTTCTCCATGTATACGACTTAAGGAGGAAGTTATATGAGATATAAGGATGGAGTGAAAGGTTCTGCGGATTTGAATTGGCTGAACGATATGTTAGAAACGCAACCGATCGACGCAATCATGATCAATCGTAAGACAGCGGAAACGCTGCTTGACTATGTAGATAAGGCACTGGCTGCACAGGCGAATGAGCAGACAGGAAATTGCATACAAAGCAAGCCATTGCCGCCGCTGGGATTGCAGGTGCCGGAGCGTGGTGCGTGTGCTGCATATGGTGTTGCATTGGATATGATCGAGCTTAACATGCTGGTCGATCTGGTACAGGAACAGTTAGAGCGAACAGAAATGGATGAGAGCTACGGGAAGCAGTATGTGTTCGATCTGATGTCACTGAATCATAAACTGCAAGTCGAACACATGAAAAGAAGATAGTCCCCCCCGGGTCAGAGATTCGCTGAAGCTGAAAAGGGACTGTAAGGGAATCACTTAATTCACCGAAAGCGAAAAAATGAGATTTTTGAAGAAGTTTTCTGAGAATTTCAAAAGTAGTTTTTATTGATTACAGGATATGTGGAAAAGAAGGGAGCCGACAGGATGGAACGTAAAAGTGAACTGCTTGAGCAGCTGCCGGATGATGCGACAAGAAGCATGATGGAGCCGCTGATCGATGATATCGTTTTTCTGGAAGAGATGTTACACAATTTGCGGAAGCTGCCATTTATACGGATATCGGATAAAGATCCAAATCGGCAGAAAGCTACGCCGGCAGCAAAGCAGTACAAAGAGATGCTGCAGCAATATAACAATTCGTTGAAGGTGCTGCGTTCTGCAATGAATAAGGCAGATGAAGGAGTAGAAAGTGAATTGCGAAAATGGATTGAAAATAGGTGTGGATAGAGAAAACACCTGGCTGTGGAAGTATCGGGAAGCCATACGAAAGGGTGAGATCATTGCCGGCATAGATATGATAACGGAATTAGACCACCTCATCGAAGAATGGGATGATCCGCAATATCGTTATGATACAGCAGATGCTGATATCCGTATCGACTTCATAGAAAACTGCGTGAAACTGACAAAGAGTCCATTCTATGGAAAGCCTATGATCTTAATGCTTTGGGAAAAAGCGTTCATCGAGGTCGTGTATAGCTTTAAGATGATATCGATTGATACTGGTGGATGGGTAGACCGCATTCAGGAGATCCTCATGCTGATCACACGAAAAGGTGGAAAAACGGAACTGATTGCTGCGCTGGAATTAACTGAATTGTTTCTTGGCCGACCAGGATCGAATATCATATGTTCCGGGACAAATGATGCGATCGCTGATCTGTGCTATCAGTCTATCGATACGATGCGTCTCATCATCGATCCGAAAAGTTTGGATACATGGCGGAATCAGAAAGGCATTAAATGTAATTTCAATAATAACTTTCTATCTAAGCTATCGGATTCAAGCCGTAATAAAGAAGGTCGTAATATTGACGTGGCCGGAATCGATGAGGTATGGGCGTTGTTAGATGACGGAATCTACAAGCCGATCCAGCAGTCAACAAGTACGAAGGACAATTATAAGATATTCATGTTTGGATCACAGGGCTTTGTAGCAGATGGATTCCTGGATAAAACACTGGAAGAATATTACAGAATCAATAGACGCGAAGATAGCCGCGAAAGCGCAAAGCGGAAGCTGCCATGGCTCTACACTCAGGACAGCGAAAGTGAAGTATGGGAAACAAATGAACAGGGGATCAATCCGGCATGGGAGAAATCAAACCCATCTATAGGGATCGTAAAAAAATGGTCCTATCTACGCGATCGAGTGGATGAAGCACGTATCAGCAAATCTGACAGGATGTTCGTTTTATCAAAGGACTTCAATTTCAAAGTTTCCGAAGCGACCACCTGGCTACTTCCAGAGTTATTGGATTATGACACCAGATTTGATATAGAGGATTTCAGAGGATTTTTCTGTATCGGTGGTGTCGATCTGGCAGAAACAACAGACTTATGTTCTGCAAAGGCGTTGATCATGCTTCCTGAAGATAAACGGAAATATCTTATTTCTATGTATTGGATTCCCATTAGTAAGCTGGATAACAGTGATGATAAGCTTGCAGGAGCTGAATACAGACAATGGGCCAAGGATGGATATTTGCGAATCGTAGATGACACAGAGGTCGATGTGGCGATCGTAGCAGACTGGTTCAATGAACTATATAAAGAATACGGAATATGGACAGTCAAGGTTGGATATGACCAGAAATTTTCCAAGGAATTTCTGAAGCGTTTAGATGAATATGATATCGAATATGAAAATATACCGCAAAATCGTTTCGTCATGAGCACACCGACAAAAGTCACTGAAGAAGAAATACGACAGGAACTGATCATTTACGGAAATAACCCTATTGATAGATGGAATATGAAAAACGCATGTGTCCAGGTGTGGGACACCGGACACATCATGCTTGTGAAAGAAAAGAATATGCCAGGTAAGAAAATAGATGGCGCTGTAAGTATGGTCATAACAAACGAGACTTACAGAAGAAATCGTGCGGACTACATGATGTATGTGAAAAAGAACCGGAGGTGAGTGCATGGGGATATTGAAAGTACTGTCGGGGATGTTCGGCGTGGAGAAGACACCGGCGAAATTAAATTATGGAACGATGCTGAATGGTATCACGCCTATATATTCGGGACATGGACAGAATATCTATACGAATGATGTCGTGCAGCAAACGCTGGATTGTATCGTTAATGAATTAAAAAAACTGAATCCTACACATGTACGATACGAAGGATTTGATCCTGTGCCTGTAGATGGGGAACTTCAGCGAGTACTAGATGATCCAAACCCACTCATGACAACGAGCGAGTTTATCGAAAAGTGGGCGTGGATGCTCCTGCTTACATACAATGCATTCATCTATATACGAAGAAATGAACAAGGAAGTATCACAGGTTACTTTCCATTGAACCCCAAACAGGTCACATTCATGGAGGCGCCGAATGGAAAAATGTTTTTGAAAATGAGATTCGGAAGTGGTTATGAATCTACAGTACCATATGATAACATCATCCATTTAAGGACACATTTTGCACAGAATGATCTCATGGGTGGGAATGAATTTGGACAACCCGATCAGGAACATATTAAAAAGACGATCGGTATCAATGATGATCTGCTGGATGGGGTGCGAAAAGCGATGAAGATATCATGCGCCATAAATGGGATCGTGCAGTATAACATTATGCGGGATGATGACCAGATGCAGGAGAATATCAGAGAATTTGAAAAAAAACTTTTGAAATCTGAAAGTGGGATCATGCCAATGGACACGAAAGCCGTATATACACCATTGTCGAGAAACATGCAACTTGTGGATAAAGCCACGTTGGAATTCCTGGATAATAAGATCATGCGTAACTGGCACGTTCCAGCAAATATTGTATTAGGTAATTATAAGACAGAAGAATACGCATCATTTTACCAGGCAGCGTTGGAACCGATTATTATATCGGCTTCGCAGGGATTCACAAAAAAGTCATTCACGAAGCAGCAAGCAGGCAGCTATAAGAATAGGATCATGTTCTTCATGAAAGAGCTGATTTTCGCGGATACTGCTCAGACATTAGCGGTTGTGAAAGAGCTTGGGCAGACTGGCGCACTATTCGAAAATGAAAAGCGTGTAGCATTCGGATTTGCGCCGGATATCAAGTTGAAAGGGCAGCGTAAGCAGTCCCTGAATTGGATCGATGCGGAGTATGCAACCGAATATCAGCTGAAAAAGAGAAACGGAAGTATAGATGAACGCATGCAGGAGTTAGTGGATATCGAATATGCAAAAAGAATGCAGCAAGGCGAAGAATAGAAAAGAAGGAGGTGAAAACAGATGGATGAATTTGTAAGACGGAGTTATATGTGCGAAGTGCGTTCGGAAGATGGAAGTTCAGAAAATGAGCGCGTCATTGTGGGGAGGCCGATCGTATATGAAAGCAAAACAGATATGGGCTGGTATGATGAGGTGATCTGCCGTGGCGCGTTAGACGAAACAGACCTTACGGATGTGAGCTTTTTAGTTAATCATATGACCGGCATGATACCGATGGCAAGAAGTCGAAAAGACAATATAAACAGCACGATGCAACTGAGTGTTGATGTCAATGGTATGGCGATACGAGCAGGTGTGGATGTCGTGAACAATGGGACAGCAAGAGAATTCTGCTCTGCTGTGGACAGAGGAGATATATGCGGCATGTCCTTCATGTTCGGGATTCGCAAACAGCGTTGGGATGACCTGGATACGGAACATCCAACAAGATATATCGAAAAGATATCTGTCGTGATGGAAGTGTCAGGCGTGACATGGCCGGCTTATGAGGAAACGGATATATCTTTGCGGGATAAAGGAAACTGTGATGAAGCCCGACAGGCGTTTGAACACGCAAAAGAAGAACAGGCATTGAGCAGGAAAGATACAGCCTGCGTGAATAAAGCGAAAGCACTAGTACGTATGTACAAGAAAGGAAAATAAGATATGAACATCAGAGAGTATTTGAACAATCTATTGAAAGACTTTAGAGAACAGAGAAGTACCCTTCGCACATCATTGGTTGCAGCTGAAACGCAGGAGGAACGCCAAGCGATCAATGAAAGTCTGGATGCTGTGGAGGAGCAGATCGAATCCGTGAATGAACAGATTCGGTCCCTGCCGCCTGTTGATGATGAGGGCGATGCAGGAAATGGAGAACAGCGAGGGTTCAACCCACTTGCAAGCTATGGGTTGAATGCAGGAGGCGCAGCTGCAGCAGCTGCTGATGAGGAACGTGAAGCGGGTCCAACAGGAACGATGGAATATCGAAAGGCATTCCAGAAATATTTCCGTACAGGTGAGATGGATGAGGTCCTGATCACTCGCGCAAATGCTGCGAACACCAGCGAAGACCTGGGCGTCGTGATCCCGGTCACAGTCATGCAGACATTTATCACAGAAGTGGAGAAAGTCCGCGGACAGCTGTACACAAAAGTCAAGAAAACAAATGTCAAGGGCGGAATAAAATATCCGATCGGAGCATTCGGCGCAACCTTCAAACGAATTACAGAAGGTACGGTAAGCGACCGCCAGAAGGGCGGAAAGACTACCGGGCATGTCCAGTTTGGATATAACATCGGTGAGATCCGAATCGCAAAGACATTGCTGGAAAGTATCCTGGAGACTGCTGCATTTGAAACTGAACTTGGAAAAGTAATTGCGAAAGCATATGTAGAAGCGATGGATAAGGAGATCATCTCCGGAGTTCCGGCAAACAATGAAATGGAAGGTATCCTGACCGAAGCAAAAAAGGAAAGCGGAAGCCGCATCCTGCCAGCGAACATCATTGCGTTTACTGCAGACGATATCAGTGACTGGACAGCATGGGAAAAGAAACTGTTTGCGGAAATCCCTATGGCAATGGAAAAAGAACGTCCGGAATTCGTGATTGCGAAGCAGACATATGTCAGCAATCTCTGCACGATGAAGGATACATCAGGACAGCCGATCAAAAAAGCTGGATTTGACGCTAGCGACAAGCTGCATAAATTCAACGAATACGAGGTGAATCGTGTAGAAAAAGATATTTTTAAAGACTTCGACAGCTGCGCGGATGGAGAATACTTTGGTATGTTCTGGGTTCCGGAGATGGCTTATGCAATCAATTCCAATATGGAATTTACGCTGATGAGATATTTCGATCATGAAACGAATCAGTATGTCGATAAGGCGCTGGTCGTGAATGACGGTAAGGTGTTGGATCCGGCATATATCTATCTGCTGAAGAAATCTGTCCCTTCTAAGGGATAGGAAGGGAGTGACCGTCCATGGAGGATGCTTTGATCCTTGAAAAGGTAAAGACAGCACTCGGTGTTACCGGTACCTATCAGGATGGTACGATATCATTCTATATCGATGAAGCGAAAGCTTACCTGAAGAGTGCCGGAATCGATCAGCGTGTGATCAATTCGCCGGCATCCTTCGGGGTGATCGCCCGCGGCGTTGCGGATCTATGGAACTATGGCAGTGGTTCCGGACAGCTGTCACCATACTTCAAGGAAAGGGCTATGCAGCTGAGCTTTGAAAAGGGTGATGGTGATGTATAGACCAAGAGATCCGTTCACAGTTTCGATGCTGATACTGAAGCCATATACAAAAACGGTAAAGATGGTCGCAACTAAGACATATCCGAAACCGGAAGAAGTCCAAGAGGACATGCGGATATCCGCAAGTTTCCGTACCTTTGGTGGTTCGGAATCAGTATCGAATGGTATCGTGACGATCATTGACACAGCTATCATAGAAACATGGTACCGGCCGGATATCACGGCAGACTGTCAGATCTACGTATATGAAACAGGAAAGACATATGATATCATCCAAACACCAGAGGATATCGATATGCGACATCAGTTCCTAAAGTTCAAAGTGAAAGCTATAGGAGGAAAACCATGAGCAATAAGATGTCATGTGATTTTACCGGTTTTAAAGATCTGCTGGAACGTCTCGATGAGATTAGCGGTGATATCAAACCGGCTGTTAATGAATGTCTGGAAAAGGTGCATGGGATGATCACGGAAGAAGCTGCCGAAGCGATCAAAAAGCATCATCTTACCGGTGATACCGAGAAATCACTTATTGATAAGCCATCTGTGGAATGGAGTGGTATGCAAGCGGAGATGAACGTCGGATTCAAGATCCGTGACGGTGGTCTTGCATCCATCTTCTTGATGTATGGAACACCGAAGATGAAGAAGGACCAACAGCTATATAACGCATTCCGCGGATCAAAGATGAAGAAAAGGATAAAAGAAGTACAGGAGGTAGTCATACGACGCCATCTGCAAATATCCGCAAAGAAGGGGAAATAAGATGAAAGATGAACTTGAAGCATTATTATTGACATTCGGATATCCGGTGAGACTACAGGGATCGATGTCAGAAGAAGAAAGCTACCCACCTTCCTTCTTCACCGTATGGAACAATAGTACGGAAGATGCAACATTCTATGATAATACTCCGGATGCCTGTATCTGGGACTTTGATATCAACTTTTATTCATCAGATCCTACGCTTGCCAATGAGGTTCCGTTGTTGGTGATTCAGTTGCTGCGCAGGAATGGCTTTATCATAGATGGAAAAGGATATGACGTGATGAGCGACGAAAAATCACATACAGGAAGAGGGATGAATGCCCTCTATATACAAAAAAGAAAGAAAGTGAGGATGGACGATGGAAACAGTTCAGGAATTTAGAGGTTGTGAGAATCTTTGTTATGCTATGATCACAGAAGATTCGATTGAAAAATATGAAACAGGACAGGTGAAAATGCTGGCACCTCTTGCAGAGATATCAAAAACAACAGAAACAGCGAGTGCTTCAAAGCCATACGATAACAAGATTGCTCTGATTATCAAAGCAGAGGGTGCTGATACGATCACAGTATCGGTGCCGGCGTTAGATATTGCTACGCAGGCAGAGATCATCGGAAAGGATGTTGATCCCGCGACTGGTGCACTGATGGACGATGGAACAGTCAAACAGGCATATTTTGCTTTAGGATATATTCTGAATAAGACAGACGATACGAAGCGGTATGTTTGGCGATATAAGTGTTCGGCGAATATTCCGGAAGAATCTAGTAAGGCAAAGGGCGCCGATACAGACAGCTCCGGGCAGAGCCTCGTGATCACCGGTATCAATACGATTCATAAGTTCACGAAAAAAGGGAAGACGCAGAAAGCACTGGTCGTTGATGAATCGGACAATCTTGCCGATCTGAAGACTTTCTTTAACGAGGTGACAACTTGTGATACATTGAAGCCGCTAGCGTCTGAAGGATAAAGAAGAGGAAGGATCATTATGGAACTGAAGATATATAACAAGCATCAGGAAGTAGAAAAAACGCTGACCTGTGATAACTATGATCTACGATGGGGGACAGTGGAAGATATGATTTCAATCATCTCACAGGTCGAAGATATGGGAGAGATGTCTGAGGAAGAAGCTACTGAAGCACTTTTCCGAATCGTAAGAAGTAAGATGCAGATGATAAAGGAACTCCTGAAGGATATGTTTCCGAAGATCACTGAAGAGGACCTGCGGAAACTGAAAACAAAGGATATTGTCATGGTGATAGCTGCCACGATGTATTATGTAAAGCAGACGTTCATAGGTAATGATTCCCCAAACTAAATAAGGGACAGGGTAGATCCCTGTCCCTTTATGAACTTATGTTTGAGATATCGGACCTCCTATGCAGCAGATACAGTAGTCTGAATCCATTTATGATACGTCGCGAGAAATCAGGAGAGGTGTTTTTGCTGATAAATCGTGTAATGAAGCAGAGAAAAGAAAGCGAAGATTTGAAAACACCGTTGAAAAAGGGCGATCAGGTGCTGTATGACGGAAAGGGGAATAAGATCATACGACGCCCAGCAACAGATGATAGTTGGTATTGATGGAAGGAAGGTGAAGACATGAGCAAAGAAACAGAATCTACGACGAAGTGGAAAGTTGATATAAGCGATTTGAAAGCGAGTATGGCGCAGGCACGCCGTGAGATAAAACTATCAAATGCAGAGTTCAAAAATGCGACAGCAGGAATGGACGACTGGGGTTCATCTGCAGATGGTCTGGGGGCAAAATTAAGGAGTTTAGATAAGAACATCGATGCGCAGAGGTCCATACTGGAAGCTCTGAAACAGCAGTATCAGATGGTATGTGAGGAGCAGGGAGAGACAAGTAAGGCTGCCCAGGACCTCCAGATCAAGATCGAGAATCAGTCTGCTGTTGTCAAGAATAGCGAGAAGCAAAGGGATAAGTATCGGCAGCAACTGGATGATATTACGAACGCATCAAAAGATTCCGATTCGGAAGTCGATAAGCTAACGAAGACGATATCAGAACAGGAAAAGGAACTTGATGATCTGAAACGCCAGTATCAGGAATCAGCTTTATCAAAGGGGCAGGATTCTGAAGCAACCAAGGAACTGGGGCAGAAGATATCGGGGCTTTCTACAGACCTGCAGACAAACAAGGACAAATTGAAGGATGCCGCCTATGCGGGAGATGAACTGTCGGACGCTCTGGATGATGCCGGAGATTCAGCAAAACATTCTGAAGGTGGGTTCACAATTCTAAAGGGGGCAATCGCTTCTCTGGCGGCGGATGCGATACGTGCCGCAATCGACGGATTCAAAGAGCTAGCCACAGAATCCGAACGCGCATCCGCATCCTTCTCAGCTTCTACCGGTATCAGTGCCAGTAAGATGAAGGCCTATAATGACCAGATGAAAGAACTGTATAAAAACAATTACGGTGACAGCTTAGACGATATCGCGGAATCGATGGGTGAAGTGAAACGGCAGACGAACGAGCTTGATCCATCCAAATTGAAGGACTTTACAAGGGACGCTATTGCACTACGAGATACGTTCGGATGGGATATCCAGGAATCGGTACGCTCCGCAAAGATGCTAATGGACCAATTCGGCATATCATCTGAAGAAGCCTACAATCTGCTGGCTCAGGGCGCACAGAATGGTCTGGATAAGAATGGAGACCTACTGGATTCTATCAATGAATATGCTGTTCACTATGAACAGATGGGATATTCTGCGGAAGAATTCTTCAATAGTCTCCAGAATGGAACACTGGATGGAACGTTTTCTGTGGACAAGTTAGGAGATGCCATGAAAGAATTCGGTATCCGGACGAAGGACACTGCACAGGCGACGACGGAAGGATTCGAGCTGTTAGGGCTGGATGCTGACAAGATGCGGCAAGCATTCGCCAAAGGTGGCGAATCGGCACGCGATGCTACAGCCAAGACGATAAATGCCCTCTTCTCGATGGACGATCAGGTAAAACAGAATCAGGCCGGTGTAGACCTTTTCGGTACGATGTGGGAAGACCTTGGAAAAGACGGTGTACAGTCTTTAACGATGGTCAATGGCTCCGCAGATAAGACGAAGAAGACCATGCAGGAGATCAACAAGGTAAAGTATTCGGATATCGGGAATCAATTTAAGGAATTGGGCAGGAGCGTGAAAACTGACCTGCTTATGCCACTTGCTGAGCAGACGCTGCCAATATTAAAGGACGGAGTGCAGTGGACGATTAAGAACCTTCCGACGATCATACCGGTCGTAGAGACGGTGGGAGCTGCGCTGGCGGCTGCATTCACAGTCAAGACGATCGTAGGATTCAAGGACGATATCATTCATACAGGGGAAGCACTGTTTGATCTTGGTGACAAGGTACCGCTTGTAGGTGATGCAATGTCTTCACTAGGTGCATCGATCGCTGCGAATCCGTGGATCGCATTAGCGACAGCTATCACCGGTGTAACGCTGGCGATTGGTGGATTACTCATAAAGTCAGCGCTTGAAAATGATGAACACCGCAAGAATATGGAAGCCATACAGGAGGAGATCAATGCCCGTAACGACCTGCGGGAAGCGCAGGAAGAGCAGCTTTCCGCCAATCTGGGAGAGATTGAGAACACGCAGTCCCTGTATAGTGAGCTGAAGAACCTTGTAGACGGGAACGGGAAGCTGAAGGGAAAATATGAGGACCGCGTGAAATTCATCCTGAACGACCTGAATCAGGCGCTGGGAACGGAAATGGAACTGAATAACGGTGTCATTACAGGGTACGAAGGTCTGAGTGGGTCTATAGACAATATGCTGGCGAAGAAACGTGCGGAAATCATTCTGGAAGCGCAGCTACCGGCATATAAGGAAGCAGTAACAAAATCTATTGAAGCGCAGACAAAGGCCAATGAACTGAGCGAACAGATATCAGATAATAACATGCAAAAGAAACAGCTGGAAATGGAACTGTTGGAGAAGTACGGTGAACAGTGGGAGTATAATGCAGAAGCTAGAAAATCCAGCGCCGCAGAGGAGTGGGTGATATTACAGAATGACACAGTGCAGAAACAAACGGAACTGAACAAGCAGAATGAGTTGTTGAAGGGCTACCACGAAGATATCGATAGCTATGAGGTAAATTCTATGCGTTTGCAAAGTGGAAAGCCGGAGCAGATTGCAAAGATCGAGACGGATGTCATTGCGTCTAAAAGTCAATCCTATGCAGATCAGAAAGAGATGTTGACCGCCCAACTTGAATTCGAAAAGGGATCATTGAAAGAGCTTAAAGAAAAATACGAGCAGACCGGTGATGAAACCCTATTAGAGATGATCAAGAGTAAGGAAGCTAAGATCGAGAACACACAGAAAGAGCTTGAAGGTATGAAATCCACGGTGGATGAGAAGAAACCGGGAATTGTCGGCACATTTGCTGATATGGCCAGGCAAGCAGTCAAAGCGTTGGACAAAAAGGAAGAATCAAAAGACAAAGGTAAGAAAAACGCTGATGGCTTTGCATCAGGGGCTGAATCAAAAGAGAGCACTGCCTATAATGCGGGCGCAACGCTTGTCAATGGTATGCTGTCAGGGATAGGAGGAAAGAACAAAGATGTGCAGAATAAAGGCGAAAAGAGTGGTGAAAAATTCAAAGATGGAGCAGAATCCGTATCGATGTTCGGTGTTGGAAAGAATTATGTGATTGGCATATCAAATGGTACTGGGGCGATCGATATATTCAGTGTGGGATGGGATATAGGAAACGCCATAAAAAGAGGTACTAAGAGCGCATTAGATGAACATTCACCGTCTAAAGAAGGTGAAAAGATTATGGATTTCTATATGCAGGGCCTTGGCGGTGGTGCTTATAAGAATATGCACAAGGTGCTCGATCCAATAGATGATATGGGTATCTCTATGATTCGGAAAACAAAAGAAGCAGCTGCAGCGGCTTCTGATGCACTATCTTCTGCGTTCAGTGGAATCAGCGCAGCGAATAATGAACTGACGATAAAACAGGTTCAGTTGATGCAAGTAGCTGCCCCAAAGAACACTGGATCTGAAGCTGTCGAGCAGATGCCGCAGCCTGTATTCAATCAGTATAATTACTCGCCGAAAGCACTGTCACGCAGGGAAATATATCGACAGACGAACAGTGCATTCAATTTTTACAATATGATGAGCAGAGGTGGAAGGAAATGAATGCAGTCGTGGCAGTGGAAAATAAAAAAGGCGAACGGTTGGAGCTGACCAAAGACCCGGGCTATATCATCGGACAGATAGACGGTCTTGGGCCACCGACAGCGCAGATCAATACCTCGAAAATGGTAGGATATGATGGGGAGACATTCATCTCTTCTACGGCTGGATCAAAGTCCCTAGATATCTATATCTATTTTCAGGGGGATGTGGAAGACAGCCGCATCCGGCTGTACAAATATATCCATAGCAAGGAATATTTAAAAGTGTATTATCAAAATTCCCACCGTGATGTATATATTGAAGGATATGTACAGGATATAAAGATCGATCACTTCGCAGATATGCAGATGGCGCAGGTATCACTGCTATGTCCTGATCCGTATTTCAAGAATATTGCCGAACAGATAGATGGAGGTTCTCAGATTATCGATGAATTTACATTTGAGTTTACATGCGATGAAGGAGAAAGCTTTGAATTTGGAACAATGATGGAGATACCTGAGATTGTCGCGCTGAACAGAGGAGAAATAACGAACGGAATCACCTTCCGAATGAGGATGAATGGAATTGTCACAGACCCTAAGATATTCAATCGTGCAACAGGTGAATCTTTCGGACTATCTTATACCTTTCAAGCCGGGGATGTCGTTACGATATCGACACGTGTTGGAAATAAGAATGTGAAGCTTATGCGTGATGCGCAAGAAATCAACATCTTCAATTCCATTCTGCCAGGAAGTAAATGGCTGCAACTGGATATCGGAGATAATGTATTCATCTTTGAAGCTGCGGCCGGGCAGTCGTTTATTGAACTATTCATCATCCATCGTGATGAGTATGAGGGAGTGTGAGCTATGGAGCTTGTAATCGCAGACCGTGATATGAGGAAGCTCGGTATCGTAGAAACGGCATCTGTCATATGGGTAAGCCGCTATTATGATATTGGTGATTTTGAAATCTATATAGCGATGGATCAGAAGGTAAGAGAATTGTTGCGGAAGGATTTCTATGTGATACGTTATGATGATCCATATGTCGGAATCATCGAAGACATCGACATCACAGACGATGGAGAACAAGAGTATCTACAAGTGACTGGGAGGTTCGCAGAATCCCTGCTGACACGTCGTATCGTATATGATCAGACGCAGATCAGCGGTACTGTGGAAAGTGGCTTGATAAGCATCATTAAGAACAATATAACTGATCCGAAGATCATGTCTAGAAAGATTGAACAGATAGGTATAGCAGCACCGAAAGGAATGAAAGAACGGATGGATGCACAGTACACCGGTGATGAGATTGCGGACATAATCATTTCCGTATGCCAGGCGAATGGACTTGGATTCCGTATGCCGCTGGACAAAGGGCGGTTCATGTTTGAGCTTTACAAAGGGAAAGACCGTTCCCATGGGCAGGATACGAACCCCTATGTGGTGTTCTCGGATGAAAATGATAATTTGGTATCAAGTGAATACAAGGAAGTAAACTCTCAGCATAAGAACTTCGCACTTGTAGCGGGTGAAGGTGAAGGATCTAAGCGCAGAAAGATGCCAGTGGGAAGAGCATCCGGCATCGACCGCAGAGAGATGTTTGTGGATGCGAGAGATATATCCTCCAACGACGGAGAGGTATCGGATATAGATTATAGCAATGCACTATCAGAACGCGGATATGAGAAACTTGGAGAGGTCAGCATGACGAAAGCATTTGGCGGAGAAGTCAGTATGAATGTGAATTATCAGTACAAGAAGGATTATTATCTTGGCGACGTGGTAACGATCGAGAATGCCAGATGGGGAATGTCGATAAATTCACGGATCATAGAAGTTATGGAATCAGAGGATGAGACTGGATATCTAGTGACACCGACGTTCGGAGCGTAAGGAGGGAAATGATATGACGATAAGATATGGATTTTTTAACAGTGTGAGCAAAGACAGGAAATACGATGCGGACGATTTCAATTATCTCCTGCGGAAACTGATATCGAATGGCGTATTCGCATCACCCAGCAACAACCTACAAGTGACGGCGGGCACAGGCATGAATATCATTATCAAAAAAGGAGAAGCCAGACTGGACTGGAAATGGTTTATTTCTGATTCAGATGAAATATTGCAGATTGATGCGGCTGATGTATCACTAAACAGGATGGATCGCATCGTGATCCGAATAGACTTCACGGCTCGCACTATCGGATTTGCAATAAAAAAAGGAACCGGTGCGACGAATCCAATCATTCCGGATATCCAGAGAGACACAACGATGTTTGAACTGGGACTGGCAGTGGTCAGCGTACCGAAGCAGACCACTGCATTGACACAATCACTCATCACAGATACCAGACTGGATGCAGGTGTATGTGGTGTCGTTACCGGATTGATTGACCAAGTAGATACCACAACGCTATTTAACCAATACCAGACAGCTTTTCAGGAAGACCGCACCTTTAATAATGCAGCTTTCAATACATGGTTCTCTGGAATAAAAGAGCAGATGTCTACCTCAACGCTCATCCGTAAGTTTACGAATATCATGACCAGTACAGCCGGACAAAAAGTATTCAACATCGGCATAGTGGGCTATAACACTACTTTGGATATCTTGGAGGTATATATCAATGGATTGCGGACAGCTGAGACAATAGACTACACGCATGATGCTACGCAGATAACCTTGACAAAAGCACTGGATGCTGGACAGCAGCTGGAAGTCGTGGTATGGAAATCAATCGATGGTGCGAATGCAATCACTGTTATAGAAGAGGTTGAGCAGCTGCAGAATGAAAAGTTGGATAAAACTGGCGGAGAAGTAACAGGAAATATAACACTTGATACAGGTACAAGAATGATGGTAAAAGATAAAAATAATACAGGACTTAATGGCTTGTCTTTATTAGATGACAGACTTCTTTTAGGAAATAGCATGTATAAAACAGCCATAGGTTCTAAAAATGTACCGATATGGGATAGTGGGACTGCTGCAAAAAACCTTGCTACTGAAGAATACGTGAATGCAAAAATAGAAGAACTCCTGGCCCAAATTGATGCGTTAAAAAAATGATTACTATTCCGGAATCAGAGATATAAATGAACACCCTACATATTTAAAGTAGGGCGTTTTTTATTAACGGGATTAGTGCTATAATGATATAAAGGGGTGAGAGGATTATGAAAATAGGAATAAGAAAACCATCTATAAAAAAATCAATAAAAGCAAGGACGACAGGAGCAGTGAAAAGAAAGGCCAAAGCTGCCGTTAATCCTATATATGGAAAGCCAGGTGTCGGATTTGCGAAAGATCCAGTAAGATCGACTAAAAACAAAGTTTATAAAAAGACAACCAAAAGTGTCTGGGATATTTTTAAATAAAGGCTTGCGATGTGAAAAAAGCATAGAGATAAGTGATAAAAAAAGACGATAATCGTCTTTTTTTATCAGCATCAGATACCTAGTTTTTTAATAAGCGCATCCTGCAAGGTTTGTGAATAATTGATGTTGTTTTTATCAGCGAGATCATTTAGCCAGGCAGGGAGGGTAAGCGTCTTTTTAACAGACTTGTTATTGTATCGCTTTGCCCACTCTATACCATCATATTTGATCATTAAAACAAAATCACGACCTTGTAATTTGATATCGCTTGGATTTGATGGAACAGGAAATTCCTGAGCTGGTTCCAACGGATTCGGCGCAAACCAGGTGCCCAGTGCATCTTCTGCCATTTCTGCAGCTTCTTCCAGCGTTTCACCTTGTGTCAGGCATCCAGGCAGATCAGGAAATTCTACCCAGTAACCTTTTTCATCTGGTTCAGCTTCGTGAAAAACTGCAGGGTAATAAAGTTTTGACATATCATATACCTCCTTTAATATAAGATATTAGGATAACCGGCGCAGGCCAAGGCTATTTTTTTAGCCCTGCCTGCTTCAGTATTGCTTGCTCCATGCCTTTTTTTAAATCTTTGCAATGATAAGGTACGATTGTTGTCTTCCTAGTATCCGGATTATAGAATTTTCTATGTGAACCGCCACCGCCGGGTACTTCTTGAAAACCGTTCTGCTTTAGGTACTTTATCATTTGCTTTGCTGTCATTGGCATATCCTGATATCTCCTTCCTTTTACATATATATTATAACACGTATAAACACGTATATCAATAAAAAAAGACGTGTTTATACGTGTTTTTTTGTACTTGATAAAAACACCATAAATAAAAAATAACCACTCATTCCTTCATGGTTGGGTGATCTTTTTTTGTTGTGTTTTTATTGCTTTTGGTATATCATATATATGTAAGGTATCGCTGATATTTTACAAGCCTGTCTATTGTTAAGGCATAAGGCAGTGGATCTAAATTTATTTGTGTATTTATATATATATTTTTATTAAAAGGATTGAATTTCTCAATCCTTTTTTATTATTCATCAACTTCATTCAATAACAGATTTTTCTTTTTTAAGTTTATCTCTGTGACTTCTTTTATTTGATCTTCATATCCAAGATAATAGTTTATATCACTTGCAGAACTTGTGGGGTGTAATTCTCCTGCTAATTTAATAGATAACTTATTTTTTATATCAATTAAATAATTAGATTTATGTGTGAGTATTTGCTCGCATATATTAAGTTGTTTGCTTAATGGTGGCATATACTCAAATGGATTATTTTTGATTTTTAAAAAGAATTTTGAATCAATTTCTGTTTTTTTCTTGTACAAACTATTTGAATAAAACGAAACTGCAGCACATATTCCTACCCACCTCCCCATAAGATAAGCGAATGATTTTTCATCTTTAAATTTATTAAAGAACTTATTAAAGTATTGGAAAGCATACCATTTATCATACATCATGATATCATATTGGTTCATCATTTTGCGCATAACATTATAAGCAATATTTGAGTTATAAATTGCATAATTAAGCAAACTCAAAAAGGAACCAACATCATTTTGTCTTTGGCTATCTAATACACGAAGAATAGACTGTATGCCATCGAAACGATAATAATCATAATAACTCTGAATGCCATTTTTGTAATAATTAGTCAGGTTATTAAAATATAGTTCCGCTGGTATTTCTGCTCTATAGACCGTATTTATACAACCTTGCGTTACTGCTGTTAAACCAACAACATGGATCATCATTTTTTTGTATTTTTTTATATACATCTCACGTATAGTATCTAAAGTGTTAAACAAATTTGTATCGGTTTCGATAACTTCACTATATAAGTCGCCATTAAAATTTACGTGATCCATTACTTCTCCAGTAGCGTTCATTATGTATTCTTGGACCGATTGTAGAGGATTTGCTATATTACCACTAGGACACCAGGCAATCAATGTCATGTTTCCCCATTTTTTTCCATTCCTTATTAAATAACGCAAGGCATGATGAAATTTATAACTATCTGTGATACCAATATAAGCATCAGGTTTCGCTTTTCCTGTTTCAGTCGGATGCAATTTTGTATAATTGCTTGAATAAATCTTTGCTGTAGGAGTATCCGGAAGAAGTTTTCTTTTACCAAAAAGTGTGCAATAAGCATTTTCTCCAGATAATAATGACATTTCCCATTTTCCTTCTTTTTTGAGCATATATTTTTCGTAATATCTATTATATTTTGTATAAAGTTCGCTATCTAACAAAGGTTCTCCTTCTATAGTGATATATGGGCATAACGTTTTAAACTTAAGCTTATTTTCTTGTGCGTATGTTTCCATGAAATCACAGAAATTATAAGTATCAAAGCATTTAAAAAAAGTCTTTAATTTTTTTGTCACTACACCTTTTTCCATCATAGTAGATAAATTGGAAAAATATAAATTAGTCATATTTTTTAAAAGATCTATAATTGGATATGGCGCTGGACTTATAGATCTGTTTTCAGCTGCCAGAGTGGATGGAACGTTCATAGCAAATGGCTTTTCAAAAACACCTATACTTTTAATCTTACCTTCATCATTCAAATCAATAGCTATATTAGCGTATAATATATCCGTATATAACGGCGGCATATCTTCAATGATATCATACAATTTCATGATACTATTCCACATGTTAATTCCTCCTTAAATAATATAAATGCTATCCGGTACATAGGATACGTCTGTAAATACGGTATAAGAGATGAGTAATTTATCCATATCAGATATTTGCCTTTCACCCTTTTCCCATGCCAATAATGTGCGTTTACTGGTTATATAAATATCAGCCATTGCAACCTTGGTAAGACCAAGCTTTTCACGTAAAGCGGCTATACTGCAATGTGCTAGTTCATAAATGTAATTTAAGATATCGTTTATCTCTTCAGCACTATATCCAATAGCCCAATCGTTATAATCAAGAGACATAATATCTTCAATAAAATTCTCTTTATTTGTACACTGCTGAGCAATTTTATAAAAATATGAATACGTCTGAAATGACACTTGTTTTTTCATTCGTTACCTCCTATAGATAGATTGAGGAGCAGCAACGCCCCTCATAATCATTAAAGTTCAATGTGACTAAATTCAGAATTAAGCAGTTCAGCGAAACCTGGATCTAATTCAAGGTATCTGTTTAAAAATTCTTCTGGTGTGCAAGGTAAGTCTAATTCTCCGTGTACCTGTTCTCTGATTTCATCGTTCATGTAAGTGCAAATTTCTTCAAAAGTTTCCTGTGTAAGTTTTGCCATGTTTTTTCCTCCTTAGGGAGTTGCCCTATTTGATAATAGCAATGACGGTTGCATTTTTAATAATGACTTCGTTTTCATCGGCACCGTATTCAGCGGATTGACCGAATACAACAATTTGTTCATTTCCTGCGTATGTATTAAAATTGCTTACCATCATTTCAGTAATAATACTTTCAGCATCTTCATCATCTTCAATGTACGTGCCGGTAGCACATGTTCCGTCTAACTCAATTGGATTCTCAGTATTGTAAGAAGAAAGATCATACTCATAATCCCAATCGTATGAATTACGACACTGGTCACCAATGTTATAAGATTCATCGTCAGTCGGTTTTCTGAATCCGATGTACCCAGAGAATCCATCGCTATATTCTCTTTTTAAAATGTTGATGATTTCGATTGCTTTCATATTGCTTACCTCTCTTTACACTTATATTATAGCGCACAATGTGCGCTATGTCAACGGGAATAACGCACATTGTGCACTTTTTTTTACGTGTGCCAAATAATAAGTAACGATTTAAGATGAAAAATCACGTATTTGATGATTATTTTACATTCATAATTTAAAGTGTGAGATAATGTACACGGCAGCAAAGATATTTTACTCCCCCATAAAAATCCGTATCATATCTTCTTCCTAGCTGCCAGCTCCCACTAATATGTGTGGGAGTGTTTTTATTACTGATTATTACACCACTAACAGCAGAAATCGGTTATCAGCATTTTGGTCTGATTATAACAATTTTTCATAACAAGGCATTCGTTGTGCCGATGAGCGGGAATCATACGGCTTATCTGCAGGCCTACAGCAAGGAGAATCCGAAAGGGAAGCGTCATTTGATGCGCCTGGGGAAAATCAAGGGAATGAATAAGGAATCGGTTTTGTTCATCAATGATGCAAAATGGATCAATACTGCCAGAATTATTGATGTCAAAGCACATTTAAGGCGTGACAGTGAGCTGTTCCGTGAAATAAAGGAACGTGTGAAAAACTGTCTGGACTAATGCAAGGCGCTTGTTTGACGGGGAAATGCAATTTGAAGAGTTAGGGAATGTCAGGATGATGAAGAATGCTGTGGAAAAGCAGGCAATTTTGCAGAACAGACAAAATATGACAGAATCCATGCGAAATGTCTTCTACAATAACGCATGAAAGAGGTGGTTTTGTTTGGAAAAGGTGATGAACAAGAGACTGAAGGGGAAATTTTCCATTCATGCGGAGGATTTGGCCTGTGCCGGAATTTCAATAATTCTTGGTACACTGGCTTCTCCGCTTAGTTATACACTTGCATTTCTGTATGTATCCTATTCCTATATGCGTACAATCCGGGAAGCGATGATCAGCGTATTTTTTATTCTTCTTTGCTCGTTAACCAGAGGAATTCTGCCGGCGTACAGCTATGCGCTTGGCTTTGCCTGTTACTTTGTGATTATTCATATGGTTAAGGTGATGAATCAGAATTTATACCAGTGGATGCCGTATCTGACAGCACTGTTAAGTGCGGCGTTCAGTGTCCAGCAGTATGGACTGCACAATACGGCTGTGATTCTGCCGGTACTGAGCTTTGTGTTGATGCAGGAGCTGTTTGCGGATTATCAGTGGATTCAGAAGGGGATGCTGCATAATGCCTGCATGCGGGGAATTCTGCTGTTTACCATCGGCTTATTGGGGGTGGAGCTGTTACCAGTATATGCACAGGAGGTCATTATGATTACCATGCTGCTGATTGCTTTATCAAGCAATGCATGGATCACAGTGACTGTGGCGCTGATGATATATTTCCTGCTGGATATCCGTGTGCTGCCGGCACTTGTCCTTACGGTTCTTTTAAGTGTTTTGAAAAAGGAGCGCAAGAGTGCCATGCTGCTGTTGCTGGGTGCATGTTTCCTGTATCCGGATAATACAGAGGATTTGATATATCTGCTGCTGTGTATGAGCGGTGTTCTGCTTGTACCGGCGAATGCAGCTTCCCTGCATATGAGTACGGAGCTTCAAAATGAACAGGAGTACCGGCTTTCTCAGACGAGTATGCTAAAGCGGCAGATGCAGAATTATGCCAATATCTTTCAATCCCTGTCGGAATATTATGCACAGATCAGTGATGTGCAGGCTGAACTGCTTGCCAATATGTCCAATGCTTTGCAATATAATGCAGACGCCATACGAAAAATAGACGGCTACGAAAAGGATACGGTACGTGTCGCCAAGGCGCTGGAAGGCTATCAATATGATGTGCGTGAGCTGAGTATTGAAGAGCCGAAGGAGGGCTGTATACAGGTTTGTGTGGAAATAGCAAATATCAAACGCGGAGAAATACGAACCACGCTGCTTCCGCTGCTTGAGGTCCTGCTTCACCGAAATCTGCAGATCGCGGACATTCGCAATCGAAAATTCATGCGCGGCTATCATTCCATCACCGTCTGTGATGATATTCCCTTTGTCATTGATGCCTATGCGGACAGTGTAAAAAACTCCTACACCTCCAGCGGGGACACCTTTTCCATCTTCAGATTCCGTCAGAGTGTGGTGTGCATGATTTCGGATGGTATGGGAAACGGTGAGCGTGCTGCCCAAAGCTCACGCCTGATTACGAATATTTTCCAACGTATGATGGTCAGTGGAATTCCACAGGACAGCGCCATCAAATGTATAAACAAGCTGATTCAAAGCGATACCTATGCAACGCTGGATGTCATCTGCTTTAACCGTTCACAGGGGGTTGCCTACATATCAAAATCCGCAGCCTGTCCGACATTTCTGCTGCGGGATGATCAGATATATGAAATTAACGGCAGTGCGTTGCCTGTGGGAATCATCAGTCAGATGCAGCCGGACTGCTTCCAGGTTGATGTAAAGGCAGGGGATGAATACCTTATGATATCTGATGGCATATATATGAATGAGATTTATAAATGGCTCAATCAGAGGACACAGACAAGTGTGAAGGCGGATGTGGAAAGCTTTACGGAGCTGTTAAAAAAGACAAGACGTAAGGACGATTCTACGATTGTACTGGCCAAAGTGGATGAGGTTTAGGAAACTGTGCCAGCTTAAAGATATTAGAAACTCCGTGAAATTACGTTTGCGATAATTAAAGCTCAGTGCTGTATTTATAGAATACTGTATAAAGTAATCATAACAACGAAAATGTTATATTACCAGCCTGTTTCCTTTAAAATTTATATGATAGTATATAGGTGTAAGAGGAACGATAGGGGTTGGTAGTAATGGTTATACATAACCTTCACGCTTTGAAGCACAGGAGCATGAAGATGCTTGAAGACAAAGAAAAACACTTAAAATTCCGAATATGGGTTTCTGTGATATGTATGGTCTGCTTATGCGGATGCTCTAGTGCAGGTGAGAAACCGGAAATAGAAGTAACGCAACAACCTGTCATATTGGAGACCCATACGAAAGCATTATCGGATAAACAGATACTGTCATTTTCTCTAACGCAGCCGCTGAGTGAGGGATACAGTGTTGCTTATGAAGGAAATTGTGTCATAAACGCAGATGGAACACTTGATCGTGAGAATGAAGTCACCGTTTTTACATCCATCATGAAGGAGAATACCGTGCTGGCGAATGATACCAAACACATTGGAATCGCCAATATAGATAGTAACCTGACGATACAGGATGAAAATACCTTGTTGCTGATAACCACAGTACACTATGATGATCCTGATGGAGATATCATATTTCATTATCTGGAGCATATGACACTTGCTGTGAAGCAGAATAAGGGAACTTACCATATCGAAATAACTGAGGTGACCATGGCATAGCGTGATAAAGAATTAGTATGGGAGTGCTTATAATAGGGCATTCCTTTTCTTAGATATTCTGAACGCAAATCATGCAGAATTTGATCCTATCTGAATTTCATATCTACTTCTTTGCTTTGTTGTAAGGGAATTTGTATCAGTCTTCATCATACATGAAATTCATACCCACCTGCATGATATAATGTAGAAAGAGTATGATATAATAAAGCTATGCAGACAGGAGCTGATAATATGAAAGCTTTGCCAATCGGTATAGAAAATTTCAAAGAAATGATTGATCATCAATATTATTATGTCGATAAAACGAACTTTATCAAAGATGTATGCAATGAAAAAGTAGCGTTATATACAAGACCGAGGCGATTTCACCGAAATAGTGTCGATACCTTTGGTATCCGACAAGAGGCGCGCTAGTAGCGGGAAAAACCTTGAATATGAGTAGGCGCTGCCCGCCCAGGCGTGCTGTATTATTTCTTTTCAATCAAACAAAAGGAAAGCGCTTATCTGTTTGAGGGATTGGATATCACAAAAGATGCGCAGGTTATGAAACTACAGAATCAGTATCCGGTTATTTTTCTTACTTTAAAAGATATGAAAAATAATACCTTTGAAAAACAACTGACAATGTTTTCCTATCTGATGCAGGAAATCATTAGAAATAATCATGAATTGCTAACAAGTGAGCGGATCAATGAATTTGACAAGGAGCGAATGAAAAGTTTATACCGTGGTGCACAAAATGAAGTGGAGCTGCAAAATGCTTTAAGATTCATTTCGGGATGTCTGGAACAACATTATCAAAAGCAGGTAATCATACTCATCGATGAATAGGCGCTGCCCGCCCATGGCGTGATGTCCCTTTACAGAATGCCTACTTGAACGGTTATTATGATGATATGGTTGCTTTCCTTGGAAATGTATTCAGTGCTGCTTTAAAAACAAACAATGCCTTAGAGAAAGGGATACTGACAGGCTGTTTAAGGATTGCGAAAGAATCGACACCACAGGCGGGCTTTAGCCTTTTTACCGGACTGAATAATTTTAAGGTGCTTTCTGTTTTTGATGAGACCTCCAAACAGCGATTTGGCTTCACGCAGAATGAAATCGATTCCTTGTTGCTTGATTATCAGGCAAATGAATATTAGGGGCAGGTAAAGGAATGGTAGGCGCTGCCCGCCCATGGCGCGATGGCTATCAGTTTGGAAACTGTGAAATTTACGCTACTAGCGGACAGAGTCTAACCCGTGGAGTGTTTTGATGTATCTTGATAAATTGATTAAAACGGATAAACAAACACCGGAGTCTTTTTGGGCGAATACGAGTGGAAATGATATTATCTATCGCTACGTAAAAGAAGCAAGCTCTAAAATGAGAGAAGAATTCGATATACTGGCATCAGGCGGAGTTATTGAAAAAACAATCAAGGATAATATAACGTATAGGGAATTGGATCAAGTTAATAATATTTACAGCTTTTTACTGTTTACCGGTTATCTGAAAGCTGTTCAATGTACGGATCAAGAGAAGGGAATCTACCAGTTGATGATTCCAAACAAGGAAATCAATCGGATTTATACGATGATCTTCCGTGAATGGTTCGAACAGCAGATAATGCAAAACAGTATAAAATTTGCAGAAGCGCTGATGGTAGAAGATGTGAAAGCGGCTAATAAAGTACTGAACGATGTTTTATTTCAGTCAATCAGCTATTTTGATTACAATGAAAGGTTCTATCATGGTGTTTTAATAGGCATGTTAAATGACTATCAGGTAGTGTCTAATCAGGAATCAGGAGAAGGCAGGTTTGATCTTGCTGTTCTTCCGGCATATGCCAAAGAAAGAGGCCTGTTGTTTGAAGTAAAGGTGGTAAAAAATATGGAACATATGGAAATAGCCGCAGAACAGGCATGCCGGCAGATAAAAGATAGGAAGTATCTGGAAGTTCTGTATAAGAAAGGCTATACAGATATCGTCGCATACGGAATCGTCTTTTGTAAGAAATCCTGTCTGATTGTAAAAGCAGAATAGCAGTCTGTCTGAGATTTCAGGATATAGGATAAAAGCAGGTGTTGGATGATGAATATCCCTCATCTGTTTTTTTCATAGACAACGTGTTCGTTTTCTACCAGTGATAGAATAAATTCACCTGGCTATTTATTTTTCATATTGCCTAATGATCGTATTTACCGTATAATAGCCGCATGAAACAAATGAAGAAACTGGAAAAAGGAACCTATATCATCGGTGTCAGCGGAGGCCCGGACTCTATGGCATTGCTGGATATGTGCAGAAAAGAAGGATTCCAACTGGTTGTCGCGCATATGAATTATAAGAAGCGTGATACGGCGGATCGGGATATGGAACTGGTGCGCAGCTATTGTGCACGTTTTCATATTCCCTTTGAAGCGAAACTGCAGACAAAGCCCTGTGTGGGCAACTTTCAGGCGTTTGCCAGAGAAGAGCGCTATCGTATGTATCGCGAGCTTTTACAGAAGTATCAGGCGGCTGCCGTATTGCTGGCACATCATTTGGATGACCATCTGGAAACCTATCTGATGGCAAAAGAGCGTGGTAGTATGAAGGAATATCTCGGTATACAGGAGGAAGCATGCATCATGGGCTGTACAATCATCCGTCCGCTAATGGCGTATAGCAAACGGGAACTGGAAGCATACTGTAGAGAGAATGCCGTGCCTTTTGGAATTGACGAAAGCAACCTTACGGATCACTATGCAAGAAACAGAATCCGGCATGAGATTGTGGATAGAATGTCGGAAAAGGAAAAAGAAACGCTGATGGAAACCATTTCCCGGGAAAACATGCGCATGCAGCAGCTGCGTGCAGATTGCCGTGCGTTTTTAAACAGCTGGGACGGAAGTCTGAAAAAACTGCGGGTACTGGACAGCTATTTTCTGGAACAGGTGCTGATCACCTGGATTCATGATACATGCAGCTGTTATCTGTCCATGCATGAAATTCAGGTGCTGCGGGAGCTGATTATGAACAATGCAAACTATTGGACACGCGATATCGCCGGCGGGTATGATATATACAGTGAATACGGAAAGCTGGTAATTGATATCAGTGAGGAAATCAGCTATTCCTATGTATACGATTATGCAGTATTTGAGAAAACCCCGTACTTTGAAACAGCTCCTCACGGAACAGGGGTTGAGGCGGTTACTCTGCAGGAAACAGACTGGCCGATAACCATAAGAAATGCACAGCCGCAGGACGCCATACAGCTTCGATTCGGCGTAAAAAAGCTGAACCGCTGGTTCATAGACCGCAAAATTCCCAAAAAGGAACGCAAATTATGGCCGGTTGTTGTGAATGCTGCGGGAAATGTGATTCTGGTGCCTAAAATTGGCTGTGATATTGCACATTTTTCTAACAATCCTACGCTATTTGTGTTAAAATAGTAGATAGCTGTATTAGGAGGATTTTGCATGCACGACGTAGTTGAAAAAGTATTGGTGTCCGAGGAAGACATCGTAAAAAGAAGTATGGAATTAGGAAAACAAATCAGTGATGATTACCGCAAAACAGGGAAGGCACCGCTGCTGGTAGCCTTACTGAAGGGAAGTGTTCCTTTTCTTGCAGAGCTGATTAAGCATATAGATTTGGATATCCAGTTTGACTTCATGGATGTATCAAGCTATGAAGGAACAGAGTCCATCGGAGATATTAAAATTGTCAAGGATCTGGACTGTTCAGTAAAGGGCGTACCGATTCTGCTTGTGGAGGATATCGTTGATACCGGACGCACGCTGAAGGAAGTGACACGTCTGTTGAAAAACAAAGGGGCAAGCGATGTGAAAGTCGTTTCTCTGTTAGATAAACCGGATCGTCGTGTTGTAGATATAACTGCAGATTATGTAGGTTTTGAGATACCCAACGAATTTGTTGTGGGCTTCGGTCTTGATTATGACCAGCATTACCGCAATCTGCCTTATATAGGAGTACTGAAACCTGAAGTATACAAATAAAACGTTAGGAGGACGATTGAATGAACAATAAAAAGTTTATAAGCTTTCTACCTTATATCTTAGTCCTTGGTATTATGCTGCTTCTGATTTCCTATGGATCAGAGGGTAATACAAAAAACTTTAACTATAACGAATTTATGACAAAGGCAAATACCATGACATTCACCAAAGCGGAAATGTCAATGGGAACTACCGTTATTGATGTAAAAGGGTCGTATAGTGAGAAAGGCAAAGATGTAAACTTCACCGTTCGTGTGCCAAATACGGAAAAGAATGTTTCCTATCTGACAGACGTATTCAAAAAAAGCAAGAGTACCAATTTAACAGTAAGCGATCCAAACAGGGAAAGCCTGTTAATGAAATTCCTGATGAATGTGTTCCCGTTCCTGCTGATTGCAGGTGTGGCGTTCTTCATGTTTTCTAAAATGAACGCGGGAGGAAACAATAAGGCATTTGAATTCAGTAAATCCCGTGCAAAGATCGAAGGAAATATCAAGGTTCGCTTCAAAGATGTTGCGGGCTGTGATGAGGAAAAAGAAGAGGTTAAGGAAATCATCGACTATCTGAAGGATCCAAAGCGGTTCACAGATATGGGTGCCCGTATTCCGAAGGGCATGCTGATGGTAGGTCCTCCCGGTACCGGTAAGACGCTGCTTGCCAAGGCAGTAGCAGGAGAGGCAGATGTACCGTTCTTCTCTATTTCCGGTTCTGATTTCGTTGAAATGTTTGTCGGTACCGGTGCGAGCCGTGTCCGTGACATGTTTAAAAAAGCACAGCAGACTGCACCGTGTATCGTCTTTATTGATGAGATTGACGCCGTCGGAAGACAGCGTGGAGCCGGCATGGGCGGTGGAAACGATGAGCGTGAACAAACCCTGAACCAGCTGCTTGTTGAAATGGATGGTATGGGTGAGAATAAGGGTATTGTAATCATTGCGGCTACCAACCGTCCGGATGTTTTGGACCCTGCGTTGCTGCGAAGCGGACGATTTGATCGCCAGATTACAGTGAACCTGCCGGATAAGCGCGGACGCTATGAAATTTTGAAGGTTCACGCAAGAAACAAAAAGCTGGCGCCGAATGCAAATCTGGAGGGTCTGGCAAAGCGGACACCGGGCTTCTCAGGTGCCGATTTGGAAAACGTGTTGAATGAGGGTGCTATATTAGCCGTACGTGATAAACGTAAGGTAATTACAATGGAGGATCTTGACGAGGCTATTGACCGTGTTATGATGGGGCCTGCCAAGAAATCCAAGAAATATACAGACAGAGAAAAACGCCTGGTAGCCTTCCATGAGGCAGGACACGCTGTTATCGGCTTGAAGCTGGATGACGCAGACAAGGTGGAAAAGGTTACGATTATTCCGCGTGGTGAAGCAGGCGGCTATAACCTGATGACACCGAAGGAAGAAAAAATGATGCCGACAAAGGCAGACTTCATGGCACAGATCACCGGCTTAATGGGTGGACGTGTTGCTGAAGAGGTTATGTTTGATGAAGTATCTGCCGGAGCAAGCAATGATATTCAGAAGGCTACAAAAATTGCAAAGGCTATGGTACGAAGCTGGGGTATGTCCTCTCTGGGACCGATTCAGTATGATGATGGTACCGGAAATGTATTCCTGGGCAGAGATTATGGCAGCGGAAGCAATTATTCCGGTGAGATTGCATATGAAATCGACAAGGAAATCCGTAAGATTATCAATGAATGCTACGATCGTGCAAAACAGATTATTGAGGATAACAAGGATCTGCTGACACTGATTGCAGAAACGCTGATTGAGGAAGAAACCATCACCAGCGAACAGATTTACAATCTGATGAATTACGGTAAGCTGATTTCTCCTGAGGATGAAGTACGTGCAGCGGAAGCAAAAGCCAAAGCGGCCGAGCAGAAGCTGAAGGATCTGGAGGCAGGCATTACACAGGAAGATACTGCTGAGGAAGTCCACGAAGACGTACAGGATTCAAAGGAGCCGGATATTGATTTTGATGCAGCCTTAAAAGAGCTGACTAAAAACGATTACGACGAACATAAGGAATAGTAAAACAGAGTCATGCGAGCGGGTAAACGTTCCATGACTTTTTTCAATGAATCAAAGCTATATTTAGCATTATATGGTAATCCAATGAATGGAAAGGGGAACTTTATCCCCGCAATCAATTAGATATACCCGAAATAGCAGGCATGAAAATCGGTATCGTCAACATTATGGTGAATGATGAAACAGACTATGCTTTAGGATGTATGCATAGCCCTTACTTATTAAAATGAAAATTCATATAGTAGAAATAAATGGATAAAAATTTCATAAAATTATTCTATTGAGCAAATTATCTGATAATTTACGTGAAAAATCACAAAATATAACCGTTTACAGTGAAATTAGTTTCATCAGTTTAAGAAAAAAGGATACTGCACCCTGAATGGACTGTAAGTGTTTACATTAAAAAAAGTACAGGATATACTATACGAGAACTTAATAGGAGGAAAACTTATGAGTAAGCATATTGTAGCAATTACAGCATGTGCAGCAGGTATTGCACATACGTACATGGCTGCGGAATCTCTGGAGCAGGCAGGGAAGAAACGCGGGGATTCTGTACGTGTAGAAACACAGGGGTCCATTGGAGCGGAAAATGTTCTGAGTGAACAGGAAATCAAACAGGCAGACGTTGTCATCGTGGCAGCTGATATTGATATTGATTGTGCCCGCTTTGCCGGAAAACGTGTCATGAAGGTAAGAAGCGTGGATGCAATCAAGGATGCCAACGCATTGATCGAACGTGCATTAAACGAGGCAACGCTGTATGGCGAAAAAGGAAGCAAGGCAGGAAACATCACACTGGGGAAAACGGAAAATCCGATTATCAAACACATTATGAGCGGTATTTCCTACATGGTGCCGATGTGTATTGCCGCAGGTTTACTGCTGGCGATTGCGAATGTATTTGCATTTCAGAAGGATGATCTGGGGAGAATTGTAAACTGGGGCTTTGATAACAAAACAGCGATGGGCTACTTTATGCAGAAGCTGTTCATGGTGGGACAGACAGGCTTCAAGCTGATGATTCCACTGTTTGCAGGCTTTGTTGCGAAATCCATCGCAGACAAACCGGCAATCGCTCCGGCTATGATCGGTGCCTATATTGCCAACGATCCTGAATTTCTGGGAACACAGACAGGCGGTGGTTTCCTGTCTGCGATTCTGGTTGCATTCATCGTAGGATATTTTGTAAAGGGGATGAAGCGGATTCCCTGGCCGAAAATCGTGCAGCCACTTACCGGTATTATGATTATTCCGTTCGTATCCACTCTGGTGATTATGATTATCGTTCTGTTTTTGATCGGTCAGCCGATTGCATTCGCAATGGATGCATTATACAGCGGACTGACAACACTGAATGAACAATATGCGGCAGCTCCTTTCATTATCGGGGCGATCATTGGGGCAATGGTCGGCTTTGACTTCGGCGGTCCGGTAAATAAGACGGCATTGATTTTCGGAACAGCCGTATTTACGGATACAATGACCAAATACGGTGTACAGGGTGCCAACTTCGTGCCGCAGAGTGCCACACAGGCAGCGATTTCCGTTGCGCCGCTTGGTATCTGGCTGGCATCTGTGATTTTCAAAAACAAATTCTCAAAAACTGAAAAGATTTCTGCGACAAGCGCCTTCGGCATGGGAATGGTCGGTGTAACAGAAGGGGCGATTCCCTTCGCTGCAGCCAATCCGTTACAGATGATTACAGCAAGTGTGGCAGGCTCTGCACTGGCAGGAGGTCTGGTAGCTTTGACAGGCTGTAAATTTTATGGCGGTATCGGATCACCACTAGGAACCTTTATCGGATATATCGAACAGCCGATACCCTTTATCACCTGGATTCTCTGTGTACTTGCAGGGATTGTGGTAACGGCATTGATTATCGGCTTCTGGCGAAAACCGGTTGTAGAAGAAAACGAGTAACAGGAGGCAGTTATGGATAAGAGTGTATTTGACAGGCATCATATTCAGTTTGATACAGAAGCGAAAACACAAAAGGAAGCCTTTCATGTGATTGCACACGCAGCATATGAAGCAGGCTTTGTAAAGAATGAGAATGCTTATTTTGAAGGTATGTGTGAGCGTGAAAAAGAGGCGACAACCGGCTTTCAGGATGGGATCGCTATACCGCACAGCAAGCATGCGACCTGCATAAAGCCGGGAATCTTCCTTGTGAAATTTGAACATCCGATTGCATGGAATGCGCTGGATGGGGAGCCTGTACAGGTGGCACTGGGGCTTACGATTCCAGAGGATGGCGGTGATGTGCATCTGCGTATTCTGAGCAGGCTGGCACGCAAAATGATCAGTGAGGAATTTCGAGCGGCACTGAAAAGCGGAACCGATGTTGATGCGTTGTATGAGGTAATTGCTGCAGTGGAGCTGTAAGCGATAGATAGCTATGAAGAAAATGCATGTGTATTCTCATACACATTGGGATTATGAATGGTATTTTACCGCAAGTGAATCCATCATACAGCTGATTTATCACATGGATGAGGTGATTTCCGCACTGGAGAGCGGAACACTGAAGACCTATTTACTGGATTCTCAGGTGAGTATTCTGGAGGAATATCTGCATATGATGCCTGAAAAAGAGCCTGTGATACGCAAGCTGGTAGAAGAAGGAAAGCTGATGATCGGACCCTGGTACACCCAGAGCGATGAACTGATCATCAGTGGAGAAAGCCTTGCGAGAAATCTGTGGTATGGGATAAGCTATGCAAGAGAACTGGGTAACTGTATGATGATCGGTTATCTGCCGGATTCCTTTGGACAAAGCAAGGATATGCCCAAGCTGTATAACGGCTTTGATATTCGCGAAGCTCTGTTCTGGAGAGGAGTTCCCAATGATGTATGTAAACAAAGAGAATTTTACTGGCACAATACAGATGGAAGTGAAGTGCTGTGCTATCATATCCGGGATGGATATTTCTATGGAGGGAATCTGATTTACACCGATGATGTGGATAAGGTGGAGGCCCGGGTTTTAAACGGTGCCTCCACAACCCATCAGCTTCTTCCTTTGGGAGGAGATCAGCGTTATGTGGATTTCAATCTGCAGGAGCGCCTCAGCTTTTACAATGAGCGCTCCACACATGATATCCGATATTTTGAAAGTGATTTGGAAAGCTTTTTTAAAGAGCTGCGAGAGGAGGAAGGACTGCCGCAGATTACGGGTGAGTTTATTGATGCCTCCGTTTCCAAGATTCACCACTCCATTTATTCCTCACGCTATGATCATAAACAGCTGAATGATATAATTGAACGACGCATGATTTATCAGCTGGAGCCATTTATGGTTATGCAGATGCAGATGGGGATCAAACCCAAAACCTCACTCCTGAGGAAGCTGTGGAAGAAGGTGCTTTTAAACCATGCGCATGACAGTGCCTGCGGCTGTAACAGTGATGCTACCAACGATGCCATCCTGCAAAGATTAAGGGACTGTGATCAGATGAGCTCGATGCTTTTGGATTATCAGGTACGCAAGCTGAGTGAATCCATCGAGGGAATCCGTGAACAGGATCTGGTGTTCTATAATACGCTGCCATATACTAGAGATGATGTATACCAAGTGTCTGTATCTACGAAAGCAAGGCACTTCCGTATTGTGGATGAAGCCGGCTGTGAGGTTGTTTATGACTGTCTTGGGACGCAGCGTGTATACAGCGGAAGCATACGCAGGGACCCGTCTGTATACGATGAGGATTTGTATTATTATCAGAGTGATATCCGTATTGCCATGACTATGAGGCCAATGAGTATGCGTATACTGCATCTGGAAGCATGTGAGCACACGGAACAGCTGCAGGAATGCAGTGCTCTTGAAAATACATTTTATAAGATTACCATGGAAAACGGCAGTCTGCGACTGCTGGACAAAGCAAACGGGAAAGTTGTTGAGGATTTCCTGTATGTAGAGGACAGCGGAGATGAGGGAGATACCTATGATTACTCCTGGCCGGCGCCTGACCATATCTATACGCTTCACTTTCAGGATGCACAGGCAGAATGGAAGCATGGAGCACTTGCGGAAACGCTGGTATTGCATGGAGCATGGCAGCTTCCCGAGAATTTGCAGGAGCGTGCCGATGGGAAATGCAGTCAGGATATCGCATATACGCTTTGTATACAGCTGCATCAGGCCTCAGATGTATTACAATGTGAAATGACCATTGACAACACGGCGATGGAGCATCGCATGCGTGTGATTTTACGTGGTTTAAGCAGCTCATCCTGCAGTATTGCGGACACCCCGTTCGGTACCATTCAAAGAGCACATGATCCCAAGCACATGGAGGACTGGAAGGAGGCTGGCTATCGTGAGGAGCCTACGCCGATTTATCCGATGCTGCACCATGTATCGAATGGAACAAATCAGGTGCTGACTTGTTTCTGTAAGGGAATAAAGGAATATGAAATCCTGAAGCATACCGATATCGCACTGACACTGTTTCGCAGCGTACCATTGCTTGGACGTCCGGATTTGAACCGCCGTCCCGGAATTGCGAGCGGAAACGAATTCAAATATATACCGACACCGAAATCAGAGCTGCGGCAGACCATGAGCTTCTCCTTTGCCCTGTGCCTGCGGAATGGATACGATGCTATGGAAGTGCAGAAAACATGGCTGCGCTATGCGAATGATGTCCTGTTTTATCAGCTGCAGGAGGTCAACCGCTTTGTGAACACACAGAAATACTTTGTCACTCACCCGTATCCGAATGCGGTAAAACCTCTGCATAGCGCTATTCTCGATATGGACAAAAGTGACTGCCTGCAATTTTCTTCCCTGTATCCGCTGGATGATAAACAGGCGATCCTGCGGGTATATAATAGTCGCAATGAGATGGTAAAGGAAGATTCACTGTGTTATACAGGAGAAACCATACAGCAGACGAATATGCTGCATGAGCCACTCGCTGACTGTGAAGCTGAGCAACACCCTGTGACGCTGTCAAGCATACAGCCGGAGGAAATCAGAACCTATAAAATCATCGTGAAATAGAGTATAATACCGGTAGCGATGGAGGAATGCATATGGAAAAGGAAATTCTTTTAAGAATCAATCTGGCAAAGGTTAATTTCACCTATGTGGAAGAAACGATTGCACAATATTTCACAGACGGGAGAAAACCGCTCACGATTCACGAGCTCGCAAGAGAGCTTTCTATTTCCAGCTCCTCCATTACACGCTTCTGTAAGAAAATCGGACTGAACAATTTCAAGGAGCTGATGTACCTGTATGAGCAGCATCTGAATATGCAGAATGCGCCGCAGATTTCTAATATTTCATTGGATTTACAGAGTGAATATTTCCGCATCTTTCATCTGGTGGATCAAAACTTTAATGCCAAGGCGATGGAGCAGGTATGCAGATATATTTATGAGCATCGCATTATCAACATCTTTGCATTCGGACTGAGTGCTACTGCAGCAGAGGACTTTCGTTTCCGGTTTTCCCGCCTCGGTAAATTTATAGAGGTCATTCATGATAAGGATGCCATCAAAATGAGCTCGCGGGTATTGCAGAAGCAGGATCTGGTTTTTATCTTCACCCTGCGCGGGAATACCTATCTGGAGGAGCTTGCCGCAGAGCTGACATCACGGGGAATTCTTGTGGTAAGCATTCTGGGAAATCAGAACAGCCGCCTGAAAAAGCTCAGTGATGTTGTTCTGTATACCTCATCGCTGTCCGGGGAGGAGTCCACCGGTATGATATCCGGTCAGATACCGATTTTAATCATGATCGATATGCTATACTACCATTATGTACGCACCTACAGCGACGCTTTGACAAACTGGGCAAGTACAGAGGAGATTTTAAAGGATCGAAAGGAATAGACATAGAAAAGCTGCAGATATGCAGTTGTTACAGCTTCACATAGAAAGGCTCTCTCCCATGGAGAGGGCCTTCGATGCAGTCGGCATTTTTCACATAGGAACATCGCATGCTATGCAGAAAATCCGGTGCAGATAATTTCCGGTATGGAAGCATAGTATTGCCGCATTATGAAGAAAACGAGTTTTACGATATAGGAAGCGCATGCCGTAGTGCTTTACAGAAATAACTTTATAAGGAGGAAGCTTATGCTACAATTTCCGAAAGGATTCTATTTTGGAAGTGCCACCAGCGCAACTCAGAGCGAGGGGGCATCAGCCATTGATGGCAAAGGAAAAAATATATGGGATATCTGGTTTGAACAGGAGCCCGAGAAATTTCATGACAGAATCGGACCGAAGGAGGCTTCCGGATTCTATACACAGTATCGGGAAGATATTCGACTCTTGAAGGAAACAGGACACAATTCCTGCCGGATTTCCATCAGCTGGAGCCGTATGTTTCCAACAGGGGATGGTGAGCTGAATCCGCTTGCCGCAGCACATTATCATAATGTCATTGATGCCTTTCATGAGGAAGGCATTGAGGTTATGATCAATCTGTTTCATTTTGATATGCCGGCGGAATTGCAAAAGCAGGGGGGCTGGGAAAGCGATCATGTTGTGGATGCCTATGTGGAATATGCACGTACCTGCTTTTCTCTCTATGGGAAAAAGGTACGGCACTGGTTCACCTTCAATGAACCGATCGTTCATGTGGAGTGCGGGTATCTGAACGGCTTTCATTATCCATGCCGCCATGATATGAAGGCTGCTGTACAGGTGGCTTATCATACGGCACTTGCCAGTGCCAGAGCAGTGCAGGCCTTCCATGCAATGTGTGATGGGAAAATCGGCATTATCTTAAACCTGACCCCGAATTATCCAAGCAGTCAGGCAAAGGAGGATGTCGAGGCATCCCGCATTGCAGAGCTGTTTTCTGCTCGAAGCTTTCTTGACCCCGCTGTTTTTGGAGTATATCCGAAGGAGCTGGTGGAGCTCTTGAAGGAGCATATGCTTTTGCCGGACTATGAGGAACACGAGCTTGCAGTCATAAAGGAAAATACCGTGGATTTTCTCGGAGTGAATTATTATCAGCCGATCCGTGTCAAAGCGAAGGAAACACCGGTGGACCCTGCAGCGATGATAACGCCGGAGAGCTTCTATGATTTCTATGAAATGCCAAACCGAAGAATCAATCCCTATCGCGGATGGGAAATCTATCCGAAGGGGATGTATGATATCGCAACCAACATTCGTACCAAATACGATAATATCGAATGGATGATAACGGAAAACGGAATGGGCGTTGAAAACGAAGCACGGTTTATCAAGGATGGCAGAATTGAGGATGACTACCGAATTGATTTCTATAAGGAGCACCTTACCTGGCTGCATAAGGGAATTGAGGAAGGCAGTAACTGTATCGGCTACCATGTATGGACGGGCATTGACTGCTGGAGCTGGCTGAATGCATATAAAAACCGCTACGGACTGATTTCTATTGATTTGGAAACCGGAAAGCGTACGATAAAGAAAAGTGGCTGCTGGTTCCGCGAGCTGGCAGAGAAACGGGGGTTCTAATGGATACGTATCTTTGTTTTGACATCGGAGGAAGCTCTCTGAAATGTGCAGCTGCAGATGAGGAAGGAAGGCTTTTCCATACCAAATCCTATCCTATGAGCGCAGACATAGAGGGACTGCTCGCATATATGAAAGCATATAAGAAGGATATCACCATGCAGGGGGTCACGTTGTCCGGTGTGGCAATCAGCTCCTGCGGGGCAGTGAATTGTGACAGCGGCGTGATCGGCGGAAGCAGTGCAGTTCCCTTTATCCACGGCTTTTCGTGGAAGGAAAGGATACAGAGGGAGCTGGGACTGTGCTGTGAAATAGAGAATGATGCGAACTGTGCTGCATTATCGGAATTGTTTTACGGCAAGGCGAAGAACATACAGGATATGGCGTTTCTGGTGATTGGAACCGGTGTGGGTGGTGCAATCGTAAGAAATCGTAACATTTGCCATGGAGCGCATCGCTATGGCGGTGAATTTGGCATGATGCTGGTAAAGCAGCCGGACGGCAGTGTCCAAAATTTCAGTCTGTGTGCCTCTACTTCGAGTATGGTGCGCAAAATGGAGGCTTTGACTGGGGAAGAATGGGATGGTGTGCGGATTTTTGAAGAAGCACAGCAGGGAAATGAACTGTGCAGCAAGGTTATTCAGACCTTTTATGAGGAGCTTGCCTTTGGTGTCTTCAATGTGCAGCATATGCTGGATCCGGAAATGATTCTGTTTGGGGGTGCAATCAGTGCACGAAGGGATTTTACACAGCGAATCATGGAAGCGTATGAGAAGCTGCAGAAGGGGCTGGATTTTGCAACACTGACACCGCGTTTGGAATGCTGTACGTATCGGCAGGATGCCAATCTGCTGGGGGCGCTTGCGCATTACCGGCAGCGTAAGGGACTGGCAGAATAAGGAACAGGAAGGAGATTGTCAGAATTTCCTCCTTTTTATTCACAAAAGTGTTTTTGAACACGCTGGAATTTTCATAATGATGCTTTTCTATTTCAGCTTCACAGTGTGCAGAATGGCTGCGTGCAAATTGCGCTGTTTCTGCGTCCGCAGCCATGCTATACTATAGATGCGCAAAAAGAGAATAGTAAGGCTACAGCTTTTGATAAACCACAATGAGCATTTAAGGACAGTGAAATGTCTTTGACCATGCGAAGTGCGTCTGTATAAATGCAAAGCCTTTTTGTAAGGTACTGCGGCAATTGACACACAAACTTTCAGGTCATCATGCAAGATGCAGGACACAGGTTTCATCATACTTCTGCCTTTTCAGCACACGAACAGCTTTTACGGCGCTTATCCGGATGCAATATCTTACAAGAGAATATCATTTTTTTATGTTACCATACATACAGCGACAGAAAGAAGGAATGGGCATGGCAGCATTGCAGGAGCAGCGACACATCTATTATGATAAAGACCTTCAGATCGAGGCGTATAATTTAAGTGGAATCGTACAGAAATTTCCTGTTCACTTTCATGAATTTTATGTAATCGGATTTATGGAGGGTGGAAAACGTCATCTCTGGTGTCGAAATCAGGAATATGATACACAGCGCGGAGATGTTATTTTATTTAATCCGCGTGAAACACATAATTGTGCGCCGGTAGCCGGAGAGGTTCTGGATTATCGTGCAATCAATGTTCCTGTAGATGTCATGGACAAGGCAGTAAAGGAGATAACCGGGAAACACATCCATCTTCAGTTTAAGGATACGCTGATTCCGCAGGCAGAGCTGGCACTGTCCATTCGTGAGCTGTATGATGTTATCGTATCACAGAGCAGTCTGCTGGTACGTGAGGAGGCCTTTTACTTTCTGATTGAACAGCTGCTGGAAGAACATATGGTTCCAGTAGAGGCAAGCAGAGAGCTTACGGAAGCGGTGAAGGCTATGAAGGAATATCTGGATACGCATTATGAAGAATCCATTTCTCTTGATACTCTTTCAAAGATTAGCAAGATGAGCCGCTATCAGCTGCTGCGTCTGTTCACCAGAGAGGTTGGTGTTTCTCCATATCGTTATCTGCAATCCATTCGGATCGCAAAAGCAAAGCGTCTGCTGGAACAGGGTGAAGCAATCGGTAAGCTTGCGCTGGATTGCGGGTTTTCCGATCAGAGCCATTTTACAAACTACTTTAAAAGCTTTATCGGTATAACACCAAAGCAGTATCAGAGTATATTCACACAGAAAAGGAGCGAATTGGATGAATGAGCAGATCAAGGGTCATATGCTTGCGTGTATGACTATTCTTATATGGGGAACCACCTTTATTTCAACCAAGGTGCTGCTGCGGGATTTTACACCTTTGCAGATACTGTTCACTCGGTTTATGATCGGTTATCTGGCTTTATGGGCAGTCGCTCCAAGGCTGACCAGAGTTAAAGAGAAAAAGGAAGAGCTGTATTTTCTTGCGGCAGGACTCTGTGGAGTTACCCTGTATTTTCTTATGGAGAATATAGCACTTACCTACACACAGGCAAACAATGTTGGTATCATCGTGGCTGTTTCACCGTTTTTCACCATGTTTTTCGGAATCTGGCTGTTAAAACAGAAACGTCCCGGAGTACGCTTTTTCATTGGTTTTTTGATTGCCATGACTGGAATTCTCTGTATTTCCCTGGAGGGAAGTCAGAATTTGGCATTAAATCCAAAGGGTGATCTGCTTGCGCTGGGAGCTGCCATCGTATGGGCACTATATTCTACGATAACAAAGAAAATAAGCAGCTTTGGATACACAACCATTCCGATGACCCGCAGAATATTCTTTTACGGTTTGCTGTGCATGCTTCCGGTTATTATGCTATCCGGTATGGAACTGCCGAAGGTGGAACAGCTTACGGGATTAAATTTTGCCAATATACTGTTTCTGGGACTGGGAGCCAGTGCGATGTGCTTTGTTTCCTGGAACAGTGCCGTACGTATTCTGGGTACTGTACAGACAAGTGTGTATATCTATGCTGTGCCGGTTGTCACCACGCTAGCATCGGTATGGATTTTGAAGGAAACGGTCACTATCGTCGGTGTGCTTGGTATCGTGATGATTGTATTGGGTCTTCTGCTGTCGCAGAATCGTAAAGGAGAACGTGTATGGAGAAAAACAGAAAATGCGTCATGATGATGGATGCATCACTGGCACCGGGAATTGCCGCAAATACTGCGGCGCTGCTGGGGATGACACTGGGAAGTAAGGTGAAGGAAGCCATCGGCTGTGATGTTCAGGATGCGGATGGAAATATACATATGGGCATTCTGCAAATACCGCTTCCGATTCTGAAGATGGAAACAGAAAAGCTTCAGGAGTTGCGTCGGCAGCTGTTTGATCAGGAATATGAAGATGTCATTATCGTTGATTTCAGTGATGCAGCACAGACCTGCAATGTGTATGAGGATTGGATTGTGAAGGCAAAAAATCTGCCGGAGAATCAGTTTCATTACCTCGGTATTGGCCTGTATGGTGATAAAAAGAAAATCAACAGATTATGCGGGAGCCTGCCGCTGTACCGGTAATGCAAAAATTTGCACCTTATATACATGATAGATGGAAATTGACACACATAGGTATTTATGGGTAGAAATGAGAAAATGAGAGCAGTACGGAACCGGCATCAATATATCGCCTCCACACTTGCGGTATGCATGGGATTGTTGAAGCTGGCCAAGTGGTAGAAAAAAGACTATATGGAATACCTGAGTCATTTGAACGCTTTAAGGCTGACAAATAGAAGACGACGGCATTCTTCACAGGCATTGATAACTGTAGAAAGAGGATTGGATATCATATCGAATAATTCAAACAGTAAGCAAGGTGCCTTGTAGCAGATATGATAAAATCAGATATAGGATAGAAAAGATAATGCAGAAAAGCAGGCCGGATGGAGATGAAATGGAAGGTCTGCTTTTTGTATAAAGCTTTGAGTTTTTAGGTGATTATAATCAAAAAAACTGCAAAAGGCGGTTTTGCTACCAGTGGTTGCGGATTTGGAATGTATGAAGTATGGTAAAACAGCATAGAAACTGATAGAATACAGTCATCAGGAAATGAGGAAAATGTATGGAATTCAAAGACAATTTATATCGAATAAGAAAAGAAAAAGGAATGTCGCAGGAAGAGCTTGCAGCACTGTGTGATGTATCGCGGCAGGCGATATCCAAGTGGGAAAATGGTACTGCCAATCCAGATATGGAGAATCTGAAAATACTCTCCAGAAGCTTGCAGGTCAGCATTGATGAGCTGCTGGGAAATAAAATCCCCCTGGAAAAAGAGGTTGTTAAGGAGAAGGAAGTTATTTATGTGCATAACCGCTATACATATGAAAAGCGGTATCGCTCCAAGCTGTCAATCTGTGGAATTCCCCTTGTGGATATCAATGTTGGAAGAGGACGTACGGAGGAAGGCTATTGGAGGGTTGCCAAGGGAATTATTGCGATTGGAAATGTTTCCGTCGGTGTGATTTCCATCGGACTTTTAAGCGTGGGACTATGCAGTCTGGGTCTGCTCACACTGGGGCTATTGTTCGCCATCGGTCCGCTTGCATTATCCTACTTTGCCATTGGCTGTCTGGCTATCGGCTACATCAGCATCGGTGCGATTGCTATCGGTGTATACAGTATCGGTGCGATTTCCATCGGGTTTAAATTTGCCATCGGCGCTCTTGCATATGGTGAAATTGCGATGGGGACAAATCCGGTTGGGGATATCGTATACCATCTGCGCTCCTCCAATACCTGCTTTCTGGATTCGCAGGAATACCTGCAGTTTCAGGAATACCTGTCCAGAGAATCACTGCCGAAAATCATTGAATTCTTTGTACAGGTGATACCATTGTGCTGAAACAAGGAAGCAGTGCTACTCATACGGTGGAGAATGAGATTTCTAATCTATTGTGTAAAAATCACAAGATATATGGAAATCTTTTTTTATTTCAGATTCAAAAGAAAGAGAAGCCATCGTTTTTTCATACAGCTACAATTACACCTTAGTAAGGTGTTAAAATTAATTAATTAATGTGATATAGCTTGAATTGAAAAATGAATATAGAAAGTGAATAATAAACCTTACACGTATTATTACTGTACTGAATACGTGTCACCTCTTTTAAATAACATATTTGCAAATTTTAAAAAGCTGAAGTGAAAAGTTAAATTCCACTTTCAAAAGGCGAATAAAAAATGTGGAACT
>OLOS01000022.1_pt1 | contig 175248 bp, 156 predicted proteins | sample 1672631 | NCBI WGS metagenome assembly OLOS01 (sample SAMEA3136707, study PRJEB25190) | human gut metagenome | biome: human gut; feature: human-associated habitat; material: faeces | place: Austria | collected 2013
GCCGTGCTGTTTGGCTCCTAAAACCTTGTGTGTCCTTGTCAACTGATGGTATAATTGCAATATGCAGATAAAGGGTACCGTCAAAAACATAATATTCAGAAGTGACGACACGGGCTTTACCGTGCTGGAGCTGGTTGACGACCAGGGCGACGAGATAACGGCAGTAGGTCCTATGCTTGCTGCTGCCGTTGGAGAGCGAATAGAGGTGACGGGGGACTGGAGCGAGCACCGCTCTTACGGCATGCAGTTTAAGGCCACCGGCTGCGTAACCCTTGCACCGGCCACCATAGGCGCACTGACGGCGTACCTCAGCTGCGGCCTTATAAAGGGAATTGGTCTGGAGACTGCGAAGAATATCGTAGCCACCTTCGGCATGGATACTATTTCGGTGATGGAGAATCAGCCGGAAAGGCTCACCGAGGTATACGGAATAGGCAGAGTCAGGGCAGCGGCTATCGCTGCGTCCTACATGGCCCAGAAGGATATGCGGGACGTCATGATAGGCCTTCAGGAGTACGGCATAACCGTAAACCAGGCTATGAAGCTGTATAAGATATACGGCCCACATTGCCTTGAGAGGCTTAAGGAAAATCCTTACCGGCTCATAGACGACGTGGAGGGAATAGGCTTCAGGACGGCGGACAAGATAGCCCTGAGCGGCGGCTTCGCGCCGGATTCACCCTTCAGGCTGAGGGCGGGGCTGCGCTATACCCTGCAATGGGCCTGCCGCGAGGGACATACCTATCTGCCGAGAGAAAAGCTTATTCAGGTGGCGGCGGATATATTGGGATCGGATCCGGGCCCTGTGGAGAGGGAGCTGGATGAGCTGATAATAAGCGAAAGCGTAGTATATAAGGCGGTAAACAATACCGACGCCTGCTTCCTGCCGTATTTATACAGAATGGAGTCCGAATGTGCGGCGAGGCTTAACCTGCTGGCCGCGCCGAGGGAAAAGACATTGCCGTATTTCAATATAGAGAGCCAGACGGAAAAGCTGGAGACGAAGTATAAGCTGTCCCTTGCCGATGAGCAGAAGCGGGCGGTGCGCCTTGCGCTTACCAGCGGCGCGCTGGTAATAACCGGCGGCCCCGGCACAGGCAAGACCACCATATTGCAGTTCGTCATAACCATGCTGGAAAAGCTGGGGGAAAGCTTTGAGCTCTGCGCCCCGACGGGAAGGGCGGCAAAGCGCATGACTGAGGCCGCCGGCTGCGAGGCGCGGACCATACACCGGCTGCTTGAGTACGGCTACGGCGAGAACGGCTTTACGCGAAATCAGGATAATCCCATAGATACGGACGTAATAATCGTTGACGAGATGAGCATGGTGGACGTGCAGCTGCTATGGTCCCTGCTCAGGGCCACGCGGGCGGGCACGCGGCTCATTATGGTAGGCGACGCGGATCAGCTGCCATCGGTAGGCGCCGGCAACGTGCTGAGGGACATCATAGCTTCGGAGACGGTGCCCGTGGTTCGTCTGACGGAAATCTACCGGCAGGGCGGCCGCAGCGCCATAGTCACCAACGCCCACAGGATAAACAACGGCCAGCCTCCCATACTTCACGGCGAAGAGGAGTTCGGGTTCGAGCCAATAGAGTCCGCGGAGGACATACTGCGGCGGCTTACGGCGCTGTGCTCCGGCAAGGTAAGCAAGCTGGGCGCAGCGGATCCTTTGAAAGATATACAGGTGCTGTCACCTATGAAAAAAGGCGCGCTTGGAGTGCGCAATATAAATCTCCGCCTACAGGAGGCTCTAAATCCGCCAGCACATAAGAAGCACGAGCGAAAATACGGCGAGACGGTATTCCGTGAGGGCGACAAGGTTATGCAGGTGAAGAACGACTACCGCATGAGCTGGAAGAGGGCGCGGCGGGGCAGGCCGGACGAGCTGGGCGAGGGGGTATATAACGGCGACCTCGGCACCATAATGAGCATAGACCTGTATGAGCAGACGGTGGACGTGCTCTTTGACGACGAGCGTGAGGCACTGTACGAGTTCAGCCAGCTTGAGGAATTGGAGCTTGCATACTGCATATCCATACACAAGAGCCAGGGCAGCGAGTTTCCGGTGGTGATATTGCCTCTCGCGGGAGGCCCTCCGATGCTTATGACCAGGAACCTTCTTTATACGGCGGTTACGCGGGCGCGAAAGGCGGTATATATAATAGGCCATGAGGAGTGTCCCGCGCAGATGGTGGCCAACAATCAGGTTAAGCAGCGCTACAGCGCCCTTGCGGCATTCATGCGGGCGGACAGGGGGCTGCAATGAAGCTGCTGAACGTGTTCCTGAATGCGTTGTACCCTGAGGGTGTAGCCTGCCTGCTCTGCAACAGAAACGCAAGGCTGGACAGGCGCGGCTTATGCGAGAAGTGCAGGGAGAGCATAGACCCGGCGGCGGAGATACATATTGACGGCGTGATATCCGGGGCTGTGGCGGCCATGGCATATAACGACGCCGCGGCACAGCTCATACACGGATTCAAGTATGGCAACAGGAGGTACATGGGCCGAGGCCTGGCGGGAGGGATCGATCTGCCGGAAAATTGGAATATAGACGCTGCAGTGCCTGTGCCGCTGCACCCTAAAAGGGAAAAGGAACGAGGCTATAACCAGAGCATGATACTCGCCGAGGAGCTGGGCAGACGATATGATATACCGGTGCGGCCAAGGCTTTTGAAACGCATAAGATATACGGAAATGCAGTCCATGACTGCCGGGAGGGACAGGCGCGAAAACGTCCGGGGCGCCTTTCGGGCGAGGGAATGCAAGGGCAGAAATATATTGCTGGTGGACGACGTCATAACCACCGGCAGCACGATGGAGGAATGCGCAATTGCGCTGAAAAACGCCGGCGCGGGTAAGATATACTGCGCGGCCGCGGCGTATGCGGGCCATGGCGAAGGAGAATAGGATGAGCAACAGATTTTGCAGAACAGAGATAATGCTGGGGGCTGACGCCATGGAAAGACTGAAAAACGCCTCCGTGGCGGTATTCGGCGTGGGCGGCGTAGGCGGCTTTGCAGCTGAGGGCATAGTAAGAAGCGGCGTAGGCAGCATAACGCTGGTGGACGACGACGTGGTAGCAGAAAGCAATCTCAACCGGCAGATAATCGCGCTTACTTCCACAATTGGCCGGCCAAAGGTGAGCCTTATGGCAGCGCGGGCGCGGGATATAAACCCGGACGTAATGATCGACGAGCGGATTATGCGGTATGACGAATCCACTGCGGAAAGCTTTGACTTTACAAAATACGACTATATAGTCGATGCTATTGATTCCGTCACATCAAAGCTCATACTCATTGAGCGGGCCAAGGCTGCGGGAGTGCCGATAATATCCTGCATGGGCGCGGGGAATAAGCTGGACCCTACGGCGTTTCAGGTGGCAGATATAAGCGAGACCTCAGTCTGCCCCCTCGCCCGGGTGGTGCGGAGGGAGCTGAAAAAGCGGGGCATAGCGTGCGGGGTGAAGGTTGTATATTCCAAGGAGCCTGCCATATTCCCTGAGGACGGCAGCGAGAAGATACTGCCGGGAAAGCACCGCACCACGGGCAGCATAGCCTTTGTGCCATCAGTTGCGGGCATGATAATTGCAGGCACAGTGGTAAAGGATATCGCAGGGGTATAATAGGGTGCAAAACCGCCCATACTTTTATAGAGGTAGAATGATATGAAACTCACCGTATTGGGGCGGCACGGCCCATTTCCCGCGCCGGGAGGCGCCTGCTCGGGGTATCTCATAGAGGCGGGAGATACAAAGCTCTGCGTAGATCTTGGCAGCGGCACCCTTGGCAACCTGAGGAATATACTGCCGGGGCTGAAGCTGGACGGCATATTGCTTTCACACCTCCACAGCGACCATATGTCCGATATGCTGGTATTGCGCTATGCGCTTACGCAGCTCAGCGCCAAGGGGACGGAGATAGGATTGCCAATGACGGTGGTAGCGCCTGAAACGCCGGAGGTAGAGTTCAGGCAGCTTGCCTCCTCCGGGGTTTTCGAAATGGTACACGCCAAGGCGGGGCTGAAGCTGCGCTTCGGGGAGGTGACTGTGACGCTTTACAGCTCGGCGCACCCGGTGGAAACCTACGCCTTCGATATAGAACACAAGGGCAAACGCATATTCTATACCGGTGACACGGGCATGTACACAGAACTGGTCCGCCAGTGCATGGGGGCGGATATACTGCTTGCGGATGCCTGCTTCCTGGACGGGGAAAAGCCGGGCGAGAACGCCCCGCACCTTACCGCAAAGGAGGCGGGGAAGGTAGCCAAAGAGGCGGGTGTGGGGCAGCTCATCTGCACCCATATATGGGGCGGCCGGGACATGGCCGGTGAGATACTTACGGAAGCCCGAAGGCAGTTCCCGAATACCCTTGTAGCGGAAGAGATGCACGAATATTTTGTATAAGGATACCATCAGTTGACAAGAGCACACAAGCCCTAAAGGCTTGTTTTGGGACGCTCCTGCGTTCTCGTCGCTTGTATTACATCCAGTAGTACTGCGCTCCTCGGCCTTGGATCGCCCTCAAAACAAGCTCTTTAGGGTCTTCGAGTTTTAGAAGTCAAAGAGTATGGCAGAACAAGGAGGACGAGTGCAGAAATACTGGATGTATTTCAAATGAGGACGACGCGGTTATGCCGTGCTGTTTGGCTCCTAAAACCTTGTGTGTCCTTGTCAACTGATGGTAAAGACCGTAATAATTATTTATCTCCGCGGAAAACTAAAGAAAAAAGGAGATATGCTTATGACGAGAAAGACCGCCGCGTGGCTGATAGCATGCGCCATATTGATAATAGGACTTGCGGTGATAATGATAGCTGCCCTTGCAAAGGACAGGAAGCCCTCAGCGGATACTGCACGGTTTGTAATCCAAAATGAGTTCAGGGCGCAGGGTAAAGACCTGACGCCCTTATATTTTATTTGATTATTCGTCCTGGTCCTGCTCGCTGTCCGGAACATGTATGCCGGCTACGGCATCAACGGGGAGCGAGAACATTACGGTATGGGCGGGGGACTTTACGCCCGCCTTATTCATTATGGCACTCATTATGTCATTGCGCTTGTCTGCGCTTGCCACTATGTACACCACGTCCTTCTCCTCGGCAATGGATACTCCGAAAAACTTTGCCCGGGACTCGTTTAATGCACCCTTGGCCCGGACTATTGTACCGCCGGTGGCTCCCGCCTCGCGGGCCGCGTCCATTACCATGCCGGTATGTCCCTGCTCGGTAATTGCAACTATAAGAGAATGTTTGGCTTCCTTCATGTATTTCACCTCGTTTCCGATGATAGTGTCCTCAGTATAAAGGTACCTAAGCGCCGACGCACCGCCTATGCATTCAAGACTGATAAAATAGGCGATGCCGTTGTTTGGCGCATCTATGTGCATCTCTGTGCGCAGGTGCCTGAGTATGCGGGGACGCAGGGCGGAGGGCAGCACACAGTGCAGCATTACCTTCTCCTTACGCTCAAGCCCGAGCATATCGAGAAGCTTTTTACGCGCTGAGCCCTCGCAGAGAGAGCCCAATACCACACCTGCGCCGTTTCGCTGGAAAAAATCTATGTAATCCTGATCCTGATCGCGCCGCACTATGGCGGTTATCATACTGTATCCGTTCATTCTTTTTCCTCCTCGAAAACGATGATGACGTCTTCATCGCTTTCACGAAGCTCGTCTGCCTGATCCGCCTTCAACGCCTTGGCGGTCTTGAACTTATAATAGAGTCCCAACAGCTGTATGGTGATGAGCGGCGTCATCGCTACCATTGCTACCACGCCGAAGGCGTCCTGAGCTACATTGCCGCCCACGGATATGCAAAGCCCCATGGCGAGAGGCAGCAGGAATGTGGCGGTCATAGGTCCGGATGCTACTCCGCCGGAGTCAAATGCTATGGCGGTGAACACCGGGGGCACGAAGAAGCTTAGCAGCAGCGCCATGCCGTAGCCCGGCCCTAGCAGCCACATTATAGGCAGCCCCGTAAGTACCCTGAGCATGGAAAGCCCTACGGATATGGCCACGCCTATGGAAAGGCTGAGGCTCATGGCTTTCTGGGGTATGGCTCCTTCTGTCATTTCGGCTACCTGGCGGTTCAAAACGTGAACAGCAGGTTCCGCGGCGACTATGAAGTAGCCCAGCAGCATACCTATGGGCACGATTATCCAATTGTAGGGAAGCTGGCCTATGAGTTCGCCCAACATATTACCTACAGGCATAAAGCCGACGTTGGCTCCTGTAAGGAAGAATACCAGACCAAGGTAGGTATATGCAAGACCTATGCAGATTCTTATTATCTCCGTAAGGCCAAGGCGGCAGCGGGGTATCTGAAAAATGGCAAATATGCAGACTATGGGCAGGAAGGCTTCGGCCACTTCCTTAAAGTAGCCTGGGAAGGCGTCGGAAAAGAGATTCCACAGCTCAAGAGAATTGGTTATATCGGGCACTACTACGGGAGAATACGCGCCGCCCTCCGAACTGAACAGCAGCCCCAGCACCAACACGGCGATGATAGGGCCTACAGAGCTGAGAGCTACCAAGCCGAAGCTGTCTTCGCCTGCATGGCTGTCGCTTCGGACAGAGGCGACGCCCACGCCCAGCGCCATTATAAAGGGCACCGTCATAGGCCCGGTGGTGACTCCGCCGGAATCGAAGGCGGTGGAGAGAAAGTCCTTTGGAATGAACGCCGCAAGTGTAAATACCGCCACGTAAAGCCCTATGAGGAGATAATTCAGCGGCAGCCGGAAAAATATACGCAGCATTGCGAGCACTAAGAATATGCCTACGCCTATGGCTACCGACCATATTATGGCTTGATTAGGAATATTTGGCACCTGTTGGGCAAGCACTCTGAGGTCGGGTTCTGATACCGTGATGAATATGCCTACCGCAAGGCTGACTACGATTATCAGGATAAGCTTTTTTGAATGTGAAACGACCGCGCCTATGTGCTCGCCTATTCTGGACATCGCCATATCCGCGCCCAGGGAGAACAGCCCCATGCCGATTATAAGAAGGCACGCGCCTACTATGAAGGCCAGCATAACGCTGCTGGGTACGGGGACGACCATAAAGCACAACAGAAATATAACGGCAGTAACCGGCAGCACGGATTTGAGCGATTCGCTCAGCTTTTCGGGGAGGATGGTTCTTAATATGTTTTTCACAGGGGAGAGAAACACGTCCCTTCTCAAATTTTCGCAGGTGGCGAAGAAAAAAGTATTATTGCTTACTTGATAATTGTAGCTTATATGTACCCCTGGCACAAGCCCAAAACACAAAAGTTCACCTTATATTTTCCTTTTGACGGCGAATTTGACGGTTTGTTAACGCTATGAGGAAACAACATCCAGCTTAACTCCGGAATAAAAGCATGGGCGCGGCGCAGACTACATAATAAAAAGATATGTTGCAGAGGTATTGTTTATATGAAAGGCATTTCACAAAGGGTGATGCTGCCCCAAAGCGATCTGCTGCCCAAGGAGGGCACGAGAGGGGCGGAAGTACGTTACAAGGAGTACGCACCAAGGGAATACCTGAGCAGGGAGGAGAGAGCTGATGGCCAATGAAAAGAAAACGCCGGAGCAGGCAAGGTATCAGAAGCTGGTAAAGGAGCGCATGCCCAAGAGCCGGACACTTTCTCAGTGTGTCAGGGCGTTTATATCCGGCGGCATAATATGCTGCATAGGGCAGCTTATGCGCAACTGGGCGCAGCAGGGCATGGGACTGGACGAAAAGGGAACAGCGGCGTTCACTGCCATAGTGATGGTATTCCTTGGGGCGACGCTTACAGGCATAGGCGTGTATGATAAGATAGGCGAATGGTCAGGCGCGGGTTCCATAGTTCCTATAACCGGCTTCGCCAATTCCATCGTCTCACCCGCCATGGAGTTTAAACGCGAAGGCTTCATAACCGGCACCGCCGCAAAGCTTTTTACAATAGCCGGCCCTGTGCTGGTTTACGGCGTGGGCAGCTCGGTGATAGTGGGCCTTTTGAGCCTGCTGTTCAAATAGGAGGACGCATGGCGGATATACTGAACAATATGATACCCGTAAAGCGCGCCGGAAGGCAGACGGTGCTGTTTTCCAACCCTCCGGCGATAATAAGCTCGGCTACCGTTGTAGGCCCAATGGAGGGCAAGGGGCCGCTGGGGCCATACTTTGATATGGTGCTCAAGGACGATACCTGGGGCGAGGACAGCTGGGAGAAGGCGGAACGCAAGATGTTCGAGCACACTGTAAGGGGGGCGATGGACAAGGTGAACCTCCAAAGCGGCGGCGTGGACTGCCTGCTGGGCGGCGACCTTCTGAACCAGATAATCTCCGCAAACTTTGCGGCCAGAGAACTGAAATTGCCGTTCTTAGGCCTGTATGGCGCCTGCTCTACCATGGCGGAATCACTCCTCATAGGCAGTATGCTCATAGACGGAGGGTATGCCGGCAGGGTGGCCTGCATAGCTACCAGCCATTTTTCCACCGCCGAAAGGCAGTACCGCAACCCTCTGGAGATGGGTGGCCAGACTACGCCGACGGCACAGCGCACAGTGACCGGCGCAGGCTGTAGCATAGCCGCAAATCCGACTCTGGAAGGCGACAGACTGTATGGCAATGTATTCGTAACTGCGGGTACGATAGGCAAGGTTACGGATCTCGGCATCACCGATGTCAACAATATGGGAGCTGCAATGGCGCCTGCAGCGGTGGACACGCTGACAGCGCACCTTAGCGATACCGGTAGGGGAGTAATGGACTATGATTTGATAGTGACCGGCGACCTCGGAAGATTCGGCAGCGAGATGTTCAGGGAGCTGTGCCTGCAAAACGGAATAGACGTGGGCAACAGGCACCTTGACTGCGGCAACCTGATATTCTCCGGGGAGCAGAAGGTGGACTGCGGAGGCAGCGGCTGCGGCTGCTGTGCAAGCGTGCTTAACGCATACCTGCTTGAGCGCATAGAAAAGGGCGATCTGAGGCGCATATTCTTCATGGCGACGGGGGCGCTGCTGAGCCCTACCAGCAGCATGCAGAACGACAGCATACCCGGTATAGCCCACGGTATAGTGCTGGAAAGGAAGTAAATATGGATTATCTCTGGGCATTTGTGATAGGAGGCGGGATATGCGTCATGGGTCAGCTTTTGATAAGCCTGACAAGGCTCACAGCGGCGCGTATACTGGTGATTTTCGTAACGGCAGGCGTGGTGCTGACGGCGCTGGGACTGTATGAACCGCTGGTAAAGCTTGCGGGGGCCGGAGCCACTGTGCCGCTTACCGGCTTCGGTTACGCTCTCGGCAACGGAGCCATAGAGGCGGCAAAGGAAAGCGGCGTAATAGGCGCCTTTACCGGCGGCATAACAGCCACGGCGGGAGGCGTTGCGGCGGCCATAGTGTTCGGCTACCTCAATGCGCTGCTATTCACCCCGAAAACAAAAATGTGACATATACAAAATAAATCCCCCGAATACACGGGGGATTTTATTGTTCTGAAATTACTGCGCGAGGCCTGTTCCGCCTGTTCCGGCGCCCTCGACGGTGCCTGAGGCAGCAGCGCCTGGGTTTGCAAGACCCAACGTCCCGTCCTCGTTTGCTTTTAGCTCATACTGAGGGTCGAGGGGTTCTCCGGCGTAGCCGGGCCATACATAGTATCGGGTGGGATGCATCTTGTACTCGGTGTTGCCTATGGACTTGGTCTCCACGACCTTGCCCTTGAGCTTGTAGGTCTTGAAGGATTCGTATATGGAACCCTTGACCGCCTTGTTCTTGAGCATCCAATAGGGGGAATACAGACTGCTCTTTACTTCGTATTCGGGCTCGCCGGGCTCCAGAGGTTCGACCAGCGTGGAGCTGAGCTCTATCTCGTCGAAGGTTTCCGGGAAGGGCTGGCCGTAGATGGAGCAGTTCACGGTGTAATTCTTGGTGTCTATCCAAGTGAACACGTAACAGGGGGACTCGGTATTGTTTTTCCACTTGAAGTCGATATAGCCGGTTACGGTGTTTATGGTAGCATCAAGACCGTTGGGATAGCCGCTGGGGGTGGAATGAGGACGGCGTGCTGTAACCTCAAAGTCCCCGTACAGAACCGCCATATATGTGGTACTGGCTATCTGGCATACGCCGCCGCCAGGCTGGTCCTCATGGTCGGCACCGCCTGCTATTACGGCTGGGGCAGGCTTCCAGCCATTACTGAGGGTGCGGTCTCCCAGTATGGTGTTGGCGGAGAATTCTTCGCCGGGCTGGAGCACTGTGCCGTATACCATGCCGCAGGCCTTCTCAAGATTATGGCAGCGGTTGGTGTTGCGGCGCTTGCTCTTGTAGGTGGTGGAGGCCGTGCCTCTGAGGAACAGGCTCTCCTTGAGCTTTTCTACGGTAACATCTGAATGTATGGGGGCCATGGCGACCTCAATGTCGCCAAAGTCCTTGCTCTCGCACCGTGTACGCACGGTGGTCATAAGCGCGTCAACGTCTACTCCATAGCCGTCTACAGGCTCGGTAAAATCGAAAAATACGTCCCGGGGATCGGTTATGGCCTGCTTGTCAGCGCCAAGTCCCGCTTTTTTTGCCTCCTCGCCTACCAGACCAAGGTCGGAAGTATCATAAGCGTTGGTCTTGGTGCTCTTCTCCGGGTAATGCACGGTGAAGCTTGCAGGAGTTGCAGGAGTTGTAACTTCGTCTGCGAAGGAATGTATAAAGCTCTCGACGCCGGTAGGCTCTACGGTATAATCAATGGTATAAGCCCTGCCGTTTTCCTTTATGTCCTTAAGCTCGGCGGTAAGCGCCTGATAATCGCCTTCGCGGGCGAGGGACATTGCCTCGTTCAGTATTTCCTCGGTGTTGCAGGTTACGGTGAATTTAGAGGAATCAGCCGTATAGCTCTTGCCGTTGCAGGTGAACGTCAGATGAACGCTGCCGGCTATCTCCTTTTCGGCGGTACCGGCCAGCGTGGCTTTTGCTTCATTAAGCGTTTGGCCAGAAATATCAACTCCGTTTACCGTTACGCCATCATGGAAGGTGGTGGAATTCATTATTTGCTGACGCTGCTGCTCGCGGTAAATAATAAAATAGTACAGCGTGCCCAGCACCACGAGAAGAGCCGCCAATACTATAAGCAGGATCCTTACGATCTTGCCGGAGGATTTTTTCTTGTTTTTCTTTGACGTCTTCGACGTCCTTTCGCGTGTCCTTGTTTCCATTTTATCTCCGCTTTATCCTTAAAATTATCTCTTGCACTAATGCCTTTCCGTATCCGGCGTCAAAGCTGCTGGCACGGTATCCTTAATTATATGTGATTGTGGGACATAATGTAAAGCCCCGTAAAACATTTTAGCAGGTATATTTGCCAGAGCATTTATACCATCAGTTGACAAGGACACACAAGGTCTTATAAGCCAAACAGCACGGCATAACTGTGTCGTCCTCATTTGAAATACAACCAGTATTTCTGCACTCGTCCTCCTTGTTCTGCCATACTCTTTGGCTTCTAAAACTCGAAGACCCTAAAGAGCTTGTTTTGAGGGCGATCCAAGGCCGAGGAGCGCAGTACTACTGGATGTAATACAAGCGACGAGAACGCAGGAGCGTCCCAAAACAAGCCTTTAGGGCTTGTGTGCTCTTGTCAACTGATGGTACCAATGTGTAAAATTCCATATTTACGTTATTATACTATATCCTTATCCAATTGAACATGTGCTCAATGAAAACTTTTTGTTTAATCAGCATTTTCTCACGCACTGAGCCGTAAATCTGATATAATAAGTAAATGTATGTGCCGGTTTCGCTTATCCGCTGCGGCCGGCGAGCAAAAACTGACGGAGAATGCAAGCTTATTTTATGGAAAAGAAAAAGACCTCATTCGTACAGGGCGCGGCTGTACTTGGCGTAGCCGGACTGCTGGTAAAGATAATAGGTGCGGTATTCCGCATACCCCTCAATAACGCCGTAGGCCCCATAGGCATGAGCTACTATGAGGTAGTCTATCCCTATTACTCCGGTCTTCTTGTGATATCCTCCTCCGGCCTTCCCACCGCCATATCTAAGATGGTATCTGAGCGCGTGACTGCAGGAGACTATCGGGGCGCACACAAGGTGTTCGTCACCGCAATGCGGCTTCTGGTATGCCTCGGCCTCTTCACCGGCCTTCTGATGTTCTTCGGCTCGGAAAGTCTTTCCGCCCTCTCCTCACAGCCCGAAGCGCACCTTTCCTTTAAGGTGCTTTCCCCCGCCCTGCTGGTAGTTTCCATAATGTGCGCATACCGCGGCTATTTGCAGGGCATGCAGCGCATGACGGGCACAGCCCTTTCCCAGATAGTGGAACAGGTAGGCAAGCTGGCCATAGGCCTTACCTTAGCCATAAAGCTGCTGCCCAAAGGACCCGAGTACGCCGCCATGGGCGCGCTGATAGGTGTTACCGCATCGGAATTTCTGGCCCTGCTTACCATCATATTCGTATATAACCGCTACCGTCCTTCCATAAGGCGGCATATAGAACAGAGCGCACCCTACGCTCCCGCCCCCATAGCTAAAAACCTCATACTGCTGGCCGTGCCTATAACCCTGGGCGCTTCCATAAGCTCCCTTTCCGGCATGGTGGACAGCGCCATGATAATCCGCATACTGCTGAACCTGGGCTACTCCAAGGATACCGCCCAGACCGCCTACTCCCTGCTGCGCTCCAACGTGACTACACTGACCAACATGCCCGGCGTGCTGACCATGGCTCTGGCCATGAGCCTCGTGCCTGCCATATCCGCAAGCGTTGCCCGCAGGGATAGATCGAGCGTTCAGAATATATCCCGCCTCGGCATGAAGCTGGCCCTCATAGTCGGCCTGCCCTGCGCCGTAGGTCTTTTCGTGCTGGCTAAACCCATACTGGGCATGCTGTATCCCCGCCTTACCGAGGCACAGCTTTCCCTTGCCGCCGACCTCATGCACACCGCCTCCATAGGAGTTATATTCCTCTCCTTGGTTCAGGCTATGACCGGCATAATACAGGGCTTGGGCAAGCCCAACGTACCGCTGTTCAACCTGTTCATAGGCTTTATACTCAAGGTGATAACGCTGGTAGTGCTCACCAACATACCCTCTATCAATATACAGGGTGCGTCCATATCTACCGTGATATGCTACGCCTTCGCCGGCATCGCTGATACGGCCTACGCCGTGCGCAAGGCGCATATCAATATGAATTTATGGGACGTTATACTAAAGCCGGTTCTCTCCTCCGCAGTGATGGGCGCAATGGTGTACATGTGCTTCGCTTTTATGAATAAGCTTGGCCACGTCACCCTCGGAGTTCTATTATCCGTGACTCTGGGCGTATGCGTATACGGCATCCTTGCAATATACCTCCGCATGTTCAGCCGCGAAGAACTCAACTACATACCCGGCGGCAGAAAGCTTAAAAGGCTCATTTACGGCAGCGAAAAGTAAATAAGGAGAAATCATATGACTAAACTCACCATAGCGCCCCTTTCCATCCCCGGAAGCATCACCACCGCTTCCCAATCGGCAATAGAGCATGCCGGCAGTCTGTTCCTTCAAACTGCGGATTCACCCTGCGCCAGATGGATAACAGATGCGGGGCTGCCATATGTCTCAATGGACGACCTGTACGACAGCAGCTACGATTACGACGAGCTGAACCAGGCGATAGCGGCACGGCTAATGTGCGGCTGCGACGCTGTTTATGCCGTGTCCGGCCGCGGCATAGGCGAAGGCCAGCTTTCCGCCATTCGGGAAGCCGCATCCAAAGCCGGCGCCACCGTAAAGGTGCTTCCCGGCATAGGCTACTCTGACGCCGCGCTGTCCGTCCTTCCAATAACCTTATCCGACAGGCGCACGATATGCGCCGCCAACGCCCTTCCGGACGCCATAGACCCCTTTATCCCGCTGTGCATAGAGGAGATGGACACCGGGCTCTGCGCGGGCGACGTAAAGCTGACGCTGCTTGATTATTACCCCGATGAGCACGCCGTGTACTTCTGCGATATGGGAGCAGACGGCGAATACCGCATAAAAGAGATACCCCTTTTTGAGCTGGACAGGCAGAATAGCTATTCCGCCGCCACCTGCTGCATAGTGCCTCCCGCCGCATCTCAGGACAAGCTTGATCGCGGCGATATGAATGGCCTAATGGCGGTGCTGCGCAGGCTCCGCGCCCCGGGCGGCTGCCCCTGGGACGCAAAGCAGACCCACGAATCCCTGCGCTCCGGCCTTATCGAGGAGGCCTATGAGGTAATAGACGCCATAGACAGCGGCGACCCCTTCGCTCTCTGCGAGGAGCTGGGCGACTTACTGCTTCATGTCGGAATGCACACTGTCATAGAGGAGGAAAGGTCCTCCTTCACCCTCAGGGATGTGACCTCCGGCATAATCAATAAGATGATATACCGCCATCCCCACGTATTCGGCACAGCAGAGGCTGACACGCCGGAACAGGTACTCAGTAACTGGGAAAAGCTCAAGAAGAAAGAAAAGCACATGGAAAGCTACTCCGCCACCATGGAGGCTGTTCCCAAGGGCTTCCCCGCTCTCATGCGAGCTGCCAAAATACAGAAAAAGGCTGCCAATGTGGGCTTTGACTGGGACAACGCCGATCAGGCGCTGTACAAGCTGCCAGAGGAAGTCAGCGAACTTACCAAGGCCATGGCGGAGGGGAACCACGCCCATATCGACGAGGAGTTGGGCGACGTATTTTTCGCCGCAGTGAACGTGGCAAGGCTTCTCAAGCGTGACCCGGAGCAGCTCCTTAATGCCGCCACTGACAAGTTTATAACCCGCTTCAAGGTCATGGAGGAGTTAATAACCGCCGATTCCCTATCCCTCGAAGATATGACCCTCGAGAAAATGGACAGGTACTGGGATAAAGCCAAGAAAAAGTTAAAATAAATTAGAAATTCAGGCAGTTTTTTGATTTTTCATCTTGCGTTTGCGGGACATGCTTAGTATAATTGTAAAAGTCCGCGTTATGCGGCATACTAAAGCCCAACAATAATTAGGAGGATATAATTAAATGAATAAGACTGAACTCATCGCTGCAGTAGCCAGCAAGTGCTCCATCTCCAAGAAGGAGGCCGAGGCTGTAGTCCTCGCTACCTTCGACAGCATTACCAACGCCCTCGTAAGCGGCGAGAAGGTACAGATCGTTGGTTTTGGCGGCTTTGAAGTACGCGAGCGTCCCGCTCACAAGGGCCACAACCCCATGACCGGCGAAGAAATTGAAATCGCTGCCAGCAAGTCCCCCGCTTTCAAGGCCGGCAAGGCTCTCAAGGAAGCTCTCAACTAAACCTTACTTATCCTTATTAACATAAAAAAGCAGGCCGTAAAAAGCCTGTTTTTTATTATTTCGATTTGCGTTAACCCCTTATCATACATACGCTTCTCGCAGTTATGCACTCCAGGTTTCCCTCCGGGCCGGTATGCTCCGGCGTGGTGGCCTTTGCGCTCACAATGCCCACATCGCACCCCATGGCATCGGCTATATTGCGGCGCATATTATCTATATACGGCGCAAGCTTTGGCTCCTGGGCTATCACCGTGGCGTCCACGGAGCATATCTCATAGCCGGCCCCGCGTACCGCCTGCCATGCTCTTTTAAGCAGTATGAGCGAGTCCATATCCTTATATTCAGGAGATGAGTCCGGGAACATCCTTCCTATATCACCCATGGCAGCAGCACCCAGCAGCGCATCTATTACGGCGTGTATCAGCACATCCGCATCGGAGTGGCCCATAAGGCCCAGCCTGTACGGTATCTCCACACCGCCTATGACCAGCCTTCTGCCCTCTGTCAGCCTGTGGGTATCCTCGCCGTAGCCTATCCTCTCTCTTGCCGTAAGCTTTTGGAACAACTCAATATCCTCCTCAGTGGTAAGCTTCTGGTTTATCACACCACCCAGTGAGTAATGCACGCTGCCATACAATCTTTTATACAGGGCGCAATCGTCCGTGGCCTGCACGCCATCGTCCTTTGCCTGCCGGTACGCCTTCATTATCCGATCATACTTAAAGGACTGGGGCGTCTGGGCCAGCATTACGCCGTTTCTGTCTACCAGCTCGCCCTCCCGCCACATGGTATCCCGGGCGGGTATGGCTGCAACGCCGCTGCCGAACTCGGCGGCGCACCTTATGCTGTCCCGTATTATTTCTTCCGATACGAGGCAGCGCGCCCCGTCATGTATAAGAGCTATGTCGCAGTCGGCGGCCTTGAGGGCGTTATATACGGAATCTCCCCGTGTCTCGCCGCCATTAACGGTCCTGAGACCATACTGTGCGCAAAGCGCCTCCGCCTCCTGCCGCGTGGCGTCCGACACGGCTATTATGATATCCGTAACACCCCCATTGAGCAGCGCCTCTGCGGAGCGGCGCAGCACAGTCCTGCCGCCCAAGCTTATGATAAGCTTATCCCTGCCCATGCGCCGGGAAGCTCCCGCCGCCAGCAGTATTCCAGTTACCTTCATTCGAGATCTCCCCGGGTGATCATCTCATACATCTCGGCGGCAGCCGCCTTGGTTGTGAACTCCTGTACGCTGGTAACCTTCACCACGGTATGCTTGCCGCCCATGAGTATATCCAGCATATCGCCCTCCTTAACTTCGCTTGAGGGCTTTGCCACCTTGCCGTTTATCTGTATTCTGCCGAGGGACGCGGCCTCGCTGGCAACCGTCCTGCGTTTGATTATCCTTGAGACTTTAAGGTACTTATCCAGACGCATATACGTCCTCCAAATCAAGTTTTTTAAAGTCTACCACATATACGGCAAAAAGACAAACCGGACAGCCTAAAATTGGCTGTCCGGCGCTTTGCTTGTTTGTTTTATCTAACCTACCGCCGCGGGGCTGTAAGTGACGCTGCGCACAAGTTCTTCATTGAGGGATACGCTTTCGTCGTTCTTCCAGGTCTCTAACATCTGGTTCCATTCATCTTCCCTGACATCGGAAAGAAGCAGCTCCCTTATCCTGTCCTTTACGCTGTCCAGCCCTGCCTCGCCCGCGGGCTCATCGGAGAGGTAATAGAGTATATGCACTCCCTCGTCGTCCTTTACAGGCTCGGTATACTCGCCCTGCTTTATCTTTGCAAAGGCGTCCTTTACTTCCTTTGACCAGTCATAGCTGCCGGAATGCTTTACGCTTATGAGCAGGCCATTTTCGTTTCCCTCGATATCAGGGGAATATTCCTTAGCAACCTTTGAGAATTCCTCGCCGGACTGAAGCTTCGCATAGGCTTCCTTCGCCTTTTCTACAGAGGGAGCAAGGTGCTCGTCCTTCAGCTTATCCGCCTCGGCCTTCAGCTTGTTGTATTCTGTCTTTATCTCGCTGAGCCTGTCTGCCCCCTCGCCGCCCTCTACGTTCACGGTAAAGGCCAGCTCGCCGTACTCGCTCTTGAGATCCTCCATCTCGGAGAACTTCTCGCTGTACTCGTCAGAGATGGCGTCCTCGGGGGTTATGAGTATATGCAGCACACGGCTGTAGCCCTCGGGTACATACAGAACGGGGTCGCCGCCGTAAAGCTCCTCGGCCTCCTTATCGGCCTTGTAATTCTCGGGATTATTGTCATAAGTCTCCTGCTGGGTCTTGAGGTTCTCGTCATACCAGGACTTTATTTCCTCGCCGCTCACGGTAACGTCCTTGAGCATGGCCTCCTTGAAGGACTCGCCTATAGCGCTCTCGGTGCTGTTTTCCAGTATCCACTTGCCGTACTCTTCCGCGGTCATGCGCTCACCGGTATAGGCTTCCGCCTCGTCCGCTATGTACTCGGCAAGGCGCTCCTCAACGTCTATACTGCTGTCCGCCTCGGCGTCGCTCTCCGCCTGCTTGCGGTATTCTTCCACTATACTGTTAAGGTCTGCCGCCGCCTGCTCCTCTATCTCGGCAAGCTTTTCATCGCTGAGCTTATCATAGCCGGACTGGGCCGCCTGATAAGCGATTATCTCATTGACGACAAGAGCGTCTATTATGCTGTCCTGAAGCTGCTTGGTACCTTCCTCATCGGCGGATATATCGTAGCCCATCATGGCGTAGTACTGGGCATAGGCGTCAAAGAGCTGCTTGTACTCTCCGAAGGTGACCTTACGGTCGCCTATGGTGGCTACAGCCTCGTCGCTGTCGACAACTGCAGTATCGCCTTCACCTGCGGAAGGAGCAACGCTGCACCCTATTACGGAAAGTGCCAGCACCAGTGCCAATGCAGCTGCAAATATCTTCTTCATTATGTTTTTTCTCCAATCTGTGGACGTTTTAGGCTCAAGGCCAGCCCGTATTCACAATGTTGATTATACCCGTATTCACTTCACGATGCAATCCGACATCATGTAAACAATCTGTGTCAGCTCACTGCACAGTTTTTTCACATCGGACTTGGGCCGGCGTATGACTATTGTGGGCACTTCCTCGGGCAGCATGGCCGCGCCTGCTATGTTGTTTGCAGCTGCAAACAGCCTGGCGCCGTCCATGGGCGCCTCCGGGTCAAACACTATACGCACCTCCCCGTCCCGCACCATAAGCCGCTGTATATAGGCCCGCTGCGCTTCCGCCTTGATAAGGGCGATGAATATGAGGTTCTGCACCTCCTCGGGTATGTCTCCGTAGCGGTCGATTAGTTCGTCCTGTACGTCGTACACGTCCGCCTGTGCCGCAATGAATGCGATGCGCTTGTACATGGAAAGCCGCTCCGCTTCCCTCGGAATATATCTCTTTGGAATATTGGCGGAAATGGGTATATCCACAACTGTATCTATGTCCTTGGGCAGCTCCTCTCCCTTTGCCTCCCGGACTGCGCTGTCAACTATCTTGCAGTACAGATCGTAGCCTATCGCCTCCATATGGCCGTGCTGCTCCGGTCCCAGAAGGTTTCCTGCTCCGCGTATCTCAAGATCCCTCAACGCTATCTTAAAGCCGGAGCCAAACTGGGTAAGCTCCCGTATGGCTATGAGGCGCTTTTCTGCCGTTTCGCTCATCGCCTTGTTTGGCCTGTATGTAAGGTAGGCATAACCAAGCCGCACTCCGCGGCCCACGCGGCCCCTGAGCTGATAAAGCTGGGATAGCCCCATGGTGTCCGCGTCGTATATTATTATCGTGTTCACGTTCTGCATATCCAGTCCGCTCTCTATTATGGTGCTGCAAAGCAAAACGTCGTACTTGTGATCCATGAATTCCAGCATGGTCTTTTCCAGCACCCGCTCGTTCATCTGCCCGTTAGCAAAACACACTCTGGCCTCCGGCACCAGCTCCCTGAGTCTTCCCGCGAACTGCTCCATACTGCGGACGTTGTTATATACGAAGTATACCTGCCCGCCGCGTCCAATCTCCTTCAGTATGGCCTCACGTATTACAGAATCGCTGTATTCCATTACATACGTCTGCACGGGATAGCGCTGGGAGGGCGGCGTCTCTATCACGGACATATCGCGTATGCCAGTCATGGACATGTGCAGCGTCCGCGGGATAGGCGTGGCGGAAAGCGTCAGCACGTCCACGGACTGGCGTATGTTCTTTATCTGCTCCTTATGGCCTACGCCGAAGCGCTGCTCCTCGTCTATTATGAGAAGCCCCAGATCCTTGAACTTTACGCTCTTTGAAAGCAGCTTATGGGTCCCGACGACCATATCCACGCTGCCGTTTTGCAATCCCTCGATTATCTTTTCCTCCTCCTTGGGGGTCTTAAAGCGGGAGAGAAGCTCCACCTTCACTGGGAAGCCATCGAACCTGGCGGCTATCGTATTATAATGCTGCTGGGCAAGTATAGTTGTAGGCACAAGCATTGCGCACTGCTTGCCGTCCATCACTGCCTTAAAGGCAGCCCTGAGCGCTACTTCGGTCTTACCATAGCCCACATCGCCGCAGAGCAGGCGGTCCATCACCTTGTCGCTCTCCATGTCCGCCTTTATCTCCTGAATGCTTGTGAGCTGATCCGGCGTAGGCTCATACGGAAAGCTATCCTCCAGCTTTCTCTGCCAAGGGGTATCCGGCGAAAACTTAAAGCCCTTGCGTTTCTGCCTCTCGCCGTAAAGGCGCACAAGGTCGAAGGCCAGCTTCTTTACGCTGTCGCGGGTCCTGGATACGGTTTTCTGCCATTCGCCGCTGCCCAGCTTTGAAAGGCGCTGCGTACCCTCATCATCTCCGCCGCCGATGTACTTCTGCACCCGGTCCAGCTGGTCCGTAGGTATGTACAGCTTATCGCCGCCGGAATAGACAAGATGCAGATAATCCTTCTGTACGCCGCCTACCGTGAGCGTCTCGACGCCTACGAACCGACCTATACCATGAAGCTCATGGACCACAAGGTCGCCCACGTTCAGCTCGCTGAACACCAGCTGCGGCTTCCTGCGCTTTTTCTTATTGTCCGCAGGCCTTCGGTTTTCCGTCCCGTAAAGCTCGTTTTCCGTGATTACCGCAAGGGAAAGCTCCGGGTACTCGAAGCCGTGGTTTAGCTGCTGCTCTATTATCAGCACCTCACCCGGCACAATGTCCCGGTCCAGCTTTTCCTTTATAGGTACTATGTGGTTTGAATCCAGCAGTCTGTCCTGAAGCCTTTTGGCGTGGGTACCGGCGTATATCAGAACGCTCGTATGGCTCTTTTTCCACGCCTCTATATCCTCGGCCAGCAGCTCCTCCCGGCCTACGTATCTCGAAACCGGCCGGGTATCGAATTTGAATATGCACCTCTGCCCTATAAGGCCGTAGCTGCGGGTCAGGGCGAACATCATGGCGGTCCTTCTGGTATCCATGCGCTTGATGGTTTCAAGGGGGGATACCGTAAGGTTGGCCTGCTCCGGCTGTATCTCTCCCGCCTGCATAAGCGAGGATACGCCCTCCAGGAACTCCTGATAGGCTATCTTTCCGCTTTCCTCAAGGCGGGCCGGCTCGTCTATGAGTATTATCCAGTCCTTGTCTATGTAATCGAAAAGCGTCGCTTCCCCGGGGTAAAACAGAGGCAGCAGGGCAACTGAATTATCCGGCCTGCCCCCCTCCTCCAGCGCCAAGGCCAGTTCCTCCGCCTTGCGCTTTTTGAGAAGCTTCAGCGCCCGCGCTCTTGCCTCGTCTGTTATGGGCATCTCGGTAGCCGGAGGGACGTCTATGTGGTCCACATTATCCACAGAGCGCTGTGTAAGCGGATCGTATATCCTGAGCGTATCTATCTCATCGCCAAAAAACTCTATACGCACAGGATTTTCAGCGGCGATGGGATATACGTCAACATAGCCGCCGCGGAGGCATACCTGCCCCGGCGCCTCGCATACGTCAACCCTCTCATAGCCCGCCATAACAAGCTCCGATACCATATCCCGGGGTTCTATGGTCTGCCCCGCCTCATAGCTGTGCAGGCTGTTTTTGATTATCTCCGGAGCCACGGTACGCTGCATCAGCGCCTGTATGCATGTCACCACCGTCATGGTCTTGCCGGCGGCAAGTGCAGACAGCACCGCTACCCTTCGTTCCTCTATGCTGTCACGGGCGGCAAAGCCCTTGCCGGACAGGGGTATCTCCCTGGTCGGGAAGTGGGCGCAGGGTATATCGTAGCAGGCGATGTCGTCATGCAGCTTTACCGCCGCCACCTCGTTTGGCGCAACCAACAATACCGCCCTGCCTGTTGACAGCGCGGCGGCTATATGCCCCTTGTGGCTTTCTCCAAGGCCGAATACTCCTGCAGGGCCTTCGCCATTTACCATAGCGTCCCGCAGCCTTGTGTATTCCGGATGCCTGTCAAGTATTTGTATAAGCGGGTTTGTCACTTACTTCTGCTCCTCTTTGTCCTGCTTCCCGGCCTCATCGGCCTTTGTTTCTTCCTTTGGTGGCTTGGGTTTCTTTGGGCGCCTGTTGAATCTAGCCTGCGCCTCGAGAATTTCGCCCTTTACGATCATCTCCGCCGCGTCTGCCGCGTCCTTTATGGCGGCGATAAGCTTTTCCCTGTCCTCCCCTTCAGGCGCGCCCAGCACGTGGGCTATAAGTCCCTTCTGGCCGTCCGCGTGGCCTATCCCTACCCTTACGCGTGGGAAATCGTCAAAGCCCAGCTGGTATATGACGCTGCGCATGCCGTTGTGTGTGCCCGAGGAACCGCCGCCCCTTATGCGTATAGTGCCGAGAGGTATGTCTATATCGTCGTATATGAGCAGCAGCTGGTCATGCTCGGGCTTGTACCAGTTGCAAAGCTCCATTACGCTCCAGCCCGAAAGGTTCATATAGGTTTCCGGCTTGGCCAGCACTACCTTTTGGCCGCCTATATATCCCTCGCCGAATACCGCCCTGAAATTGTGCCGCTTCACTTCTATGTTGAACCTGTCCGCCAGCATATCCACGGTCATAAAGCCCACGTTGTGACGGGTATTCTCGTACTCCCTTCCGGGATTTCCAAGGCCCACTATTATAAACACCTTTATTCCTCCATGTACGCCAATATGCCCTCATGCGCAATCCGTATGGGGGTAAAATGCCGTTATTTTTCTCTTTTCTCCGCCTATTATAAGGCAAAGCGCAGCCCCTTTTCAAGTGCGGCAGGCATAAAAAAGCGGCGCGCACCTCGCGCACCGCCCTTATTTCCTTTTTCCTTTATCTTCCCTCGAACCTTGCTATGGCTCGCTTCAGCGCCTCGTTGAAGCACTGAAACTCATGCGCCCCCTCCAGCTTCTCGAACTCATAGGGTATGCCCAGCTTATCCAAGGCGCCCGTAAACAGCTCGTGCTCCTTCATGAAGGCGTCCTCCTTGCCGCAGGTGAGATATATCCTCGGCAGCTTGTTTTCCGCCTTCACCTTCAACAGCATGTCCAGTATCTCCGCATCATCGGTAAGCTCCAGAGATTCGCCGTATATGGCCTTGAAATCCTTTATGAGTCGGAGGCCGAACCGCTCCGCATAATCCGGCAGATCGCCGTATTTCTTTATCTCCTCCATGCCCGCCCTTGCAAAGAGCGGCCCTGAAGAAAAAGCCCCCACAAAGCCATAGCTGTCCGGATGGGTAAGCGCGCAGCGCAGTGCGCCATAGCCGCCCATAGAGCAGCCCATTATACCCGTATCCTCACGGGCAGCGGATATGTTGAACATATTCCGGCATATTACAGGAAGCTCCTCGGTCACGTACCCTTGATAGTCGAAGCCGTACTTCATGTTGGAGTAAAAGCTTCTGCCCGCATCGGGCATCACATAAACAGTATCGCCCTTCGCTGCGTACGCGGGCAGCATTGAGTAATCCAGCCATGAGCGGTCGTTTCCGCAAAGGCCGTGCAGCAGGTATACTACCTTGTACTTGCCCTCCCTGAGCTTGTTGGGCGTAACGATAGTCAGGCCTGTGTCCATATCCAGAATCTTTGAATAAACCGAGCCGCTCAACCGCATTATTTTTTCCTCCCCACATTCAAGTTCCGGCCCGCACACGCGAGCCGGAACCGTATTATTTGATGCTGTTGTATTTTTATTATTATCTTTCAGGCTCTATAAGGCCGTAGTTGCCGTCCTTACGCTGATACAGAACATTTACCTCGCCGTCCTCCGCATTCTCGAATACATAGAAGGAATGGCCCAGCAGTTCCATCTGCAGCACCGCCTCTTCCACGTCCATGGGCTTTATGGCAAAGCGCTTTACGCGGACGACCTTATGTTCCTCTTCTTCCTCGTCGTCAACCGCATAGCTCGCTTCCTGGGCGGCAAACGCCTCTGCCCTGAGATTCTTCTCCAGCTTGGTGCGGTGGCGCATTATCTGCTTTTCAACCTTGGCAATTACGGTATCGATGGAGGCATACATATCTCCGCTGACTTCCTCGCCGCGGATAATGCCGCCGGAGTAGGGAATGGTGATCTCTACGATGTGACGGTTCTTCTCTACGGAGAGGGTGACGTGAGCCTCCGTATCTTCAGGGAAATACTTATCCAGCTTGGAAACCTTCTTAGTCACCAGATCGCTGAGATAATCGGATACCTCGATGTTTTTTCCATTGATAGAAATACGCATATTCGTTTCCCCTTTCCCGCGCAGTGGCATCGTCCCATGCTGAACCGATACACCGCGCTTTTCGCTTTTTTTAATTATAACATATTATGCCCAAAACAAAACGCATAAATTTGTGAAAAAACCGGGGCTGTCCAGCTGTGCCGAAAAAGCCCCTATAATATAAATATAGCTTATTTCTTTTTTCCCTCTTTTTTTCCGTCACATTTCCCGCTGTGGGGGCAGCCCGTGCAGCCGCACCCGCATCCGCCCCTTTTGCGGTTCTTTATCCATTTATATATACAGAATCCGGTCCATCCCATTATGAGTGCTGCCAGAATATACCAAACGCCGTTTTCCATATATCCTTACCTCCGTCAGACCATGAACAGTCCACATACAGTATATACTACAAACGACATAACGTATGCTATAAGTATCTGGTAGCACACGGCAAAGGCAGTCCACTTACGGCTGCCCAACTCCCGCCTTATAGTGGCTACCGCCGCCATGCACGGGGTATACAGCAGCACGAATACCAGAAAAGCGTATGCGGAACGGGGTGTGAATATTCCCGAAAGCGCGCTCTGCACGGCTCCGCCCCCTGCGCTGAGGGAGAAGCCGCAGAACATGGCGAGACTGGATACCACCGCCTCCTTGGCGATTATGCCTGTAAGCAGCGCTACCGCCGCCTGCCAGCAGCCGTATCCCATTGGGCTGAATACCGGAGCTATGAAACTGCCCAGCCGGCCCAATATGCTCGTTTCCGCGCTCTGCACCATGTTGAAGGACAGGTCAAAGCTCTGAAGGAACCACAGCACAACGCTCATGGCGAATATTATTGTGCCCGCCTTCTCTATGAAGTGGCTTACGCGCTCCCATACGTGGGTAAATACATTCTTCGCAGCAGGCAGCCTGTACGTGGGCAGCTCTATCATGAACGCTGCATCGTTATCCTTAAAGATGGTCTTGCGGAACAGATAGCCGGACAGTATTCCGACTATTATACCGATAAGATACAGGCTGAGTATTACCAGTGCCCTGCCCTTTGCAAAGAAGGCCCCCGCCATAAGGCCGTAAACCGGCAGCTTTGCAGAGCAGCTCATAAATGGCAGCAGCAGTATCGTCATGCGCTTGTCCTTCTCGTTCTCCATGGTGCGCGTGCCCATAGCGGCAGGCACAGTGCAGCCGAAGCCCATCAGCAGGGGTATGAAGCTCTTTCCGGAAAGTCCGAAGCGGCGCATTGGCTTATCCATGATAAATGCTATACGGCTCATGTAGCCGCTGTCATCCAATATGGAAAGGAAGAAAAACAGTATGGCTATCTGGGGCAGAAATGTCAGCACGCCTCCCACGCCTGTGATTATGCCGTCGCATATGAGACTGGTCAGCCATTCCATTGCACCGGCATTTTCAAGCGCAGCGCCCACATAAGGCGTCAGGACGTCATCTATAAGCATACTCACAAGGTCCGAGAGCCACGCGCCCACAGTGCCGAAGGTTAGCGCAAATATCAAAAGCATTATGCCTATGAATATTGGAAGGGCAAGATACTTGTTGGTGAGCACCCTGTCTATCTTGTCCGATGTTGTAAGCTGGTCTATTGGGTGGCCCCTGCGAAGAGACGCAGCGCACACCCGGGTAACATACTTATATCGTGCATCGGCTATCATGCTCTCGCTGTCGCCAAGAGGTGCGGAATCCGAATATTCCTTTACTATCTTATCCACCCTCTGCTGCACGTCCTCTGGCAGGGCAAGCTCTTTTATGGTTTCGTCGTCGCCCTCCATGAGCTTCATCTCCGCCCAGTGGAGGGGCAGGCCGGCCTGCTCCGCGTATTTGCCCACAAGATCGCCTATTTGGTGATGCAGCGCGTGGGTATAGCCGTTGTATATATCGTCCGGCTCTATATTAAAGCCTTCGTGAAACTCGGCGTGGGCGGCGTTGATGACGCCCTGTATTCCGTTTATAAGCTTCTCCACGCCTTGGCCGCTGCGGGCTGATATGGGTACAACAGGCACGCCAAGCTCCAACGAGAGCTTATGCACGTCTATCTCGTCGCCCCTCTTTTCCACCTCGTCCATCATATTCAGTGCGATTATCATAGGCCGCTCCAGTTCCATGAGCTGAACCGTAAGATAGAGATTGCGCTCGAGGTTTGTTGCATCGACTATGTTTATTATAGCGTCAGGCTTTTCTACCGTAATGTACTTCCGTGCCACAATCTCCTCCATAGAATACGGGGAAAGAGAATATATGCCCGGCAGATCTACCAGCGTCATATCGTGGCCGTAGGTATAGAGGCCTGTGTCCTTTACCTTGCCTTCCTTCTTCTCAACCGTTACGCCGGGCCAGTTGCCTACGTATTCCCGGCTGCCCGTCATGGCGTTGAAAAGCGTAGTCTTGCCGCTGTTTGGGTTGCCCACAAGGGCTAAGCGCACCTTTTCCTTGCCGTCATGTCCTTCCTGCGTCCCGTTTTTTTCGCAGATGGGACATACTCCCTCCTCGCGGCAGCCTGAGCAGCTTCCGGGCTTACATCTGCCCTTTAGCATTATTTCAGTTATCATTGCTGCACGGCGGTGATAAGGCGCATCCTCGTCCGCACTGTGGGTAAGACTGCCCTTCGCCTTGAGCTCCAGGTTTCTGGCGGAAAGTACGGCCTTCTCCCTGAGCTCTTTCGCTTCACCGTCGGTAAGCAGCTCTATGCGCTGTGCGTCCTCGCGGCGGAGCGACAGGCTGTAGCCCCTCATCGCTATCTCTATTGGGTCCCCCATAGGCGCGGCTTTTATTATCTTTATCTCGGTGCCGGGGGTGATGCCCATATCAATTATTCTTCTTCGGCGGCAGCCATCGCCGTTCACTATGCGTACATAACCGCTCTGCCCTATAGAAAGATCTGCCAGTGTCCTGCTCTTTTCGCTCATTCGAGGTTCCTCGTCCCTTCTCATTTAGTATTATCCAATTCATTCGTTATAATGTTACTATCTTCTTGTGCATTTATCAACAATTAAGAATTACTGTTGCAAAACCCTTTTTTTATTTGGCCCTTTGCCTTGCAACGGGCTCGGTTTGGCCTTATAATCGTACAAGGCTCAGTGCCGCAACGCATCTTCAAGGAGTTTGATTTTACTATGATGGAAATGGAAAAGGTTTACGAGCAGGCCTCCGCCGCCATAGACGAGCTTTTCGCCGCGGCGGATACCCTGAAAAGGGGCGATATACTGGTAATAGGCTGCTCCACCAGCGAGATAGTGGGCAAGCGCATAGGCTCCGGCTCCTCCGTCGAGGCCGCGAAGGCGGTAATGGACGCCGTGCTGCCCAAGATAAAGGCAAGGGGGCTGTACCTTGCGGTACAGTGCTGCGAGCATCTGAACCGCTGCCTGGTGGTAGAGCGGGAGTGTATGGAAAAGTTCGACCTTCAGCAGGTATGGGTAAAGCCCCAGCTGCACGCAGGGGGCGCGTTTTCCATGGAGGCTGTCGCCCGCTTTGACGATCACGTTATGGTAGAGGATCTTCGCGGCAAGGCCTCCGCCGGTATGGATATAGGCGGTACGCTTATAGGTATGCATATGCATCCCGTGGTGGTACCCATACACGCCGTTACCCGGCACATAGGCGAAGCCAATCTGGTCATGGCCCGCACCCGCCCCAAGTATGTAGGCGGCCCCAGAGCCGTATACGATGATCCCGCAGTGCATTAATAGCCCGTTTTTTTCTGTATTACAGGGAAAATCTTTTAAAAATCAGTTGTAAAAAGCTTTTGTGTGCGTTATAATTGTTTCTGGTTATCCGGGTTATCGGGTCTGTGGTTGAAAGTCGATGCCAGTCGCAGGCGAAACGATCCACATAAGCGGGCGCAAAGCCGCCCGTGAGCATGGTGCGGCTTAGATGTAAGTCCGTCCGGGGCGATTCCCCGAGAGGAGCAGTAGTGGGCGGCGTAATTGCTTAGTAGCGAACCTTCCAGGCGGCGAGTGTGGGGGCAAAGGCCAGGTCAGCCGAAGCCACGGGTCACTAAAAATAAAATTATACAAGGGGATTGTAAACAAGATGTTCGAAGACAAGACTTTGGTATGCAAGGATTGCGGCGCCGAATTCATTTTCTCCGCAGGCGAACAGGAGTTCTATGCTGAGAAGGGCTTCCAGAATGAGCCCATACGCTGCAAGGCATGCAGGAACGCTCGCAAGAGCCAGCGCAACGGCGAAAAGGAAATGTATGACGCGGTATGCGCACAGTGCGGCGCTCCCACCAAGATTCCTTTCGTTCCCAAGAACGACAGGCCCATCTATTGCAGCGCTTGCTTCCAGGCTCGCAGGGCAAACCACTAAAAAACGCATCGCTTTCCCATGCAAGGGCTAATGTCCCCTATTACCGCCAAGCGGATATATCGGTGAATTAGAAAAAGCAAAAAAAGGCTTCACAGAAACCCTGTGAGGCCTTTTTCATACTTTATTATTTTCTCCTGCCAGTTTGTTTTTCTTGACAGCAGTCGGTATTGTGCTATAATTAGATTAAGAATGATTCTTATAGTTAGGTGATATTGAATTTATGATACGATCCAAGCAGCGAGATATGATACTGGATACCCTCAGGGCATACCCTATCCATCCTACCGCCGAGGAGCTTTATACTATACTAAAGGACACGGTAGAAGCTACGGTAAGCCTTGCCACGGTATACCGCAACCTCGGTCAGCTTGCGGACGCTGGCATGATACTCCGCATATCCGTGCCCGATTCCCCCGACAGGTTCGACGGCACCATATCCCCGCATCATCATATGCGCTGCGATAAATGCGGCCGCGTTACCGACATCCCCGCGGACGCGGTGCCTGAGATATGCTCCTGCGCCGCCAAGGCCACCGGGCTTCGCATAACGGGGTGCAGCATACTCTTCCACGGCGTATGCCGGGACTGCGAACAAAACTAAAGCGCGATACCGCGCTTAGTCTGTCAAAAACCCCGGGGTTGATAAGGGGCCGCAGCCCCTTATGTTCAATCCGGCTCTGACGACATGTGCGTCAGAACGGATGAAAACCCAGAGGTTTTCGTTCTTTGCATTCGGTGCTGACCGCGCCATAGGCGCAAGCACCGGATGCAAAAAGCTCGAAAAAGTGGCGTTCAGCCACTTTTTTGACACTCTGAGCGCGATACCGCGCTTTTTTCGCCTTACATCATCTGTAGCATCTCGGACTTCAGCAACTTGATTATGTGCTTTTCCAGCCTGCTTATGTAGCTTTGGGATATTCCCATCATGTCTGCGACCTGCTTCTGGGTGTACTCCCTGTTGCCATATAGGCCGAAGCGCAGCTCCATAATCTTCTTTTCTCTCGGAGTGAGCTTCTTCATGGCGAGAGACAGCAGCTCCTTATCCACCTCGTCCTCTATGCCCCGGTATATGGCATCTGCGTCTGTGCCGAGTATATCCGAAAGCAGCAGTTCGTTGCCGTCCCAGTCAACATTCAGGGGCTCATCGAGGGATACCTCAAGCTTCAGCTTGCAGCTCCTTCTCAGGTACATCAGTATCTCGTTTTCTATGCAGCGGGAAGCGTATGTGGCAAGCTTTATGCGCTTCTCTGCGTCAAAGGTGTTTACCGCCTTGATAAGGCCTATTGTACCTATGGATATAAGGTCCTCAACGCATACGCCGGTATTCTCGAACTTTCGGGCTATGTACACTACAAGCCTGAGGTTGCGCTCGATGAGCGTCTGTTTGACGTCCTCATCTCCGGCGCGGAGCTGCTCCATTATCTTTGCTTCCTCTTCCCTGCTCAGGGGCGGCGGCAGCGCCTCGCCGCTGTTTATGTAGTATATATCACCTCCAAGAAACGCATACAGCCTTGTGAGCACATCTTGCACTATGCTAAGCATGGTATTTTCCCCCCAGCCTCGTTATTTTCAACTCATCGCAGAGCGCCGCGGGCGGTATAAGCGCGGCTCTGAGCGGCCTTTTTGACACTGCCACAAGTATATCCATATCGCTGCCGTCCAGCCGTGCGCTGTCCGGCCTGAATGCGTACAGCACGCTTCTTTCGCTCACCGTGCCCACCGGTATGGGTATATCTCCCGTTTCGGGTAGCCATGCCACGGCTACCGGGCGGCCGCTCACAGGATCGTACAGGCTGTTGCCGCTGTCTACCATGGCGTCAAGCTCATATTCCTTATCTCCCCGCTTCAATAATAGAGTATGTCGGTTTTGGTTATCCAGCCTTTTGCCCCGCACCCTTCTGGCAATGCCCGGCATTATCGACGCCGCAAACGCTATGAGCAGCATCAGCCTTAACGATATGCCGTCTCCGAGGCTTCTCACATTGCCAAAGGCGCATATCATCAGAAACCCGAGCCCGCCTATCGTCAGCGCCGCCGCCAATATCGCAGTGAGGCCGGTAATGTAGCCGCGCAGGCCCTCATACGGGAATACCAGCGCCATGGCAAGGCACAGGATAGTTTTACACGGGAACATAGAAAGCACCGGCACATACATTGCGACAGCTCCGTATACCGCGCCGCCCAATGAGAACAGCAGCACCCGCCCCAGCCTAATGCTTCTTCCGCATACCGCCCCCGCCAGCACGCATATTACGGCATTCATCAGCAGGTTATCCAGCAGAAACACCTCTATGTACATCTCAGTCACCCCCGGCGCAAGCAAATGATACCACAGGGCGGCAGTCGCAAATTGTAGAAGCGGTGATAAATATATATGCGAATATTGGTGGAAATATCACGCATAAAAAAACCGCCCCGGTAGGAGCGGTTTTCGCGATATTGGAATTTTTTAGAGCAGCGTCACGCCAGCCTTTTCGAAGCAGTCTATGGTATCCTGATCCCATACGGATGACTGCACCTCGCCGATGTGAGCCTTACCCAGCAGCAGCATGCAGAGACGGGACTGGCCGATACCACCGCCGATGGTAAGGGGCAGCTCACCGTTGAGCAGCATTTTATGGAACGGCAGCTGACGCCTGTCATCACAGCCAGCCTTGGTAAGCTGCTCGTCCATGCTCTTGGCGTCTACGCGGATACCCATCGAAGATATCTCCATTGCGCAGTCCAGCACGTCATCGTAAAACAGTATATCGCCGTTGAGCTTCCAGTCGTCATAGTCGGGGGAGCGGCCATCGTGCTTTTCGCCGTTTGAAAGCAGATCTCCTATCTGCATTATAAATACCGTCCTGTGCTCCTTGGTTATGGCATTCTCCCTCTCCTTGGAGGTCTTGTCGGGGTACATATCGAGCAGCTCCTGAGTGGTTATAAAGAACACGTCGCGGCTCAGCTCTGTCGTAATAAAGTTATAGCGGGCCTTGAGTACATCCAGCGTGTTGCATACGCAACCAACTATGGCAGTAACAGTGTTCCTGAGGGTAGTAAGGTTGCGGGTATCAGGGGTTATGACCTTCTCCCAGTCCCACTGATCCACGTATACGGAGTGCAGGTTGTCCAACTCTTCATCGCGGCGTATGGCGTTCATATCGGTATAGAGGCCGTTGCCTGGGTGGAAGTCGTAGCGGTAAAGCGCCATGCGTTTCCACTTTGCGAGAGACTGCACTACCTGCGCATCCTTGCCGGTAAATGGGATATCGAAGCCTACCGGGCGCTCATAGCCGTTCAGGTTGTCGTTGAGGCCTGTCTCAGGCTGTACGAACAGAGGTGCGGATACGCGTTTGAGGTGCAGTGCCCGCGCAAGGCTGTCCTGAAATTCACGCTTTATGAAGCTTATAGCGTCCTGAGTTTCATAAAGTGACAGCGTGGGCTTATAGCCCTGTGGGATAAAGGATTTGGTCATGATTTTTCTTTCCTTTCTGAAAAATAAAAATATAAACAAAACGGGGAAACGCTCCTTTGCGCTTCCCCGTCTTATTACTTAAAAAAGTGTACGCCAGGCTAAGCGCCCGCGTCTTTTTGATTTAATCGTTTCTTCTCAAAAATGCAGGCACGTTAAGGTTATTAGTATTATTATTTCCCTTGGCCTTGTCTGCCTTGGGCAGGTCGTCCATGGTAAAGTGAGGGGTTACTTCCTCTCCTTCCGGAAGAGGGGAATTGTACTGAGGAGTTCTGGTACGCTCACGCTCCCAGAATTTCACGTTTGCGCCATTCCAGCTGCTTTCCTGATCCTTCACGTCGCGTATGGTCGGCCTTCTGGGGGGCTGGCTGTTCTGTACGGCGTTTACGGCAGCCGTGGGATGCTGGCTCTGCTGAGACCTTGCGCCGGGTGCATCGAAGCCGGTAGCTATTACGGTTATACGTACGCCGTCGCCCATATCCTCGTCGATGCCTGCACCCATGATGATGTTTGCCTCGGGATCCGCGTACTCCTGAATGATAGAGGCCGCTTCGGAAAGTTCCTGTATGCCCAGATCCGCGCCGCCGGTGATGTTTAGCAGCACGCCCTTTGCGCCGTTTATTGTAGTTTCAAGCAGCGGGCTTACCACAGCCTGCCTTGCAGCCTCGGCGGCGCGCTTGTCGCCGGTGGCCATGCCTATACCCATGTGGGCCATTCCACGCTCACGCATTATGGTACGCACATCAGCAAAGTCAAGGTTCACCATAGCAGGTACAGCTATAAGATCGCTTATTCCCTGCACGCCCTGACGCAGCACATCGTCGGCTATCCTGAATGCTTCGGTAAGGCTTACCTTGCCTACTGAATCCAGCAGCCTGTCGTTAGGTATGGATATAAGAGTATCTACGTTTGCCTTAAGGTTGGTTATGCCGTTTACGGCATTGTTCATACGCACCCGTCCCTCAAAGGAGAAGGGCTTTGTGACTACGCCAACTGTAAGTATGCCAAGCTCTTTTGCGCACTCCGCTACTACGGGGGCTGCACCGGTGCCGGTGCCGCCGCCCATACCTGCGGTTATGAATACCAGATCCGCTCCCTTGAGAGCCTCGGATATGGCTTCCTTGCTTTCTTCAGCCGCCTTGCGCCCTACTTCGGGATCAGCACCCGCGCCCAATCCTTTGGTGACCTTTTCGCCTATCTGTATCTTCTGGTTCGCATGGGACAGGTACAGCGCCTGCTTATCTGTATTTACGGAAATGAACTCAACGCCGCGTATGCCGTACTGTATCATACGGTTGACAGCGTTATTGCCCGCGCCGCCTACGCCGACTACCTTAAGCTGCGCAAGGTTGCCTCTTTCCATATCGAGTTCAAGACCAATAGGCATATCATTTCCTCCTGATAATTTATCTTACGTTACCAAACAGTTCTCTGATCTTTTTGATGAATCTGCTCTCGCTTACCATTCCTACCAGCCTGTCCACGCTGTCTTCTTCCTCAGCATGCATCACGAAATCCATTACCGAAAAAGCGCTGGCGTAATTTGGGGAGGAAAGTCTGGGCATCCACGGCATTCTTACCTTTAAAGGCACACCCATGAGCTTTTCCATGTATTCGCAGCTGCCCCGCATAAGGGCTATGCCGCCGCCGGTTATGTATACGGGGGGCCTTTCCTCAAGCCTTACTCCCATATCCTTGAGCATGCGCACAAGATAACCGGCAAGCTGCTTTGTGCGTTCCTCAATTATGAACTGTATCACTGCGTGATCGACGTGCATGGGGCTTTTCCCCTCCATGCGTACTATATCTATGCTGTCCTGATAGTCCAGCGAATAGACGTATCTGCGTTTTACATTCTCCGCAGACTGGGTGGATATCCGAAGCCCATAGGCCAGATCGTTTGCAAAGCTCACGCCGCCTATTCCCAGCGTCTCGCAGGCTATAAGGGCGGAGCCCCGTATGAAGCTTACGTCGGTCTGCCGCGCCCCCACGTCTATGAGCACCGCGCAGTCCGTCCTCTCCTCCTCGGGTATCACAAACAGTGAAGCCGAAAGCGGAACGCTTATATACATATCCGCTTCGAGATTCGTCCTGCTCAGTGCATCGGACACCGCTGCTCTGAACCCGTTCTGCATGTACACGTGGGATACTACGGCGCTGACCTCTTTTGCTGCCTGCCCAAGGGGCGGATCGGCGGTAACCGTTTCGCCTATTTTGAATTCCACCGGAGTGGAGTGCATCAGCTCGTACCCTTCAGGCTGCTCGAATGTGAGCGAGTCGTTTATCAGGTCGTCTATAGTGTCGCCGTTTATCCTTCCCGTGCGTGACTTTACCCCGGCAGATCCCTCATGCAGCACCAGCTTTGAAAAGCTTGCGGGTACGCCTACGGAAAGATCCCTTATGCGTACCTTTGCCTCACCCTCTGCCATTGCGATGGCGTCCACCACCGCGCTGGAGAAAAGCTGTTCGTCTATAAATCGTCCGTTCTCAAAGCCCGGATATTCCTTTACGCCCGCACCCCGGACGGTTATGCTGTCCCTTCCCTGTGCGCTGCATATGAGGCATATCACCTTGGAGCTTCCAATATCGAGTATGGCGGTATTCTGTTTCATTTTTCCTCCATAGCGCCCCTACTCTCCATATGCCATGAGAATATACTTCCACCTAATAGTTGGTCTAAGCATACCACACCACTATATTTTGTGCAATAGGATACAAGTATTTTTACACTTTGTAACTGCTGGAAGTTACGGTGCAGGACTGGGTTCGGGCTGATTTGCTTCGCCGTCCTCGGCTTTATCCGGCGCCATTTCGCCTCCTTCGCCGTCATCTTCGCCCTCCTGTCCCTCTGTCTCCGGCTGGTACACCTCTGGCGGAGAATATACCGGATCGCCAAGCACGCCAAGGTCTATTGTTCCGCCCTCAAGGCCCATGGAAAGCACCTTGCTCAGCACGGGCGGCAGGTTTTCCAGCTTTCCCGTAAGGTTTTCGGGCTGTCCTATGTTGACCGTATAGCCGTATGTTGTAGTCATGCCTATCTTCAGGGGCTGCGACATATCTATGCTCTCTATTATGTCCAGCATTCCCTGATTGGAAAGCACTGCAATTATCTCAAGCAGCGTTTCGCTGTTGAATTCCGCATAGTCGCCGATCTTCTGGCCCACGGCGTAGCCGCCGGAGCTTACGCCGTAAACCGCTACCAGCCCGTTGTCGTTTGTCTGCGCTATCTCCATAACGCTGCCCTCCAGGTCTATCAGGGCATATGACCCCACGCCTACGATCGCTGCCACAGGCTTGCGTTCCTCTATGGTGATAATGAGCTTGTCCGGATACGCTCTTTTTATGTATGCCGAGCGTATATAGGGGCTGCTGAGCAGCCTGCTGCGGGCTTCTCCGAGATTGGCAAAGAGCATATGCTCGCCTATGTTAAGTCCGGATATGGTGAGCACCTCTCCCCGCTCCAGCTTTTCGTTGCCTACGACCTCTATGCAGTCTATTATGAGCGCAAAATAGAAGCCTATGGCTATGCCTGTCAATACGAGACCGAGCAGCAGCAGGTATACGCCCCTGTGCTCTTTCTTCTTGACATTTTGCGGCTCTTCTTCTCCAAATACGTGCAGTTCTTTTCGGGGCTCTCTTATAGAGCGTCCGCCATAGCGCTGCTTTACCTGCTCTATGTCGACATAGGATACATGGCTGCGAGGCGGCTTTTTGCCGTCCCTGCGTCCTTCGTTCTTTACCACTCTGGTTTTTCCCTTATTGCGTGCCATCTTCCCTCTTTATACAGGCTCCGAGTGAATTCAGCGTCTCATCCAGCCGCTGGTATCCTCTATCGATGTATTCCGTGTTCTCTACTGCCGTCATCCCCTCAGCACCCAGCCCGGCTATGGTAAGCGCCGCTCCTCCGCGAAGGTCCTTTGCGTATACCACGGCTCCCGAGAGCTTCTCCACGCCCCTTACTATTGCGGTCCTGTCCTTTTGGGTTATATTTGCGCCCATTTTTATAAGCTCCGCGCAATGGCGGAAGCGGTTTTCGAAAAGGTTTTCCACTATTACGCTGGTGCCGTCCGCCACGGTACACAGGGCGAATATCTGCGCCTGCATATCCGTCGGAAAGCCCGGATAAGGCAGCGTTTCTATTAGTTTTATCTCTTTAGGCCGTCCCTTTGCCCGTATCTCCAGCGTATCCCTGCCGCAGCTTATATGACACCCTGCCTCGCGCAGCTTTGATATGAGGCTGCCTATGTGCTCCGGGCACACGTCTGTAAGCTCCGCTTCTCCTCCGGCCATCGCCACGGCGCACATGAGCGTTCCCGCAGCTATCCTGTCGGGCATTATTCTGTGCGCAGCTGCCGGCACTTCTTCCATTCCACCTTTTATGTATATGGTAGATGTGCCTGCGCCACGGATATCGCCGCCTATTGAGTTGAGGAAATTCTGCAGTTCCTCTATTTCCGGCTCCCGGGCGCTGTTGGTTATCACCGTATCGCCCGTAACGGTAGCCGCTGCCATCATTATGTTTTCTGTTGCGCCTACGCTGGGATAATCGAGGTGTATCTCGCCTCCGTGCATGTTGTGCCCGTCGCAAATTATGTAACCCCGCTCTTCCCTTATATCCGCCCCCAGCGCCGCAAGGCCTTTCAAATGAAGGTCTACCGGCCTATGGCCTATCTCGCAGCCCCCCGGGTAGGCGCACACCGCCTCGCCAAAGCGTGAAAGCAGTGGTCCCAGCATGAATATGGAGGAGCGCAGCTCCTTGGAAAGGCGCTGCGGCATAGGACTGCTTCTGGCGTTTCTGCCGGAAATTTTCAGCGCGTCCCCATCATAATACGATTCCACGCCCAGCTCACGCAGGATGCTCAGCATATTGTGAACATCCCGTATTTCAGGGCAGTTGAACAGCGTCATCTCTCCCCGGCTCATGACAGTCGCCGCCAGAACCGGCAGCGCGGCGTTTTTCGCTCCCTGGACCTTTACGCGTCCGCTCAGCCTATGTCCGCCCTCTATTATGAATTTGCCCATTGCGCCCCTCCCCTGCCGCCATTGCGGTACAATCCATACTATTCAGGAAGGATGGAATGGGTTAATTCTATATGCTTTCCGTATTTCTCGAAATATTGAGCAGTATGCCTGCCGCAGCCATAAATATTATGAGCGACGTGCCGCCGGCGCTTATAAAAGGCAGCGTCTGGCCGGTAGGAGGGACAGAACTGGTGGCCACGCCTATGTTTACTGCCACCTGTATGGCTATAACGCTGGTTATTCCGGCAGCCAGCAGGCTCCCGAACTTATCCTTGCAGCGGGCGGCTATGCGCATTCCCCGGCAAACGAGGAAAAAGTACGCGGCTATTACCAGCACACAACCTATGAAGCCAAGCTCCTCGCCTATTATGGCGAATATAAAGTCGCTCTCGCCGTATGTAAGAAACAGCAGCTTCTGAGTGGAAAAGTTAAGCCCCTTGCCGAAGAGACCGCCGCTGCCCAATGCGTACAGGGACTGTATCAGCTGATAGCCGTTTCCCTGAGGGTCTTTCCATGGGTTTGTGAATATTACCAACCTGTTCCAGCGGTACGTTTCCATCGACGCCGCAAGAAAGAACACCGGCACCGCCAGCAGGCAGAGGCCAACCAGGTGCCGCATATCCGCCCCTCCGAGGAACAGCATTACAAAGCCTATCATCATGACCACCATCATCATGGACATGTTCTTCTGCAGCAGCAGCAGTATGCAGATGATGCACATTATGATGAGCATGGGTACAATGCCCCGGGTAAAGCTCTTCATCTGAGGTGTCCTACGGGTCATAAAGGAAGCCATGTACAGTATGAGCACGAACTTTGCAAGCTCTGAAGGCTGGAAGGTTATCACATCAAACAGGTTCAGCCACCGCTTTGCGCCGTTTATATCCTCGCCCCAGAACACCGTAGCAAGCATAAGCAGAAGCGTCACCATAAGTCCAACGTTCCTGAGCTTTTCAAGATAGTGATAGTCCACCCGTGACATCACTATCATAACGCCAAGCCCCATGGCCATATACTTTGCCTGGTTCTTCAGATAGTACAATCCATCGTAATTCAGGCTCGCCTTGTTCTGTGCGTAATAATAGCTGGCTGAAAATACCATCACAAGACCGAAGGCGCACAGCAGCAGCACGGTAACGTAGAGCAGGAAGTCCATCTGCCCATTCTTCTTTTTGGCCTTCAGCGTTTCCATGCCGCACCTCCCTTCGGGTTATTCTATGCTGGTTACAGCTTATTTACGATATCCTTGAATATCTCGCCTCTCTGTTCGTAGTTGTCGAACTGGCCCCAGCTTGCAGCCGCAGGCGAAAGCAGCACCGTGCTTCCCTTGCCCGCCATCTCTCCCGCTTTCTTTATCATACCTTCAAAGTTGCCGTACCACTCCACGAATTCGCCTTTGTAGCCTGTCTTTTCGGCGGCAGCCTTTATTGCGGGTATATTGATTCCGGAGGCTATAACACCCTTCACAGTGCTGCCGAACGCCTCAAAAAGCGGCGTGAAGTCGCTGTGCTTATCGTAATCGCCTACGCCCAGCACGAGCACGGTGGGCCGGGTCATGGCCTTCACGGCCTTTATGGTGGAATCCGGGTTTGTTCCCTTGGAGTCGTTTACATAGCGGACGCCTTCCACCTCGCGAACGAACTCTATGCGGTGCTCAACGCCCCGAAAGGCGCGAAGTCCCCGGCACACCGCTTCTGCATCAAGGCCCATGCACATGGCAAGAGAGGCGGCGCACATGGCGTTTTCAAGGTTGTGATCGCCGGGTATCCGCAGTTCGCTCCGGTGTATAAGCCGCTGCTCATGGCCGTCCAGCCTCCATATCATATAGCCGTCCCGGAGGAGCATGCCGTTTTCCACGTCCTGCTTCTGCGAGAAATACAGCACGCGGGCCCTGGTGAGCTTTGCCATATCCCTCACGATGGGGTCATCGTAATTCAGCACCGCAAAGTCCTGGAGAGTCTGGTTTTCAAAGCCCCTGCACTTTGCGGCTATGTAGTTTTCCATCTTATATTGGAACCTGTTAAGATGATCCTCAGTTATGTTCAGCATGCCAAAGGCGTTGGGACGGAAGCTCTTTATGCTTTCAAGCTGCAGTGCGGCCACTTCCGCTACTATGACGTCCCCATCTTTTACCTCCATTGCCCGCTCGGTTATGGGTATGCCAATATTGCCCAGCACGAACGTGCGCTTGCCCGCGGCTTTGAAAAGCTCGCCTGTCAGTGCAGTGGTGGTGGTCTTGCCGTTGGTGCCGCTTATGCATACGAACTTTGCTCCCCTGTGGCAATAGCGGTATCCCAGCTCTATTTCACCTATCACTTCTATGCCCATATCCTGTGCTTTCCTCACAAAAGGCTTGAATATAGGTATAACCGGGCTGAGCACCAACAGATCCACGCCGTCCAGCAGTGTCTCCGGCTCCTGTCCCATTGCGTTCACATACTCGATATCCTTGAGCGCTTCCTGGAGTCCGGATATCTCGCTCTTCATGTCGTTAATTATTACCTTGTAGCCGTTTTTATAGAGCAGTATTGCGCTGGCGATGCCGCTTTTGGCCATTCCGCAGATAAGAGCGGTCTTCTTTCCGTTTTGCATAATCCTGACTCCTTCCGAAACACATATTCGGCCTATATTTATTTTATAAATTATAGCACACGGGGCGTTCTTGCGCCCACTTCATGCGCGATTCTGTTAAAAAAAGCCCCCCGGAGGTGTCAGGGTGCTTGAGGCAACGAGCCACGTCCTGCCTCAAACGCCCTGCGTCCGCCTGCCGTGCCAAGCGCCAAAGAACCACGGCTGAAATACGGAACCCTGCCACCGGGCGGCAAAATAAACGCTAACGCTTTCGCAAAAATGTGATTCCATTTTTGCAAGTTCCCCGCATATGCTTAATACATATGCTCTTTATTGGAATGCCAAGAGGCATACCAGGCAAAGCAATGTGGTAACTATCATGTATCCTGCAACGATCTTTGTTTCGGAATAACCGAGAAGCTCAAAGTGATGGTGCAGCGGGGCCATCTTGAATATGCGCTTCCTGCGCAGCTTGTAGGAGCCCACCTGAAGTATCACGCTGACGGCGCTTGCCACGAAGCATGCGCCCATTATGGGAAGCAGCAGCACTGCCCGGGAGAACACCGCCATAGCAGCTATCGCTCCGCCAAGGGCCAATGAGCCCGTATCGCCCATAAATACCTTTGCCGGAAAGCTGTTGAACCTGAGGAACCCCAGACAGCCGCCCGCTACCGCCGCCGCAAATACAGCCATAGAATTGAGTTCGGCTGCGTACTGCGTCTGCCGGGCCTGTCCCATATCCACTGGAGCATCCATTATGGAAGCCATGTAAAGGAATATCACCGTCATGGCCATGGAATATACCAGACTTACGCCGCTCGCCAGCCCGTCCAACCCATCGGTAAGGTTAACAGCATTGACTGTGCCGATTATCACGAATACTATGACGGGTATATAAAACGCGCCCAGCTCCCACTCAACCTTTGAGAAGGGAAGATAAATGCTGGTGCCTATAAAGGGACTACGCTGTGCATATACGGCGATTATCAGGGCTATGAGGAACTGGGCGATTATCTTCTGATAAGCCCTGAGTCCGTCGGTATTGTGCTTCTTTACCTTGAGGAAGTCGTCCATGAAACCTACAAGGGCGAATGCCACTGTCATCAGCAGCGCCGGCATCACCAGCTCAGATGCCGAGTATGCAAATATCATTGTGGCCGCCACAATGCCCAGTATGAAGGTTATACCTCCCATAGTAGGGGTACCCGCCTTTTTGAGATGGGTCTCAGGGCCAAGCTTCCGCTCGCTCTGTCCAAATTTAAGCTTGTGCAGCAGGGGTATGAGCACCGGGCCCGATACCATAGTCACTGCCGCGCTCAGCAGCAGGGCGTATATTGCATACTTCATTTGCCGACTTCCTTCCGCGGGCCTTACAGGCCCAGTATCTCCGCCACTATTTCCTTTTCGTCAAAGTGGTGCTTGCCGCCGTTTATCTCCTGGTAGTTCTCATGTCCTTTGCCTGCGAGTATTATAACGTCGTTTTTTCTGGCGTTCTTCAGGGCATACTCTATGGCTTCCCTTCGGTTTTCTATGACCACGTATTCACAGCCCGACTTCTTTACTCCTTCAACTATCGAGTTGATTATGTCCATAGGGTTTTCCGTCCTGGGATTATCCGATGTCACTATGGCGAAATCCGAGAACCGACCCGCTATCTCGCCCATTATGGGGCGCTTTGCGTGATCTCTGTCGCCGCCGCAGCCAAATAGTGTAACTATCCTGCCGGTGGCGAAGCCCTTGACCGTCTTCAGCACGTTTTCCAGTGCATCGGGGGTATGCGCGTAGTCGAGGAGCACCGTAAACTCGTTTTTGCCGGTGGGCAGCGGCTCCAGCCTGCCGCTCACGCTCATCATATGCTCAAGGCCATACTTAATTGAGTCGAGGTTCCAGCCGAGGCTCAGGGCAACCGTTGCCGCGCCTATGGCGTTGAACACGCTGAAAAGGCCGGGGATAGGCACATTGAATCGGGAGGTGATGTTCTTATAGTTGAAGTCGAACTGTACCCCTCTGGTGGTTATGTCTATCTCGCTGGCGGTAACGTCCGCCTTTTCCCGTATGCCGAAGGTCATAACGGGTATATCAAGCCCCTCCATCATCCTATTGGCGTAGGGATCGTCCTTGTTTATCACCGCCATCCTGCTCTGCTTGAACAGCATCTTTTTGGCATTGAAGTAGTTTTCAAAGGTCTTATGGTAGTCAAGATGGTCCTGGGTAAGGTTTGTAAACTCCCCCACATCGTACTCTATGCCGTGTACCCGCTTCTGATCCAGCGAATGGGAGGAAACCTCCATTATCACCACGTCCACCTTCTCGTCCTTCATCTGGCGGAGTATGCGCTGGAGGTCAACGCTCTCGGGTGTGGTGCGCTCGGTGTCGATGATTATGTCGCCAATCATGTTGCGTATGGTGCCTATCAGGCCAACCTTCTTGCCCATGCGCTCTGCAATGGCTTTAAGCATGTATGTGGTGCTGGTCTTGCCATTTGTACCGGTAACGCCTATCATCTGCATTTCCCTTGAAGGATAGCCATAATACGCCGCCGCCATTTCAGCCATTGCGATGCGGGTGTCTTCCACCAGTATCTGCGGAACGTCTATGTCCAGCTTCCGCTCTACCACCAGCGCAGCGGCGCCTGCATCCACAGCCTGCTGAGCGTATTTATGCCCGTCCGCGAAGGTACCCACTATACAGCAGAACACGTCGCCGTTTTTCACCTTGCGTGAGTTGTATATGAGTTCCTTTACCTCTACGTCACGGCCTATAAGTTCATGTCGCGTAGGTCTGGCTAATTCACTCAAAAGCATCGCATTTCCTCCACTGGCCTTGCGGCCTCAGTTCAAAATTTCTATCTTGGAAAACTCCACAAGCACTTCTGCTCCCACGGGGACTTCTTCCCCCGCAGCCGGAAACTGCCTTATTGCTGTACCGGTCTGATCCTCAGGCTCTATCCTGATCGCCAGTCCCTTGGCAGCAAGGGCGTCGTTTGCCGCGAGCCTGCCCATTCCTATTACATTTGGCACTATTGCGGTCTCGAGGCCAGTATCCTCCTGATCCACGTCCGTCGCCGCCGTATACAGCAATACGTCCGTACCGCGCTGCACCACCTCGTTGGTAGCCGGCACCTGCGCCGTTACCATATCCTCTTCATTATCCTGAAATTCAGCGTACAGCCCTGCTTCCTTGAGCAACGCCTTTGCTTCCAGTATGGTCATGCCCGTAAGGTCGGGCACGCTCACGGTATCCGCGTTTTCGGTTGGCAGATAGCCGTAGTGGCGAAGCGTCTCCTCCATTACCTGCTTTACATAAGGCGCCGCCACAGTGCTGCCGAATATGGTTCCTACCTTTGGCTCATCCACCAGTATCAGGCAGACGTATTCGGGGTCGTCGGCAGGGGCGAAGCCTATGAAGGAGGCTATGAGCTTGCCGCTTGCGATCTTCCCGTCCTCATACTTCTGCGCGGTGCCGGTCTTTCCGCCCACCCGGTAACCGGGTATGGAGGCGTTTTTACCGCTGCCCTCGGATACTACGCTTTCCAGTATCTCCCTCACCTGGGCGCTGGTGCTTTCACCTATCACCCTGCGCACCATGGTGGGCTCATTTTTAAGTATCACCCTGCCGTCCTTGTTTACTATGCTGTCCACGACGTAAGGCTGCATCAGCTCGCCGCCGTTTACCGCCGCACATACCGCTGTGCAGAGCTGTATGGGCGTTACCGCAATGCTCTGGCCGAAGCCTATGCGGGCAAGGTTGTTCTCAGTGATGTATTTTTCATGGGTAACTATACCCGAGGTCTCGCCGCTGATCCCGCTTCCGGTAGAAGAACCGAACCCGAAAGCGTAGATGTAATCGTAAAAGGTGGACTTGCCCATGGATAGGGCCATCTGCATAAAAGCCGGGTTGCAGGAATTCTGCACCGCCTTTTTGAGCGTCTCATGACCGTGGCCGCCGCTCTTCCAGCACTTGATCTTTTCGCCGTTCACCGTGTAGCTGCCGCCGCAATTATATTCATTGGCGGAAGTCACCTTGCCGCTGTCCAGCGCCGCCGAAAGGGTAATTATCTTGAACGTGGAACCCGGCTCATAGGCATCCGCAACTATGCGGTTCCGGGAAAGTGCGTTCAGCGCCGCCACGTCGCTTCTGGGTGGGTCATTGGGGTCGAAGTCCGGCTGAGTTGACATGGCTATTATCCTGCCCGTCTTGCAGCTCATTATTATGCCCTGCGCCGTCTCGGCCTTGTTGACCTCAAGGGCTTCCTTCAGGGCCTTCTCAAGGAAGGATTCCACCACGCTGTCCGTAGTGAGTTTTATATCGTAACCGTCCTCCGGATCCAATATCTCCTGAGAGCCGTAAGCTATCGCCTTATGGTTGGCGTCCGTCTCGGTTATCATTCTGCCGTTTTCGCCGGCAAGGTATTTATTGTATTTCTGCTCGAGGCCCGCCTGACCTGTGCCGTCCACCGTGGTAAATCCAAGCAGTTGGGAAAACAGGCTTCCCTCAGGGTAATATCTCTTTGAGTCTATAGCGGTGTAAACGCCGCTGCCCAGCATTCTGGACTTTATCTCGTCCACCACCTCGCGCTCCACCTGACGTTTCAGTATAACTTCCTTATAATACACGTCGTTGGAGTTCTTTTTGGTTGCCTGCTTCATCACGTATTCGCTGTCCAGATCCAATATATCCGAAAGCTCACGCACTATTCGCGGCAGGTCTTCCTGCTTGCGGCTGAGCTGATAAGGGTTGAGCAGCACCTTGTATGCCGTTCCGCTCTGGGCAAGCACTACTCCGTTAGTATCGGTTATGGTACCGCGCGCAGCGCTCAGCGAAGTATCCTGCGTCTGCTGCTCCTGAGCCATTTCAGACAGCCTCTTGCCGTCAATTATCTGTATCCAGAACAGCCTTATTATCAAAAGTATGAAAATGAACGCTATTCCTCCCAGGGCAACGAACAGTCTTTTTTTGCCGGATACCGTAGGTCCTGCCATCAGCCGCCTCCAATTGTTATTGCGGCGAGCTCACACTCCCCGCGTCCGTTCCATCTATTTTAACTATCTGGGACGCGGCTGGATAGCCGAGTCCTGCAGCAAGGGCAGCTTCCCGGGCTTCATCGAGGTTCACGGCAGAATTGAGCCTTACCTCAAGTCTGTCCAGCGTCCTTTTGTTCTCCTCGATTGTATTCTTATATTGATTTACCACCGCGTACTGTTCCGTTATAGTGGCATAGCGCACCATTATGGCCAGTATCGCTATGGCGGACATCAGTATTCCGCAAGTCACAGCCAGTCTTTGCAGCGGGCTGTATCTGGGCTTTACCGCAGGCTGGGCCACGGCTTCGGCCTGTGGGGTATCTGCCTCCGCAGGCATCCTGTGAGTATACACCCGCATAGTGGACGATCTCGCGTACACGTAGTCGTTATCCAGTTTTCTCGCCGCTACTGCCATGTTATTCAGTACTCCGTCAGGTTATTCTAAAGCTTTTTTATCGCCCTGAGCTTGCTGCTCCGTGACCTCGGGTTGTATTCCAGCTCTTCCGCTCCGGGCATGATTGGTTTTTTCGTCAGTATTTCCGCAGTGGGCTTCTTGCCGCAGGTGCATATGGGCGCTTTGGGGTCGCATGTACATGGATGCTCAAATATCTTAAAGGCCTGCTTGACTATCCTGTCCTCCAGTGAATGGAAGGTTATTACTGCCATGACCCCGCCGGGGTTCAGCAGATCATGGGCTTCCCGTATGGCCTTGTCCAATTCTGCAAGCTCGCCGTTTACTTCTATTCTTATGGCCTGAAAGGTCCTTCGCGCCGGGTGAGGGCCCTCTCTGCGGTTCGCCGCGGGTATGGCGTATTTGATTATGTCCGCAAGCTTAGTGGTGCTGTTAATGGGCTCCCTTTCCCGCTCGCGCACTATGGCCGACGCCACCTTGGCAGCGTAACGCTCCTCGCCATAGTCTCTTATTATCCTTGTCAGCTCCCCATGACTGTATCCGTTTACCACATCGTATGCGGAAAGGCTCGCTCTGTCGTCCATTCGCATATCCAGCGGAGCTTCCTCATGGTAGGAAAAGCCCCGTTCCGGGGTATCCAGCTGATAAGACGAAACCCCAAGATCCAGAAGTATGCCTTCCACGCCGGTGACGCCCTCATTTGCCAGCAGGTTCTTCATATCGAAGAAGTTGCCGCGTATGGCCTTGAATTTATCTCCGAAGGGCTTCAGCCTTTCGCTTGCTGCGGCTATAGCCTCGCCATCGCGGTCTATTCCGTACAGCCTTCCGTCAGTTAGCCGCTTGAGTATTCCCTCGGAATGTCCTCCGCCGCCCAGCGTTCCGTCCACGAATATCCCGCCGCGCTCTGGCGCTAAAAGCTCCAGCACCTCTTTGAGCATTATGGGTATATGGTGGAATTGTGTCATATGCCAAGCCCCGCAAGATAGTTGAGAGATTCCGCCATGGACTCTTCCCCGGCGTTATCCATCCTTTCCAGCTGCTCTTCCCATTTCTCGGCGCCCCATATTTCTATGCGGCTGCCCATGCCCACCAGCATGGCGTCGGAATTTATACCGGCGTACTCCCGGAGGGAGTTTGGGATAAGTATGCGTCCCTGCTTGTCCAGCTCACATTCGCATGCATTGGCGAACAGCCTTCGCATAGCGTTCTGCGCCTTCACATCGGACACGGCGACCTTTTTGAAGCGCTCCAGTATATCGTTCCAGAGTTCTACAGGCATACCATAAAGACACCTGCTGTCAGCATTGCCCATCATGTCACGGGTAATGATGACGGTGTCTCCGAGATCGTCGCGCCATTTGGCGGGAATAAAAACCCTGCCCTTGGCGTCCACGCTATGTCCGAAAGAACTTATCAACAACGCGGAAGCCTCCTCCTCAATATATTCTCACAGATATTGAGTTAAGCTTATTATAGCAACTTCCCCACCACTTTGCAACACTTTAAACCACTTTTATGTTCTTTTAATGGCTATTTACCTTTATTTTTCGCCACGTTTTGTCGCTTGAGCAGCTTTGCAAATAGTCAAAATATATGAAAACCTCCAAAAAACAAAAAAGCGGCAAAAACCGCTCTTTTATGCTTTTACGCGTTTATTAGGCTTATATCTCCGTTATCAGCTTCGGTACAAAATCCAGATGGTCGGCAGAACACAGCGTGTATTCTATGCCGTTGCGGATGCCCTCGAACGCATTGCGGCAGGCTTTGCCGTGAAGATGGCCGTATATCACCCGCTCCACGCCGTACTTCTCGAATATCTCCGTAAAGCCGCTTGGCGCCCGTTTCTCGTTGAATGGGGGGTAATGCAGCATGACGATGATGCGGCTGCCCTGTTTTGCTCCAGATAGCGACAGTTGGAGGCGAATAACCTCCCGGTCGTATATCTTCCGGTCTGTTTCCGGATCAAAGCCAGAGCTGCCAGGACATATCCAGCCGCGGGAGCCTGCTATTGTAACAGAGCCGAGCTCTACGGTGTCGTTTTGCAGTGCGTACATGCAGCAGGGCAGCATATCCCTCACCTTCGAAATAGAGCCCCACCAATAATCATGGTTGCCTCGCATTATCACCTTTTTGCCCGGCAATGCGGCAATATACTCTATATCCGGCCTGGCCTCATCGAGCTGCATGGCCCAGCTTATATCGCCCGGTATCAGCACTGCGTCCTCGTCGGACACGCGCTCACGCCAAGCAGCTGCTATGCGCTCGGCATGATTATCCCAGTTGGGCCCGAATATGCTCATAGGCTTATTCGAGCTGTGGGACAAATGCAGATCACCTATTGCGAAAAGCTTCATTCATTGCTCCATTGCCCTTGTAGTAGGAGACGGAAGGTTTCAGTTTTCCCCGTCCTCTTCTTTATTTTCCTCGTCCATATCGTCCATATCGTCTGAGCCGAGGTTGGAATCGCCTCCCAGCTCCTTATCTATCTCTTCAAGCTCTATTTCGGGGATATCATCGTCTATGGGTACTTCCAGCTCATCAATGCCGTCCATATCGTCCACAACGGAGGATCCGGTAAGATCGTCCGCCCTCTTTTCAAGATTTTCCTGCCGGCGGGCTTCCCTCAGGCACATAGCACACAGCTCGCTGCCGCGGACGGCGGGGTTTTCGCCGCACTCCGTGCATATGGTAACTACGTCGTCAGTCTCCGCCTCGCCCTTCATATGGCGCTTGCAGACGTTGCAAAGTTGTTCATCGTCACGAATATAGTTCAGTTCGCATCTCGGACACTTTCTGAGACCCATATAACAATCCTCCAAAACGGCCTTTGATATGGTCGGTTTTATAACTTTATAAATAAGCCTTTGTCAGCTAATTTACTATTATGCTGTTACTGCTGCTCTATGTCAATACCGGAGCGCAGGTTTTTTACATCTTTTACCACCTGATCCATGCGCTGAAGCACAAGCTCCCTGCCCCAGCCATCCTCCGAGGAAAAAGCTATTGCAGCGGGAGGCGCGCCGAGCTGTTTTGCCGCTGCGTTCGCCATCTGCGCCCGCTTGCTCTTTGCTATTTTATCCGCTTTTGTGGCGATGAGCGTGAATGGCAGGTTGTAATATATTATCCATTGCAGCATAAGTTTGTCGTCCTCAGTAGGAGCGTGGCGTATATCTATGAGCATGAATATATGATCGACCCGTCCGGAGGAAAGGTAATCCTCCATCAGCTTTCCCCATTTGTCCTTTTCGGTCTTCGGGGCTCTGGCAAAGCCGTAGCCCGGCAGGTCGACAAAGTAAAACTCCCTGTTTATCTTAAAGAAGTTTATGAGCCTCGTCTTTCCCGGGTTGGACGAGGTTTTGGCGAGCTTTTTGTTGTTGCAGAGGGAATTGATCAGGCTGGATTTGCCCACATTTGACTTGCCCACTATTGCTATCTCGGCGGCGGTCTTTTCGGGATAAGGGCTGCCAAGTCCCGCGCTGGTAACGAACTCTGCCTGCTTTATGGCAAACTCCATTTTTCTCTCCTTTCCTTTTGCATAGAGAATTGTATCAGCACTACCACAGATACGCAACAACATTTTTTAGTTAATCCATATTTTCTGCAAAGGCGAAAGTTAAAGGGAGAGCAAGAGCCCTCCCTTCAGTCTGTCAAAAAACCCCAGGGTTGATAAGGGGCCGCAGCCCCTTATGGCTTTATTCGGATTTGGCGACATGTGCGGCAAATCCGCAAAAAGCGCTTGCGCAGCAAGGCTTTCCCTGCATTCGGTGCTGGCCGCGCCATAGGCGCAAGCACCGAATGAAAAAACTCAAAAAAGTGGCGTTCAGCCACTTTTTTGACACTCTAAAGGGAGAGCAAGAGCCCTCCCTTTATAAAACGCACCCTCACTGGACCGCGCTTACGCCGCTTTCCCTTTGCTCTACTCTTATACGGCCGCTGTGCTTCGGCATATAGGCCAGAGCCTTTTCCATGACCGTCATTGCATTGGAAGCAAAGTGCAGCTCCAACGCCTTCTTTATCTCCTCCGGTACATCCTCCAGATCCTTGCGGTTCTCCTCCGGCATTATTACAGCCGTCATGCCTGCCCGGACCGCCGCCAGAAGCTTTTCCCGTAGGCCGCCTATCGGCAGCACGCGGCCACGAAGGGTTATTTCTCCGGTCATGGCTACGCTGCCCTTTACTGGTATTCCAGACAGCGCGCTGGCTATGGCTACAGCCATGGTGATGCCTGCGCTGGGGCCGTCCTTTGGTACAGCGCCTTCGGGCACGTGCAGGTGTATATCCTTCTCCCGGATTGTGGCTTCGTCAATGCCCAGCCTTTCGGCGTTGGCATGCACGAAGGTCAGTGCTGCCTTTGCGCTTTCCTGCATCACATCGCCCAGCTGGCCCGTAAGCATAAGCTTGCCGCTGCCCGGTACGGTCTGCACCTCTATTTCCAGCGTATCGCCGCCGGCGCTGGTCCATGCAAGGCCGTTGACAAGGCCGATTTCGTCCTTATGCGCCCTGGCGTAGCTGTTATACCTTGGCCTGCCGAGATACTCGTTTATGCGCGCCTTGGTGAGACGCACCTTCTTTGCCTTGCCGTCGCCTATGTCGCATGCGGCCTTTCGGCATATGCTGCCCATCACCCGTTCAAGGCTGCGCACACCGGACTCGGCTGTGTAGCCGCGTATTATGTCTGGATACAGCGGGTCGGGTATTGTCAGCATGCTCTTTTTAAGGCCGCTCTTCTCCATCTGCTTTGGCAGAAGATGGCGCTTGGCTATCTCTATTTTTTCCGTTTCAAGGTAGCCGGGTACCTCTATGACCTCCATTCGGTCCAGCAGCGGCGCGGGTATGGCGCTTCTGTCGTTGGCGGTGGTGAGGAACATCACCTTGGAAAGATCGTAGGGCACCTCGATGAAGTGATCCCGGAAGGCGAAATTCTGCGCGCTGTCCAGCACCTCAAGCATGGCGGCCGCCGGGTCGCCATGGTAATCCCCCGCCAGCTTGTCTATCTCATCGAAAAGTATCACCGGGTTCATCACCCCGGCCTGACGCATAGCGGATATCACCCTGCCCGGCATCGCACCTATATAGGTGCGCCTATGGCCCCTTATTTCAGCCTCGTCCCGTATGCCGCCCAGGCTCATTCGGACGAACCGCCTTCCTAAAGCGTCGGCTATGGACTTGGCGATAGAGGTCTTACCTACGCCCGGAGGGCCTACGAAGCATATGACCTGCCCGTTCACCTTACCGGTAAGCCGCGCCACAGCCATGTACTCTATTATGCGTTCCTTCACCTTGTCCATGCCGTAGTGGGCGGAATCCAGCGTCTCCCGCGCATGGGCGAGGTCCATGTTGTCCGTGCTTTCCTCGTTCCAGGGAAGGTCCAGCATACACTCTATATAATTCCGCGCGGAGGGCGCCTCGTGTGAGCCTGCGGGCAGGTCCCCGTAGCGCTTTATCTCGCGCTCGATTACTGAACGCACGCTGTCAGGCATCTGCTTATGCTCAAGCTTTGCCATGAATTCGTCCGCTTCGGTATCGCTGCTCTCACCCAGCTCCTTGCGTATGGCTTTTATCTGCTCGCGGTAGTAGTATTCCTTCTGGCTCTTGTCAACCTGGTACTTTACTTCGGCAGCTATGCGTCTGTCCGCCTTGAGTATATCTATCTCGCCCACAAAGAAACTCAACAGCTTCTTCATTCGCTCTGCAGGATCCAACTCCTCCAGTATTTCCTGACGCTGCTCCGGGCGCTTCAGGACAGCGTTGGCGGCAGCGTCTGCAAATTCGCCGGGCATCAGCTTTGCCTCGATATTCGCCATGATGTCCGAGTTGAGTTTAGGGCTGAGCTGGGCGTACTCGCCGAGCTTTTTGTCTACCCTGCGGCGCAGCGCCTCCGCCTTGGCAGGCTTGCATTCCTCGTCCTCCAGCATCTCTATATCGGCGGAGAAGCCCTCGCCGTCGTCCCTTACCTTCACGGCGAGGGCGCGGCACACTCCCTCTACAAATACCCTCGCAGAGTCACCGGGCATTGGCAGCACCTGTCTCAGGGCGCAGAGAGTACCGGTTTCATATATGTCGTCCGGCTCGATCTCGGATATTTTTGGATCCTTCTGGGCACTTACGAATATAAGCCCTTCCTCATCCATCGCCCTGTTGAGGGCATGCACGCTTTTGGGCCTGCCCGCGTCGAAATGCAGCATTTCTCCGGGCAGTACCACAAGGCCCCTCAAGGCCACAGTGGGGATATCTTTATACGTTTTTTCGTGTTCTACCATGTCTTCTGCGTTATCCTCAGTATAAATTATATATGTGATTATACTTATACCATTGGATTTTGACAACAGTGTGTATATGGTAAAAACCTTTTTTAAGCCAAATTTAAGCCGTTGTGCACAGGAAGGGCAGCACTCCGTCTATCTCCTCTTCAGCGGGTATATCGAAGGCTATGCGCATCACCTCGGTTATGTCGGCTGCTGCGACCACCCGCGCCTTCGCCTCCTCAAACTGCCTCTCGTAGTTGGCCTCGGGCACTATCACGGTATGCGCCCCCGCCTCTATGGCGGCCACGAGTTTTTCCCTCACGCCACCCACGGGGCGTACCTGACCGTTTACGGTTATCTCTCCTGTCATGGCTATACCCGCAACGGGGGCTTTGCCGGATATGGCACTCATGAGCGCCACGGCAAATGCTATACCTGCGCTGGGGCCGTCCATGGGGAAGCCTCCGGGGACGTTATAATGTATGTCATACGCCCCGCAGTCCAATCCGAAGCGGTTTTTGAAAGCGCTCAGCACATTCTGCGCCGATGCCATGGCAGTACTACGCCGCTCAAGGCGTTTGCCCCTCATCTCTATCTCCTCCCGCTCCACTGCGCCGCCTATGTCCAGCCGGCCAAGGGCGCCTCTTGCCCGCTCCGCCGCACACTCTATTTCCATTATCATGCCGTTCCCGCCGCCCACTACACCTATGCCTATGGCTGTGCCGGGCAGCATATGCTCAGGCATTCGGATATCGGGCCGTTTGGGGCAGTTGCTTATTTCGGACACCCACTCCATATCCGAAAAGGTTATCCTGCGCCGGTTCTGAGTATATACCGCACCCCCGGCAAGCTGTATCATATTCACCGCGTCGCGCCCGGACATACAGCATTGTGCGCAAAGCTCCGCCGCGGCGTCGTCCATATCGTATCCCAGCCGTTTCGCCGCGCCCCTGGCAATGGTCAACATGCTTTCGAAGGACAGAGGCTTAAAGAACAGCTCCACGCACCTTGAGCGCAGCGCCGCGGGCAGCTCCTCCGGCTGCCGGGTAGTAGCTCCTATGAGCCTGAAGTCCGCCGGCATGCCATTCTGGAATATGTCATGTATATGCTGAGGTATATTTGCATTGTCCTTTGAGTAATAGGCGCTGTCGAAGAATACCTTCCTGTCCTCCAGCACCTTCAGCAGCTTGTTCATCTGCACCGGGTGCAGCTCGCCTATCTCGTCCAGGAACAGTATGCCGCAATGCGCCCGGCTCACCGCTCCCGGCTTGGGCTGAGGAACCCCCGCAGAGCCCAACGCCCCCGCCCCCTGATATATCGGATCGTGAACCGAACCCATTAAGGGGTCGGCTATGGCCCTTTCGTCAAAGCGTACGCAGGTAGCGTCCACCTCCACGAACTTAGAGTTTTTGTCAAAGGGAGAATCCTTCTGCCGCCTGGCCTCCTCCAGCACCAGCCGCGCTGCGCAGGTCTTGCCGCAGCCCGGAGGGCCGTATATTATTACGTGCTGAGGGTTTGGCCCGCACATGGCGGCGCGCAGCGCCCTTATTCCCTCCTCCTGACCTATCACCTCGTTCATTTTGGCCGGACGTGCTTTTTCAGAAAGCGGAGTATTCAGGGAGCGCTTGCGCATTTCTGCAAGCTCCTTCATCTCTCTGCTCTGTTTTTGCGCGCCGCCGCGCCGCTCAGGTTCGCCCTGTATGAGCTTTCTCGTCCTTCTTTTTTTCCACCAAACATAGCCCCATATGCAAAGCTGCGATATTATCAGCAGCCATACCGCTCCTTTTTCCATACGCAAATTCCTTTCTCAAGCTGTTTTTAAGTGTAGTATGCCCGTACAGGAGCAAAAGGCGCGGTGGGAAAACCCGCCATGTATGGGTATATTTATACTTTTTTACTTCCGCGCCCCCTATGGGCATGTTATAATATTTAAAAGACTAAAGACTGTATCAGGAGGTGCGAAATGAAACCGAAACGCTTAGCTGCCCTGCTTCTCATCGTCTTTACGCTGCTCTCGCTGCAATCGGCCGCCCTGGCAAACGCCGCGGAGCCGCCTTCCTTCATCATTATCGTATCCAATCCTCCCGACGGCCTTGAGCTTTCCATACCCTCCGGCGCACCGGGCGCGGAGCCCTACGTTCTTCAAAAAACAGTAAAGGGCTGGGAAAGCCATTATCGGTACTTTTACGGCGGGGATCCGGATAGCGGCAGCAGGAAGGACGAGCTTACCGTAAAATACGGCGATACCCAATTCACGATCCCCTTCGCGCCCGCAAAGGGGAGATACGGAGTCCTGTACACCCTCGACGTGGCGGGCCGCACCATCGCAGAGGGCGAAAAGCCCCTTCGCACGCCGCTGCTCATAGCCATGCGGGTGCTGCTCACGCTCGCCATAGAGGGTCTCGTGTTCTACCTGTTCGGCTACCGTGAAAAAAAGAGCTGGCGGGTGTTCTTCATCGCGAACCTCGTCACCCAGACCGGTCTGAACCTGCTCTTCCACGGCATTTCACTGGGCTATATGTGGGCGATCGTATTCTATCCGCTGGAAATGCTTATAGCCGCCATTGAGGCCAAGGTATACTGCGGCTTTATAACCGAAAAGAGCAAAAAGATGAGTATCCTCTGTGCGGTCGTCGCGAATCTGCTCAGCATGCTGTGCGGCGGATACATAATAAGCCACTTGCCTATCTGACCGAATACTGCACGCAAAAATGGGCTGCCCTCGCAGCCCATTTTATCATTCTTTTGTTTATCCCTCTCTGGCTATCACCCGGCCCATGAGCACGCCCATTACTGAGGCCATCATAAGGCCGCGGGTCCAGCCGCTGGAGTCGCCAAGGCAATGGAGTCCCTTTACGCTGGTGTTGAAGTCGGTATCCATCTTCACGCGGTTGCTGTAAAACTTAAGCTCCGGCGAATACAGCAGCGTTTCGTAGGACGCGAAGCCCGGCACCACCTCGTCCATGGCCTTTATAAAGTTGATAATGTTTATCATGGCCCTGTACGGCATGGCGGCGGTTATGTCTCCAGCCACCACATCGGGCAGGGTAGGCTTTACGTTGGACTGGGCCAGCTCCTTCTGCCATGTGCGCTTGCCGTCCAGTATGTCCCCGAAGCGCTGCACCATTATGTGCCCCGCGCCCAGCATATTGGTAAGCTCGCCCACCTTCTGAGCGTAGGCTATGGGCTGGTTGAAGGGCTCGCTGAAGTTGTGGGATACAAGTATGGCGAGATTGGTGTTGTTGCTTTTTATGTCCTTGTAAGAGTGGCCGTTTACCACAGCAAGGTCGTTGTCGTAGTTTTCCTGGCTCACAAATCCGCCGGGATTCTGGCAGAAGGTGCGCACCTTATTCTTGAAGGGCTTTGGATAGCCTATGAGCTTGGACTCATAGAGTACCTCGTTTACCCGCTCCATTATCTCGTTTCGCACCTCGACCCGTACCCCTATATCCACTGTTCCAGGCTGATGGGCTATGCCGTGATCGGCGCAGAGTTTTTCCAGCCAGTCCGCACCCCTGCGGCCGGTAGCCACAACGGTATGCTTTGCCTGTACGGCGCTGCTCTCCTTGCCGTTAGTGATATACACTCCCTTACATTCCTCGCCTTCGAGTATAAGGTCGGTGCATTCCCAGCCAAACAGCATCTCTACGCCGTTGCTTTGCAGATACTTTTCTATGGCAAGGTAAAGATCCTGAGCCTTTTCTGTTCCCAAATGCCGTATCGGGCAATCCACAAGGCGAAGTCCGGCCTTTATGGCACGCTTGCGAATATCCTTTACCTCCTCGGTATTGCCTATTCCCTCCACCCTGGTGCTTGCTCCGAATTCAAGATAAATCTTATCCGCATAATCTATCGTTTCCTGCGCAACGTCCGTTCCTATGAGACTTGGCAGGTCGCCTCCCACCTCGCAGCTCAGCGACAGCTTACCGTCAGAAAACGCGCCCGCGCCGGAAAAGCCCGTAGTAATGTGGCAGTATGGCTTGCAGTTCATGCAGCGGCCGGTCTTCGCTTTCGGGCAGCGGCGGTTCTCGATAGCCTGCCCCTTTTCCACGATCAGTATGCTCTGCCCGCTTCCCTTGCGCAGCATTTCAAGCGCGGTGAATATGCCCGCCGGTCCCGCGCCGATTATCACTACGTCTTTTTTCATTGGCAATACCTCCGTCATTAAAAAATTAAGCCGGCAAAGCGCCCTTTAAAATTGGCCTTGCCGGTTGTTGACTTATGTTCCGGCCCCTGTTTTATACGCGGGGATCCTCGGTTCAGCAGGCGTCGCCCAGCTCAGGGGGCGGAAGCTGCTCTTTCTGTTTTCTGTACTCAAACACCGGCGGCGCCTTCTTTTCGATGACGTCCTTGGTTATGGTACAGCTCTTTATATCGCTCCTTGAGGGTATGTCGAACATGATGTCCAGCATTACGTCCTCAAGTATGGCTCTCAGACCTCTGGCGCCGGTCTTGCGCTCTATGGCGAGATCCGCAACCCTCTCCAGCGCGTCCTCATCAAACTTGAGCTCCACGCCGTCCATCTCGAACAACCGCTTATACTGCCGGGTAAGGGCATTCTTCGGCTTTGTGAGTATGTCTATCAATGCCTTGCGGTCAAGCTGATGCAGCGTGACTATCACGGGCATTCTTCCCACGAATTCCGGTATAAGGCCGAACTTGAGCAGATCCTCCGGGAGTATGTTCTTCAGTATGGAACCTACGTCCTTCTCCACCTTGCTCTGCACGTCCGCACCGAATCCCATTACGCTCTTGCCGGTGCGCTTGGTTATGATATCCTCAATGCCTGCAAACGCGCCGCCGCAGATGAAGAGTATGTTTGTGGTGTCTATCTGTATAAACTCCTGATGGGGGTGCTTGCGGCCGCCCTGAGGTGGAACGCTCGCTACCGTTCCTTCCAGTATCTTCAGCAGCGCCTGCTGCACGCCCTCGCCCGAAACGTCGCGGGTTATGGAGGGGTTTTCGCTCTTACGGGCGATCTTGTCGATTTCGTCGATGTATACTATGCCCTTTTCCGCACGCTCAACGTCGTAATCCGCCGCCTGAATGAGCTTGAGCAGTATGTTTTCTACGTCCTCGCCTACGTAGCCGGCCTCCGTGAGCGATGTAGCGTCAGCAACGGCAAATGGAACGTTGAGTATCTTCGCAAGGGTCTGGGCCAGCATGGTCTTACCGCAGCCGGTAGGCCCCAGCATGATTATGTTGCTCTTTTGCAGTTCCACGTCGTCCTTCTGCTTGCCGGCGTTTATACGCTTATAGTGGTTGTACACGGCGACGGCCAGCGCACGCTTGGCGGCTGTCTGACCTACCACATACTCATCGAGAGTATCGGAAATCTCCTGGGGTTTCGGTATGTCCTTGAGGTCTGTCTCCACCGTGGAGAAGTCCTCGTCTATTATTTCCTGGCAAAGCTCTATGCACTCATTGCAGATGTACACGCCGGGGCCCGCGATTATGCGATTCACCTCGTCCTGTGGCTTTCCGCAGAATGAGCACTTTATCGTGCCGGTGTTTTTTTCTTCGTTTTTCGCCATCAATTACCTCCTGGGCGGAATTATCTCGTCTATGAGACCGTAGGCAAGCGCCGCCTCGGCATCCATATAGTTGTCGCGCTCGGTGTCAGTCTGTACCTTTTCAATCGGCTGACCGGTACGCGCGGAAAGTATCCCGTTCAGTTTCTTCTTGATTTTTACCAGCTGTTCAGCCTGAATGGCTACGTCGGTGGCCTGGCCGCGCGCGCCTCCCAGGGGCTGGTGTATCATTATCTCGCTGTTGGGCAGCGCCCTGCGCTTGCCCTTTGCGCCTGCCGCAAGCAGAAAAGCGCCCATGCTTGCCGCCATGCCTATGCATATGGTAGATACATCGCATTTGATGTACTGCATGGTATCATATATCGCCATGCCCGCAGTGACGGAGCCACCGGGGCTGTTTATATACAAGCTAATGTCCTTATCCGGATCGTCCGCTTCAAGGAATAGCAGCTGAGCCACGATAAGGTTAGCGGAGTCGTCGTCGACCTCGCCGCCAAGGAACACTATACGATCCTTTAGCAGGCGGGAATATATGTCATAGGAACGCTCCCCCTTGTTTGACTGCTCTACTACCATCGGTATAAGATTCATAGTGTTCATCTCCTTTATTGTCTGAATACATCGTGCCCTTCGTTATAAATGCCTCGCCGCACGGCACGGTGCGGCGAAGCAGTACAGGTGACAATTATCGGAAGATACTCGCGCCTTACTCAGCGTCCTTCTCCTCAGGCTTTTCCTCGGTCTTCTTGGTCTTCCTGGCAGAAGCCTTCTTTGCAGGCTTCTTCTCGGCCTTCTCTACCTCTACGGCGGTATCGGTCATTACTGCCAGAGTCTTGTCGACCATTATCTGATCCGCAAAGAACTTCTTGTCGTCCTCGCTGAGGCCCTTCTTGAATTCCTCGGCCTTGTCGCCAAACTGTGCGCAATACTCATCTACCTTGGCGTTTATTTCTTCTTCGGTAGCCTTGATGTCCTCGGCCTTAGCTATGGCGTCGATCACCAGCTGGCTCTTTACCCTGCGGGCCGCATCGATGCGGCTCTCCTTGCGGAAGGACTCCATATCGGTGCCGGTGTACTTCATGTAATCCTCAAGGCTGATGCCCTGCATACTCAGGCGGTAGCGGATATCGTTGAGTATGGCGTCAATCTGGCGCTCTACCATGATATCGGGTATGACTACCTCGGCGTTGTCAACGGCCTTGGCTACTACGGCGTTTTCCTTCTCGGTCTCAGCATCGCGCCTGGCCTTCTTTTCAAGCTCCTCGCGCTTTGCCGCCTTCAGCTCGTCAAGAGTGTCATATTCGGATACGTCCTTAGCGAACTCATCGTCCAGCTCCGGCAGCTCCTTTTTCTGTATGCCGTTCACCTTTACGTGGAAGGTAGCGTCAGCGCCGGCCAGGGCTTCGCTGTGATACTTTTCAGGGAACTTTACCTGAATATCCCTCTCCTCGCCCGCATTCATACCTATCATCTGTTCTTCAAAGCCGTCGATGAAGGTGTGGGAGCCTATCTCAAGGGTCTGGCCCTGAGCGGAGCCGCCCTCGAACTTGATGCCGGATACGCTGCCCTCATAGTCGAGGTTTACGGTATCGCCGTTCTCAACGGGGCGCTCAACATCTACCATGCGCGCGACCTTTTCGCGCTCGCGCTCGATCTCCGCAGCCACGTCGTCATCCGTAACATTATACTCGCGCTTTTCTATTTCTATACCCTTATACTGACCCAGCTTGACCTCGGGGCGCACGGCAACCTCTGCGGTAAACACCAGATCCTTGCCGTCCAGTGGCAGGTCAACTATGGAAATGTCAGGCCTGTCGATCACTTCTATGTCGTGCTCCTTTATGGCTGCCTGATATACCTCGGGGTAGACGATATCGAACGCATCGTCGAAGAAGGCCAGCGGGCCATAGGCGTTTTCGATCATCTTGCGCGGAGCATGTCCCTTGCGGAAGCCGGGGACGTTGAACTTCTTGCCGTTGGTATGATAAGCCTTCTCAACGGCCTCCTCAAACTTCGCCGCAGGTACCTCGATAGTGATTTTCACCTTGCCGTTTTCCAGCTTTTCCAAAGTTGCCATTTATAAACCTCCGAAACCACATATATATGTGTATCAATTTGCGGGCACACCGCCATTAGCATATAATAGCATACAATATCACTGTTTGCAATGAATCATTGTGTATAAAATATAATAAAACGGAAAACAAAAACGGCGGGATACATTTGCCCGCCGTTCTTTGTCTGTGCTTTACCTTTCGCTGCCCCAGAAGAACAGTGCGATGGTGCCAGGGCCGGCGTGGGCGCCTATAACGGGGCCGACATAGTTTATCACTATATCCTGTACGCCTGTGCGCTCACGTACCAGATTCGCCAGATACTCCGCGTCCTCGAGGCTGTCGCCGTGGCTGATGAAGATGGTCTCGTTTCTGCCCGGGAGCATGGTGGCCTCCATGCTGTCCGCCAGCGCCTTGAGGGAAGCCTTCCTGCCCCTCGCCTTTCCCACGGCTACCAGATGGCCCTCGTTATCCATGTGCATTACCGGCTTTATGCTGAGCATGGTGCCTACCGCGGCGGTGGCGGCGGAAATGCGCCCGCCCCGCTTGAGGTAATTCAGATCGTCAACGGTGAACCAATGGCACATATGCAGCTTTTCGTTTTCAACGAAGTCCCGCACCTCCTCTATGGTCGCGCCCTCTTCCTTTTTCTTCGCGGCATAGTATGTTATCATGCCCTGGCCGAGGGACGCGGCGAGTGTATCCACAGTATATATCTTTCTGTCGGGGTACTTTTCCCTGAGCTCGCGCGCGGCGGATTCACCGGAATTATATGTGGTGCTGAGTCCGGTGGAGAAGCCTATATAGAGCAGATCCTTGCCCTCATCGAGAATTTTTCTCATCTTCTCTTCAAAGGCGGCGGTATTGACCGCGGAGGTCTTTAGATCCTTTCCTTCCCGGGCCAGCTTATAAAACTCCTTAAAGCCTATCTCGCGGCCATCCAGCCAGTTGCGGTAGTTCTTCCCGTCCGCCATGACCTCAAGAGGCAGCACCTCAAGGCCGAGCCTATCCGCCATTTCCTGCGGCAGATCGCAGGAAGAATCAGCCAGTATCACATATTCGTTGCTCATATAGTATTTGTCCTCCCGGAGATTTTCTTTATTAACGGCAATATTATACCTTGACCCTTTGCTATTTTCAACAAATATGCCACAATTCACCGATTGTTCAAATTTTAGAACTATTCTTGCTTGAATATTTCCCGCCTGCTCAGCGCCCGGTACAGCAAATAGCCGAACAGCCCGCAGCACACGGTCTCCCCCGCCGTCACCGTCAGAAAAAAATACCAGTAGCTTCCGGGGAAGGTATATACATATTTCAGCACGAACGGCACTATCAATCCGTTTGACAATATGGGGAACACAGGGGCAAGCTTAGGCCTGTTCCGGAACCTGTATGTCAGGTATGCGCCTATCAGCGTCGCAAGAGATCCTATGGCCACGTCCCACGGCAGCGCGCCGGTGACGAGATTTGCCATTGCGCACCCTATGAACAGCCCCGGAACTGCGGCGCCCGTAAACACAGGCAGCACCGTCAGCGCTTCCGAAAGTCTGAACTGTATCACGCCGCCGGACAGCCCAACTGCTGCCGACACCAGAGTCAGCACCACGTATATCGCGGCTATAGCAGAGGCATAGACCATGCCTCTTGTATTACCCTTTATCTTCATCATAAGGTTATGCTCCTTTATCCCTCTCGTTTGTTTTCCATATGGGCCTTATACTTTTTGCCCACATTCGCGCCGGAGCCCATAACTGAGCCGCGCATTATGGTATCCGCGCCGAAGCGGCCGCGTATGTCGTCCACCGCCCTATCCAGCTTTCGGGCCCTGTCCTTACCTTCATCGCAGAACATACACTGTTGGGCGTATTCCTCTTTTGTCACGTTCAGCAGCCCTATGCCGAGCAGACGAAGCGGGGTATGCTTATCCCACAGCTCATCAAACAGGCTTCGGCAAAGCTTATATATTTCGTTGGTTATATCGGTAGGCTCCGTCAGCTTTTTCTGGTGGGACCTGTTTTTGAAGTCGTTGCCCCGTATGGTGACTGACACGCCGTATGCCTTCGCCCCTTCGGAGCGCATTCGGGCCGCTACGCTGTCCGCAAGGGCCAGCAGTATTTTATACGCCTGCTCCGCCGTTACAACGTCCTCTTCCGTAGTAGTGGATATGCTGTATCCTTTTGCCTCCTCCGCCTCTGTAAGCACGGAGGATTCGTCCCTCCCGTTGGCATACTCCCACACCTGCCTGCCCATTTTCTGCCCAAGCAGCGCCTGTATGCTTAAAAGGCTGGCCTTTGCCAGTGCGCCAATTGTAGTTATACCCGCCTGCTCCAGTTTTCTCGCCGTAGCCGGGCCTACCGTAAACAACTCGCCTACCCGCAGTGGCCATAGCTTTTCCCGTATCTCCCCGTCAAACAGGGTATGGACCTTATCCGGCTTTTCAAAGTCGCTGGCCATCTTTGCAAGGAGCTTGTTGTTGGCAACGCCTATATTCACGGTAAAGCCCAGGGCATCCCGTATCTCGTCCTTTATTCTTCGGGCAAGTTCTACCGGGTCGCCATAAAGTTTTTCCGTGCCCGTCATATCCAAAAAGCACTCGTCAATGGAATACTTTTCAACGGCTGGGGCGTACTTACGGCATATATCCATGAACGCTCTTGAGTTGCGTTCATACAGTCTGAAATCAGGCTTGGCAAGAAACAGGTCCGGACACTTGCGCAGTGCCATGGCCACAGGTTCGCCTGTGGTAACGCCGTATTTCTTTGCGGGTATGGACTTGGCAAGTATCACGCCGGTGCGCTTATCCCTGTCTCCTCCTATGGCCGCGGGTATCAGGCGTATATCCTGTTCGCCCTCTCTTACCCGCTTTGCCGCCTCCCATGAAAGAAAGGCGCTGTTTACATCCACGTGGAATATGATCCGCTGCATGCTCGCCCTCCTTTTTATTTGCTGCTCAGCAGTTTTTTCCTCGCCTTCCAGTCAGGCATGAGCGTCTGCATCAGCGCGTAGAAATCCTTTGAGTGGTCGGGATGGACGAAATGGCAAAGCTCGTGCAGCGTCACCATTTCCGCCGCCGCTATGGGGTAGGCTATGAGCCGCTTATTAATTGTGATGCGCCCCTTTGTATAGGCGCAGCTGCCCCAGCGGGAGCTCATTGTGCGGAGCTTGATTTCAGGCTTTTTTACGCCCCAGCCCCGTATAAGCGGATACATTCTGTCCAATACCTCGGAGAAAATCTCCGCGCACAACCCATCCAGATATTTTTGTACCAGCTGCCGGCGCTTACCGCCGTCAGAGATATCCTTCAGCGTGACATATAGCCGGCCATTCTTCTGCTCAACGCCCTGGTTGCTGCCTTGTATCACTGTCACCGGCAGCACGCGTCCCAGCACTGTTATGCTGTCGCCCGCCGGGTCGTTAAGGGGTCTCTGCGCCAACTTTGCCCCTTCTATGGCTGACAGTATAAGTCCTGATCGGCTCTGCATGAATTTTTCTATTACCGTAAGGCTCACCGTAGGGCTTGCGGAGACATATACCGTGCCGTCCTGCCTTATGCGGAGGTTTATGTTTTTGACCTGCTTTCGCTGTAACTCGTACTCTATATCCTGCCCGTTCAATACTATGCGCCTTCGCGACAGCCCCTTGTTCATGCCCTCTTGTCTTCTATTGGCTTTACGCCGTAGGCAGCCCCTTCCTTTACGGTCTTGAGCCTTTCCACAAAGTCTTTCATGGCCTCGGATATCTTTATCTCCTGAGGGCATACCTGCTCGCAGCTGCGGCAGCCTATGCAGGCGGAGGGCTGCTTGTCGGCGGGTATGGAGGCCAGCCACAGAGGCGCCCTGAGCCCGCCCTGAGAATACACGTGCTCGTTGTAATGCTCGATAAGCATAGGTATATCCAGCCCCTTGGGGCACTTGGCGGTGCAGTAGCGGCAGCCCGTGCAGGGGAGCGCCGTCTCGCCTATCATTTTATCGGCAATGCCTGTAAGCGCCGTCAGCTCATGGCTGTCCAGAGGCTTATCCTCGCTGAATATCCTTATATTATCCGCAAGCTGCTGCAGGTTTGACATTCCGGAAAGCACCATCGTTACCTCGGGTATGCTCTGGAGGAATCTGAATCCCCAGCCCGGTACGCTCTCGTCCGGACGCAATGCCGTGAGTTCCGCAGCGTATTTATCGTCTACAGTCGCAAGCTTGCCGCCCCTGAGTGGCTCCATGACCCATACCGGCAAACCGTATTGCTTTATGAGCTCCACCTTTTCCTTTGCGTGCTGGAACTTATAGTCCAGGTAGTTCAGCTGTATCTGGCAGAATTCCAGATCCTTGCCGTAGGCGTCCATAAAGCGGCGCATCACATCCACCCGGCCATGGGTAGAAAAGCCCAGATGCCGTATGCGGCCCTCCTTCTTCTGCTTCAGCAGGTACTCCATCACGCCGTACTGCGGATCCATATAGCTATCCACATTAATCTCGCACACGTTGTGGAAAAGATAAAAGTCAAAGTGATCCACGCGGCACTTTTTTAGCTGCTCCTCGAATATTTCCTCTACCCTGCCTATGTTTTCCCGTATATTTCCCGGGAACTTTGTGGCGAGGTTAAAGCTCCCTCTAGGGTAGTCAGCGAGTATTTTGCCTATCATCCTTTCGGAATTGCCGCCGTGATACATCCATGCGGTATCATAGTAATTTATTCCGTTTTTCATGGCAAAGTCTACCATTTCCCGTGCTTTTGCCTCATCGATGCTCTCTTCTTTGCCGTTTACGACCGGCATACGCATCGTGCCAAGCCCCAGCGCGGAAAGCTTTTCTCCCTTGAAATCCCGGTATATCATGGTCGTCCTCCCTATATGTTCTGTTCAAAGCAAATCGCGTGCATATAGATTATACTATAATCCCCATATATTTTTAACAAAAAAATACCGCCCCGGTAATTCGAAGCGGTATGAGAGCTGCTTTTTACTTTTTGTACCAGTCCAGTATTCTCAGGCTTCTGTCTGCCTTATTGAGGACCTCGGTCTCGCCCTTTTCGTTTATGCAGACGATGTTCTCAACGCGCATGCCGAAGCGCCCGCCGAGGTACACCCCGGGCTCTATGGAGAAGCACATGCCCCTTTCAAGGTGCCTGTGGTTTATCTGATTGATATAAGGCCCTTCATGTACCGAGTAGCCTATGCCGTGGCCCACGCGGTTAACAAGGGTATGTGCGTAGCCTTGCTCGTCCAGCACATCCCGGGCTGCCTTATCTATATCGGGTATGAATGCGCCTTCCCTGGCGGTGTTCTGGGCAGTCATCTGAGCTCTGTCTACCAGCTCGTATATCCTGCGCTGCTCGTCGCTTATACTTCCTACGAATACCGTGCGGCTCAGATCCGACATCATCTCGTTTATGGCGCAGCCCCAGTCCAGAACTATGCAGTCCCCTTCCTGTATGACCCTGTCAAAGCTGTTGTAGTGTGGATAGCCGCTGTTGGGTCCGGAAGCAACTATGCAGTCGAAGTTGCAGCCGCCCTGTTCCGCCATAGTACCTACTATGACGTCCCTCACCTCCGCCTCGGTTATGCCGGGCCGTATCATGGCGCAGGCCTTTTCAAAGGCGCTGTCGGCCACCCTTGCGGAAAGGCGCATATTTTCCAGCTCCTCATGGGTCTTGATTATGCGCACCTCCTCAAGGAGCGGCTTGCCGTTTACAAAGGTTATGCCGCAGTTTTTGCCTATATCCAGCACGTTGAAGGCCTGGGCGGTGGAGTTCACGCCGATGGTCTTTCCCTCAAGGCCCTCGTTTTTTAGTATCTCATAGGCCTTATCCATTCCCTCGTTGTCGTGCCAATGGTAAACCGGGCACTGATGCTTCAGCCCCTCGGCGACCTCATCGGCATAGAGGGTGTTGCACAGATAAAAGCACTCGCCGCTCTTCTTTACGAAAAGCGCCTGAAACCTCTCGCACATCATGGGCGAAAAGCCGGTAAAAAAGCGCAGCTCCTCGGAGGGGGATATGAGCATGGCGTCGCAGTCCATCATTTCCGCCAGCTTTTTTATGTATTCCGTCCTCATTTTTCTTTCCTTTCCTCGATTAAAAGCATAAGGGCTGCTCCGGCGAACAGCCCTTGTCCTTTTCCATTATGTTATCTGGTGGTTCCTGAATTTATCACCTGATCCCTTGCGTTTTCCGCGACGCGGGGCTCAAGGGTGAGCTTGCTCTGTTTGTTTGCCTTCCAGACATACAGGCCGAGGGAGAGTCCGATTACGCCGTATACCATGAAGGTACGGAAGTATTCGCCAAGTATCGCCTGACCGAACACGGCCTGGCCGATCTCGGGGCTGAGTATGAACATGGAGTGGAACAGCAGGGTTCCCATTATTGCCTGAGATACAGTCGCCTTGTTTACGGAGGCGCCGCCTACCAGTATCGCCGCCACGGAGAACAGGCCTATCTGGTTATGGGCGGTATAGACGTTAAGCGTGCCTATATTCTGTATGTAGATTATCTGGCCCCACGCGGCAAGCACGGTTGATATTATGGTGGCTATGATGCGGGTACGGTCCACGTTTATGCCGTTGGACTCCGCGATGTACTGGTTCTGGCCGCAGGCCCGGAAATCCTGACCCAGCTTTGTGGTCATTATCCACTTGGTGAATACTGCCAGCAGCACTATCATTATCACAGTGCCCATAGGCACCTTGCGAACCATGGTGAGCCTGCCCTTAGTCGCGGCCTGATACGCAAATACGGCAAGTATCACAACGGCAATCGCCGCGTACAGCGCGAACTTGAAGTTGCTTAGGCGGGCCTGGCCGGGCTTCAGCTTGCGTATGTACTGGCTCCATACGAGGTACAGCACCACCAGAGCAGATGCCACTATCATAAACACAGCAAAGGGTATCTGCCATATGCCTTCAAGGGCATACTTGATGGTATCCATATCCACAGTCATGCGGATTCCCACGCCGCCGGGAAGTATTATCGGATGATCCGGCTGAACGGGGATAACGCCGCCGATGAGGAACAGCACTATAAACATGTAGATGCCGGTGCCGAAATAGCCGACTATCAGCGAGGCTATCATTTCCTGACCGCGGGTCTTGTTGTAGAGCGTGCCGGTGAGCCAACCGAAAAGCATCGCTATCGGAAGCGCTATCAGCATACAGAGCAGGAAGCCGCCAAAGCCGCCGATATAGTAATAGCGGACGAGAATTATGGCAAGCTGTCCGGCGATAGCGCCGACGACTATACCGAAGTTAAGCCCCAAGCCGGCGATTACCGGGATTATAAGGGACAGCACCAGGAAGGCGTTGCGGTAAAAGCGGTTGCTCAGCTCCGTGAGGAACCAGTTGAAGGTAACGCTCTTCGCGAGCGCGAGGCCCAGTATAATGAATACCCAGAAGATTATGGTAACGATATTGTCCAGCACAAAATCGCCGAGGTTGAACTTACGCTCGTTCTTTTTTACCAGATCTGACATTACCTGTCGCCTCCTTTCTTAACCTGAGTGAGGGCGTAGAGGATAACGCCGTTCTGTATGACCTGACGCATGATATCCGAAAGGTCGGTGCCGGTGAAGAGGGCGTTGGCCACGGGCATTGCAGCGGTCATAAGGCCCTGGAATATGCACACGCCGACTACGACGTTCACGCAGCTGGCTTTAGTCGCAGTAGCGCCGCCGATAAGTACGGCCGCCACGGCGGGGAACGCCATGTTCAGCGGGCCGTTGTATATCTGAGCGTAGCCATAGCCCTGAGAGTAGATTATGATACCAATGCCCGCAAGCACGGTGGAGATTATGTTCGCTATTACGCGGCTGCGGTCGATGTTGAGTCCGGCAGCCTCTGCGAACTTGGGATTCACGCCGCCCGCATAGATAGCGAGGCCGGTCTTGGTCTTGAAGAACACGCTGACTACGAAGCAGGTCAGCAGCAGAAGCAATATCATACCGGTGGGTATGGTGACCTCGCCTATATTGAAGGACAGGAAGTTGGAAACTATCTTGTCCGCGGCAAAGCCGTCCATCTGTATGGTCTCGCGGAGGCCGTCGCCCAGCATCCAGCCCATTTTGCGGTTGGAGAAGGGAAGCGACAGCCAGAGTATGTTAAAGAATGCCACGATGGAGAAGCCGGTATAGGTGGCTATGGTCATTTCAGCGCCCTTGACGGCGTTCATCAGCTTGCCGTAGGCCCAGCCCATCAGGCCGCAGATGATTATCGCCAGCAGTATGGAGCAGCCTATGAGGCTCCAGCCCATAAGGTCCATCTGCATACAGCACATGAGGGCGAACAGCCCGCCGACGATGCCGATAGGCAATGCGAAGTTAGGACCCACACCGGACTTGATAGAGGGTACCATTGCCAGCACCAGTATGCCGTTCATGCCTACGCGGCGCAGTATATCGGTGAAAAGCACGGGTAATGACTGACCCATGACGTAAGCCGCTATAAGCACAACGAGGAGCAGCGCGGAAACGGCAAAGGTAGGTATACCCATTCTGCGTATCAGTTTACCCATTGTTTATGCCTCCTTTTCCTTTGATACGTGGGCGGAGGACATCATAAGGCCGTATTCCTCATCAGACGCCTCGGGCTTGAGCTCGCCTGCGACCCTGCCCTCGCATATAATGAGCACCCGGTCGCAAATGCTGCGAAGCTCCGCAAGCTCGGAGCTTGTCATTACTATGGTCATGCCCCGCTCTTCCGCAAGACTCTTAAGAAGATCCAGTATCAGCTTCTTCGCGCCTATATCTATGCCGCGGGTAGGCTCGGATACCAGCAGCAGCTCAGGCTGCTGTGTCAGCGCCCTGGCGACGCACACCTTCTGCTGGTTTCCGCCGGAAAGGGCTCCGGTATTCTGGGCTGCGGAGGTGCAGCGGATATCAAGATCCTTTATCATCTTGTCCGCGTGCGCCCTTATGCCCTTCTTATCAGCCAGCTTTATTGGGCCATACTTCTTGAGGAACTTGCCCTCGGTTTCCATGGCCGTAAAAGCGATATTCAGATCGATAGGGCTGTTGAGGAGCAATCCTACGCCCTTTCTGTCCTCGCTCACGAATGCTATGTCGGACTTGAGCGCGTCCCTGGTGTCGTTGAGGCTCAGCTCCCTGCCCTTGAATACGACCTTGCCGTCGGCGGGATAAAGGCCCATTATGCCGTTGGCGATGCCCAGCTTGCCCTGTCCAGCCAAACCGCCGATGCCCACTATCTCGCCCTTATGCACCTTAAAGCTCACGTCCTGAACCTTTTCGCCGGGCATGTTTATGCGAAGGTGCTCAACATCGAGTATTACCTCATCGCTTACCTTACGCCCGCTCTCGTTGCGGTCGAGGACAAGTGCGCGGCCTACCATCAGCCTCGCTATCTCAGCGGCGGTGATGTCCTTGGTATCCTTGGTAGTTACCAGCTCGCCGTCGCGCAGTATGGTGACGCGGTCAGAAAGGCTTATTATCTCCTCCAGACGGTGGCTTATGAATACGATGCCTATGCCCTGCGCCGCCAGACGGCGGATAGCGGCAAGGAGGTTCGCGGTCTCGGTTTCCGTAAGCACTGCTGTGGGCTCGTCAAACACGAGATAACGTATGCCTGTCTTATCGATCTCACGGGCTATCTCGACGAACTGCATATGGCCTACGGGCAGGCCGTGAACCATCGTATACTCCTCAATATCCATCCCCATGGTATCCAAAGCCTTGCGGGCGTCCGCATTCATCTTGTCCATTTCCAGTTCCTGCAGACGCTTGCCAAATATCTTTGAAAGCACAGTTGGCTTGGTGATTTCGCGGTTGAGTTTTATGTTTTCGGTTATGGTAAAGCCGGGAATCAGCATAAACTCCTGGTGTACCATACCAATGCCTTTTTCCATGGCATCATGGGGCGTCATTATATGTGCATCCTCGCCGTCTATCTCGACGGTACCTTCAAAGCCGCCCGTGTCGTGAATGACGGGCATTCCGAAGAGGATGTTCATCAACGTGGACTTACCGGCGCCGTTTTCGCCTATAAGGGCATGGATCTCGCCGGGGCGAACGTCCATATTTATTCCTTTAAGGACCTGATTGCTGCCGTATGACTTTCCCACGTTTGCAAAACGTAAAATTGATTCGGCCAAAGCTTGTAATTCCCCTTTCTATACGGGTGTGACGATTACTGATTATTGCTTATTGCTTGGGTAAGAAAAGGGGCGGCGGAGCTGAACGCTCACAGCCGCCCCGTTTTGTTAGACGATCGTCTCAGTCAGCTTCAGGATTACAGATCGAGATAGCCCAGCTGATATACAAGGTAGTTGTCGGTGACTTCGCCGGTACCGGGATCAACAAAGGGAGTGAGGGCAGCCTCGGCGCCGCAGTAGTCGGTCAGCAGGGCGCTCATGGCGTCGGCATCACAGTCGCCAATAAGACCAGCCATCCACAGGAAGGCATACTCGGTGCCGGCAACGGTGTTGGCTATGGAAGCGGGAACCGCCCAGGTGGAGAAGTGACCGGTCAATCCGGCGTCAGCGACGTACTTCTTCTCGGCTGCGATAGTGGCCTCAAGGCCGCCTACCAGATCTTCAGGGCTCTCTATACCGAAAGCGCTGGGAAATCCATGATAGGGGCTGGGGCAGCAGGGCTGTACATAGTAAGCGCCGGCGTCATAAACAGCCTTGATGAGGGGAACCTGCATAGCGCAGTTGGTGGTGAAGAAGGCGGTCTCCTTGCCGTACTTTTCTACCATCTTGGGTACATCCTCAAGGATGAACTGCTGGGAGCCGGAAAGGCCGGAGTCGCCAGTAGGATCGGGAGCGGTGGCGTCAACAAACTCGATGCCCAGCTCTTCGCACTTGGCCTTGATCTTATCGCGGCAGCCTGCCAGGGTTACCTGAGCCATGTGACGGGGGAAGCTGTAATGCACGAAGGTCTTGCAGCCCATCTCGTTAGCCTTCTCAGCCATATAGGTGCCCTTGCCAACCTCGTCAACGGAGATGGTGATGTCCGCACGGGTGGTGATATCGGTGGGGTTCTCCTGAGGAGTGCAGTAGATTACCAGCAGATCCTTAAGGTCGCGAACTTCGGCTACCTTATCGATACCGGGGTTGGAACCGGGGCATGCCTGGTTGATGATGATGCACTTTACATCGGGATCGGTGCCGTACTTGTTGATAACAGAGATGAACTGCTCCTGCTCTGCCATGAAGTTATCGGGCATGGTGTCATGGATGACACGGTCGCCGTACTTTTCAACCATGGCGGCTGCGGAACGATATTCTTCTTCGTTCTGGGAAACGGTGTTGGTGATGATGGCGATCTTGCCATCGGTAGCAGCAACAGCCGCTTCTACGGACGCCTGTACATTAGCTGCATCCCACTTGAGCTCGCCAGCGGCGGGAGCTTCTTCAGTGGTGCCCTCGGCGGGAGTAGTGGTTTCGGTGGTAGCGGGTTCTTCAGCAGCGGGCTGAGAGCAGGCCGCAAAGGAAACTGCCATGACCAGAACCAGCATCAAAGCTATAAGCTTCTTCATGTGTTTTCTTCCTCCTAATTATTGTATGAACTAAACGGGCATAGCCCATTGTTCAAGAAGTAGAATTTTGTATTTGTATGTAATACAAATACAAAAGGGGACGTCCCCTTTTGGTGTATATGATTGCACTAAATGTTAAACTGTTTCAATAATGCCAACCACGCAATACCGATCATGCCGACTGTAAGAAAAACTACACATGACAAGTAAATACCAAACATTAAATATATATTAGCAGTATGTTTTATCAATGTCAATCGCTGTTTTTGGGGGCTTTTGCTTAAATATCTTATGGGAATCCTATCCGAGCGCCGGAAAAGACATTTATTTTTTTAGTTATTCAGGTTCATATGCTGTTATTTTTAAGGTGTCGAAAAGAGTTTAATATTAGTTTTTCTCATGCTGTCTATCAATAATTTTCATTTATCAAAACAGTCATTTTTATTCTGCCGCGGTACGCATTTACCCTTTTCGCCGCTCATATCCTTATTCCATGAAATTCAAGCTGAAACTTATCGCCCTGTGGGCTTCGCTTCTCCTGCTTTCCGGCTGCAAGGCTGCTCCCGTTTACAACCCGGATCCGGAACCTGTGCCGCTGCCTGCAATAATGTACCACAGCATACTCAAGAGCCAGTCCCGGGCCGGCACATATGTTGTCTCCCCGGCGGTATTTCGGGAAGATATGCAGTACCTTCTGGATAACGGCTACGAAACGGTGTTTATCGAGGATCTTATCGAATACACCGAAGGGGACGACCTGCCCGAAAAGCCCGTTATGGTGACTCTGGACGACGGATATCTCAATAACCTTACATACATATTACCCATACTTGAGGAGCTGGACATAAAGGCCGTCATATCCGTAGTGGGAAGCTATACCGTGACCTTCAGTGAAACGCCTGATCCAAACCCAAACTATGCTCATCTGTCTTACGAGGATATAAATGCAATAACCGCAAGCGGACACGTGGAGATACAGAATCATTCCTACGATATGCATTCCCAGTCCCCCCGCTTCGGCAGCAAGCGCAGGCAGGGCGAGAACAGTCAAAGCTATAAGGCCTTCTTCTGCGGCGACTGTATAAAGCTGCAGCAGCTCCTGAAGGATAAGTGCGGCATAACCCCCACGGCATACACCTATCCCTTCGGGGCAATAACGCCCGATACTACGGAGTACCTGAAGGAGCTCGGCTTTAAAGCATCGCTCGGCTGCGAGGAGAAATGCAACTACATCACCCGTGACCCGGAGTGTCTTTTCCTTCTCGGCAGATACAACCGTCCCAGCGGCATATCTACCAGGGAGTTCATGAAAAAGGCGCTGAAGGGCTCGGCAAAATAAACTGCAATGCGTATTGATTTTTTCTCCCTTGTGGTATAATAAAAAAAGCTTACATCCCCACAGGAGGAAAACGAAATGGATCCCGCTGCATTGTTGAGAGGACAGCTTGACGCACTGAACGGCGGCATAAGCCACGCCATGGTGACTATAGTAGAGGCAGACGGCTCTACCCCCCGCAAAAACGGAAAAATGCTGGTATTTGAAAACGGGGATACCCTTGGCACTATAGGCGGCGGTTCAGCTGAATGCCTCGCCGCGAAAGACGCGATGGAATGCATACGCACAGGCGAGAACGCCTTCAAGATATACGACCTCTCCTCTGCTGCCACAAACAACACCGGCATGACCTGCGGCGGGCACATAAAGGTGCTTATAGAGTCCTTCCCATCAAAGCCGCTGCTGGTCATGTGCGGCGCGGGCCACGTCGGCTGCGCAGTGCTCAAGGTAGCCGGATTTATGGGCTATAGCACCCTTCTCATAGACGACAGGGCAGATGAGATAATAGATAAGAGCATAGCCGTTGCGGACAGGTTCGTCCGCGTGAAGGATTTCGAAAAAGATATAACCGAAATGGATATTCCCGCAGGGGCATTCATAGTCATAGCCACTCACGGCCACATAAACGACAGGGCGTCGCTTTACGCCGCCCTCGCCAAAAAAGCCGCCTACATCGGTATGATAGGCAGCCGCAGGAAGATAGCGGGATTGTTTGAATATATGCGCAATCGTGGAGTGACGGACGAGCAGCTTGATACCGTGTTCACCCCCATAGGTCTGGACATAGGCGGCGAGACCCCGGAGGAGATAGCCGTAGCCATAATGGCCGAGGTGCAGTCCTCCCGCTACCACGGCAGAAGCTGCCGCCACCTCAGAGAGCTGCGGGATCAATAATAGGATAAGCAATATAAGCCGTCGCGTCAAATGCGCCGGCCTCTCGTTTTTATTCAGGTTTTGCCCCGTGAGCCTGAGTCTTTTCTTCTGCTTGATTTGGTTTTTTTATCACGTGTATTATTCCATCGTCGTCCAGCTGCTTTATTACAGCCAGAGCTATGGGCAACGCAAACACGCCTGCCGCTCCGAACAGCGATGCTCCTGTCACCATGGCGAGCAGCGTTGCCAGCGGGTGCAATCCCACCTGCTGGCCTACTATCTTGGGCTCGGCGATGTTCCGCACTATGGCTATTATTACATATAATACCAGCAGGCTTATACCAATGCCCGTCTTGCCTGTCACAAGGCTGACTACCGCCCAAGGGATAAGCACCGTGCCGCAGCCCACTATTGGCAGTATATCCAGAACCGCGATACCCGCCGCCACGCCCCATGAATTGTCAACGCCTATTATCAGCAGCCCTATGGCCAGCTCCGTAAACGTCATCAGCATTATCAGGCCGTAGGAGCGTATATACTTGCCTATGGTCTTTTTCAGCTGGCTCCAGCCGTCCTTCATTACCGCCGAGGCCTTTTCCGGCATTTGGCCGTATATGAACTTGCCTATGGCTTCCCAGTCCAGCAGTATGAACACAGTGGACACTATACATATTATTGTATTAACCAGCTTGCCCGGAACAGACACCGCAAAGTTGCCTACTAACGCCACAGCCTTTGCGGAAAGCGTCTTTATGCTAGCATCTAACGTGGCCAACACCTGATCCATGGCTATGTCTATCTCAATATCCCATCTGGCGAGAAAGGCCGTCATACTTTCCCATATGGACCTAAGCGCGGGCAGCAGTGTGCCGCTCCACGTCCTTGGCGCCAGAACTATCATCCTCTGGCCAAAGGCCACTATCTTATCGCAGAGTATTATGCCTAAAAATGCCAGCAGCGTGTATACCAGCACTATCAGAACGATACCCATGAACTTATGCGGAAGATGGCACTTCTTTACCAGCTTATCCAGCAGCGGGTGTATCACAGCCGCCACTATGAAGGCTATGAAGAACGGCAGCAGACTCGACATCATGTATCTGAACAGCACTACCAGCACCGCCAGTATGGCCGCGCAATACGCAAGGTTTATAAGGAATCTTCTCCGGCGCTCAGTCTTTTCCAATTAGCCCTCCCATACACCGCTTCCACGGCGTTATTATTCATTGTATCACGGCCTTGTTTTGCCTGCTGTGAACTAAATTTGAACAATGCCGTTTTTGCAGGCAATATGCCCCATTTTTTCTCCCCTTGCCCGGTCTATAGGAAGCAAGGCGAATGCCTTACGCTCTCATTTCAAAATGTCACCGTTTATGCACATTTGGAACACTCTTTTTAATATTCTTTTAACGGTGTAAATGTTATAATTAAATATTATGATATATCGACGCCTATGGAGGGGCATTATGCGGGATTACGTAGTATTCAGCGACGTTTCAAAGTACTATCAGATGGGCCAGATGGTCATAAAGGCCATAGACCATATCAATTTTTCTATTGCCAAAGGGGAATTCTGCATAATCGTAGGCCCGTCCGGCGCCGGTAAGACCACGGTGCTGAATATGCTGGGCGGCATGGATACCTGTACCGAGGGCACCATATCCGTGGACGGCACGGTTATAAGCGGCTTCAGTTCAAAGGAGCTCACCACTTACCGCCGCTATGACGTGGGTTTTGTGTTTCAATTCTATAATCTGGTGCAGAACCTCACCGCACTGGAAAACGTAGAATTGGCATCTCAGATATGCAGGGATCCGCTGGACGCAGCTACTGCCGTGCGCGAAGTGGGCCTTGAGGACCGTATGGACAACTTCCCCAGTCAGCTTTCCGGAGGCGAACAGCAGCGCATATCCATTGCCCGCGCATTGGCCAAAAACCCCAAGCTTCTGCTTTGCGATGAACCTACCGGTGCGCTGGATTACGTCACCGGTAAGTCCATACTGAAGCTTTTGCAGGATACCTGCCGCCAGAAGGGCGTTACCGTGGTTGTGATAACCCACAACAGCGCCCTCACCCCCATGGCGGACCACGTTATACATATAAAAAACGGCACCGTTGCCCATGAGGAATACAACAACAACCCAACTCCGGTAGAAAGCATAGAATGGTAGCCGCATCTTATAAAAAACGCAGAGGAAAGGAGACGGTACTGTGACTGCCTTAAGAAAAGATCTCATAAGGGAAATAAAAAACAGCAAAAACCGTTTTCTTTCCATAGCCATACTCATAGCTCTCGCCGTAGCGTTTCTCTCCGGTCTCAAGGCCACAGCGCCGGATATGAAAAACACCGGCGATGAATATCTGGATAAGCAGCAGCTCATGGATATACAGGTGCTCTCCACCCTCGGCCTGACCAAAGACGACATTAAAGCCCTGGGAGCGCAGAACAACATAGAGCGGGCTGTAGGCGCGTACTGCATCGACGCATGGGCCGGCGACCTTGTTGCAAAGGCGTATTCCATAACAGACGGCATGAATCTGCTCACAGTCACCTCCGGCAGAATGCCGGAAAGCCCCGACGAGTGTATTGTAGACAAAAACCTGCTGGAAAAAATGAAGATTTCGGTGGGAGACAGCATAACCATAGACCCCAGCGACGACTACGAGGACTGCCTCACACACAAGAATTTCACCATAGTAGGCACCGCCGTCAGCCCTTACTACATCAGCGTAGAACGCGGCTCCGCTTCGATCGGCTCCGGCAATGTAAGAGCGTATGTATATCTTCCCGAAGGTGCATTTGACCTGGATTACTACACCGTTGCCTACGCCAAGGTAAAGGGCGCGCAGGAGCTTACCGCCTTCACGGACGAATACGACGACTATATCGACGATGTTATGGATTCCCTCAAGGACTTCGGCGACAGGCGGGCAAAGCTCCGCTACGATGACATAATAGACGAAGCCCAGGGAAAGATCGACGACGCTCAAAAGGAACTGGACGACAAGGAAAAAGAAGCGGATGAAAAGCTCTCCGATGCGGAGCAGGAGCTTAAGGATGCCCGCAGAAAGCTGGATAAGGGCTGGCGGGAATACCGTGACGGCAAGAAGGAGCTGGAGGAATCCCTCCCAAAGCTGTGCGATGCGGAGTGCGAACTTGCCGACGCCCGCCAGGAGCTAATAGAGGGCGAGCAGGAATATCAAAAGGGCCTTGACGAATACAACTCCGGCTATGCCCAATACGCCGAAAACAAGCGCAAGATGGACGAGTCCTATGCGGAACTGTCCGCCGCCCAGCAGCAGCTTGACGCCGCAAAGCTGATACCCGGCCAGATCGACCAGTTAGATGGCACCATTTCCGCTCTTGAAGCGCAGAAGAAATTGCTTGATCCCAACGACCCGGAGTATAAAGCTAAGATAGCGGCGATAGAGGCGCAGATAGCAGAGCTTTCCGCACAGAAAGACTATCTTGAAAGCGTCCGTATGCCCGAGGACGAAATAGCCGCCGCTCAGGCCAAGATAGACGCCGGCATGGCGGAATACAACGCCGGAAAGCAGGAGCTGGACGCCGCAAAGGCCCAGCTTGACGCCGCAAAAAAGAAGCTGGACGAGGGCTATGAGGAGCTTCAGGATGGCAAAAGGAAATATCGCGAGGGCGTGGAGGAGCTTCAGGACGGCTGGAAAAAGTATTACGAGGGCATAGACGAGCTGCCCAAGGCCTATAAGAAGCTCAAGGACGGCGAAAAGGAATACGCCGACGGCCTCGAGGAATACGAGGACGCGAAGCGGGAGGCCGAGGAAAAGATAGCGGACGCCAAGAAGAAGCTGGCGGACGCACGGCGCAAGGTAGCCGATATCGAGACCTGCAAGTGGTACATACTCTCCCGCGGCTATAATCCCGGCTACACCGGCTTCGGTCAGGACGCGGACAGGATGGCAAACCTTGCCTCGGTATTCCCCGTTATCTTCTTCCTCGTAGCGGCACTGGTCTGCCTTACCACCATGACACGCATGGTGGAGGAGCAGCGCACCCAGATAGGCCTTATGAAGGCATTAGGCTACGGCAGATGGGATATCTCTAAAAAGTACCTTTGCTACGGTCTGTTTCCCAGCCTTGCCGGCAGCCTTCTCGGCATCATTATAGGGCACATAGTATTCCCGACCATGATATACGTCTCCTATCAGATAATGTACGAGATGCCTAACATACGCCTCAGCTTCTACCCTGGAATCTGCATATGGGCGACCATTGCAGCGGTGGCCTGTACCACCCTTTCCACACTTTGGGCCTGTATTTCCACACTTACCGACTCCCCTGCCAACCTCATGCGCCCCAAGGCGCCCCCTGCCGGGAAGCGTGTGCTGCTGGAGCGTATAACCCCCGTATGGCATGCGCTCAGCTTCAACTGGAAGATCACGGTTCGCAACCTTTTCCGCTATAAGAAGAGGTTCTTCATGACCGTGATAGGCATAGGCGGCTGCACCGGGCTTATAATCGCCGGCTTTGGCCTGCGTGATTCCCTCATGATGACCATGGATACCCAGTATGGCGACATATTCCGCTACGACGCCCAGATAACCCTGAACGACGGGCTGCTGGATACCGAACATGCGGATATAAAAGCATATCTGGACAGTTCGGATAACATAAGCGAATACACTGAGATATATGCGGGCAGCGTCACCGCGGAATCCCCCGCCTACTCTACCACCGCCTATGTGGAAGTATTCGACCCGGAGGATATAGGTAAATTCGTAATTACCCGGGCAATAAGCTCGGGCGATGAGATGACCCTGCCGGAAAGCGGCGTGATAATAGATCAGAAGCTCAGCGAGCTGCTGAAAGTCAATGTGGGCGACAGCATAACCATTGACAGTGACGGCCGCCACAGCGCCAAGATAGCGGGCATATATCAGAACTACGTCGCCCACTTTATCTACCTTACGCCCGCGGCATACGAGGATATATTCGGCGATGAGGCCGAAATAAACACCGTCATACTCAACCTTGAGGATAACTCCAACGCCGCCTGCGAGGCCACAATGGAGGAGATGCTGAAGCTTCACGGCGTTTCCGCCGCCTCCCGCACCGCCGACGTCAAGGACACCTATATGCACAGCATGGAGCGCGTGGACTTCGTAGTAGTGGTGGTAATACTCTGCGCTGCGGCTCTGGCCATAGTTGTGCTTTACAACCTCTCCAACATAAACATGACCGAGCGCATACGGGAGCTTGCAACCATAAAGGTGCTGGGCTTCTACGATATAGAAGTTACCACCTACCTTTGCAGGGAAAACATAATACTCACGGCGGCAGGCATAGCGCTGGGCTGCGTATTCGGCAAGTACCTGCACGCATGGCTGATACGCTCCGTGGAGATAGACCTTATGATGTTCGGGCGCAGCACCACCGCTATGAGCTATGCCTTCTCGGCGGCGCTTACAGTGATATTCTCCGCTATAGTAAACGTGATGGCCCACGTAAAGATGAAGGATATAGATATGATAGAATCCCTAAAGAGCGCAGAATAGGCCCACCGGCCTGGGATAATATCAAAAAAGCGGCTTAACGCCGCTTTTTTTGATATTTTGCTATATCGAGCCGTTATCTCATTTTCTTTTTATATGCCCGCTCAGACAGCGCTATTGATACGACGTTTGCCGCCAGCGCCAAAGCGGCTATCGCCACCGCGCCGGGGGCAAGGTTGCCGCCTGCACTCGCTTTGTTTATGCCATCGGCTATTTTATCGCCAAAGCCCACCACAAGGAATACTATTACGCCTATCATTGCCATGAACAGCAGCCTTCCCTTTTCAACGCCCAGACGGAACATGCAGGGCAGGTTCACCGCTAAAAATATCAGCGCAAAGCAGGCCATTACCGCGATCTGTGCAATGTCCTCGCCCGATACGGCCGTTCCCTTTGCGGCGGCGGTAACATACAGCGAAGCTATGGACAGCGCCCCCGTCGCCAGCAGGCAGATATAGCCGAGCAGGTACTTGCTCAATACTATGTCCCTGACGCTGTACGGCATCATGGCTGCAAGCTGATCCCACTTGCAGTTTTCATCGTATGCCAACGCGCTTATAGGCATCATGGCCGCATACAGCATGGCGAAGCTGCTCCCCGAAAAGCTGGGAATGACGGCAAAAAACAGTATAAGTATAAGGAATGCCTTGGCCTGCTTCGCTATTGTGAGCATATCCTTCATTATAAGTCCGCGCATGCTATCTCTCCTTCCTCGCCATATAAAGCATTATATCCTCTATTGTTATGCGCTCCGGCACCATACCCGCAGGAATGTCGCTCCTCAGCATAAGCACCTCAGCCCCATAGCTGTTCTCCCTGCTGCCAAGCACGCTGCCCTTAGGCATACCCGAAAGCTGCGTCTTAGTCATATTCACGAGGGCGTAATTTTCATAGAGCAAATCCTTTTCCTCAACGAACATAAGCCTGCCCCGGTGCAGAAAGGCTATATAGTCACATATCTTCTCCAAATCGCTTACTATGTGGGAAGATATGAGTACGCTGTGGCTCTCATCCCGGGTAAAGTCGTTGAATATGTCGAGTATCTCATCCCGCACTATTGGGTCCAGCCCTCCCGTTGCCTCGTCCAGCACCAGCAGCTTCGGGTCGTGGGACAGTGCCACGGCTATGGCCAGCTTCATCTTCATACCTCGCGAAAAGTCCTTGAAGGCCTTCTTTTCCGGCAGCCCGAATTCCTTTATGTAGCCGAAGTACTTATCCGAATCCCATTTTTTATAAGTGAGCCTCATAATGGTATTTACGTTTTTACAGTTTAGGCTTATGGGAAAATATGCCTCGTCCAGCACCACGCCTATGTCCTCCTTGGCCTCGGCAAACTCAGGGCTTTTATTGTCCATGCCCAGTACCTCTATGCTGCCGGAATCGGGCAGTATGGCGTTCATTATGAGCTTTATGGTGGTAGACTTGCCTGCGCCGTTTTCGCCTATGAGGCCCATTATGCTGCCCTCGGGCAGACTGAGGGTAAGGCTATCCAGCGTAAAGTCACGGTATGTCTTTGATACGCCTTTAATGTCTATAGCGTTTTTCATCTGTTTTCCTCCTGAAGTACCCTGTACATTTCGATCAGCTGCCCCTCGGTTATACCGCTGGCTCCGGCAAGACGAGCTATTTCGCTCATATGCTCCTCAATTTTTTTCAAGTGCTCCTCGTATACCATGCCGGAGCTCTTTTGCGACACAAAACAGCCCTTGCCGGCGGCTGTGTATATGTATCCGCCCTGCTCCAGTTCCTCATACGCCCGCTTAGTAGTTATCACGCTTATGCGCAGATCCTTGGCAAGGGCTCGTATGCTGGGCAGCATATCCCCCTCGCGGAGTTCTCCCGAAAGTATGGCGTTCTTTACTTGATTGTATATCTGCTGATATATTGGCCTGCCGCAGGAGTTGCTTATCAGTATATCCAAGGCTTCCTCCTTTCAACTGTATATAAAATTATATATACAGTATATACACAATATACGCTTCTGTCAACAGCAAAATAAAAAGCGGATATCTTCGCCGCATAAATCGCCTTCTATCCCGCCATACTAAAGCAAAAAGGAGTTTAAGTCATGAAAAAAGCTAAAACCGGCAAATGGAATGACTATCCGGACATCTCAACCACTTCCTCATTTACCGATACTACAGGTATGATGCCCACGCCGCCCCTGACTGACGAGCAGTTTGAAGCGTATCAGGATCTTGCCGGCATGGAAATACCCAGGAAAAAGAAAACGGACAAATAACAAAATCCCCGTAATGCGGGGATTTTTTATCGCTCATTATTTGCCCTTCCCGGCTTTTGCTTTTTCAAACATATCTACAAGCACCTTGCCGACCTTAAGCGAATACTCCACCACCAGATGCTTCTGGTCATTGGGGAAATAGCGTCCAAACTCCTGTATCTCATATGTCAGATCGCCATCATAGTCTATATCGGCAAGGCCCTCCATGGCCTCCTGCCAGTTGATGTTGCCGTGGAAGGGCAGGAGATGCTCATCGCTCATGCCATGGTTGTCCTGAACGTGTATGGCGTGCAGGCGGGAACCTATTATATTGAGATTCTGCCTGTGGAATGGCCCGCCCAGATTACCGTGGCCAAAGTCGTAGCATACGCCTACATGCTTCGGATCGTTGAAGGAATCCACCAGCTCCACCAGCTCATGCACGTTGGCGCAGAATATCCTCTGGTAAGGGGCGGAGCGGTACTCAAAGTCGTTCTCCAGCGCAATGCCGATGCCGCATTCCCTTGCCGTCCTTATGTGTTTGGAATAATACTCCAAATTATGCTCCAGCGAAATGTTCATATCAGGGCCAGCAGAGTAAACCGTTCCGGGGTGTGTAACGGTCCATTCCACGCCCAGCTCCGCAGAGGCTATAATGGAACGGCGTATCAGCTCCTCCATGATCTTTACTTTTTCTTCGTCATTGTCGGCGAATATATCGTAATACGGCAAATGTGACTGGCGGAAAACCACGTCCCACTTTTTGCCCAGCTCGGCTATGTCCTTTACATAATCCTCCCAATCATCGTCTCTCATGCGGGAATGGGGGTTCATGGCCTCGCAGAAATTTATATCCAGCACCTTATAGCCGCCTTTGGCACACTCCGCTATGCAGAAATCAAACGGATTGCGCTCGCGTCCGGGCTGAAAGGCACAAATATTCGTAGATGTGGATATTTCCATATGGGTGCTTCCTTTCCCTGCTCTCTCTGTCCCTTATGCTTGCTTCGTCAAACTTATGTCCTTAATGAGGGAGCCCGCCGCTCAGCAGCAGGCTCCCGTTTGGGTGCTGATATAACCGCTATTACTGGTTGTTGCGAATGTACTCGTTGAGCAGATTGCTCAGTTCGTCGCTCATGATCTCCACAGTCTCGTCCACGGTCTGACCCTGCTCGAGCATATCGGAGACACACTGCATTATAGCATAGTAGAAGTCCTTGGAGGGGCCCACGGTGACGCTGCGCATGGATGCGGGGGTGTTTGTGAGCTGATCGTAAACAGTCTTATAGGCAGGTGTAGCTTCTACGGCTGCCTTATAAGCGTCAGTCTCCAGGGCGGCTGCGTTGCAGGGGATGTAGCCGGTGCCGGCGGCAAAGTCAGCCTGTACGTCGGCAGAGGTCAAATACTGCAGGAAATACCAGGAAGCTTCCTTGTGGAGGGCTTCGCCGCTGTCAAACATTACCAGACAGGAGCCGGACACGGTAGCGCCATCGGCGGCAGCATCGTTTACCTTAATGTAGTTGGATACGCCGACTTCGAACGCGCCGTTCACCTTCTCGGTAATGCTGGAAATAGCGGAAGAAGAACTGGTCATAAGAGCTACATCGCCTGCTACGAAGGCATCGGTGGAGCTCTGCTCGTTCTTCAGTGCGCCTGCATCGTACATGGCTTTCCATTCGGTAAGGAAGGTTGCCAGCGCACCGTTGTCTATACATGCAAGCTCGCTTGCGGCGGCTTCGCTGCCGTTGTCGTTATTTACGACATAGCTGTTGAGCTGGCCGATCCAGTTTGCAAGGGTGGGAGTATTGGGAACGCTCTGAAGGGCGACCTGGGACAGACCGGCAGCCTTCATATCGTTCTGAAGGGCTATTACTTCCGAAAAGGTGGCGGGAGCATGATCCCAGCCGGCCTTGGCCAGCAGATCCTTGTTGTAATAAGTGACGGTGGTAGAGGTAGCAAAGGGCAGACCCAGCTGTATGCCGGAATACTGCCAGTTGCTCAGGGCAACGTTCAGATAGCTGTCAAGGAAGCTATCATCGGCATAGGCCTTTATGGCATCGTCAATGGTAAAAGCCTTGCCGGAATCGAAGTAGGTCACCTTTCCTGTAGCGTCAAGCTGCATAACATCCGGCAGTTCCTTGTAGTTTTCTGCGGAAAGTATGGTCTTGAGCATGGTGGTAGCATCAGAATACTGACCCTGATAGATGGCGTTTACGGTGATGCCGTACTCGTTGTTTGCATTGAAGTCAGAAACGTACTTGTCCATCAGCACGCCGGCTTCATCGGAAGCGCTGTGCCAGAAGGTGATGGTCACAGGCTCGGTTCCCAGTAAAGATTCAGTGCCGGCAGTCTCCTCGGCCGGCGTCTCGCCCCGATTTGCTTCCTCTGCGGGCGCAGCCTCCTCTGCGGGCGCGTTTTTGGCACAGGCGGTCATGGCCACCATGAGAAGTGCCATTGCCATTACCAAAAGAGTACGAAGGAACTTTTTCATGTTTTTCTCCTTTTTAATTTATTTGCCTAAAATGCGCCGGCCACAGCGGAGCAGCAGGCGCACAGACAAAGCGGTTTTATTTATCCTACCATTGCGCCGTCCACGCCGCCCTTTCGCATATTGCGCCGCATCAAGATGAACAGCAGGAAGGAGGGTATGAGCGATATGGTGGTGCCTGCCAGCACCAGCTCATAGTTGGTATCCTCCCATGAATTCAGCTTGGTTATGCCTACCATAATGGTACGCATCTCGGGGCTGCTGGCCGTAACGATCAGAGGCCACAGGTAGGAATTCCACAGCGTGATAAAGCTCTGTATAAAAAGCGTGGTTATTACGGGCTTGCATATGGGCAGCAGTACCGTAGCTATATAGCGCAGATCGCCGCAGCCATCCAGCATAGCCGCATCGCGCATATCGCGCGGCACCGACATAAACCTCTGCCGCAGCATGAACATTTGGCTGGCGGATACGAAGGAGGTTATGCACATTCCGAGATAGCTGTTGAGCAGTCCCAGCTTTGACACCGTGGCGTAGTTGGTCACCAGCAGTATATCGCCCGGCATCATCATAGTCGCCAGTATCAAAAAGAAGCAGGCATTCTTAAATTTGAATTCGTAATTGGTGAATGCATATGCCGCAAGTATGGAGAATACCAGCCTCATCACAGTGCCCAGCAGGGACACTATTACGGAGTTCAGCATATAGCGCATCAATGGCGCCTGATGCAGCGCGTTTTTAAAGTTCGCAAGATAGGTAAAGCTTTCAGGCAGAAGCTTTGACAGAGCAAATTCGCCAGGGGTCTTGAATGCGCTGCATACGCAGTATACTATTGGAAATATCAGTATCAAGCCGATCATTACGGCAATTACCTGAACCAGTGCATCGCCAATCTTTGTTTTTACTTTATTCATTATTGATAATGCACCTTCTTTCTCTCAAACATGAACGCAACCACGGTAAACCCGAAGGTAAGCAGGAAGGTCACTATGCTCACCACCGCAGCGAGGCTGTAATTTGAGCTGCCGTAGCCCGAGGCGAACATGAGGTACATAAGCGAGGTGGTGCTTCTGGACGGGCCTCCCTGTGTTATGATTATCATGGGCGCCGAGCACATCATGGCCAGCACCAGATTGGTACACATTACATAGAGTATGGTGGGGGATATGAGCGGGAGCTGTATCTTGAATATCCTTGTGAAGAGGCCCGCCCCATCCAGCCTTGCGGCCTCCATTATATGCGAGGGTATGCCCCGCAGGGCAGAGAGGAAAAGAAGGAAGTCAAAGCCTATGCCCATCCATACCGTAAGTATGATTATGGTATAAAGGGCGGTGGCGCGGCTTTCGAACCAGCCGAGCTGTGTGCCGAGCATGGCGTTGATTATTCCCAAGGTAGGGCTGAACATGGACTTAAACACCATACATGCCGCGGACATGGATACCGCCATGGGCATGGTGAAAAGCGTCTCATAGAGCGGGCTCAGCCTGCGCTTTTTGTTGGCTATCAGCGCAAGCAGTATGGTCACTACCAGCGTTATGGGGACGTTTATGCCCGTTATGATGAGGGAATTCAATATGGACTTTTTGAAATCGTTGCGCCCGAATACGTATTTATAGTTATCCAGCCCTGCAAAGCCCGTGACGTTTCCCTTCTGGTTGACTATGCTGAAGCTGTTTATTATGGTCTTTACAAAGGGATAATAGACGAACAGCACGGCAAATACAAGAATAGGCGCCAAAAACAGCGCAATTTTAATGCTCCTGCGTGTCTTGGGCCTGTTTAGCCATCCGCTTGCTCCCGTCGTCCTTGCCGGCTTATTTTTTACACCCATGCTTTCCACTATCGGCGGCTCCTTCCTGGCCCTTATGTAATTCACACTGCTATTGATCCGCACTTCATACTAAATATAGAATCGCCATTTCTATTATCGGTATTATATCACGCGGCATGCCAATAGTCAATAACAGGGGAAATCGCGTTGATTTTGTCGTTTTTTCCCCGCGTCCTCACATATATGTGAAAATTCAAAATAATACATCAAATAAAATATATCCGTATATGACAACGGTCCCCCGGCGCTGCCGGGGGACCGTTATACTGCGTTTTAAGTTTAATCCACCTTGGGGCCGGCGTCTACCAAAGCCTTGCCCGCCTCGTTGCCTTCGTACTTGGCGAAGTTCTTGATGAAGCGGGAGGCCAGATCCTTTGCCTTTGCATCCCAATCAGCGGGATTGGCATAGGTATCTCTGGGATCCAGAATGTTGGTGTCAACGCCCTTGAGCTCGGTGGGTACCTCGAAGTCAAAGTAAGGTATCTTCTTGGTGGGCACGCCCAGTATGTCACCGTTGAGGATAGCGTCGATTATGCCGCGGGTATCCTTGATGGAGATACGCTTGCCGGTGCCGTTCCATCCGGTGTTGACCAGATACGCCTTCGCGCCGCTCATCTCCATGCGCTTTACCAGTTCCTCAGCGTATTTGGTAGGATGCAGCTCCAAGAATGCCTGGCCGAAGCATGCGGAGAAGGTGGGAGTAGGTTCGGTTATGCCGCGCTCGGTACCAGCCAGCTTTGCGGTAAAGCCGGAGAGGAAGTAGTACTTGGTCTGCTCCGGAGTCAGTATGGATACGGGAGGCAGCACGCCGAAAGCGTCAGCGGAGAGGAAGATCACGTTCTTCGCGGCGGGCGCGGAGCTTATGGGGCGCACTATGTTCTTAATATGGTCGATGGGGTAGGATACGCGGGTGTTCTCGGTAACGCTCTTATCGGCAAAGTCTATCTTGCCGTTCTCATCGAGGGTTACATTCTCGAGGAGAGCATTGCGCTTGATGGCGTTGTAGATATCCGGCTCGGATTCCTTATCCAGATTAATGACCTTTGCATAGCATCCGCCTTCGAAGTTGAACACGCCATTGTCGTCCCAGCCGTGCTCGTCGTCGCCTATCAGCAGGCGCTTGGGGTCGGTGGACAGCGTGGTCTTGCCGGTGCCGGAAAGGCCAAAGAAGATGGCGGTATTCTTGCCGTCCATGTCGGTATTTGCAGAGCAGTGCATGGAGGCGATACCCTTGAGGGGCAGATAGTAGTTCATCATGGAGAAGAGGCCCTTCTTCATTTCGCCGCCGTACCAGGTGTTGATGATGACCTGCTCGCGGCTGGTGAGGTTGAATACTACCGCGGTCTCGGAATTAAGCCCCAGCTCCTTGTAGTTCTCTACCTTTGCCTTGGAGGCGTTGTAAACTACGAAATCCGGCTCAAAGTTCTTCAGCTCCTCTTCGGTGGGCCTGATAAACATATTCTTTACAAAGTGAGCCTGCCAGGCAACTTCTACGATGAAGCGGATTGCCATGCGGGTGTCCTTGTTGGCGCCGCAGAAGGCGTCCACTACGAACAGGCGCTTATTAGAGAGTTCTTTTCTTGCGATATCCTTGACGGCGTTCCAGGTCTCGATGGAGGCGGGGTGGTTGTCGTTCTTATATTCGTCGGAAGTCCACCAGACGGTATCCTTGGAGGTATCGTCAACGACGATAAACTTGTCCTTGGGAGAGCGACCGGTGTATATGCCGGTCATGACGTTGACAGCGCCCAGCTCGCTGAGCTGGCCCTTTTCATAGCCCTCAAGGCCGGGCTTGGTCTCTTCATTAAAGAGCATCTCGTAGGAAGGATTGTAGACTATTTCCGTAGTGCCGGTAATGCCGTACTTGGTAAGATCGATGTTTGCCATTTTCTTTTACACAACCTCTCTGTATTATTTATGCAGGAATTGGCAGGGGATTATTCACTCCGTGCCAAATCCAAACTACCGCATGATATTTTTATGATAAGTCATGGCCACGTTAAAATCAATACAAATTGTCAGGAAATACTCAAATAAATCCTTAGTATACCTGCCTTTGCGGTAAGCTTATCTTATTCCGCAGGCAGGTTGCAAAAGCAAAAAGCAGAAGCGTCACGTTTCCTTTTCAATGTCGCTCAAACGCTTACGGCATTGCGTATGGCGTTGCCGACACGGCTTTCACACGTTGAGTACATCTTTATTACAGCAGTATAGGTTAAATATCCTTAACCTATGTCCCTAAAATAAGCCGCCCTATTGAGCGGCGCAGGCTCTTACTTCATGTGTGCCCTCGCGTGGGCGCATATGGCATTGTAGGTCTTGTCGCTGAGGTCGTGCTCCATTTTGCAGGCGTCAGTCTCGGCCGTGATTTCGTCCACGCCTATTGATACCAAAAAATCGGTCAACGTCCTGTGCCTGTCCAGCATCTTGGAAGCTATCTCCATTCCTGATTCGGTAAGGGTTATGAGCCCCTCCCCGTCCATCGTGATATGTCCGCTGGCCTTCAGCCTTTTCGTGGTATATGTTACGCTGGGCTTTGTAACGCCAAGATAGTCCGCCACATCAATGGAACGAATATAGCCGTGCTTATTGCGCATCATCAGCATCGCTTCGAGGTAATCCTCGGTAGCTCTCATTATTTTCAAATTGTACCGCCCTTTCGTATTTTTATTGCAATATCATATAAAACTGATCAATGATGATTATATATTATACATAGGTTAGCAAACTCTAACCAAAAATGCAAGGGTAAAATTTTGTTTAAATTTTCAGATAAAAAAGGGTTGACAAAGTCAGTTAGAGCTGTTAAATTACTCGATAGTTAAGGCACTTAAACCCAAGTGTAGAAACGTGGACCCACAAGTAGCACAGAAAACAGAGGAGACTGAGTATGATACCACTTGATCTGGCAGATATAGGCAAAGAGAACGTGATAAAAAAGGTCGGCGGCAGCCCGGACGTTAAAAAGCACCTTGAAGATCTTGGCTTTACGGCTGGCGGCCCGGTGACTGTGGTATCCGCGATGGGCGGCAACGTAATAGTAAAGGTCAAGGAATCACGGATAGCCATAAGCCGTGAAATGGCTCGCAGGATAATGATCTAACGCCTGTTTTGACATTTATTTATAGAAAGAAAGAAAAAAAGGAGAGATAGGACTATGAAGACATTAAAGGAAGCCAAGATCGGCGAAACCGTCAGGGTGGTAAAGCTTTATGGCGAAGGCCCGGTAAAGCGCCGCATAATGGACATGGGCATTACCAAGGGCGTTGAGGTGTTCGTCCGCAAGGTTGCCCCTTTGGGCGACCCTATCGAGGTAAACGTGCGCGGTTATGAGCTCAGTCTGAGAAAAGCCGACGCCGAAATGATTGAAGTTGAATAAATATTTTTTTTGAACCATAGTTAAAGTATATTAACTTCAAAGGAGTTTTATCATGAATAACCAAATCAAGATAGCCTTAGCCGGCAACCCGAACAGCGGCAAAACCACGCTGTTCAACGCTCTGACCGGTTCCAATCAGTTTGTCGGCAACTGGCCAGGCGTTACCGTAGAAAAGAAGGAAGGCCGCCTTAGGAAGCATGAGGATGTGGTCATAATGGATCTGCCCGGCATCTATTCGCTTTCCCCCTATACTTTGGAGGAAGTAGTTGCCAGAAATTATCTTATCGACCAGCGCCCCGACGCCATACTGAACATAATCGACGGAACCAACCTGGAGCGCAACCTTTACCTCACCACTCAGCTTACCGAGCTGGGCATTCCGGTAGTCGTTGCCATCAATATGATGGACGTTGTGCGCAAGAATGGCGATAAGATAGATACCGCCCAGCTCTCCGAAAAGCTGGGCTGCCGGATAGTAGAGATATCCGCCCTGAAGGGCGATGGCGTCATGGAAGCCGCAGAGGCCGCGATCAAAGCCGCCCATGGCGCAAAAACCGTCCCCATGCATACTTTCTCCGGCCCCGTTGAGCACGCTATTGCTCACATCGAGGAAGCTGCCGTACATAACATGCCCCTTGAGCAGCAGCGCTGGTACGCCATAAAGATATTCGAGCGCGACGACAAGGTGCTTGAGAAGCTGGACATCTCCAAGGATGTTCTCGATCACATTGACAGCGACATCAAAGCTGCCGAGAAGGAGCTGGACGATGACGCTGAAAGCATCATCACCAATGAGCGCTACGTATATATCGCCGAGATAATCAAATGCTGCTACAAGAAAAAAAATCAGGGTCGGCTTTCTGCTTCCGATAAGATCGACAGGGTGGTCACCAACCGCTGGCTGGGCCTGCCCATATTTGCAGCGGTAATGTTCCTCGTATACTACCTCGCCATGGTCACTGTCGGCGCATCTGCCACTGACTGGGCAAACGATGGACTGTTTGGCGATGGCTGGCACCTGTTCGGCATCGGTTCAGCCGCTTATAATGAGGTAGCAGAAGAATACGGCGAGGCCGCTGCCATAGTTGACGGTTATGAAGCGTATGTCGAAGAAAACGGCGAGCCTGCTGACGGCAAATTTACCTACGAGATAGAGGACGAGGAGACCCTTGCGGTTTCCGAGGAAACTGCTACCCTCGAGGATTATGAGGCTGCAAAGGCCACCCTTCAGGAAATCGGCGAAGAGCCTGATCCTGCCGACTACGGCGTATGGGTCCCCGGCGTCCCCGTCCTTATTGAGAGTGCTCTGGACAAGGGCAACTGTGCCGAGTGGCTCCGCGGCCTGATACTTGACGGCATAGTCGCCGGCGTCGGCGCGGTCCTCGGCTTTGTTCCTCAGATGCTGGTGCTGTTCCTGCTTCTTGCTGCCCTTGAGGACTGCGGCTATATGGCCCGTATCGCGTTCATTCTGGACAGGCTCTTCCGCAGGTTCGGCCTCTCCGGCAAGTCCTTCATCCCCATGCTGATCGGCACCGGCTGCGGTATCCCCGGAATAATGGCCTCCCGTACCATAGAGAATGAGCGCGACAGGCGTATGACCATAATGACCACCACATTTATTCCCTGCGGCGCTAAGGTTCCCTTTATAGGAATGATTGCCGGCGCCATATTCGGCGGTTCCGCATGGGTAGCTACCTCCGCTTACTTCATCGGCATGGCTGCGATAATAATCTCGGGAATCATGCTCAAGAAGACTAAGAGGTTCGCCGGCGAGCCCGCGCCCTTCGTAATGGAGCTGCCCGCATACCACTGGCCCACCGCAGGCAATGTGCTCAGGAGCACATGGGAGCGGGGCTGGAGCTTCATAAAAAAGGCCGGTACCATCATACTGCTTTCCACAATCTTCGTATGGTTCACCACTTACTTCGGAACCGTGGACGGTACCTTCAGGATGCTGTCCGAGGATGAGATCAACTACTCCATATTGGCCTCCATAGGCGGTGCGATAGCCTGGATCTTCAAGCCTCTGGGCTGGGGCAACTGGCAGGCGGTCGTAGCCTCAATTACCGGCCTTATCGCCAAGGAGAACATAGTAGGTACTCTGGGCATACTGTACGGCGGCGACGGCAGCGTATACTCTAACCTTGCAAGCGCTTTCACACCCATTACCGCTTACTCTTTCCTGGTATTTAACCTGCTGTGCGCACCCTGCTTTGCGGCAATAGGCGCCATCAAGCGCGAGATGAACAACGCCGGCTGGACCTGGTTTGCCATCGGCTATCAATGCGGCTTCGCATATGTGATAGCCCTGATGATCAATCAGTTCGGCAACCTCTTTACCGGTAATGCAAACCTCTTAGGCGTGGTTGCCGCCGCAGCCTTCCTCGTGGGCATGGTATACATGCTGTTCAAGCCCTATAAGGAAGCTGCGAAGCTGAGCGCAAAGCCGTAAAGAAAAAATGAAATGATGTAATATGTTAGAAGGAGGAATTTGACCATGTTTAATTGGATAAGCGAAAACATCGGAAACATAATCGCGATAGTTATACTTGCAGCGGTAATCGCGGCCATCGTGATACATCTTATAAAACAGAAGAAACGAGGCAAGTCCTCCTGCGGCTGCAGCTGTGGTTCCTGCCCCATGAAAAACTCCTGCCACAGCAATTCCTGCAGTGCCAAATGATAACTAATAACTAACAAAGTATCGGCAAGGCGGCATTCGTCCGCTTTGCCGATACTCTGTTTTGGGGCAATTTATTGCAATTAGGCCGGGACGGTGCTAACATATCAGCATGGATGCCTTTTTAAGGCACGCCAGAGTTAAGATCAAGGTATGGGTAAATAATGTGGAGCTTAAGGACGCGCTGCTTCTGCACGCAAACATGTATCCCAGGATGCGGCCTGCCGACGCTGTAAAGCTGGTGTACCAGAACGAATTTGGGGGCGGCCATATGATCAAAAGCCCTGAGGCTGCCCTGATAAGACTGCGCAACGAGTATGCGGCAACAGAGCACGACGCCATGCAGCCGCTCATGATACCCATAGGCAGCGGCATGGCGCGAGTACAGCTTAAGGCGCTGAAGGAAAGCGGCATAGCGGGCTTGAATGAAGCGTTTGTGGAGACCGCCAACGCCTCGGAAGGCACGCTTGCGGAGTTTTTGGAAAAGCTGGACGTGCTCCTCCATGTAACGTTGCAGGGCGTCTTTGCGTTCCAGGTAGCCGAGCTTGAGAAATACCTTTCGGAATATAAAAAGAAGGGCTATCCCGCCGTATCCCACAGTGAGGAGTATAGGGAAGCCTACCTCCCGGCATACAGGGTTGTAAAGGAGAGCATATTCAGGGAGAAGTTTAAATGAATATACTTGTAATAGACGGTCAGGGCGGCAAGCTGGGCTGCCAGATGGTAAAGTCCATAGCGGAAAAGTACCCCGGTGCAAGGCTTATGGCGGTCGGCACCAATTCAGCCGCTGCCGCGGCTATGGCAAAGGCCGGCGCCCATCAGGCGGCTGCGGGGGAAAACCCGCTTATAGTCGCCTGCCGCAAGGCGGATATAATAATAGGCCCAATAGGCATAGTCATAGCGGATTCCCTCTTTGGCGAGATAACGCCCACAATGGCGGTCGCCGTTGCCCAATCCGATGCGGTGCGGATACTTCTGCCCGTAAACAGGTGCGGCAATATAGTGGCAGGCGTTCAGGAGCTGTCGCTGACGGCTCTCATATCGGACGCTATGGCCAAGCTCGAAGGCGTGATGCAAGAGTAAAATGTATCTTGTCAACCGACGGCTTTTCGTGTACAATAGGCTTGTGCCTGTCAGAAGACGGCACAGGAACAGAAGTTCCCCTGAATAAACCTTGTATCAATACCATTTTTTGTGATGTCATGAAGGCGTCGCTTTCCCAGAAGGGATCGCGGCGCTTGTTTTATGCCATCTGGAAGGAGCTTTTATCATGAAAAACAACAACATAACAGTAAGGACAGTGGTATTTGCGGCGGCGTTTCTGGCGCTGGCACTGATGCTTCCGTTTTTGACGGGACAGATACCGCAGATAGGCTCAATGCTTTCCCCCATGCACATACCCGTGCTCCTCTGCGGCTTCGTATGCGGCTGGCCCTGGGGACTGGCGGTCGGCGTGGTGGCTCCGCCCCTGCGCTCCGTACTGTTCGGTATGCCGCCGATGTACCCGACCGCGCTTTGCATGGCGTTTGAGCTTGCGGCATACGGCGCCGTGGCAGGGCTCATGTACAGGGCGCTGCCAAAGAAGAAAAGCAACATATACGTCGCTCTCATAACGGCCATGATAGCCGGCCGTCTGGTATGGGGCGCGGCGCGCTTCCTCTGCACCGGGCTCGATCCGTCAAAGTTCGGCTTTGCCGCCTTCTGGGCGGGGGCGTTCACGCAGGCGATACCCGGCATAATACTGCATATAATCCTCATACCGCTGCTCGTAATGGCGCTGGAAAAGGCCAAGCTGATATCGAAATAGCAGGACAAGGCCAAACAGGGAGAGCTTTTATGCCCTCCCTGTTTTATTATGCCTGTTTTATTTATTAAGCTTTGCGGCAAGATCCTCCAGCGCCTCGCCGAGCGCCTCCTCGAAGGACGGATGTGGACGCATTATCTTGAGCAGGCTTTCCACCGTGAGATGGTTGGCCATAGCTTCGGATATCTCGCTTATCATGTCAGAGCTGTGCTCGCACATGAGCTGCGCGCCTATTATCTCGCGGGTCTCGGCATTGGCTACGACCTTCATAAAGCAGCGGCCCGGATCGGCGATAAGCGTTCTGGCGTTGCCGAACATTACGCATTTGCCCGCCTTTGCGGGTATCCCCTCTTCCTTCGCCTCGGCCTCCGTCATTCCCACCACCGCTATCTCGGGCCGGCAGTATATGACGCTGGGCACAACGTTCATATCAACGCTGTTCTCTATGCCGTTCATCATATCGACGCATGCCGTACCCTGGGCGGAAGCGACATGGGCAAGCTGAATCTTTGCGGATACATCGCCTATGGCGTATACACCGGGTATGCTGGTCTGATACTTTTCGTCTACCTTTATGCTCCTACGGTCCATCTCGGGCGCGAGGCCCTCTGCAAACAGGCCGTCCATATAGGGTTTGCGGCCTATGGCACAGAGCACAGCCTCTCCGGTTGCCGAGTTGTCCTTGCCCTTTTCGCTGAAGCGCACCGTGAAGCCGCCCTCGTCCTTCTCCACGCATTGCACCATGGAGTTGACGAACACATTCACGCCCTGTTTTTTAAGTATCATGGAGAGGTTTTGGCCGAGCTCGCGGTCCATATTGGGCAGCAGCCTATCCATACCCTCTATGACGGTCACCTTGCAGCCGAGGTCGCTGTAAAATGTGGCGAATTCTATGCCTATCACGCCGCCGCCGATTATTATTATGGACTCGTACAGATGGTCACAGCCCTCCAGCAGCTCGTCAGAAGTCATTACTCCGGGTAGGTCCAGCCCGGTTATAGGCGGGCGGGCCGGTACGGAACCCGTAGCGGCGATTATCTTTTCCGCCGCCAGTTCATCGCAGCCGCCCTCGTTAAGCTCCACATGCACGCGGCCGGGAGCGGTTATTTGGGCGCGCCCCCTGATCAGGTCTATCTTTGCGCCCTTAAAAAGGCTCTCTATTCCGGAACTGAGCTTAGCGGATATCTGCCGCTTGTAGGCAAATATCTCGTTCATATCCGCACGCGCACCTTCAACATGTATGCCAATGCCGGCGCTTGCTGTGGCGGCATGATACGCCTCTGAGGAATGGAGCAGCGTCTTTGTGGGTATGCAGCCTCTATTGAGGCAGGTGCCGCCCGCCTCGCGGTTTTCTACTACGGCAACGGTCATGCCCAGCTTTGCCGCGCGCAGCGCGGCCACATAGCCTCCGGGGCCCGCGCCTATCACTATCAGTTGGTATTCCTTCATAAATATTATATCTCCTGTTCTTGGATCATACGGCAGATATCCGATGCGATATCCGGGCAGGCCTTCTCCGCAGCCAGGCAAAGTTCAGCCTCGCTGAAGCTTTTGCCCTCAAAGGCCTGCTTCAGCCTTTCGGCTATGCTCCAGTCCATTGAGTCGGAGTACACCTCCGCTTCCTTGACCCTGCCGCAGTCCACCATGAGCTGTATCTGTACGCTCCCCCACGGGAACCTTTCGCCGCATTCGAACGTAAACGGTATCTCGCGGCCCAGACGCCACTCCCAGCTTGAGTACTTTTCGAACAGCGGCTGTATGGCGGCTTTGTCCTGCTCCGTAAGGCCTATCTCTTCATATGTCAGACCGTACACCTGGCCAAACGCCTCAGCAAGCTTCTGAGAAAGCAGTTCTATCGTGGTATCCGGCGCAAGCTCCTTCAAGTTAACTACCCTTGAGCGAACTGAATCCACTCCCTTTGATGACAGCTTGGCCTTTGAGGGATTGAGATACCGACCCATTTTTTCTCGGTCCACGTCCACCATGAGTGTGCCGTGATGGTATGCGCGGGGTCCGTTCTTATAAAATGCGTTGCCGGAGAACTTGCGCCCATCTGCCAGTATGTCGTTACGTCCGGAACGTTCGACCTTCACGCCCAGCTTTTCGCATGCAAGCTCTATCACTTTGAGCTGCTTATCCAGATCGTAATCCGCTGTGGGAACTAAAAAGGTAAAGTTAAGATTGCCAAGATCGTGAAAAACCGCACCGCCGCCCGAGAGCCTCCGGGCCAGCTTTCCCCCTTCATCCTCCAGAAGGGTGGTACGGCATTCCTTGAAAGCGTTCTGGTTGCGGCCTATCACCACGGTATTCTGGTTTTGCCAGAGATACAGCGTGCAGCAGCCCTCATCTGTATTTTGCAGCAGATATTCCTCCACCGCCAAATTGAAAAAGGGGTCAAAGCTTTGACCCCTGTAAAGCTTGAGTTTATCTATCATTATTCGCCGTTGTGTTTACGCCCTTGTATAGCGGACTATAGGGTTTCGGGCCGCCTTGACCTCGTCCGGCCTGCCTATCTGTGCATTGTGGGGAGCTCCGTGCATATACTCGGGGTCGGTATGACCCAGCTCATACAGCTTGCGGTAGACCTCCGCTGCCCAGTCCAGGGTATCCTTGCTCTCGGTCTCGGTGGGTTCGAGCATAAGCGCCTCGTGTACTATCATGGGGAAGTACATTGTTGGCGGATGCATCCCGTAATCGATAAGGGACTTGGCGACGTCCAGAGCGGAAACGCCGGTCTCCTTCTTGAAGCCGGAAAGATCGAGCACGAACTCATGCATGCATATACGGTCGAATGCGGGTTCGAAGGTGCCCTGTATCCTCCGCATGAGGTAATTCGCGTTGAGCACGGCGTTCTTCGCCGCCTCAGGTATGCCCTCGCGGCCAAGAGTCATTATGTAGGTAAGAGCCTTTACTACCACGAGGAAGTTGCCCGCAAAGCCGCGTACCTGAATATGGCCCTCGCCCTCCATCATGGCGCTGTGGGGCAGGAACTTCGCAAGGAAATCCTTGCAGCCGACCGCACCGGCTCCTGGGCCGCCGCCGCCGTGAGGAGTTGCGAAGGTCTTGTGCAGATTCATGTGTATGCAGTCGAAGCCCATGTCGCCGGGGCGTACAACGCCCATTACCGCGTTGAGGTTTGCGCCGTCATAATAGCAGAGGCCGCCTGCCTCGTGTACGAGGCGGGTTATCTCTAATATGTTCTCATCGAATATGCCTACCGTATTGGGGTTAGTCAGCATAAGGCCGGCAGTATCGTCGCCAAGGACCGCCTTCAGCGCCTCGAGATCAACGCAGCCGTTGGGGGCGGAGGCGATATTTATCACCTGATAGCCGCACATCGCCGCTGTGGCGGGATTGGTGCCGTGGGCGGAATCGGGAACGATTATCTTGTTGCGCTTGGTATCCCCCCGACTGTCGTGGTACTGCTTGATGAGCAGCACGCCGGTGAACTCGCCGTGGGCGCCTGCGGAGGGCTGGAAGGTCATATCCGCCATTCCGGTGACCTCGCAAAGGTACTTGCGTATGGTGTCGAGCACTTCCCGGCAGCCTTCGGTAGTGTGCCTGGGGGCGAGTGGGTGAATGGCCGTAAAGCCGGGCAGCGCGGCCATCTCCTCGTCTATGCGGGGGTTATATTTCATTGTGCAGGAGCCCAAAGGATAAAAGCCGCAGTTTACGCCGTGTACCCGGTGGTTCAGCTCGGTATAGTGGCGGGAGATGTCGGTCTCGCTCATTTCGGGCAGCGCGGGTTTCAATTCACGCTGAAGCTCCTTTGGGAGCTCGACGGTCTCCACATCGCACTTGGGCAGTATTGAGCACTTGCGTCCTGGCGCGCTCTTTTCGAATATCAGCTTCATTACGCAAGCACCTCCTTAACCACTTCTATGGCCCTGTCAAGCTGAGCCCTCGTTACCTTCTCGGTAGCGCACCACATTATGCCGTCCTCCACAGGCAGGCCTCCCAGTATATCCGCGTCCTCGAGAGCCTTGAGCACCTCGTCCTGACGGGGCATCTCGGTGACGAACTCATGGAAGAAGTCGCCCTTGTATTTAAGCAGCACGCCGGGTATCTCGCAGAGCTTCGCCGCGAGGTAGTGTGCCTTTGCCATGCTCTGATTTGCTGCTTCAGCCATGCCATTGGGGCCCATGGTAGCCATATACAGGCCTGCCGTAAACGCGCAGAGGGCCTGATTGGAGCATATATTGCTGCTGGCCTTTTCGCGGCGTATGTGCTGCTCCCGGGCCTGAAGCGAAAGCACATATGCCGTATCGCCCTTGCTGTCGGTGGTCTGGCCTACTATGCGGCCGGGCAGCTTACGCATGTGCTTTGTGAGGGTAGCCATAAAGCCGAGATACGGGCCGCCGTAGGAAAGCGGCATACCGAGAGGCTGACCTTCGCCTACCGCTATATCCGCACCGCAGTCCTTAGGGGTCTTCATTATCGCAAGCGCTATTGGGTTGCAGCCCATTATATACATCGCGCCGGCGGCGTGCACCATTTCGCCTATTGCCGCCGCGTCCTCCAGCTGTCCGAAAAAGCTGGGCTGCTGGATATATACGGAGGCCACGTCTTCGGTGAGCATATCGCGCAGGGCGTCAATATCCGTCTTTCCGTCCTTCATGGGTACGATGCGCATCTCATCGCCGGTGCCGTAGCAGTAGGTGCGGACGGTGTTTATGGTATCCGGGTGGGAAGCTCCGGAAACCAGCGTCACCCTGCGCTTGCGGTCGCGGCACATGGCGGCAGCCTCGCCCGCGGCGGTAGCGCCATCGTATACCGAGGCGTTGGAAACGTCCATGCCGGTGAGCTCGCATATCATGGTCTGATACTCGAATATGCTCTGCAATACGCCCTGGCTCATTTCGGCCTGATAGGGGGTGTACGCGGTAAGGAACTCCTCCTTGGTGGGAATGTATTTCACTATGCTGGGAATGTAGTGGTCATATGCGCCCGCGCCCCGGAGAACGGTCTTGAATACCTTATTCTTGGCCGCCATGGCGGATATGGCGTTGCTGACCTCCAGTTCGCTCATTCCCTCGGGTATGTTAAGCGGTTCGTCGAGATACATCTTCTCAGGCACATCGCGGTAAAGCTCCCGGTAATCCGTAAGACCGATGGCCTTGAGCATCTCTCTGCGTTCCGCCTCTGTAGATGGAACGTAGCTGCCCATTATTTAGCCCTCCTGTGCGCAGAACTCTTCGTATGCCGCCGCGTCCAGCAGCTCTTCCTTGTCGGTGATGCCCTCGACCTTGATTATCCATGCGCCGTAGGGATCGGAATTGAGCAGTTCGGGGGAATCCAGCAGCTCTTCGTTTATGGCTGCAACCTTACCGGTAACGGGGCAAATCAAGTCGGATACGGCCTTGACGGACTCAACGTCGCCAAAGGCTTCGGCGGCGGTAACGTCGTCGCCCTCTGCGGGCAGGTTTACGAATACCACGTCGCCAAGGGCGTCCTGCGCGAAATCTGATATGCCGATTATGGCGGTGTCGCCATCCATCTTTACCCATTCATGGGACCTGGAGTAGCTGAGATCGTTGGGATGATTCATTTTTTAAATACCTCCGTTAAACTATTCTGTATATTTTGCTGTTATATCCCGCCCGGAAGTCCCGGGCGGGTCGTCTTAGGTCTTACGGCCTTATTACAGGCCTATCTTTGCGGAAAAGCTCTCCAAGGCGTTGAGCATTTCCTCATCGTCGAAGCAGTAGTGCATCCTGGTGTAGCCGCCGCGGAGCTTTGTTACCTCGTCGCCTACTTCCTTGCCGCGCAGTATACAGTCTGCCATCAGCTCTGCCAGCTTGTCGAACTCCTCAAAGCCGAAGCCAAAGCGGGTCATCTCGCTCATGCCCATACGCAGCGCGCCGGAGGCGGTGAAGCCTTCCTCATCGGGGGTAGCCTGATAGTTTACGATTATGTTGTTGCGCTCCAGGCGCTCCGCGATCTCGGGGCCCATGCCGTAGCCTACTGAGGCTATTACCTGATGGGTCTCTGTATAACCGATCTCTGGGTCGCCCGCAACGTCCAGTCCCTGTTTCTTCAGGGCCTTGGCGAAGTGCTTGGCGTTCTCGATTATCGCCTTCTGGTACTGGGCCTTGAAGGTGTTCATCTCGTATGCAGCCATCAGCAGGCCAAGCTGGGTGCCTAAGTGGTGGTTGGATACGCTGCCGGGGAAGGCGCGGCTCTGTATGGTCTCCCAGAGGCCGTACTTCAGGTCTTCCTTCTTCCAGTTGGTAGCTATCACGCCGCGCTGGGGGCCGAAGAAGGTCTTATGGGTGGAGCCGGTGACTATCTCGGCGCCCTCCTCAAAGGGCTTCTGGAAGTAATCGCCCACCAGGCCCAGAACGTGAGCCATATCGTACATTATGGTGGTGGGTATGTTCTGCTCGTCCACGAACTTGCGTATAGCCGCCACGGGCTCCTTATGCAGCACCATGGACTTGCCGAAGATTATCAGTTCAGGCCTGTACTGGTCGATAAGCTTCTTGGTTTCCTCAACGTCTATCTTATAGATATTGTCCTCGCATACCGGGAAGTTCACTATGGCATGCCGCTCGGTAACGGGGTCGATGGCAATATAGTCGCGCAGGGCGCCCATGGGCTGAGCGGAAAGGTGGCCGCCCTTGATTATATGGTTATTCATCACATAGCCCAGGCGCTGGGGAGTATGCTTGCGGTCAAGGCGGTTCTTCCAGTCCATGAGGGCGGAGAATGTAGCCATATTGGACATCTGCCCGCTGATGACTCTCGTCTCTACCTCCGTGCAGTTGAAGTATTCCTTCATCTGCTCCACAAGAAGCTGCTCTACGCGGTCTATGAACTTGGTGCCCTGATAATAGAAGATATCCTGATCGTAGAAGGACTTCACCTTCTTATGCTCCGCATACCTGAAGGCGGGGTCGGAGGCGCAAAGGAGCTGTACCGCACGGCTGGCGCTGTTCTCGGAGGGTATCAGGTTGATGCACTGACGCTGGCGCCATTCGTGGTTGTGGGTTGCGTCGAATATGAGCTCGACGGCCTTCTTTGCCCTGTCGTCTACCTTGACGTCCATCTGGGCGGGCTCATAGCCGTAGATTATCGGGCGTGCAAAAGGAGGAGCGTCCACCCTCATATGATACGGAGGTATAACTGCCTTGAGCCGCTTGCCGCGCACGTCTATCTCCACCTTGTCGTCCTCCAGCACGTCGCTGGCGATATAGCACATGCCGATGGAGCGCTTGGCAGTCTCGTCGGTTATTACGGTTGCCAAGCCTTCGCCCTCGCTGCGGTAGTACGGTACCATCGTGCCGCTGGTGACCCAGCCCACAAGCTCTCCGTTCCGGTATATTTCCATGCCTGCGCGCATTACGCCCCGATCCAGCAGGGTTATGGGCATTATGCGCTTGGGCAGAACGTCCATACCGGAGAAGTCGCGGTTCATTATCTTCTTAAAGGCCTCTGACTGCCTTGTGAGTGCCGCCCTGCCAATGAAATCGCCCTTCTGATCTGAGAAGCTTACGGCAAACTTGGCCAGGGACACGGCGAATATGGGCATATTGCTGCCATCGGGGCCCTTACCCATCTCGTGGCCGTACAGGGGAAGGCCGGCTTCAAGGCGCAGGGTATCTCTGGCGCCAAGGCCCGCGGGCCTGCCGCCCAGCTCTACAAGGCGGTTCCACAGCCACTCTGCGTCGCAGCTCTTTACGTATACCTCATAGCCCAAAGGCTCGCCGGTGTAGCCGGTCTTGGCTATCCACGCCTTATGCCCCTCAAGCTCTATTATATTCAGCGCGTTCTTCATGGGCTCGGTTACAGCCTTGCCCTTTGTGAGGGTAAGCATTATTTCCTTGCTCTTTGGGCCCTGAACGGCTATCGCGGCGTAGTCCCCGGATATGTCGGTTATGGTGCAGTCGTATTCCTTCGCTATTGGCAGAAGGTGAGCAAGATCCTTTTCGGTGTTGGCGGCATTTACCACCAACAGGAAATTCTCCTCATTGAACTTGTAAAGATACGCGTCGTCTATGGCGCTGCCGTTTTCATCGGGGATTATGGCGTACTGTGCCTGCTTGATATCCAGCGCCATTACGTTGCTGGAAAGCACATGCTGCAAAAAGGCGATCCTCTCGGGGCCCTCGATAAGCAGCCTGCCCATGTGGGAAACGTCAAAGAGCCCGCACGCATGGCGGGTGTACAGGTGCTCGGCTACTATGCCGGTGGGGTACTGTATAGGCATCTCCCATCCGCCGAAGTCCACCATATCCGCCCCCGCCGCAACGTGGGCGTCGTACAGCTGAGTACGTTTGAGTTCGCTCATAAAATTTCCTCCTGTTTTGATATATGATTTTTTGATTTGGCGTTGCTTTTGAGACAAATATCCGCGTTATTTTTTGAACACTTAAAAAGGCACAAACTTCCCCTTGGTGAGAATTTTGTGCCTCCGTAGTGTAGCCTGAGAGATTCCCCTTTAAGCCTGTGGGCGATAAAGAGTTGCACCTTCGGCGCACGGCGTAATGCCGTTCTTTTCGGAGCATCGTCAAGATCCGGTCCTTTTGCCTGAGAGTTTCTGCTTCCCCTTCGGCGCCGCGTATCTTCTGCGCTGCGATCTCTTCCGGAACTGTCAACCGATGAAAGATATGCTTTTGATATTCAAAAATATTTGCAGACACAAAGTCTGTATCAATTTTACTTATGCATTTTATCACGGCTCTTTCGGGCCTGTCAAGCATTTTAATTGTATCATTCCTGCATTTTTTCGCATTACTTGTTATATTATTGTCTAAATCGTGCAATTATCGGTTTTGTCGATTTCATTTTTCCGATACATAACAAGCCGGCGCGCCTTTTTTTCAGGCGTGCCGACATTTTTCAGCTTTGTTCTCTCAAAATCGTCACACGGGCAGCTCTATATGAATGCCCTTGCCCTCTTTGATGTTTATGGTAAGTATGCCGCCGGAAACTGTCACCTGAGTGCCTTCCACGTCGCCGCCGATAACGGGGGCTGCGGCGTCCTCTGTCTTTGAAGCTTCGGCAGCAGGCTCGTCAGTCCCCTCCTTTGCACCCTCTACCTTGTCGGAGGTAAGGGCTGTCAGGGAATCGCATGTTTCCTTCAGCGTTGCGCCAAGCACCTGACCTATCTTCAGCGCGCCGGTGAGGTCAAGCAGGTTGGAATCCACCAGGTCGTCAAATATGGCGGGATCCTCAAGGTTGTGCTCGGACAGCACCGTACCTGCTTCTGCGCGGCAGCACAGCACTGCGGGGTCATTCTTATGTTCAAGTGCGTAATCAAGGGATATCGACATGACAAAACCTCCATAAAAATTACACTTTGGTATAACTCATAATAGCATGTAGCGCTGTTTCCGTTAAATTCAAACATCTGATTACAGGCGGTCTATAATCTCTTTTACCGATTGATAAACGATACAACAAAAGGACGCCCGGCATGAGCGTCCATTGCGTTTATCTACAGTTTGTTTACCGGCAAAGCTCCTCGGCCATTCTATCTATCGCCTCGGCGTTTTCCTCAGTCATTGCTGAGCGCAGCGTCACAGTAGTGTCGATATAGTTGATATTCTTGCTCTTCTCAAACATAGCCTTCATGGTCTTGGCAGCAGCAGGCGCCCATGTGCCGTTCTCGATGAAGCCAATGGTCCGGTTCTGATAATTGCGCTCGGTAAGGTGGTCGATAAACTGTCTCATAAACGGAAAAATATCCGCGTTGTAAGTGGTAGTGGCCAGTACCAGCTTCCCGTAGCGGAAGGCATCCTCAACGGCCTCCGCCATATCGCAGCGTGCAAGGTCGCTTATCGCCGCCTTGCAGCCCCTTTCCTCCAGCTTTTTCGCCAGCAGCTCGGCTGCCCGCTTTGTGTTGCCGTATACGGAGGTGTAGGCTATGCAAACCCCCTCACTCTCCACGCCATAGGACGACCATATATCATAAAGGCTCATATAATGGCTCAGATCGCCCGTGAGCACCGGGCCGTGCAGAGGGCATATGGTCTTTATATCCAGCGCCGCCGCCTTTTTCAGCACCGTCTGCACCTGCATTCCGTACTTGGCCACTATGCCCATATAATAGCGCCTTGCCTCGCAGTCCCATTCCTTATCCTGACAGTCCAGCGCGCCGAACTTTCCGAAGGCGTCTGCCGAGAACAGCGCCTTATCCGCGGCATCATAGCTCATCATCACCTCGGGCCAGTGTACCATGGGGGCGAATATAAACGTCAGCTCGTGCCTGCCCAGAGACAGCGTATCGCCGTTCTTTACTGCGAGCCTGTTTTTGCAGAGACCCCTGCCAAAGAACTGGTCTATCATTTCAAAGGTCTTTGCGTTGCCCACTATCGTGGCCTCGGGATATGCATTTACAAACTTATCTATATTTGCAGAGTGATCCGGCTCCATGTGGTGTATTATCAGATAATCCGGCTTCCTGCCCGCGAGGGCGTTTTCCAGGTTTGCAAGCCATTCCTCTCCAAAATCGGCGCTTACCGTGTCCATCACGACGATCTTTTCGTCAATTATCACATAGGAGTTGTATGCCATGCCCTCCGGCACGATATACTGCCCCTCAAACAGGTCTATATCATGATCGTTTACGCCGATATAACGGATATCGTTTGTTATAGTCATAGCTGTTCCCCTTTCGCCGGCATATAATGATTAAGTTCGGAATCGTCCCTATTAAATAATTATATTACCATAATTCGAGCGTTGTTTCAACGCATCGGTGCAACAGATTGTCAGCGGAACACACCGGACAGCATCAATCTTGAAAAGCATCAAAAGCCCCCTCGGGATTTTGGGGTTTGCACCGCTATTGACAGGCATCTCCAAAAAAACTATAATAGCTTATTATCCTACCCTGAAGATAGGTAAATGTTAGAAATTATAAACATTTTTTAAGGATAGATCGTAATGAAGAATAATTTTGTTTCACCGCTCTGCTACGGCGGTTGTATGTGCGGGCAGAACGGCTGTTCCTCCTGCGGCAGCTATGCCGGACTTATGGAGCAGACCGCAGAGCTTTTGCAGACTCTGCGCAGCGCCATGTACCCCAATATGTTCGGATGCAACCTGGGCAATGGCGCACGCCTTCGCAACGCCGTTGCGGACTGCGTGATGCGGGTACTGCCGGATGATTATCAGGAAATTTCCGACAGGCTGGTGGATTCGCTGCCGGATATCAAGGCAGCGCTGGAAACTGACGCCCAGGCGGGCTATGAGGGGGACCCTGCGGCCATAAGCGTTGAGGAGATAATGCTTGCCTACCCCGGCTTTGAGGCAATAAGCATATACCGCATTGCCCATGAGCTGTACAAGATGAAGGTGCCCATACTTCCCCGTCTCATGACCGAGATAGCCCACCGCAATACCGGTATAGATATACACCCCGGCGCCACCATAGGCAGATATTTTTTCATAGACCACGGCACAGGCGTGGTAATAGGCGAAACCACTACCATTGGCGACCATGTGAAGCTGTATCAGGGCGTTACTCTTGGTGCAAAGAGCTTCCCCACCAACGTGGACGGCACCCCGGTAAAGGGCATAAAGCGCCATCCCGATATAGGCAACAATGTGGTCATCTACTCCGGTGCGACTATACTCGGCGGAAATACTGTAATTGGCGACAACTGCGTTATAGGCGGTAACGTATGGCTGACGGAATCCGTAGAGCCGGGCCACACCGTATACGCAGCCCACGCCGAGACCCGCCGGCGAACCGTAAAATAACAAATTCCCCAAAAGTAAAGAAGGCAGCCATTTCCAACGAGGATATGGCTGCCCTATTTGTTTTTTTATTTAAGTTCGTTACTTCAGCCTGCAATAGCAGTCTATGGCGAACACTACGGCTTCGATTCCGAGCAGTATCAGATCTACGCCCAGTATGACTCCCAGCGCCGCCGCAGACAGGGCCGGATCAAACAGCAGAATTACGCCCAGTATCAAGCCAACCGCGTTTGATATGAGAGTGAGCCAGAAGCTCACCTCTCCTGCCACGTATCGCACGATGTTCAGGTGTGTCAATCGGGCGATGCAGTGGGCGATTATGAATATCGGGAATATGATGAGCATTATGCCCGTTCCCACATTAGGGTGTGCTATAAGGGCACATCCAAGCATTATGCTGAGTATGCTGGAAACCAGTGATACCGCAGGGCGGAAGCCCGTGTGCCGTTCAAGGCGTATGTAGAACATCACGTCCGCGAGGCCGGTTATGACAGCCAGTATGCCGAATATCAGCGTAAGGCTGTCCAGCACCTGTTCGGTGCGCAGCATGGTAGCCACGCCCAGCATTACCAGCAGCACGCCCTCCAGTATCTCTACGAAAAGGTATCTGTGCTCATATTTCATACCGCCGCCTCCTTAAAGCTGTCCAGTATCTTCATGAATTCCTCTCCTGTGATAGTCTCCTTCTCGGTGAGGTACTGAGCCAGTTTTTCAAGCTTTTCGCGGTTTTCCTTCAGCATGTTCACAGCCTTCTCATGCTGCTTCTTTATCATATCCACTACCTTCTGGTCTATGACCCGCTGAGTCTCGGCGGAGCAGCTCAGTGTAGTGTCGCCGCCCAGATACTGGTTGGTGACGGTCTCCATTGCTACCATGCCGAAGTCCTCGCTCATGCCGTAGCGGGTGATCATGGCCCTGGCAAGCTTTGTGGCCTGCTCTATATCGTTGGAAGCGCCGGTGGTAACTTCGTTGAAAACAACCTCTTCTGCGGCGCGGCCTCCTGTGAGGGTAGCTATCTTGTTTTCAAGCTCTTCCTTGGAGAGCAGGTATTTGTCGTTTTCCTCTACCTGCATCGTATAGCCCAATGCGCCTGAGGTGCGGGGGATAATGGTAATCTTCTGCACTGGGGCGGAATGGGACTGTAATGCGGCCACAAGCGCATGGCCTATCTCGTGGTATGCCACTATGCTGCGCTCCCTGTCGGACATCACGGCGTTCTTCTTCTGATAGCCAGCTATGACGACCTCCACGCTTTCCTCGAGGTCCGCCTGCGATACGGTCTTTCTCCCGCCGCGGACGGCCCGCAGCGCACCCTCATTTATGATGTTCGCCAGCTCCGCTCCGGAAGCGCCGGAGGTCATGCGGGCTATAACGTGGTAATCGACATCGGGATCGGCCTTTATCTTGCGTGCGTGAACCTTCAGTATAGCTTCTCTGCCGTTTAGGTCGGGCAGCTCCACGGGTATGCGCCTGTCGAAGCGGCCGGGGCGGGTCAGCGCCGGGTCGAGCGACTCGGGGCGGTTGGTAGCCGCGAGGATTATTACGCCGTTGTTACTGTCGAAGCCGTCCATCTCGGTGAGCAGCTGGTTGAGGGTCTGCTCGCGCTCGTCATTGCCGCCGAATTGGCCGTCGCGCTTCTTTCCTATGGCGTCGATCTCATCTATGAACACTATGCAGGGAGCCTTTTCCTTGGCCTGCTCAAACAGGTCTCGAACCTTCGACGCACCCATGCCGACGAACATTTCCACGAATTCCGAGCCGGATATGGAGAAGAACGGCACGTTGGATTCGCCGGCAACAGCCTTTGCGAGCATGGTCTTGCCGGTGCCCGGAGGGCCAACAAGCAGCAGTCCCTTAGGCATGGAAGCGCCCACCTCGCTGTACTTAGTGGGGTTATGCAGGTAGTCCACTATCTCGGCGAGGCTTTCCTTGGCCTCGTCCTCACCCGCAACATCGCTGAAGTGTATGCCTTCCGTGGACTGGATATATACCTTGGCGTTGCTCTTGCCCATTCCGCCGAACATGAGCGAATTCTTGCCGCCGGCCTGGCTCATAAGGCGTTTATAGAGGTACTGGCCCAAGGCGACAAAGAGTATTATCGGCAGCACGCCGGTAATAAGATAACTCACCAGCGGGCTCATTGTCTTTTCTATTACCCTGTCGAATGCCGCGCCGGATTCGTACAGCCTCTGTGTAAGGTCGGGATCCTCCATGGCGCTGGTGTAGTATACCTTGCCCTCCTTGTCCATGAAGGTTATCTCATTAGTATTCACCTGCACCTTGTCCACTTCCTTGTTGTCGACCATGCGCATGAAGGTGCCGTAATCCACCTCCTTGACAGGGTCGTCCATCAGCATCGGCGCTATGAACGCGTTGAACAGCACCACGCAAAGCAGCACTATGCTATAATAAAACAACAGCGGCTTCTTGGACGGTTTTACTTCTTTCATGGTTTCACTCCTTTTATAAAAGCATATGATGCCTGTAAAAATAGTTTGATTTATAAAAGTATAGCTCCATAAACTTACGTTGTCGATGCGGCAGCCGTAAACTTCACCTTTATTTTGCAATCCAAAACAAAGACATAGGCGGCCCTTTAAAGCCGCATATGCATCGCTTTTGGTTTTCTTTTAGGTACCTCAGTTTAAGGATATTGCATACGGTATAATCGTTTTTTCAAATAAGCGTTTTTTGCTCTTTGAATAAAGCCTAAAATGCACTATAATCCATATAGATTTATCCGGAGGTAACATCAATTGACAAATACAGCAAGCGATAATAAGGAACAGATAGTATTCGTAGACAGGCGGGACACCGATTCCAGCAAGTGGGACAATCTGAAATCCACATTTGGCCGCAGCGACCTTCAGGCAATGTGGATAGCGGATATGGATTTCCGCGTGCCGGACTGCGTCGTGTCCGCCATTGAGGACTACATGAAGACAGGCGTGTTCGGCTATTATGTTCCCCGGCCAAGCTATCATCAGGCATTCATAGACTGGGAACGCAAATACCACGGCTATCAGGTGAAGGAAGAATGGCTGCGCTTTGCACCCGGCGTAGTACCTGCTTTCAACTGGTTTTTGCAGGTGTTCACCGAACCCGGCGACGCCGTCATAGTGCAGACGCCTGTATATTACCCCTTTATGCACGCCGTGAAAAACAACAGCCGCAGGCTCGTCTGCTGCGACCTTATAAATACCGGCGGCATATACACCGTAGATTTTACGGACTTTGAAAAGAAGATCGTGGAAAACGGCGTGAAGCTCTTTATACTCTCCTCCCCCCACAACCCCGCGGGCAGGGTATGGAAGCGCGATGAGCTGAAGGCCATGCTGGACATCTGCAAAAAGCATGGCGTATACGTGATATCCGATGAGATACACCACGACATAGTATTCGGCGACAACGTTCACATACCGAGCGCCACCGTAGGCGACTATGATAAAATACTCGTCACCCTCACCGCCGCCACAAAGACCTTTAACCTGGCGGGTTGCCAGAATTCCTTCGCTATAATACCCGATCCTGATATCCGCAGGAGATTCGACGGCTTCGTGGAGGGCATACGTATACACGGAGGAAACCCCTTCGGCTATGTAGCGGTGGAAGCCGCGTACCGGGGCGGCCGCCAATGGTTCGAGCAGGTAAGAGATATCATCTACGGCAACTATGAGTATGTAAGGGAGTCCCTGAAAAAGTCGCTGCCCGGGGCAGTGGTATCCCCGCTGGAAGGCACTTATCTTCTCTGGATAGACTTCGGCGCGTACCTTCCCGCCTCCGAAATAAAAAGCTTTATGGAGGACAAGTGCGGCCTTGCCTTTGACTACGGCGACTGGTTCGGCGGCGAAAGGTTCGGCACTCACATTCGCATGAACCTTGCCACCTCACGGGAGCTCGTCGCAAAGGCGGTAAACAGCATCATTTCCAACCTTAAATAGTCAAAATGCCGCAGCCGTAAGTCTCATCTTTATTTTTAAATCAAAAAAAGCCGTGTGCGGCTCCAATCAGCTGCACACGGCTTTAATATCCTATTTTTTCTCTTCATCCCGGAACGCCTTTATTGCGTCTGATATGCTGCTCTCCGCAGAGGAGCGCCCGTAGGCGTTGACCTGGGCGGTGTTCCTTGCATTGTGGCTCAGGCAAGCGGGTCCGCCTATGCAGCCGCCCTCGCAAGCCATGCCCTCTATGAAATTCTCCTTGAGCAGCCCCTTTTGTTTTTTAAGGAGCGCCGCCTTGCATTCCGAAATTCCGTTGCAGGAAACGGCGGACAGCCCGAACTGCTCCTCCGTGACTCCCTGCTCCTTGAGCGCCTCCTTGACGGCCTCTGCAAGGCCGCCGCAGCGGGCGAATATCCTGCCGAAACACGAGGCATTTCCCAGCTGTGCCTTATCCATGGACGCTACATCTATCCCCTTTGCGGAGAACATCGCCTGCATCTCCTCGAAGGTTATTGCATAATCCACATACTTCTTGGTCTTGGTATACTTCACCTCGCCCTTTTTCGCTATGCAGGGGCCTATGAACACCACATGGCAGCCCTCGTCCTTTTCCTGCAGCCAACGGGCTATCTGCGCCATTGGGGAGAGATTGTGGGAAATATTTTCCGCAAGCTCCGGGAAGCCCTTCTTTATATAGTTTACGAAAGCCGGGCAGCAGGAGGAGGTAAGAAAGCGCTTTTCCGCAAGCTCTTCCGCCTCAAGCCACGCCACCATGTCGGCGCCCCATGCCGCCTCCACCACATCATAAAAGCCGAGAGCCTTTATGCCCGCCATCACCTGCTCCGGCGCAATGTCCGTGTACTGGCTCGCCACGGAGGGTGCAACCACCGCATACACGCGATAGTTTTTATTGTTGCCGGAGTTGCGTATAAGGGATATTACCTGGGTAATGCTGGACTTATCCGTTATCGCGCCGAAGGGGCACTGATACACGCAGGAGCCGCAGGATATGCACTTGTCCTTGTTTATTACCGCCTTTTCGGTCTCCTTGTCTATATATATAGCCTCTGCTTTGCATGCGCGGACGCAGGGGCGCACATGCTTCACTATGGCGGAATATGGGCATACCGACATACATTTGCCGCACTCCACGCACTTTGATTTATCTATAATTGCGTGATGATCCACTATGCTTATCGCTCCCCTGGGGCAATTATCCATGCAGCGATGGGCAAGGCATCCTCTGCAGGCGGCGGTGACCTGTATCCCGTCCACAGGGCATTCGTCGCAGGCTATAGGCAGTACGCCAACCACGTTGCCGTCCTCATCGCCTCCAAGCGCCATGGCTACCCGCTGGTTTATTATCGCCCTCTCCTTATATATGCAGCAGCGGAACATGGGTTTGCCCTCCGGTATTATCTTGGTGGAGATGTCCATTATCCTCTGCGGCGTGAGCTCATCATTATAGGCCAGCTTCGCCACTTCCCTAAGCACATTGTATTTCATCTTCTGAACGAAGGTATCAAACAGCAGCGACATATAATTTCTCCTTTTGAGTGCAAAACATTTTAAATATTTCAGAGCCTTCGGCCTCGTTTGTTTTCACGGATAGATATTATACTTACACCTTATACCAATGTCAATATGGCGGCTATTATCCATAAGCATTTATTATATTGATGTTTTTTTTGAGCGGTTGGATTTATACTTTGACCCGTTTCGCGTTTTTACTTTGCAAACAAATCTGCAGTAGATATACATCGGCCGCGGGTGAAAGGATATATATGATGCAGAGCAACAAAAAAGTGGCGTTCAGCCACTTTTTCGTCAGTGTATGCCCCCGCTTAGCGGGGGCGTTTTGCTTTGTATCAGGTTCAGATTACAGTATCGGAGTCCAGGCCAGCTTCAGCACCTCGTCGGCGTTGTCCATGGAGGTGATAAGGCCGAGGCGGATATAGCGCTCGATGAAGTCCTTGAGCGTATCGCCGGTGAACTCATCGGAAAGGCCGAACTGCAGGGAGTTGTTGATCATTATGTTCATCTCATAGTTACCGCCGTTCCAGCCCATGTCCATAAGCACCTTGGTGGCCTCGTCGGAGTTGTCGCGCATCCAGCTGTGAGCCTTCTGCACGGCCTGGGCGACCTTCTTTGCGATGGTGGGGTTCTCCTTTACAAAGGTGCCGTTCATCGCCATTACGCAGCAGGTGCGGTTTGCAAAGTCGCTGTCAAGCTGGGAGCGGATGCACTTGAGCTTGCCGTCCTTGACCATGGAGTATGCAAAGGTATCGCTGAGGAGCGCGGAGGCTATCTCGCCGTTTTCCATAGCGGTAACGCAGGCGTCGGCGGAGACCTGGACCAGCTCAACATCCTTGGAGTAGTCGATGCCGTCGGCGTCGAGAAGGAGCGCGGTTATGTTATAGTCGGACTTGCCGATACCGTTGGGGACGGATATCTTCTGACCCTTCAGGTCGGCGGTGGTGTTATAGTCGCTGTCCGCGAGGACATACAGGGACTTGCAGCCGATGTGGGCGCCGCCTACGAAGGTGATGTCCACGCCGTTGGTTATGGGTACGAGCATCTTTGCCATCATGCCGGTGGCAACGTCTACCTGATCGGTGCCGAGCGCCTCTACGTCGCTGCTGCCCTTTACGCCCTCTGCGGTCAGGCCGGCTTCCTTATAGTAGCCGAGATGATCCGCCATGGTGGGGCCGGAGGTGCAGCCGTCGGACATGAAGTAATGGATGGGACGGCCATAGGCAGGCTCCTTCTTCATGGCTTCCAGCTCTTCTGCGGTGGGGGTAAGGTCAACGTTGGCCATGTCGATAGCGCGGCCCTCGATCTCGATGGGAACGAAAAGCGCTTCCCAGTTGCCGGAGGCGGAGGCCTCTGCGGCGTCGAGATGCTCGCTCGCTTCGTTTACTTCAACGTCCTCAACGGTTCCGACCTCTATCTGGCCGTCGTTGTTGGAGTCGGCTATAACGGTGGAGGCGGTGGTTTCGCCCTCGGCGGTGCCGGCGGGCTCGTTGGCGGCGCAGGCGCACAGAGACAGCGCAAGGATCAACGCAAGACCCATTGCTACAAGCTTCTTTGAGTTCATTTTTTTCTCCTCTTGTTTTTTCTTTATTTACAAGGCGGCAGCACCGCCCGGTAAAAGCGTATTTATTTTTCGTGTTTTCCGCCAAAATGCAGCCTGTTGAGTATTTCGTTGCGGTACTCGACGAAGCTGGCGGAGGAGCGGTCCCGGGGGAAATCCTCATCGATGCGGATGTCTGCGACTATCCGCCCCGGATTTGCCTCCATAACGAGCACGCGGGTACCCATATAGACCGCCTCGTCAATGCTGTGGGTAACCATGAGGGCAAGCTGCTTTTTCTGCATCCAGATGTTCAGTATCTCGTCCTGCATGTTCATTCGCGTGAACTCGTCCAGCGCGCCCAGGGGCTCGTCCAGAAGCAGTATCTCCGGCTCGTTGATGAGGGTGCGCACCAGCGCCACGCGCTGCGCCATGCCGCCGGAAAGCTGGGCGGGGTAATCGTGACGAAACTGCGTCAAGCCGGTTATTTCGAGCATATGCTCAACTTTTTCGGCCTTGCCATTATCGTCGCCCCGCAGATCGAGGCTGAAGGAAATATTCTTCTCCGCGGTCAGCCACGGGAAAAGCGTAGGATTCTGGAATACCAGCCCTCTGCTGGGGGAGGGGCCGCTTATCTCCTCGCCGTTGACCGTAACGCGGCCCAGGGTGGGCGTGATAAGCCCCGCCACAAGGCGCAGTATAGTGGATTTTCCGCAGCCGGAGGGCCCCACCAGAGAAACAAATTCCCCGCCGGACATCTCCACGCTCACATCCTGAAGCGCATGGGTGACCTGATCGCTCTCCACCTTTGCGAATACCTTGCTGACGTTTTCAAGCTTGAGGCAAACCGCTTTCTTTTCATCTGACATTACTTTACGGCTCCATTCTGCCATCTGAGCAGATAGCGCTTAATTCTTTCCAGTCCCTTGGTGACAAGGGTGAATATAAGGCAAATAACGAACAGGGCGGCGAAGGATTTATCGTAGCTTGCCCAGCCCGTCTGCCATGTCATGTACCAGCCTAGGCCGGACTTGACGCCCAGCATTTCGGCTATCATTATAGCGACGCAGGAGGAACTCATGGCCTGTGTGCAGCCCTGCAGTATGGAGGGCATGGCGTGGGGTATTGCCACCCGGAACACTAACTGGCGGCTGTTTGCGCCCAGCGTCATCGCCGCGTCAAAGTATTCCTTGCTCACGTTGGAAATACCGGTGAGGGAGGCCACGGTTACGGCGAACCAGGAGCCCAGCGCGATGATGAACACCGCGCCGCCGAAAAGGGAGCTTGCAACCACCATTATGATAGGTATCCATGTAGAAGTGGGTATGGGGCCAAGGAACTTGATTATGGGATCAAGCCAGTAGCGCGCCCGCTCTGAGTAACCGCAGGCTATGCCGGTGATAAGCCCTAGGGATACGCCTATGGAATAACCCAGGAACAGAAGCTTGAGGGTGTTCAGTGTGCAGTCCGCCAGAAGCTTGTAGTCCACGAGGAAGGCGTTTATGATGTAGTTCATGCAGGGCACAAAGGGCTGCGTCAAAATGCCCGTCTTGAGCGTGAGATAGTCGTACAGGGCGAGGAAGAGGAACAGCGCTGAAAAATGTGGCGCCTTGTAGTAAAGCTTTTCATACATCCGCTTTTCGCCCCTGCGCTTCCTGAGCAGCGAGACGCAGAGGCAGAGCAGATAGGCGCACATCGCCGCGCCGAGCACCCATACATAGCTCCAGGGCCTTGCGTTCCTGCTGTTGTTGGGCAGGAGCAGGTACTCCAGCAGCGCAACGCAGCCGCACAGCAGCGGCAGGAGCATTATGACTGCCTCCCTGAGCTTTTGCGCGGGAGTCTTTTCTTTTTCCTCCAGCTCTTTAAGCTGGCGGCGGGTCAGGCCGGAAAGCAGGGCGGAATCCGCGTTCTGCTCTTTTTTTCCCTTATTATCGTAAAACATACAAACAATCTCTTTCATCCTATTGTCAGCATTTCCATTATATTTACCGGGGCAATATAGTCAAATTGGACTTTGCAATTACTTACATGTACATATCTATTTTGTCAATAACGGGGGCACCTCTGGCAAATAAATTCCCCTCGGTCAGCATATTATCCTTGTGTGAAGGGATATATATGATATAATAATGACAATCAGATCTTATATTATTTCAGAAGGGAAGGCCAATTATATGAATAAGACCTACGATCCGCTTTTTACCCCCTGGAAGATAGGCAATGTGGAGATAAAGAACCGCATAGTCATGACCTCCATGGGCGGAACCTCCATATTCGGCTGGATGGAGCCCAACCACTTCGATAAGGAAGCGGCGCGGTTTCTTCTGGAACGGGCCAAGAACAACGCCGGCCTCATACTTCCCGGTATAGCCCCAATACGCGATATACTCTTAGGCAAGTGGCTGTATCAGGGGAAGGGCAAGTTCGACGAGCTGAAGGACTTCATGGAGGAATTCCACAAGACCGGCTGCAAGATGTTCATACAGCTCACCGCAGGCTTTGGCCGCTCCCTGGCAATAAACGACATAATGGTAAAGGCCATGCACAACAAGGCCCTCGCCACAGTGATGAAGCCCGTGCTGGACGTAAGCTACCTTACCGCCAGCGCCAGCGCCACACCCAACCGCTGGGAGGACAGCTGCATATCCCGTCCCCTCACCACAAAAGAGATTCACCAGATGGTAGAAGCCTTCGCCAAGACCGCCAAGCTCTGCAAGGACGCTGGAGTGGACGGTATCGAGGTGCACGCGGTACACGAGGGCTACCTTCTGGACCAGTTCACCATGAAATATACCAACTTCCGCACAGACGAATACGGCGGAAGCTTCGAGAACCGCTACCGCTTCCCCGTTGAGATAGTAAAGGCCATAAAAGCGGCCTGCGGCGACGACTTCCCCGTATCACTCCGCTACTCCGTGCTGTCCAAGACAAAGGGCTTCGGCAAGGGCGCGCTGCCCGGCGAGGATTATGTGGAGGTAGGCCGCGACATGGAGGAAAGCGAGCGGGCCGCCAGGTATTTGCAGGACGCTGGCTACGATATGATAAACTGCGACAACGGCACATACGACGCATGGTACTGGGCTCACCCCGCCCCTTATATGCCGAGAAACTGCAACCTTGAAGACGTTGCACATATAAAGAAGTTCGTGGATATACCGGTAGTCTGCGCGGGACGCATGGACCCCGCCGTAGGCGCGGAGGCGATAGCACAGGGCAAGATAGACGGCGTAGGCATTGCCCGCCAGTTCCTTTCCGACCCAGAGTGGATAACCAAGCTGATGGAAGGCCGGGAAGAGGACATCCGCCCCTGCATATGCTGCCATAATGCCTGCTTCAACATGGCTCACTACAACGGCGTAGGCAACGATCAGACGCTCGCGGACAATGCGGGCATGGCACGGTGTGCATTGAACCCCGAAACCATGCAGTCCTCCAAGTATAAGATAGTAAAGACCGGCAGACCCAAGAATATCGCCGTTATAGGCGGCGGCATAGGAGGTATGGAGGCTGCCCGTGTGCTCACACTCCGCGGCCACAAGGTTACGATCTATGAAAAGACCGACAGGCTGGGCGGCGTGTTCATAGCCGCAGCGGCCCCCGAGTTCAAGGAGAAGGACCGGGAGCTCATAAAGTGGTATGAGAAGGAAATGAAGGACCTTGGCATAGAGATAAAGTTCAACACCGAGGTAAAGGACACAACCTCCCTCAACGCGGACGAGGTAATAGTTGCCACCGGCAGCAAGGCGAGGATACTCAAGGTCCCCGGCGCAGAAAAGGCCATAGAGGCCTGCGACTACCTTCTCGGCCGCAAAGAAGTGGGCCAGAAGGTCATAATAATCGGCGGCGGCCTTACCGGCTGCGAGATAGCCCTCGATATGTACAGGAAGGGCAAGACCCCCGTCATAGTCGAAATGAAGAACGATCTGATCGCCGTGAAGGGCGTATGCCTTGCCAACTCCTCCTACCTCCGCGACTTCTTCGCCCTTAACAACGTCGAGGTACACCTTGACACCATGCTCTCCGAGGTGACGGACAAAGGCGTAATCGTCAAGGCCAAGGACGGAAGCACCTTCGAGATAGAGGGCGATACGGTGCTCATAAGCGCTGGCTACATACCCACTCCCGCCTTCCCTCAGGATAAGCACGTTCACCTTGTAGGCGACTGCAACGGCGTAGGCAACCTGCGCACCGTCATCTGGCGGGCATGGGACGTTGCCATGGCGCTGTAATGCTTCTTTGCGAAAGGAGAAATCATATGGAACTTACCAGAGAACAGCAAGCCATACTTGACGGGAGTCAGGGCGAAGTATACGCCAAGATAATGAAGACCCTCGTCATGTACGGCGAGACCTTCGGCGCTACAAAAATGGTGCCGGTAACCTCTACCTACGGCCACATAGTCACAAGCTTTGGCGTCATCGTCATAAAGGGCGTATTCGACCTCATGGACGAGCTTATCGCTGCGGGTGTGACCTCCAAGCAGAAGTTCTCCGCCGACCCGCGGCCGGTGGATAAGAACGTTCCGTCCAATCTTTTGCAGGACATAGTATTCAAGGTGATGTACGGCCCTCAGAAGCGGTATGAGGAACAGCTTAAAAAGATTGGCCTGCTCCGGGATGACGCTTTCACCTGCGCCTGCTACTTCCCGGAGGTCGGCAACAGGCCCAACAAGGGAGACATACTCTCCTGGGCAGAATCCAGCGCGGTAAACTATGCAAACTCCGTGCTGGGCGCGCGGTGCAACCGCAACTCCGGAATAATCGAGATGTTCGGCTCCATACTGGGCTTCGTGCCCTACTTTGGCCTTTTGACCGACGAGGGCCGCAAGGCAAGCTGGATAGTTGAGATAAATACCACCAAGAAGCCCGAGGCACAGCTTTTAGGCTCCGCCATAGGCATGAAGGTAATGGAAGACGTACCTTACATAAAGGGCCTAGATAAGTGGATAGGCACAGAGCTTAACGATGATGCCTGCGCATACCTAAAGGACTTCGGCGCGGCCACCGCCTCCAACGGCGCAGTGGGCCTGTACCATATTGACCGCCTCACTCCGGAAGCGGTGGAGCAGGGCGAAAGCCTCATAAAGCCCGATGCAAAGGTGTACGTAATAGACGACGCGGAGCTGGAACGGGTAAAGGCCTCCTACCCCGTCATCTGGAAGGATAAGGACGCTACCCCCAGGCTCTGCTTCATGGGCTGCCCTCACATGACCTTTTCCCAGCTCAACGACTGGACTGAAAAGCTTGAAGCGAAGTTAAAAGAAAAGGGCCGCAGGAAGGTGGCCATAAAGACCGTCTTCACCTCTGCGCCCGGCGTAATAAAGGAATTCGAAAAGACGGAGAACTATAAAAAGCTTAAGGATATGGGCGTTGTTGTATCCTATATCTGCCCGCTGATGTACATGAACAATCCCATGTGCGCCAAGATGCCGGTCATCACCAATAGCAACAAGCTCCGTACATACACCACGTCCCGGTATTATTCCGACAGCGAGATACTGGACCAGATCACAGGAGGTGCAAAATAATGGAACGGATTTTTAAGGGCCGCGTAGTGGTTCCCGGCGAAGTCACCCTCAAGGCGCTGGTATCCCACGGCGGATTCAACACCCTGGCCTCCTTCAAGGACTGCAAGGAAGGCAAAAACACCTGTACCGATCAGAACAACCCGGACCTGTACGGCAAGTCCACAGTGGGCGTGGCCCTCTGCCTGCCCCAGACCATAGGCTCCACCACGGGCGGCATGGTGCTTTACAACTCCGCCGTGATAGGCTGCAACCCCGGCGCGCTGCTGTTTTCCAACACCATAGACTCTCTGGCCGCGGCGGGCGCAATATTGGCCAGCGTCTGGACTCCCAACAACATACCCACCGTTGATGAGTTAGGTCAGGAGTTCCTCGACCATGTAAAGGACGGCATGACCATCGAGATAAGGGCAAACGGCGAGGTGCTGGTAACAGACTGAATAATGTAAAATATAGAATAGTGAAGCGGCCCTTATGGACCGCTTCATTTATCCGTTATCTATCGCTTTTTTCCCTCTCGCGCCTGCTGAATACGCAGCCGCAGTAATCCTGCCTGTAAAGGCCATACTCCCGGCTCAGCTCAAGGCTCCTTTTGTAGCCGTCCCTCTTGCGGAATTCACTTGTGAGAAAACTCACACCGTATTTTTCCGCCATCTCAGAGCCTATGCTGTTTATCCGTACAGGGTCCTTCACCGGGCTTATGGAAAGGGTGGTAGTAAACCACGGGAAGCCGTTTTCCGCAGCGTATTTCGCGGTCTTCTCGAGGCGCAGCTTATAGCACGCGGTGCAGCGCTCGCCCTTCTCCGGCTCCTGCTCAAGCCCCCTTGCAGCAGCATAGAACTCCGCCGGGTCGTATTCAGGCTCAATTAGGGTTATATGCGGATACCCCGCCTGTTCAAGAAAGCATTCCAGCTCCTGCTCCCGGCGGTGATATTCCTCATCAGGGGCGATATTGGGGTTGTAATAAAATATGGTCAGTTCAAAGTGCCTGTCCAGCAGCTCCAGCACGGCGCTGGAGCATGGCGCGCAGCAAGCGTGCAGAAGCAGTCTCGGCCGCCCTTCAAGTGACGCTATTATCCTATCCATTTCCTTAGTATAGCCGCCCTGTGCCATAGCCGCCTCCTAAACAGATTCATCGCCTTATATTATCACATCGGGTTCGCCTTTACCATAGGCACGGCCGGGTGGTATACTTACATCAGACTTACGGAGGCGACACTATGCAGTACACTTGCAGCTACTCCTCCCCGCTGGGAGAAATGCTCATAGCCTCGGACGGCAGCGCCGTGACCGGTTTGTGGTTCATAGGGCAAAAATACTTCGGCAGCACTCTTGAAGCGGAGTACGCTGAAAAAGCTCTGCCGGTATTCGGGCAGACGGTGCGCTGGCTTGACGATTATTTCCAGGGAAATGTCCCTATGGAAATGCCGCCGGTATCCTTCAACAGCAGTAGTTTCCGCATTAGGGTATGGAAGCTGCTTATGGAGATACCATACGGACATACTGTCACTTACGGCGAAATTGCAAGGACGCTGGAAAAGCAGACGGGCAGGCGCATATGCGCGCAGGCGGTAGGGGGTGCAGTCGGTCACAACCCTGTATCCATAATAGTCCCCTGCCACAGGGTAATTGGCTCAAACGGCCTTACGGGCTACGCCGGAGGATTGGACAAAAAGCTGGCTTTGCTGAGGCTGGAAGGCGTTAATGTCCATTGACATAATTCAATAAAATGCTATAATCGATAATAAGCATTATGCCTTAACAGGAGGTCTTCGGTCATGGACGCCGATGACGACGCCAACCCTAAGCGAAGAAAAAATCCAATACTCATTTGATGCACGAACATGGTTTGCGAAAGAGCTTCTTGCGCAGGTCATGTTTATTGTTGTTTTGGCGAAGCTTACCATCAGTTGACAAGGACACACAAGGTTTTAGAAGCCAAACAGCACGGCATAACTGTGTCGTCCTCATTTGAAATACAACCAGTATTTCTGCACTCGTCCTCCTTGTTCTGCCATACTCTTTGGCTTCTAAAACTCGAAGACCCTAAAGAGCTTGTTTTGAGGGCGATCCAAGGCCGAGGAGCGCAGTACTACTGGATGTAATACAAGCGACGAGAACGCAGGAGCGTACCAAAACTAGCCTTTAGGGCTTGTGTGCTCTTGTCAACTGATGGTATTAAAATATCATTGAATGTATTTAGTTCAGAAAGAGGTTTGAGGTTTTAAGTCATGGACGATTCCATAGGTCTATTGTTGCTGTTCCAGCTGGTTCTCATCATGCTCAACGCTATTTTCGCAAGCGCCGAGATAGCGGTGCTTTCCATAAGCGAAACCAAGCTTGAACACATGGCCGATGACGGCAACGGCAGGGCAAAGAAGCTTTACAAGCTGGCAAAGGAACCCGCGCGCTTTCTCGCCACCATACAGGTAGCCATAACCCTGTCCGGCTTTTTAGGCAGCGCATTTGCGGCAGATAACTTCTCCGCCCCCCTGGTGGAGTGGATAATATCCCTTGGCGTCACTATGCCCCGCCACACCCTGCAAAACATAGCGGTGGTGGTCATAACCCTTGTACTTTCATATTTCACCCTCATATTCGGCGAGCTTGTACCCAAGCGCATCGCCATGAAGAAATCGGAACAGATAGCGCTGGGAGTATCCGGCCTTTTGAGCTTCATTTCCGTCATATTCAGGCCTATAGTCGGCCTGCTCTCCGTTTCCACCAATCTTGTGCTGCGTCTTATGGGCATAGACCCCAACGAGACGGACGACAACGTAAGTGAGGAAGAGATACGCATGATGGTGGATGCCGGCAGCGAAAAGGGCACCATAGATCATCAGGAAAAGGAATTCATACAGAACGTATTCGAGTTCAACGACATAATGGCGGGCGAGATAGCCACCCACCGCACGGATGTCACCGCGCTGATGACGGACGACACGCTTGATGAGTGGGACGAGATAATACACGAAAGCCGCCATACCCGTTATCCCGTATGCGACGGCTCAACGGATAACGTGATAGGCATACTCAACGCCAAGGACTACTTCCGCATAGCCGACAGAACCAAAGAAAAGGTGCTTGAAGAAGCGGTGCACCCCGCCTACTTCGTGCCTGAAACCATCAAAGCGGACGTACTTTTCAGGGATATGAAGAACACCCGCAACTCCCTTGCGGTAGTTCTGGACGAGTATGGCGGTATGGTGGGCATTATCACCCTCAACGACCTCATAGAGGAGCTGGTAGGCGAGCTGAACGACGAACCTGCCGACCCGGAAAATGAAGATCCTCATATCGAGAAGATAGACGATACGTCATGGCGCGTGATTGGCAATGTTGAGCTTTGCGACCTTGAGGAGGAAACGGGCGTTGAGCTTGCCTCCGACGATTATGACACCCTGACCGGACTGGTGTTTGACAAGCTGGGCATGATACCGGTGGACGGCCCCCAGAACATTACCATTGAGCTGGATAAGCTGACGGTCCACATAGACAAAATCGAGTCCCACCAGATAGACTCCGCCGTCATAACGTTAAAGCCCAGCGAGGAAATTGACGATAACGAGGAATAAATCACGGCATACAAAAAGGACGGCCAGTTCAATCCGACCTTTTATATTCCTGCTACTTAAACAGCGCCTTGAAGAAATCGTTGAGGAACAGCATGTAGACTATTACGCCTACATAAAAGCCGCCAAGGTACACGATGGCGCTCTTGTTGCCGCCGGCGGCTTTTACATGCTGTCTGAGAGGGCAGCCGCCCGCCAATACGGACAGTATGCCGATTATGAACGCGCCCGCTATTGTGCAATAGCCCGAGAGATCCAGCTTGGCGCCCCACCTGTTGAACTTCAGTCCACCGGCCTTCTTAAGGAAGAGATACAGAGGCTTTGTATTGGCGCAGGCAGAGGCCTCTATTACCTGCTGATCCGTGGCGTCCTTTATGAACATGGGGTAATTCTTCATGTTCTCCTGATGGACGCCCAGAAGGTGCAGGGCCAGGAACAGCAGCGCAGCCGTGATGAGCAGTGCGAACATGCCCTTTAATAAATACTTGTCCTTGACTATCATATAGTCCCGCACGCCGCCTATAAGGCAGAAGCGGGAGCGTTGGGCTGCATATCCTATTATCAGGCCCACACAAAGTGTTATCAGAAGGTTGCTCATGTGCTTAGTCCTTTCTGCGGCTGCGCTTCTTGAGTATGAGAGTGCCGACCACGCAGCCCAGCATGAGGGCTATGACGCCCAGCAGCGCCTTTACGTCGCCGTATGCGGAGCGTATCATCAGCCGCATTGGGCAGCCGGAAATTATAAGGGCGCAAATGGCCACGACTATGCCGCGAAGAAAGGAAGCGAACTTGCCTTCCACCCACTGCCAGCGGAACTCACCGCTGGATACTGCGCCTATGAACGCGCCCGCAAGTATGCCTATGACGGTCAGCACCGGGCCGGAGCGGGCAGATACCGACATATCCATGGCCTTATGGAATACCGTCTGGTATAGCTGTGCCAGCATATCCCTGCCGTGGCACACAAGACAGACGCCGTATGCCTCGGGGTTGGAAAAGCCGAATATTACCTGGGCGGCTACCGCAACAGTGGCGATTATGATGCCGGCGGTCACCGCGCTTATCCTTATCTTCTTCATCTTATCCTTCCGTTATTTGCCAAGGAGCTTTTTCAGTATGCCCTTCTCTACCTTAGGGGTGTAAAGGTGTACCGCCTCAAAAAGCACATCCTTTTCTTTGAGTATGCTCTCTACTTCGTCCCTGTACTGGGGCTGGAACTGGAGAGCTACGCCGCAGTTGGGGCTTATCTCCTTTGGGCCTGCCATGAGGCTCACTTCATAGCCCTTCTCTTTTAGTGTCTCCTCAGCCCTTATGGCATGCTGAGAGGAGAAGAATGTGACAACACCTATCTGCTTTTGTTCCATCGTATCAGTCCTCCTTGTTTTCCGCCGCGTAATCGGCCAGAGCCAGTATGGCCTGAACCGCCACATCCACCTGGTCTTTGGTGGAGAAGTTGCCGAAGGAGAACCTTACGGTGCCCTCCGGGAAGGTGCCTAGAGTCCTGTGTGCCCCGGGTGCGCAGTGGAGGCCGGTGCGCACCATAATGCCGCATGCGTCGTTGAGCTGCTCTCCAACGGTGGAGCAGACCATGCCATTTATGTTGATGCTCGTTACGGCGGTCTTGCGCTTCGCGTCCATAGGGCCGTATATCTTCACCATATCGTGATCCTTTATGGCATCCATAAAGTACTGATTAAGCGCTGTCTCCTCACGGGCAATGTTTTCTACGCCCTTGTTCAGCACAAAGCCTACGCCCGCACCCAATCCGGCTATTCCCATAGGATTGCCGGTACCGGCTTCCCAAACGTCAGGCATAAAGAGGGGGTGCTCCTCAAGATCCGAAAGGCTGCCTGTGCCGCCCCGCATGAAGGGCTCCGGGGTGATAGCGGGATTGAGGTATACTCCGCCGGTGCCGGTGGGGCCCAGAAGGCTCTTATGGCCGGTAAAGCACAGCACGTCTATGCCCATGGCGGGAACGTCTATGGGTATTGCGCCGGCGCTCTGGGCAGAATCAACCACCATTATGATGTCGTCCTTCTTTGCCTTAACAGCGCGGCTTATGGCGGCGATATCCTGAATGGTGCCGGTAACGTTGGAGCTGTGGGTGCTTACCACCATCCTGGTGTTGGGCTTTACCGCCTTGCCGAAGTCGTCAGGATCGCAATAGCCCTCGCAATCCGCCTTGACCACAGTCAGCTCTATGACTCCAGTCTTTTCGAGATGGCGTAAGGGACGCATTACGGAGTTATGCTCCATGCTGGAGGTTATAACGTGGTCGCCGCCCTTCAGCATTGTATAGAACACGCAGTTCAGCGACTCGGTTATGTTCTTCGTAAAGGCTATCTGCTGAGGCAGCTTGACGTTGAAAAGCCTGCAGAGGTTCTCCCTGGCGTTAAGCACTATCTGGCCCGCCTCCACGCTGCGGCTATGGCCGCTCCTGCCGGGGTTGGCGCCCACATCGTTCAGATAGTACATCATTGCCTCGCCGGTCTCCCTTGGCTTGGGCCAGCTGGTGGCGCTGTTGTCAAAATAAATAACGTTATCGCTGCTCATGATAAGTCCTTTCCTTCATTTGAAACAAACATTAAAGCATATTTGCGGGTAAAGTACATTTCTCACCTATTTTGTTATTATACCATCACAGTATGTTCATGCACAAGTCCCACGCAATACAAAGCGGCCCACTTTCTCCCCTTCCGCAAGCGTGCCGCCCGTTATTTTATATTTTGTTCATATTTTTTATTTTGTGATGCCGAGGTACTCGTAGCCCTCGTCCTCTATGGCCTTTTTGAAGGCTGCCTCGTCAACGGGGACTGCAAGGTCAACTACCGCAATACTTTTTTCGTGGTCGGCTGCTGCCGATGCGACCCCCGGTATGGCCTCCAGCGCCTTCCTTACCGCCGCCTCGCAATGGCCGCACATCATTCCCCTTATTTTAAGTGTGACAGTATGTCCTTCCTTTTCCGCCGGCCCATGGACGGCCTTGGCGGGCTTTGTCTTATGATCATGCCTCGCGTCCCGTATGTTCACGAGATTAAGTCTCAGGGCGTTGGTAACGACACAGAAGCTGGAAAGGCTCATTGCCGCAGCGCCCAGCATAGGGTTAAGCGTTATACCAAGCGGTATCAGCGCGCCCGCCGCCACGGGAATGCCTATGGTATTATAGAAGAAAGCCCAGAACAGGTTCTCGTGTATATTGCGAAGCGTTGCCCGGCTCAGGCGTATTGCTCCCGCCACATCCATAATGCTGCTCTTCATGAGCACCACGTCCGCCGCATCTATGGCAACGTCAGTACCCGCACCTATGGCTATACCGGTATCCGCGCGGGTAAGCGCCGGGGCGTCGTTTATGCCGTCGCCTACCATGGCGACCTTGCCCTGCTTCATAAGGCCGCGTATCACAGCCTCCTTGCCATCCGGCAGCACTCCGGCTATAACCTCATCTACTCCCGCCTGCCTGCCTATTGCCTCGGCGGTCTTTTTGTTGTCGCCTGTGAGCATTACTACCCGTATGCCCATATTGCGAAGCTCCTTCACAGCCTCAGGGCTGTCCTCCTTTATGACGTCCGCCACGGCGATAATTCCCAGCAGCCTGTCCCCAAGGCCGAACATCAACGGCGTCTTGCCCTCATCCGCCAGTCTTTCCGCCTGTCTCATCATGTCCTCGGGCACGCTCACAAGGCCGGATATAAAGCTCATGCTGCCGCCAAGCAGCTTTTTGTCTCCTATGGTGCATTTGAGACCGTTGCCAGGAAGTATGCGGAAGTCCTCTACGTCCGCTACGTTAATATCTTCCTCCTCTGCCTTGGCCATTACGGCTCTTGCGAGAGGGTGTTCGCTCTTTGCTTCAAGAGCCGCCGCAAGACCGAGGAGTTGGTCTTCGGCTACGCCCGGCCCGGGCAGTATATCCGTCACCCTGGGTTCGCCCTTGGTTATAGTGCCTGTCTTGTCGAGGGCAACTACCTGCACCCGGCCCGTTTCCTCCAGAGAGGCAGCCGTCTTGAACAGTATTCCGTTCTTTGCTCCCACTCCGTTGCCTACCATTATGGCCACGGGCGTAGCAAGACCCAGCGCACATGGGCAGCTTATGACCAGCACGGATATGCCCCGCGCAAGCGCAAAGCCCACCTCACGGCCCAGGAGCAGCCATACCGCCGTCGTCACCGCCGCTATGGCCATTACCACAGGCACGAATACGCCGGAGACCTTATCGGCCACTTTTGCAATAGGCGCCTTTGTGGCGGCAGCGTCGCTCACCATGACAATTATCTGCGAGAGCGTTGTATCCTCGCCCACGCGGGTAGCCCGGCAGCGTATGTATCCCGAAATATTACTCGTCGCTGCGGAAACGCTGTCCCCAACATTTTTGTCCACAGGTATGCTTTCGCCTGTAAGCGCAGCCTCGTTCACGGCGCTGGAGCCCTCCTCAACTACGCCGTCTACTGGGATGTTCTCGCCCGGGCGCACAGCAAATATATCTCCCTTTTGCACCTGCTCAATAGGGACCACGATCTCCTTGCCGTCCCTTATGAGCGTCGCGGTCTGGGGAGCCAGGCTTATAAGGCTTTTCAGCGCGTCGGTAGTCTTGCCCTTGGAGCGCGCCTCAAGGGTCTTGCCCACGGTTATCAGGGTGAGTATCGTCGCGGCGGACTCGAAGTAAAACTCCATCATGTAGTGCATGACCAGTTCCTCATTGCCCTTTACCTGCGCATCAGTCATGGCAAAGAGCGCATAGGTGCTGTACACGAATGCCGCCGCAGCTCCCAGTGATACCAGCGTATCCATGTTGGGAGCCCGGTGTATGAATCCCTTAAAGCCGCTTATGAAGAACCTCTGGTTGATTACCATGATTATCACGGTAAGCAGCAGCTGAGTAAGGCCCATTGCCACATGGTTGCCGTTGTAGAATTTCGGCAGCGGCCAGCCCCACATCATATGCCCCATGGAGAAGTACATGAGTATCATCAGAAATCCTACTGACCATATGAGCCGCCGCTTGAGCTGTGGTGTGGATTTATCCTTGAGTTCTTCCTCCTGAGCCGCCTTATTTGCGCCCTTGACAGAGGCGCCGTAGCCCGCCCTTTCCACCGCGGCGATTATGGTGCCCTCGTCTGCGCTGCCATTTACGCTCAGGGAGTTGGTCAGCAGGCTCACGGTGCACTCAGTTACGCCGGGGACCTCCTTTACGGCCTTTTCTACTCTGGCACTGCACGCGGCACAGCTCATGCCGGTTACGTCGAACTGTTTCATATATATTGAACCTTTCTTTTACGCTTTGGGTAAATTCTATTTATATTATCGCCCGCCCGAAGCCCTTTTTCAATGCCATATTGAGGTATTTATTACATCGTTGCCGTAGCCGTTTGGCTTGCCCATCGGTACGTTCAAAGCCCGCCGCATTCAGTAAAACGCCCAAAAATAACGCCGCAGCGGTTTTTTGCTCCGCTGCGGTGAAATTGTGGGGTATTCACTTAATTTTTATCCTGCCCGTAACGGTTCGCAGCAAAGTCCCTCATATACTCTACGTCCTCACGGGATATAGGCTCAGGCTCGCCTATGCTGCGAGCCATATAGTATATGTGGGCCGTCATTTCCAGCACATTGCACACCTTGAAGGCGGCGTTAGCGTCCTTGCCCACACATACCGCGCCATGGTTGGCAAGCAGGCAGGCTGCGCCGTTTCCAAGCGCCGCAAGTGCGTTCTGTGCCAACTCCTTAGTGCCGGGAAGGGCATACTCTGCTGTCTTTACTTCTCCTCCCATAGCCTGGGCCGCCTCGTCTATGACCGGCGGAATATCCTCATGCAGCACTGCGAACACCTGAGAGTATATTGGGTGGGTATGTATTATGGCGTTCACGTCCCTGCGGGCGTTCATTATGCCAAGATGCATGGCCCACTCCACCGTAGGCTTGCGGAAGCCCTCGGCAATAGTGCCGTCAGGCCGCATGACCACGATATCTTCCCCGGTTATGCTGTCATACGGCATACCCGACGGAGTCAGGTATATAAGACCGGTTTCCGGGTCGCGAACGCTTATGTTGCCCCATGTTTCCACCGTGAGGCCGGAATGCAGCATCCGCTTGCCGCAGGCTATCAGGTGCTCCTTGTAATTCATGCTAACCGTTTATGTAGCGGGAAAGGAACTCCTTTGTCCGCTGCTCCTTCGGATTTGTAAATATGCTTTCGGGATCTCCCTGCTCCAGTATCACACCGTCGTTCATGAATACGACCTTGCTGGATACCGCCCTTGCAAATGCCATCTCGTGGGTGACTACCAGCATGGTAAGGCCGGTCTTGGCCAGATCCGTCATAACCGATAATACCTCTCCCACCATCTCCGGGTCAAGGGCCGATGTAGGCTCGTCAAAGAGCAGTATCTCGGGGTCCATGGCCAATGCCCGGGCTATCGCTACGCGCTGCTTCTGACCGCCCGAAATTTGCCGGGGCTTGGCGTTTATATATGGGGCCATGCCTACCCGCTCAAGGTACAGCATTGCCGCCTGACGCGCCTCTTCCTTGCCCTTCTTCAACACCATCGTCTGGCCTACCATACAGTTTTCCAGCACTGTCATATTGTTGAAGAGGTTGAAGGACTGGAACACCATGCCTACCTTTGCCCTGTAGGCGCACCGATCGACTTTACCCGTCAGTATGCTCTGCCCGTGGAAGAGTATCTCCCCCGAGGTAGGGGTTTCCAGCAGGTTTATGCAGCGGAGCAGGGTGCTCTTGCCGGAGCCTGACGCGCCTATTATGCAGGTGACGTCTCCCTTTTCCACCTGAAAGTCCACATCCTTCAATACCTGGTTGCTGCCAAAGTCCTTGCGGAGGTGGCTTATCGTAAGAATAGTTTCACTCATATTGTTACCTGCCCCCGTCCCTTATGTCGTTGTTCTGGGTATTTTCCCGAGGCTTTTTAGGATAGCTGTAAAGGCCGGTGGTGTGAGCCAAAGTATCCGTCGTCGCAAGGTCGTAAAGCTCGTAGCTGTCCGGACCGTCCATCTTGCTCTCCCATAGGCGAAGGAGCCGTGAACAGGAGAAGGTAAGCACGAAGTATATCACCATAGTTATGGTGAAGGCCTCGAAGTAGGTATACATGGCGCCCGCCACGCTCTTTGTGGCGAAGAACAGCTCCACTGTGCCTATTACGCTCAGCACACAGGTATCCTTGATGTTGATTATCAGGTTGTTGCCTATTTGGGGCATAATGTTCCGAAGCGCCTGTGGCAATATCACGGCGTTCATGGTCTGAACGTGTGTCATGCCTATAGCCTTGGCGCCCTCAGTCTGTCCCGGATCTATGGAGAGTATGCCGCCGCGTACTGTTTCCGCCATATACGCGCCTGTATTGATGGAAACTATGAACAGCGCCGCCTCCATTGTACCAAGGTGTATATTAAAGAGCTGGGCAAGGCCGTAATATATGAACATGGCCTGCACCATCATGGGTGTGCCGCGGAATATCTCCACATAAGCATCCAGCAGGAAGCGGACGACTTTCATAAGGAAGTACTTCACAGGGTGCGCTTTGTCGGTAGGCGTGGTCTGCACTATCCCCACGCCAAAGCCTATGAGGCAGCCCACAGCCGTGGATATCACGGCTATGAGCATGGTGGTGCCTGCGCCCCTTAAAAAGCTCGGGCCATATTGCTGGAGAAGGTATACTACCCTTCCCCAGAAATCATCAGGTAAGCTGTTCATTATTATTCTCCCCGTCAAAGGTCAACATATTATTCGCTCAGAGGCTGTACTGCTATGGCGTCGTTCATCATTGCGGTATAGTCGTCCACCGTCATGGTTGCCAGCACGCCGTTTATGGCCTCGCACAGCGCAGCGTTGCCCTTCCGAATGGAGATGCCGATGTTTATCTCTTCCTCGGATACCTCAAAGTCACCGTCAGTGCCGGAAAAGTCAAGGAGCTTGAAGTTAGGATAAGCTACGCAGGCAGCCATGGCGGTAGGCATATCTGTGACTACCAGATCGCAACGGCCGCTGTTGAGGGCAACCAGCATTGCAGGCGCGCTCTCCTGCGCGGGAAGTATGTTGGCATCTGCTATCTGGGGCAGGCAGGTATCGTACCAAACGGTATTTATCTGGCTGGTGCAGGTAGCGCCGGCGAGATCGGCAACAGATGCGGCGTTAGCATACTTACCGTCGGCGGAGGTGAGGGTCACTATGGAAGCGTAGTAGTAGGGCTCGGAAAAGTCCACCATCTGCTTACGCTCAGAGGTTATGGACTGACCGGCTATTACGCAGTCAACAACTCCGCTCTGTACCGCCGGAACAAGTGAATCCCAGTCCAGCTTTACTATCTCAAGCTCTGCATTAAGAGCTGCCGCTATCTTCTTTGCCATCATAACGTCGTAGCCGTAGGCGTAGTCGTTGCTGTCCTTTATCTTTACGGCTCCGTTGGCGTCTGTAGGCTGTGTCCAGTTATAGGGTGCGTAGGCGCACTCCATGGCGACGGTCAGCACACCGTCAGAAAGGCTGTCCTCAGTCTTCTTGCCGCAAGCTGCCATGGACAAACAAAGTACCAATACAAATGCCAAACTCAGAAATCTGCGCATTTTTCTTTCCTCCGAAAAACTTAAAATTTTTAAATTAAACGGCGGCAGGAGCATCACTCCGACCGCCGCAATAAACATAAATAAAAACGTTCTTGGCTTTTTGAATGATAGCACTCCACAGATGTAGCTGTGACAGTCAGCGGGATATTATCCCGCTGCCCAGGTACGCAGAGCCCGCATAGCCCTTCGTCCTTCGGCAGCCTTCCCTTTAGCCCCCCGTCAACGCCCTGCGTGGCTGTTGAGGGTTAATATTGTCGGCTGCGCCTCTATCCAGTCGCTGTTTAATTTTGTTGTATTATATACTGCGCGTTATTCCTTGTCAACAGTATAATTTTGATTTGTTTCCTGCCGTTGCTCCGCCATCCCCCTGTATACCCTGGCCGCGAGCAGCGCGCACAGCGCCGTAAATACCAGCACATAGCCCTCTACGGCGATAATGCTCTTTATGATGCCTGTCTGATAGGCTATAGCCCCAAGGTCGAGAAGCGCGTGCAGCCCTATGGCAAGAGGATAATACCAGCCCCTGCCCTTCTGCTTTACCGCGGCGAACACCAGCACCGACATTGAAATATGGAAGGCTATCGCCATGATGCGCTCAATAACGCTCACGAGGTACATAAACGGATTCGTCCCGGTAAACGCGGTCATCAGCACGGAGGCCATATCCTCGCCGATGCCGAGAACGGTAAGACCCGCCATGCCGCCCGAAAGGTTGATTATCGCAGAGATTGCAATGTAGCTTATCATGGTGAGGCCGGATACCATCACCGCCTCCACGCCGCCATGCCCTATACCGTACATAACGCTCTCACATCTGTCGTCCTTCTTCTTAAAAAACAGCTTAAAGGCACATAACCGTCCCGTCTCCTCAAACACACCCGCCGCCAGAGCGCCGTACAGCCCATACGCCCACAGGCTGGACTGCATGAAGGCAGCACAGGAGCCGCTGCCGTACAGCACGAGCCTGTGGCATATGTTTTCCAATATCATGGCAAACACCACAAACGCAGCTGCGCCGATGAACAGCGATGAAGCCTTCGCGCCGGTGCGCTTATGCCATATTATGCCCAGCGCTATAGGCAGTCCTATGCTCACAAGGGCTGATATAGCCATAAAAACAATCGAGAGGGTAGGTATCATAATCTCACCGCCTTTTATATTTTTTTAATTTATTCCTCGTTGCGCCTGAGCATCGCGGCGCCTATTATGCCCGCGTCGTTGCCCATCACGGCCGGAACTACACCGCCGTGGTTTTCAAAGAAACTCTTCGCGTGTACGTTTTTTCTGAGAGGTTCAAAGAGAAATTCCCCTGCGGCGGAAACCCCGCCGCCTATTGCCACCCGCTCACAGTCCAGCAGGTTTATCATTGAAGCCACCGCAGAGCCCAGGTGATCCACATAATTATGGAACACCTCCAAAGCGGCCCTGTCCCCCTCCCTGGCGCAGTCGATAGCGGTCTTGGCGTCCATGCTTTCAGGCCTGCCCATCGTGCGCTCAAAGAGCAGACTGTCGGGCTGCTTTTCCATGGCCCTTATGGCATCGCGTATTATTGCGGTGGCGGAGCAGTATGCCTCTATACAGCCCTTATTTCCGCAGGTACACTGTTCTCCGCCGCTTACCAGCAGCGCATGGCCCAGCTCACAGCCGTTGCCAAGGCCGCCGTGAAACATCCTGCCGCCCAGTATAAGGCCGCCACCCACTCCAGTACCCAGAGTAAACAGCACGGCGGTCCGGCAGCCCACGAAGGCTCCCTTGTGAAGCTCCGCAAGCGCCGCACCGTCAGCGTCGTTCGCGAGGAATACCGGGATATCGCCGAAATGCTTCTGTATCCTGGCCTTCAATGGCTCGTTGTGAAAATTCAGGTTATATGCGTTTATGACGACGCTGCCCGCAGGATCTATGCTGCCAGGAACAACTACGCCCACGCTATCCAGATCATATAACCCGGCGCCCTGCCTTTTGAGCATTGCAAGCGTACCTTCGTGTATTATCTCTGCCGTGCGCTCCCCGCCGCCCTCTACATCAAAGGGTATGCTCCTGCGCTGCACTACCTCCAGCGCCTCGTCCACAAGTCCCATGGCGATGTTTGTGCCGCCTATATCCACGCCCACCTGATACATATATTTCTCCTTCCAAAGCTATTTCAGTTTCAGTTCAAATTCTCGCTCAGAGTCGAAGCCCATATGCTTCAGTCTGAAATTGCGCACAGCCACCTCCACAAGCACCGCAACGTTACGTCCCGGGCTTATGGGCAGCGGCGTAAGCGGCACCGGCAGACCAAGTATATCCATTGCGTCTACAGCCTTTTCTTCCGTATCCAGATACTCTTCAAGCTTCTTCAGATCTATGACTAAATTTATATCCTTCTCGGGCAGTATGGCGCTCATGCCGTAAAGATACCGCACGTCTATTATGCCAATGCCACGGACATCCATTATGTGCTTTGTGGCGTTGGGAGCGCGGCCCACCAGCCGCTCTTCAAGGCGGGATACCTCCACTACATCGTCCGCTACCAGCCTGTGCCCGCTCTGTATCAGGTCCAGCGCCGTCTCGCTCTTGCCCAGGCCGCTTTCACCCCTTATCAGCACACCGGTTCCGTATATATCCATGAGTTCTCCATGGAGCAGTATGCGCCGTGCCAGCTTTTTCTGTATGAAGCTGGATATCTCGTGGCCCACCCTGTCGGTGGTACGGTTTGTAATGAATACCGGCACGCCGTAGTGCCTCGCCTTTTCAAGCAGTATCTCCGGGGGCTTGTTGCCGCGGGCGCAAACTATGCATGGAACATGAAGCCCCATGAACCGCTCCATTCTGTCCGCAAGCTGTTCGGGCGTCAGGCTGTAAAGATAGTACATCTCCGCGTTGCCTATGAGCTGCACCCGCTTTGGAGAAAATTTTTCATAAAAGCCCGTAAACTGCAAGCCGGGCCGGCTTATCTCGGGAGTCTGGAAGCTTATGTTCCCGCTGCCCGGCTCAAGGGCAGTTATCTCAAGCTCGCCGCATATTTCCCTTACGCTTACCTCTACCGCCATACTGTCCTCCGTAAAGCTATACCTTGCCGTTTATTATGCATTCGATGAGCCGTGCCACCCCGAAGTCCGCGCACGAGGGTATCACAAGATCCGCAGCTTCCTTTACCTCCGGCTTCCCGTTATCCACTGCGCAGCCGAGGCCCGCCCAGCGTATCATCTCCAGATCGAGCGAATTATCGCCCACCGCCACGGTGTCCTTTTGGGCTATGCTCAGATATCCCGCCACCCATTCAAGGCCGGCGCCCTTGTGGGCGGCAGGGTTGTTGAACTCTATAAAGCCCTTGCTGGAACCGGATACCTTTAGCTTTCCCGCGTATTTTTTCTGAAACTCCGGTATAAGCCTCTGCGCCTTCTCGTCGGTAGTCATCATGAGGACCTTCGGCACGTTGTACCAGGTCTTTTTCATTATATCCGGATCGTATTCGCAGGGCAGATCCAGCTTTTCGGCGTAGCCCTCCACATAGGGATTGGGTTCTTCGGCTATCACCTTGTCACCCTGATAGATATGGGCGTGTATACCCAGTGTCTTCGCCTCCCTGAGAACCTCCGTAACGAGCTCCGGCGGTATCTCATGGGCGTGCAAAGCCCTGCCCGTCCTGGGCTCGTTTACCATTGCGCCGCCGTAGTTTATAACGGGATCGGTTACATCCAGCTGATCTATTATAAGCTTCGATCCCAGCCATCCGCGGCCAGTGGCCACGGTCACGTGTATGCCGTGCTCCTTTGCCTTTCTTACGGCCTCGATTATCTCATTTGGAACTACCCTCGGGTTGAGGGTTATGGTATCGTCTATATCCAGCGCTATAAGCCTGTACATGTCTTTTGATCGTCCTTTCCTTCTTCTTGCCGTTCCTCCGGGTGAAAATGCGCGAATACCTTTTCCGCCGCGGGCTTGCTCATTCCCTTTGCGCCGCAAAGCTCCTCAATCGATGCGTTCCTTATATTTTCCGACGTTATGAAGGCGTCGAAAAGGGCCCGCTTACGCTTTGGGCCTATGCCGTCTATGCCGTCCAGCTCCGACATCAGGGCGTTTTTCGCCCTGAGGCTCCTGTGATAGGTTATAGCGAACCTGTGGGCCTCGTCCCTTATGCGTTCCAGTATGTGCAGCGCCGGATCCCTGCGTGAAAGGCGTATGGGTTCCTCCTTATCCGGCAGTATTATATCCTCGTTCTGCTCCGCAAGGCCTATGGCGGGGATATGTGAAAGGCCAAATTCCTCCAGCACCTCAAGCGCCACGTTGAGCTGCCCCCTGCCGCCGTCCACCACCAGAAGATCGGGCAGGCGCGTGAATTTCTCGTCCCCATCCTTCGCCCTCTGGAAGCGCCGCGTAAGCACCTCCCGCATCGCCATGTAATCGTCGCCGTTGACCTCCTCCTTTATTCGGAAGCGGCGATATTCCTTTGGCGCACTCTTGCCGTTTATGAACACCACCATGCCGGATACGGTATCCCTTCCGCGTATGTGTGAGTTGTCGTAGCACTCCATGCGCTCGGGCATCTCGTCCAGACCTATTACCTCGCATAGCCGCAGCATTGCGCCCTCGCCCCGCTCCCAGCTCCTGTGCTCCAGCTCCCGCGCCTTCTGTATGGCTTCAACGCCGTTCCGATAGGCCATTTCGGCAAGCTTTTTCTTTTCGCCCCGCTGAGGACAGGTTATCTCCACCTTGCTGCCACGGTTCTCGCTTAGCCATTCGGACAGCACCTCCTTCTCCTCCGGCATGTCCCTCACCACTATCTCCTTTGGCACAGGCGCGCCGTCAGCGTAGTGCTGCTTCAGGAAGGAGGCCATTATCTCGCCCGTGGTCTCTCCGCCGCAGGCTATGCTCATGCTCTCGGCCCAGATTATCTTGCCGCCCCGCTCAAACAGGGCGAATACCACCGAATCCTCCTGATCCTTCACGAATGCGAATATGTCCCGTTCGCTGCCGGTGACAGATATGGCCTGCTGCTTTTCCGCAAGGCTCTTTATGGCCTTTATCCTGTCCCGAAGCTGGGCTGCCTTCTCGTATTCCATATTTTCCGAGGCAGATTGCATCTGTTCAGTAAGCAGCTCGATTATGGGGCCGGTATGCCCCTCAAGGAACCTGCTTACGCTTTCCAGCAGCCTATGGTATTCCTCCCGGCTGACCTTGCCGCTGCACGGGGCACAGCACTTGCCCAGGTGGTACATGAGGCAGGGCCGCTCATTGCGGGCGATGGCCTTATGGATATCCTTTTTGCAGTGCCTGACCGGGAATATATCCCGTATGGCCGTAAGCGCATCCTTCAGGCTCAGGCTCGAAAGATAAGGGCCGAAGTACTTCGCTCCGTCCTTTTTAACCCTGCGCACGACTTCAAACCGTGGGAAATCCTGCTTTGTATCCAGCCTTACATATGGAAAATGCTTGTCGTCCTTTAAAAGAATGTTATAACGCGGCATGAGCGCCTTTATGAGATTGCTCTCCAGCGTCAGCGCCTCTGTCTCGTTCGATGTTATGATATACTGAAAATCCTCGATATGGGAAACCATGGCCTCCACCTTGGGAGGCTTCGGGGTATGCTGAAAATACTGCCGCACCCTGTTTTTGAGGTTCACGGCCTTGCCGACGTATATAATCTCACCGCTGCCGTCGTACATCTTGTATACGCCCGGTTCGTCAGGCAGCAGTTTTAATTTTTCCGCTATGATATCATTCATGGAAGCTTCCCCCCATGATGATTATATCATTTATATAACCCTGGGTCTATCTGAAAAACCTTACCCTGTCGTCAAAAACGCGAATGAGGTTATCGTAAAGCTCCGCGCTTCTGCCCCCCGAAAGATCGTATACCGTAATACGATCCGGAGAAAGGCCTACCAGTACGCTCATTATTCCCTCCTCGCTGCACTGTTCGTAATCTATCCTCACGTCGTTGTCATCTGTGAAGGTACAGCTGCCGTCGGGATTGAGTATCACATACACCTCGCCCGCCCCCGATGATCGCAGCTTTACGAACGCGGACAGCACTTTGAGCAGCTCGGTATACTCGTCGTTGAGCAGCATCTCGTCAGCTGCGGCGTATACGCATCTCTCCCACTGTCTGCGGTAGTCCTGCATTCGGAAGCGTATATACCCTTCGAGAGAAAGGTAGCTGTTGCCCTCAAAGTAATCCATCAGCTCACCCTGCAATTTTTCCAGGCCTGAGGCCCGCTTTGCCATGCATATGGCCTCGGGCAGCACAGCCTTTTTTTCCTCCAGCGTAAGGGGCAGCCCGTTTACCATATAGGCTATCTCAAACTGGGCAAGATCCATGAGCAGCAGCTCGGCTACAGCCTCGCACCACTGCGCAAGCTGTGCCCCGCCCTCTATTGAAGCCTCTGCAAAGCCACGCCCGCACTCGGGTGAGATACCGCCGCCCAGCCTGTCGAGCCGCCGCTCCATGAGCCTGCCTATATCCGCCTCGTATTTCGTAGTGCCCACCGAGTACACCGCCATAGCACCTTACTCTCCTTATCCCGCTATACCTGCATCATATGCCGGGCTTTCCCTATGGGTTCCCGCTCATATCAGCCGCGCTTTTTTCGGCGCACGAGCATATTATGTGTATAATCTGGGCTTTGACCTGCCAGTAATTTTTCCCATAGCCGCCCTTGACAAAGGTACCGGACGGGCATATAATTAATTCATATTTTATATTTTATCGTGGGTCGATACGGGTTAAGTACCAACGCAAAGGCACCATCAAGAGAGAGAGGGTCGCTGGCTGAAAGCCCTTTTATGGCGCGGCGCCTGGGAATACCGCCCCGCTACTGCGGTTCGCTTTGGGCGCGATACAGCCCCTATAAAGTGGGTTTTATGCCAATTAGGGTGGAACCGCGGATAACCGATATGTTTGAATTTGTCCGTCCCTTGCTTCGAGCTTGGGGCGGGCATTTTTATATTATCCGCAAAGCCTGATTTACATCATATAAGGAGGAACACCATGAATATCACTTTTCCCGATGGCTCCGTAAAGCAATACGAAGACGGCATGACCGCCCTTCAGATAGCTGAGTCCATCAGCCCCCGCCTCAGGAAAGCCACACTTGCCGCCGAGATAGACGGCAGCAGGGCGGACGCCTTCCGCCCCATTACAGGCGACCACAGCATTAAGCTCCTCACCTGGGAAGATGAAGACGGCCGCTGGGCCATGCGCCATACAGCCGCCCATATACTTGCCCAGGCCGTAAAGCGGGTACATCCCGAGGCAAAGCTGGCCATCGGCCCCGCCATTGACACCGGTTTCTACTATGACTTTGACGCAGAGCCCTTCACTCCGGAGGATCTCGAACAGATCCAGAAGGAGATGGAAAAGATAATCGCCGAGGCGCTGCCCCTTGAACGCTTCGAGATGCCCCGAGCCGACGCTATAAAGTACTTCGAAGAAAAAGGCGAGCCCTATAAGGTAGAGCTTATTCAGGATCTGCCCGAGGACGCCATAATAAGCTTCTACCGTCAGGGAGACTTTACCGACCTGTGCGCCGGCCCCCACGTTGAAAACACCGGCAAGGTAAAATTCGTAAAGCTCATGAGCGTTGCAGGCGCATACTGGCGCGGCAGCGAAAAGAACAAGATGCTTCAGCGCATATATGGCACCGCTTTTGAAAAGAAGGCCGACCTTGAGGAGTACATCACCCGCATCGAGGAGGCCAAGAAGCGCGACCACCGCAAGCTGGGCAAGGAGCTCGGCCTGTTCGCCCTCATGGAGGAAGGCCCCGGCTTCCCCTTCTTCCTCCCCAAGGGCATGGTGCTGCGCAACACCCTGCTCGAATACTGGCGCGAGGTGCATAAACGATACGGCTATGTGGAAATCTCCACTCCTATAATTCTCAATCAGGAGCTGTGGCACAGGAGCGGCCACTGGGATCACTACAAGGACAACATGTACACCACCGTAATAGACGGCGAGGATTACGCGATAAAGCCCATGAACTGCCCCGGCGGCATGCTTGTCTACAAGCTTGAGCCCCATTCCTACCGCGAGCTGCCCCTGCGCATGGCTGAGCTTGGCCTCGTACACCGCCATGAGCTTTCCGGTGCGCTCCACGGCCTGTTCCGCGTCCGCTGCTTCACTCAGGACGACGCCCATATCTTCATGACCTGGGACCAAATGGAGCATGAGATCCAGAACGTCGTTCGTCTGTTTGATGAAGTTTACTCCACCTTCGGCCTGACCTATCAGATCGAGGTTTCCACCATGCCGGAGGATCATATCGGCGAGAAGGAGACCTGGGATTTTGCCACCGATACCCTCAAGAAGGCTATAGAGCATATGGGCAAGAGCTACGTCATAAACGAGGGCGACGGCGCCTTCTACGGCCCCAAGCTCGACTTCCATCTTTCCGACTCCCTGGGCCGTACCTGGCAGTGCGGCACTATCCAGCTGGATATGCAGATGCCCGAAAGGTTCGATCTTGAGTACGTAGGCGAGGACGGCCAAAAGCACCGCCCCGTAATGATACACCGCGTCGTATTGGGCTCCATCGAGCGCTTCATAGGCGTTATCACCGAGCACTTCGCAGGCGCGTTCCCCACCTGGCTGGCTCCCGTACAGGTGAAGGTGTTGCCCCTTACCGACCGTACCGCCCAGGTATGCGACAATATCGCTTCCGAGCTTGACGAGCTTGGTCTGCGTGTAGAGGTTGATCACCGCAACGAAAAGCTGGGCTACAAGATACGCGAAGCACAGCTCCAGCGTATCCCCTATATGCTGGTCGTAGGCGACCGCGACGTTGAAAACGGCGTTGTATCCGTCCGCTCCCGCAAGGGCGGCGACCTGGGCGCAATGACTCTCGACGCCTTCAAGGAAAAGATACTGGAAGAAGTAAAGACCAGAGCCCGTGACTAAAACCCGTACAATATGAGAATCGCCCAAGTGACAAAGTCACTTGGGCGAAATTTATATGAGCAGTTCGGCTATCTGTACAGCGTTTGTCGCCGCGCCCTTGCGCACCGGGAAAACCGCCTCCTCGTGCAGCACCTCGGCGCCCATGTATGACATTTCCCGAAGCTCTGCGTAGGTTATCTTCTCTATGCTCTTGGGATTGCTGACTATTCTCGGGTCCGCCATGAGTATTCCGGAAACGTCCGTCCAGTTTTCGTATGCTCCCGCCCCTATGGCAGCCGCCGCTATGGCGCCCGTAATGTCCGAGCCGCCCCGGGAGAAGGTTCGTATACTGCCGTCAGGCATGGCTCCGTAAAAGCCGGGGATAACCACTTTGGGGGTTTCGGAAATTATCTTTCTCAGTGCATCGTTGGTTTTATGGAAGTCCACCTTGCCATCGTAACCGAAGAACAGCCAATCCTTTGCGTCCGCAAACTCAGCTCCCAGATACTCGGCCATGAGCTTGGCGTTCAGGTATTCGCCCCGGGAAGCGAGGTAGTCCACGTTCATGCGCTTACACATTTTGGAACGTATCAGTTCAAACTCCGAATCCAGGTCACAGGACAAGCCGAAGTATGACCTTATCTCACAGTACCTCTGCTCTATGAGCTCAAATATGCTCTCGTAGCTCACGCCGTACTTCAGGTGGGCATGGCAAAGATACAAAAGATCAGTTATCTTGCTGTCCCCTTCGAACCGCCTTCCGGGGGCGGAGGCCACTACCACGCAACGCGTTTCGTCGCCTTTAACTTATATCCTTGACCTTCTTAAACTGTTCTCCGGAGGCCAGCGATGAGCCGCCGAATTTGCAAACCTTTATCATACAATTCGCCTGTGAATTTTCATTCGTTATTCGATGCCTGCGAAAAACATATCCGGGTCGCTCTTCTGAAGCCTCTTCGCCATCGCGTGCATCTCGGAAACAGTCAGAGGCTCGGTTATGATGTACTCGCCGTTTACCATCTGTCCGAGCTGCCGCAGTTCCGCAGTGATGGCCGAGGTACGGAGATAGTAGCTGTGCCTTTCCAGCGAATTATCCGCACGTATGGCTTTCTTCGGCGCGCACGGGCCTATTGCGTTGCACTTTATGTCCAGCATATCCTGCACCAGCGAGCTGCCGGTGGGGTATTTCCCTGCCCCCTGGCCCATAAGGCTCAGCCTGCCTATGTTTTTGCCCACGAGCGTAGTCATGTTAAAATTCATGGTCACGCTGCTTTCGGGAGCCGAGAGCGGCAGCAGCGCAGGCTCCACGTATGCGCTTATGCCGTCTTTATGCTTCTTCGCCTTTACCATTAGCCTGCAGACCCTGCCCATCTTTTTGAAAGCTCTTATATCCTTATCCGTTATATGCCGTATGCCGAACACGTCCACGCTGTCCTCCGCCACCGCCCCCTCAAAGGCAACTGAAGCGGATATGGCGCACTTGCGCTGGGCGTCATTGCCGTCGATATCTGCGGAAGGCTCTGCTTCGGCATAGCCCAGCCGCTGAGCCTCTGAAAGCGCCGCGCCAAATGGCAGTCCTTTTTCTGTCATGGAGTATAGTATAAAATTGGTGGTACCGTTCATAATGCCGGATATCTCGGTTATCTCATCACATCGCTTGGCACGTATGAGATTGAAAAGCCAGGGTACACCGCCCCCTGCCGAGGAGGTGAACCGAATCTGCACGCCGTTTTCCCCGGCCAACGCCATAAGCTCGCTATAGTAGTGGCATATGAGCTGCTTGTTGGCGCTGACTACGTGCTTTTTAGCCCTCAAAGCTTCCGTCACATATTCATAGGCCGGATGCAGTCCGCCTATTGTTTCAGCCACTATGTCAATCTCTTCGTCGTTTAATATATCCTTAAAGTCGGTGGTCATGACGGCTTCCATGCCGGGCCTTATGCTGCGGGCAAGAATGTGCTTTACAGCCAGGCCACCCTTCATTTCGCATATTATGTCGTAAGCACCGCCGCCCACGTTCCCATAGCCCAATAACGCCACTTTCATAAAAACACTCTCCTCTTTTTGTGTTTATTGTAAATACACTTGTTTTTGCAACAGAGACACTTTAACACATTGCGCGGAACATTGCAAGCAAAAATTGTTATTATCCCTTTGCGTTATTGCTATTTCCGCCATAATAAAGTATTATAGTGTTAATTACATAACATATTGACTCAGTAAATAATCGCGATTATAATCTAAATCAAGGAGGGCCCTCATGCGAGAGGATCTTACCCAAAGGCGTTTCATCGAGGAGACCTACCGTATAATATCGGCCGAAGGCCGTGAAGCCTTGAGCATTCGCCGCCTTGCGCGGGATATGCACTGCAACAGCGCCAACATCTACCGATACTTCAAGGATCTTGACGAGCTGGTGACGTACGCCTCACTGCGCTACCTTACCGCGTATCTGGGCGACGTTGCGGTGTGTTACGCCAAATCCGAGACTACATACCAGACCCACGTAGCGGTATGGGATTGCTTCTCCCGCCACGCTTTCGCAAACGGTCCTATCTTCGATAACCTGTTTTTCGGCCGCCACAGCCGCATGCTGAACGATATTATCAAGAACTATTACGCCATATTCCCCGAGGATCTTTCCGGTCTCTCCCCCTCTATCGCCAACATATTCAGCGAAGGCAGCTTCAACAACAGGGACTATCTCATGATATCCCGCTGCGTAGACGAGGGATGGTTCACGGCGGAAGACGCAAAGTTTCTCAACAGCTTCTCCATACACCTTTTTCTCGGATACCTCAAGGAGCTATTGCAGAAGGAACCTTCGGAGAAGCTTTCGAAGAGTTACCATGACGATTTCATGGCTACTCTTGTCAAGATCATGGATTATTTCCGGCTGAAATAGCCAAATCTATCCAAAATAGCGCCGGGCTTAACCGGCTTTATTTCGGCCAATAACTAATCGCGATTATTTTTGTGAGAGTTTTAACAGGATCATTATAAAATCTCTCACATATTAATACAGGAGGAAAATAAAATGGCTTACACCCCGGAACTGCTCGCAGAAAAGAAGAGGATCGAACAGCATGTGAAGATCGGCAGCGAAGCGCTGTACCTGACCAAGGCCGAGTGCATGGAGAACGGCCCCACTGTGGAGGACACAATAGCAGCCGTACGCAAGACATTTATCGCACACGGCAAAAAAGAATACGAAATGCCCGCCAAGATAGGTGTACATCCTCACGACGACGTATTCTACCACGCTATGCCCGCCTATGTCCCCGGCCAGATGGCGATGGGCTGCAAGTGGATAGAGTGCTACCCCCGCAATCCCAAGGACTGGGGCCTCCCTCAGACTTCTTCCGTTCTGGTGCTCAACGAGCTCATCACCGGATATCCCATGGCCATAATGGACGGCGCATGGGTCACCGCAATGCGCACTCCCGCCGTCACCGCAGTCGCTGCGGAAGCCCTCTGCCCCGATGCGGAATCCTTCGGCATGTTCGGCTGCGGCGTACAGGGCCAGGGCCACGTCCGCTTCATAGTAAAGACCCTGAAGAAGCTTAAGAAGATATACATCTACGACTCTTACGCCCCCATGATGGATAAGCTCATAGAGAATGTCGGCGCCGAAGTCCCCTCCCATATCCAGCTCATTAAGGCTGCGGATCCCAAGGAGGTAGTGGACAATTGCGAAGCCCTGTGTTCCGCAACAAAGATCACCCGTGAGACCTACAACATCGTAAGAAAGGACTGGATACGCCCGGGTCAGACCATATTCCCAATGGATCTGAACAGCTTCTGGGAAGCAAGCATACAGCGGGACGCCGACAAGTATATCGTGGACAGCATAGACGAGCATGAGCTCTTTGCCTCCATGGGCTATTTCCCCGAGGGACTGCCTCACATCGTATGCGAGACCGGCGAGATAATCGCGGGGCTTAAAGAGGGCCGGACCAACAAGGACGAGATCATTGTCTGCTCCAATATCGGCATATCCGTATTCGATATGGCGGTAGCCAAACTGATTTTCGACAGAGCCCTTGAAAATGGCGCAGGCCGCATTCTGCCCTTGTAATCCCCTCTTTCCACGTTAAGAAAACATTCAGCCCGCATACAGCTTTGTACGCGGGCAGTTTTTATGATATCATATGTAAGATAAAAATAGAAAAGGATCGCTTCCGTTTATTATGAAACAGGCAAGAAACTTCCCCGCGGCTACCATAACAAAAAAAGCAGAAAACTCCCTCCGTCTGGGCCACCCATGGGTATATGACGCCGAGGTGCTTAATCTTGAAGGCGAGCCCGAAAACGGCTCTCTTGTAGACGTATTTTCTGAAAAGGGATCTTATCTCGGCACCGGCTTTATAAGCTACAAGAGCAAAATACGTATACGCCTCCTTTCCTCAAACGCAAACGAGACCTTCGGAGATGAGTTCTTTGCCCGAAGGATACAGTACGCCCTCGCATACAGAAAGACCGTAATGGGCCCTACTGACTATCACTGCTGCCGCCTGGTATTCGGCGAGGCGGACGGGCTGCCCGGCCTTACCGTAGACCGCTACGAAAACATCCTCGTCTCTCAGGTTCTCTCCATAGGTATGGAAAGGGTAAAGGATACCGTATACCGCCAGCTCGTAAAGCAGCTCGCACAGGAAGGCGTAGGCATCGCCGGCATATTCGAGCGCAACGACGTAGCTATCCGTGAGCTCGAGGGCCTGGATAGAGGCAAGGGCTGGTACTTGGCTGATTATCTGCCCCAGCCTCCCTCCCCTATCACCGGGATAACCGAAAACGGCATACAGTACGAGGTAGATGTGGAGAACGGGCAAAAGACCGGCTTTTTCCTTGATCAGAAATACAACCGTCAGGCCGTGGCCAAGATAGCCGCAGGCAAAAAGGTGCTGGACTGCTTTACACACACCGGTTCCTTCGCCCTGAATGCAGCATTGGGCGGCGCTGATCGCGTAACCGCCGTGGACGTATCCGATACCGCCATAGAGATGGCAAAGCTTAACGCAAGGCGCAACGGCCTTATTGACAAGATGGATTTCATCGTGGCAGATGTATTTGACCTTCTGCCTGAACTTTGCAATAAACATGCGGATTATGACTTCGTCATACTGGATCCCCCCGCGTTCACCAAGAGCCGCAAGGCCATAAAGGGGGCAGAACGCGGCTATAAGGAGATAAACTTCCGCGCTATGAAGCTGCTGCCCCGGGGCGGCTATCTTGCCACCTGCTCCTGCTCGCATTTTATGGATAACGAGCTGTTCATTAAGATGGTGCAGTCCGCAGCGCGGGACGCAGACGTTTCCCTGAAGCTCATAGAAGCCCGGAGGCAGTCTCCGGACCACCCTACGCTTATGAACGTACCCGAAACTGATTATCTTAAATTTTACCTGTTCCAGCTGGTGTGAGCACACTTACCGCCCCTCGCACATACCTTGACAGTATAAAGCGCGGAAAACGCGCGATATCAGCGAGGTGCAAAAATGAGAATATTACAACGTGGCGACACCGGCAACGACGTGCGTACCGCCCAGACCGCCCTCATTCGCGCGGGGTATGCCCCGGGCAGAGCAGACGGCATATTCGGTTCCAACACAGAGCGCGCGGTGAAACAGTTTCAGCGGGTGCTCGGGCTCAGGCAGGACGGCATAATCGGCCCGCGAACATGGGAATTTTTACAACCCTTCGCCCTTGAGAGCGACCCTGATGTGCTGCGCAGGGGCAGCAGGGGCAATATGGTAAGGATTCTCCAGCAGGCGTTGGAGGCTTCCGGCAACTCCCCAGGTACCATAGACAGCCTTTTCGGCACAAAGACTCAAGCGGCCCTGCGCGCCTTCCAGCGCTCGGCACGGCTGCCGGAAACCGGCGTGGCCAACAGGGATACATGGCTGGCCATAGCCCCCTTCATCAATTACGACAACGTATACCTAAGGCGCGGCGACAGGGGTATGCTGGTGGTAATACTGCAAACCGCCCTGTACAACGCCGGCTTCGATCCCGGCGCCATAGACGGCGTATTTGGCACGCGTACCCACAACGCACTGGTGGCCTTCCAGAGGGCAAAGGGCCTTTCTCCTGACGGCATAGCGGGCAGGCGTACCTGGGCGCAGCTCAAGCCCTACCTTTCCGGCGGCGTTATGACATACGTCATCAGGCCCGGCGATACCCTTTCTTCCATAGCCCGGCGGTTTAACACCACGGTGGAGGAGCTCGTGCGTCTCAACAACATTGCCAATCCGGATCTTATCATCGCCGGCGAAACGCTGCTCATTCCTGCGTAAGGCGCAGCAAAAAGAGAAGGCCTATCGGCCTTCTCTTTTATATTGCGCATTATTCGCTTTTACTCTCGTCCTTTTTTCTGTCTATACGGCCATAAATGCGCACCGCATCATATATCCTGTCCGCAAGGCTGTCCGTCAGCTCGCCGCTTAGAAGCCTCCATTCCCAGTTTCCGCCGAGAGTGCTGGGCTTGTTCATGCGGCAGCCCGCGCCAAGCTCAAGGTAGTCCTGCATCTGCGCCACGAAAAGCCGCGCAACCGAGCCCATTCCTCCCCTTATCATGCCCCAGTTGAAGCCCTCTTCTTTATTCAGCCCGAGGTACTTTTCACAGTAAGCTATATCCTCCGGGGCAGCCTCCTCGCGCCATAGGGCTATGGGGCTGTTGTCGTGGGTACCCGTATAACAGGTGCAGTTCTCGATGTAGGCGTGAGGCAGATATCCGCTGGAATCGCGGGAATCGAAGGCAAATTCCAGCACCTTCATGCCGGGAAAGCCGGATTCCTTCAAAAGCTTTTCCACATCGGACGTTGCATAGCCCAGATCCTCCGCTATGAACTCAAGGTTGTGGAACCATCCCTTCAGGGCATTGACCAGCGCTATGCCGGGGCCGGTGCGCCATTTGCCGTTTTTCGCGGTGGTCTCACCATAAGGCACAGCCCAATAGCTTGCAAGGCCCCTGAAGTGGTCTATGCGGATAACGTCATACATCTTGCCCGCGCCGTCTATACGGCGTATCCACCAGCCGAAGCCGTCCGACTGCATTTTATCCCAATCGTACAACGGATTGCCCCAGAGCTGGCCTTCGGCGCTGAAGTCGTCCGGCGGCACCCCGGATACTTCTACCGGCAGGTTCTTCTCGTCCAGCTGGAAGAACTCGGGCTCCGCCCACACGTCAGCGGAATCCATGGCAACGTATATGGGTATGTCGCCTATTATCCCTATACCGAGGTCGTTTATATAGGCCTTCAGCTTTGTCCACTGCTCAAAGAACAGGTACTGGATGTAAGTGAAAAGCTCTATATCCTCCCGGAGCAGCTCACGGTATTTCGCCATTGCCGCGGGCTTTCTCAGGCGTATATCCTCATCCTCCCACTCCGTCCATGACTTCATGCCGAAATGGCGCTTGAGCGCCATGAACAGCGCGTAATCCGCCAGCCACCGGCTGTTTCGTTCGATAAAGGCGTTTACCTTTTGCTTATCCCTCTCCCAGCCGCGTTCTTTTGCCCTTGAGAGCACGTCAAAGCGGCTTTCGTATATCCGGCCGTAGTCCACATACCGCGGTTCGGTACCCCAGTTTATGCCGGCTATCTCATCTTTTCTGAGCAGACCATCCTCTGCGAGCATATCCAGATCGATGAAATAAGGATTGCCCGCGAAGGTGGAAAAGCTCTGATAGGGCGAGTCGCCGTAGCTGGTGGGGCCAATCGGCAGCATCTGCCAGTAGCGCTGCCCCGCCCGGTGGAGAAAATCTGCAAATTCGTATGCCGCCTTGCCCATGGCGCCTATGCCATAGGGTGACGGCAGCGAGAATATTGGCATCAATATGCCGCTGCTGCGTTTCATTATAGCTTGTAGTCCTTTTAGAGATTCAGTTTATTTTATCCCTTTACAGCGCCTGCCGCAACGCCCTTTATTATGTACTTCTGGCAAGTCAGGTAGAACACTATTACAGGCACTATGCTCAGCATTATAAGGGCCATGGTTGCTCCAAGATCCACAGTACCATAGCTGCCCTTGAGGTACTGTATATGTATTGGAATGGTGCGGTATTTATTTATATCCAGCACAAGATACGGCAGGAGGTAATCGTTCCATACCCACATTATCTCCAGCACACCGACGGAAATCATTGTAGGCTTGAGCATGGGGAACACCACCCTGAAGAAAGTACGCAGGGGGCCGCAGCCGTCTATGGCCGCAGCCTCTTCTATTTCCAGCGGCAGCGCCTTTACAAATCCCGTAAACATGAACACCGCCAGGCCCGCGCCAAAGCCGAGATACACTATGGGGATTGTCCAAGGGGTATTCAGCTTCAGCGTATCCGCCGTCTTTGCCAGCGTGAACATCACCATCTGGAAGGGCACAACCATGGAGAATACGCAGAGGTAGTACACTATCCTGCTGAACAGGCTGCCCACCCGTGCGATATACCATGCGGCCATAGAGGTGCATATAAGTATCAGCATCGAGGATACGATGGTAATAAACAGGCTGTACAGGGCGGATTTCACGAAGGGATAGTTGCCAAATGTCATGCCGTTCTTATAGTTGTCCAGCCCTACGAAGGACTTGGCGTTTGGCAGGGCAAAGGTCTCCATATTCACATATGAATTGGACTTCAGTGAGTTTATGAGCACCAGCATTATGGGCAATACGTAGAATATCGCTATCACCGTAAATGTGAAGGTAAGTATGCGCTTGCTGCGCTGCTCCTGCGAGAGGGTCTCAATGTGCTTGGACATTACTGCTGCACCTCCTTTGAACGGGTGGACTTAAGCTGTATAAGGCCAATCGCCGCCACCAGTATGAAGAACAGTACCGCCTTGGCCTGGCCTACGCCGCGGGAATTGACGTTAGTGCTGTAGAAGGAATTGACTATGTTCAGCGCGAGCATCTCGGTGGTCTTTACCGTCAGCCCGCCCGCCTGCATTATGAAGGGACGCCCCGCTGTTAGCGCGAGGTTCTGGTCAAAGAGCTTAAAGGAGTTAGTAAGCGTCAGGAAGGTGCAAATAGTGATTGAGGGCATAACGTTGGGTATGGTGACGCGCCACAGCGTCTGCCACTTTGTGGCGCCGTCTATTTTGGCTGCCTCCAGCATATCCTCCGGCACAGACTGCAAGCCGGCTATGTATATTATCATCATATAGCCTATCTGCTGCCAGCACATGAGGATTATCAGCCCCCAGAAGCCATACTTCGTCTCCAGCAGTATGGAGGTACCGTAATGGGTAAGTATGCCGTCGAATATCATGCTCCAAATATAGCCCAGCACTATGCCGCCTATCAGGTTAGGCATGAAGAACACGGTGCGGAACAAATTGGAGCCCTTTATGCCCTGTGTCAGCACATAAGCTACCGCAAAAGCAAGCACGTTGATTATTATGAGGGAGACCAATGCGAATATGGCCGTATACCAGAAGGCATGCATGAACGACGGGTCCGCAATCGCCTTTGCATAGTTGGTCAGCCCCACCCACGTCCATTTGCTGGTGGTCTTGAATTTACAGAAGGATAAAAACAGTCCCTTACAGAAGGGGTAAAGGAAGCCCACGCAGAACGCTGCGAATGTGGGCAGCAGGAAAAGCCAGAAATAGCGCTGTATCGGCCTGCGGATAAGTATGGAGTTCAGCGCCGCATTATCCCGCTTGCGTTTCCAGAGTCGCATAATCATTTCTCCTCTCTTTAATATAACCTGCTGTTTATGTACAGGGACCCTGCCCCGCCGCTTTCCGGGGAAAGGTCTCCGTACATTCCCCGTCCGCAGGAGAACGCTTAAACGGAAATCTTCAAAACAGGGCGAGCGGAAGCCGCTCGCCCCGTAGTGTTTTACAGAGTGATGGTTGCTGTTAATTAAGCAGCGTGCTCGGCAGCGTACTGAGCGGCCCAGCCGTCTACGAAAGCAGTCTTTACATCGTCCCAGCTGCCGCCTGTAACGTACTTGGACAGAGCATCGACAACGCCTGCGCGCCAATCCTCAACAGCGGGAGTGTAGTTGAATGCCCAGGTCACTACATAGTTGCCATTGGTGATGTAATCGTTTGCCTGCGCAAAGAATACGTTCTCGGGGGTCTTTGCGGACTTGAAGGGGCAGGGACCGAACTCCTCGGCCAGCATGGTGGTGCCCTCCTCAGAGGTTACTACCCACTTCATGAAGTCCAGAGTAGCCTGGATGTTCTCTTCGGAAGCTTCCTTGTTTACGGACCAGCAGTTCTCGGTGCCGCAGCAGAGGCCAGCCTTCTCCTCGCCCTCAACGCCGCAGTAGATGGGGATCATGGCCAGATCCTCGGGCTTGAGACCGGCTTCTACGAGGCCGGCATACTCCCAGGTACCGTTCTGATAGAATACGGCCTTGCCCTCCTTGAACTCACCGCTGGACATATCGCTGGTAGCGGTTATAAGGTCAGCGCCGGTGGTAGCGGTATCGGTGGTGTAGAGATCCCAGATGGCCTTGTAGTTGTCAAGATACTTGCCGGTAATGGTTGCGGGCTGGGCAGTTACGTTGTCATCACGGAACTCGTAGAACAGAGGCATATTGGCGAGGTGGCCGGAGAACCTCCAGGAGGAGGAGCCGTCAAGACCGGCGGAGCTGAAGGCGTCGAAGCCCAGCTCGGCGGCACGGGCATGTATATCATCGGCGACAGCCTTAAGGGTCTCAAAGTTGGTGATCTCATCGATGGAGTGGCCGGCCTTCTCCAGCAGAGCCTTGTTTACGATGATGCCGAACGCCTCATAGCAGTAACCGGCAGCAAGCACTTCGCCGTTCTCGCCAAAGAGGTTGAAGTCATCGGTGGTCATTTCCTTGTAGAAATCGGTGTCCTTCAGATCGAGGCAGTATTCGCCCCAGGTATTCAGAGCGCCCTGGTTGCCGCACTGGAACAGTGTGGGAGCCTCGCTCTTGTCCATCTCGGAGGTCAGAGTGGTCTGATAATCGCCGGAGGCGGCGGTAACGACCTTTACGGGTACTCCGGTGAGCTCGGTATACTTCTTAGCCAGCTCCTGCCAGGCGGCGTCGGCCTCGGGCTTGAAGTTGAGGTAATAGACGGAGCCTGCGGCGGCGGGCTTGTCGGAGGTCTCCTCCGCGGGCGCCGCAGTGCCTTCCTCGGCGGGTTTAGTCTCTTCCGCAGCGGGTGCGGAGCAGGCTGCCATCGCGAATACCATGGCGACGGTCAGCAGCAATGCCAAGAACTTCTTCATTTTTGTTATCCTCTCTTTTTTATATCATTTTCGCGCAGCAAAAACCGCGCAAATTTAATTCATATCCTTTACCGAAGCGCCCCGGCGGAGCTTTGTCTCCAGCGTCAAATGCCTGTTTTCTCCCCGGCCCTCTATCATGTCGAGAAGTATTTCCACGCTTTTCTTTCCCATCTCATGCATTGGCTGGCATAGGGTGGTAAGCGTAGGCTGTATATAGTCGGATACCGTCAGGCCGTCGATAGCTATTACCGAACAGTCCTCGGGCACCCGTTTGCCCCCCTCCCGGAGGGCCTTCATGGCGCCTATGGCCATGTCGTCCGCTATGGCGAATACCGCAGTAAAGTCGCAGTTTCTATTAAGCTGCTCCTTCATTGCAGCGTAGGCGTCTTTTATGCTAAAGCTGCCCGCCGAAACCACAAGGCTTTCATCAAAGGGCAGGCCGTGCTCCTCAAGCGCCCTCCTGTAGCCCCGATAGCGGAGCTGGCTTATGGACCAGTCGTCAGGCGTGGATATCAGCGCCGCAATGCGCCTGTGCCCATTCCTGTAAAGCTCGTTTACAGCCTTGTATGCTTCATCCTCGTCCGCTATAGACACCGAAGAATACTCGTCGTCGTCAAGGTTGCCGTAGCGGTTAGTGTATGAGCAGCACACGAAGGGTACGTTGAGGAGCTTTATCCGCTCCTTTGTGTAGTCGTGGCAGCCGCCCAGGAACACTATGCCCCGAAGGCGCTTTTCTCTCTCCATCTCTGCGCCACACTTAACCTCGTCGTCACAGGAGGCTATGTGGCGCATCACCATGGTATAGCCCGCCGCGTCTATACTTTTTTCTATGGAACGGATAATGTCTGTATAAAAGGAGTTGGATACGCCGCGCACCACAAGACCTATGGCATCGGACCTGATCTTCACCAGATCCCTGGCGCTGTTGTTGGGAATGTAATTTGAGCTTTGTATTACGGCATTTACCCGGCTTCTGCAAACCTCGCTTACATCCGGTCTGTTGTTCAGTACGCGGGAAACGGTGCTTACACTTACGCCGCTGAGTTTTGCGATATCTTTTATAGTCATTTTAAGCGCCGCCTGTTTTGAGGTTTGCTGAAACGGTTGCTGAAAACCTTACCGGTAACGTTACCGGAGCTTTACGATATGTATTATATATACTATTCTGTTCAAAGTCAATGCTAATTCCTCAAAAAAATATCAAACTAAAAGGGCGGCCCGATGGCCGCCCTAATACTGTCGAAAAAGTTGCTAACCGCCACCTTGGCGAGACCCCGAGCAGGGGTTAACCCTGCCCGAACACCTTTTCTATGCCGTACATTCCGGAAAGCACCGCCCAGTTGGGCCGATACAGTGTATTTATGTTCCAATAGCTCACGCCGCCAAGGCCATACTCACTCACCAGCTTCAGCTTAGCTTCTATGCTGCGCGGATCCTCAAACCAGGCGATATGTTCCGTTCCTGCGCTGTCGTAATACCTGAAGAAGGGCGATTGTGCCGTATCGTCAAAGCGTATATCGGCGTATTGGCTATATGCGGTTTGCGGTATCTCAGACAGGGACAGCGGCCGCGCGGCAGTCCCCTTTTTGTAGGGGAGTGTCCAGCTATAGCCGTAGTTTGCCATGCCCATCAGTATCTTTTCCGGAGGCATCTCCATGACTGCATAGTCCAGCACCTGCCGTACCTTGTCTATAGGCGCCACCGCCATGGGCTCCCCGTAGGTATAGCCCCACTCGTACGTCATAATTATTACCTTATCCACGATGCTTCCAACAGCCCCATAGTCGTGGGCGGTATAAAGCAGCCCGGACTGCTCCTGGCTTATCTTGGGCGCAAGGGCAACCGAAAAGCTGTAGCCTACTCTGCGCAGCGCCGCCGCAAAGTCCAACAAAAACTGCGTATAAAGAGTCCTGTCCTCCTCCCTTACATACTCGAAATCTATATTCAGGCCGAAGTAATTGCGGCGATCCAGATATTCCATCACATTCTGTATAAGCTTTGTTTTAACCTCCTCGTCGGCTATCACCGCATGGGCTATGTCCCCGCTGAAGCCGCCGCTCTCACGCTGGTTAGTGAGGGTAAGCACGGGCGCGACGCCGTTCACGTAGCATTTGCGTATAAGCGCCGTATCGTTAAGCTCCGTAATGGTGCCGTCAATGCGGGTCTTCGCGGAAAACACCGAGAGATAGGTGAGATACTGCAGGGCGCCCAGCAGCGCTATATCCGATATTCCGGGGAAGGCGTATCCGTTAACCACAATGCTGCGTTCCCGTATGCTTTGCCCAGGTATCACGAGGGCAAGGCCTACAGGCAGCTTATACGGGTCGCTGAGCTGGTTCGCGGCCACCAGCGCAGAAATCGTCACGCCGTTTTTCTGGGCGATGTCAAACAACGTATCTCCCGGCTTTACGGTATAGATGTACATAATAAAAAAGCCTCCTTGTACAGGTCGTATTTGTATAAACCTATGCGGAAAGCTTTTAGTTGATTACCCGTATATATTTATCTCACGGTAAGGCCAAAGCAGCAATTGCCGCCGAGAAAGGCGCCGTTCTCGTCCACCATGCCGAAGGACTCCAGCTCCGGCATTCTTGCCAGGCGGTTGTTTTCGATAAAGGGCCTATCCTTGCAGAGCAGCGCACAGAAATCCTCATTGGCAAGTATGCGCCTGTAAACATTGCGCATAAAGCTCAGGCTGCCGCCCATTATCACTATCACATACACGTCCTCCACCCAGCCGCCGGAAAGGCCCAAGCCTGAAATATTGTAGCGTGTAAGGCCGGAAAGCAGCTTTTCCATGCAGCCCTTTGGGCCAATATCCATGTTTTCTTTTGGTATGCGCATTCCCAGCGCAAAATGGTCTATGAACATGCGGCGTTTACGTCCTCGCTGTAAATTCTTCTTTGTATTATTACACAATCCCTGGTTTTTATCAAGCGGCGGGCCAAATCGCACAAAAATATGGTATAATTAATTGACTCAACCCGATTGTATTCGAAAGGAACCGTTTTAATATGGCAGATATTACCGCTCTTGGCGAGCTTTTGGTGGACTTTACTCAGGCTGGTTTTTCCCCGGCGGGCTACCCGCTCTTTGAGCAAAACCCCGGCGGCGCACCGGCCAACCTCCTTGCGGCAGCGGCAAAGCAGGGGCTTTCCACCGCCTTTATAGGCAAGGTGGGCGACGATATGCACGGCCGCTTCCTGAAGGCCGCAGCAGAGCGGGCGGGGATCAATACGGAGGGCCTCGTCATGGACCCGGCCGCGGCCACAAGCCTTGCCTTCGTCGCGCTGAACGACAGCGGCGAGAGGGAGTTCTCCTTCATACGCGATCCGGGGGCAGACACGCTGCTCAGGCCCAACGAATTGAATCAGCAGCTCCTGCGCAATACAAAAGTATTCCACGTAGGCTCTGTCTCCCTTACGGCAGAGCCCAGCCGCTCGTCAACCTGGCAGGCCCTCATCACCGCCAAGTCCACAGGAGCAGCGGTGAGCTACGATCCCAACTACCGCGCCTCCCTCTGGGCCGACGACGCCGCCGCCTGCGACCAGATACGCTCCATACTGCCCATAGTGGACATAATCAAGCTTTCCCAGGAGGAAATGCCTTTCGCCGCAGGCATAGACGACGTGGATACCGCCATAAAGGTACTGCGTAAGGAAGGCGTAGCACTCATAGTCATAACCCTGGGAGAGGGGGGAGCTGTAGTGGCTACCGGCGACCAACAGCGCTCGGTACCCGCCTTCCCATGCGATGCGGTGGACACCACCGGCGCAGGCGACGCGTTCTTCGGCGGCTTTCTCAGCGAATTTGTAAAGAGCGGCAAGAGCGTATACGAGGTAAGCATAGACGATATGGTACGTTTCGCCCGTGTGGGCTGCGCCACAGCCAGCCTCTGCATAGGCAGGCGCGGCGGAATACCCGCAATGCCCACTATGGAAGAAGTAACAGAGCTTTTAAACGGATAAGGAGGTTACACATGCCGCTTACTATAGAACATCATGCCGTAATGTTCGCGCTGCTGGCAAAGCACGCCATAGAGATTTCAGGTGAAAAGGGAAAAGAAGCCATACTCGCCGGAATGACCCGTTACGGCAACGAGCGTGGCCGGCGCATGGCGCTGAACGCCCTTGAGCGGGGCGATAAGCTCACCGTACTCAACAGCCAGGCATACGGCGAATGGAAGCCTGACTTTCCGGGCCAGATGGAATTCGGCGTAACCTGCGGCATGCCTGTCCTCCATACCTACATAGCCAGGTGCGCCTGGTGCGACGCATGGGCAAAGCACGGCCTCACAGAATACGGCAGGTACTACTGCTGCAACATAGACAACGCCTGGTTCCAGGGCTTCAATCCGGAATTCACCTGCACCCAGCTGAACCCGCCCATGAGCTGGGGCGGCGACTGCTGCCGGTTCAGCTGGGGCGAGGGGCTGACCCACAAGCAGATAAAGGCGCTGAACAAAAAGAAAAAGTCCCTGGGCAATGCCTGCATAAAGGACTTTACCTTTCACACCGCCCACATACTGCATACCGTAGGAGACGTGCTTATGGAAGAGCTCGGCAACGACGGCGCTATGGCTGTTAGCCTTGCCAAGTCCGACTATTCGGATATGTTTGGGAAGGACGCCCTTGACTGCCTTGACGGCATATTCTAAAACAGCTCCCTTAATATTAAATCAGTCTGCCCCGGGTTGCTGCCCGGGGCTATTCTTTTTACCTTGGGGTGGTTTCTGTATTTGTATTGTACCATATCCCGCAGTATGGTGCTGTGGGTATAGCCATGTATTATGCGTATGCGGTAAACCGAAGCGTTTGCCCTGCGCAGCGCCGCGTCTATGGCTATCTGCGCCTGCGTCTGGTTCATGCCGTGTACGTCCACCTCAACTATGCCCGTCATTTATTATTGCCGCTCCCTGAAATTTGCAAAGAAGGCTTTGGTTCGCTCGCTCCTGGGGTTGTTGAACACCTCGTCCGCCGTGCCCATCTCCTCGATGACGCCCTCTGACATAAATAATACCTTATCCGCTACGTTCTTTGCAAACTCCATTTCGTGGGTTACGACTATCATTGTACTGTCGGCGCCCTTCAGGCTCCTTATTACCTTCAGTACCTCGCCGGTAAGCTCGGGATCCAGCGCCGATGTGGGCTCGTCAAAGCAAAGTATATCCGGGTTCATGGCGAGGGCGCGGGCTATGGCTACCCGCTGCTGCTGTCCGCCGGAAAGCTGATGAGGGTAGGAATCCATCCTACCGCTCAGTCCTACCCTTGCAAGGAGTTCCCGGGCTTTTTTGTCTATATCGGCCTTGGTCTCCTTCATGCTGCCGCGATCGGGGTTCTCCGAGAGCATTAGCTCGGGAGCAAGCTTTACGTTCTGCAGCGCGGTATACTGGGGAAACAGGTTGAAGGACTGGAACACCAATCCAAAGTGCAGCCTCTTTTTACGTATCTCCTCCTCGCTTGGGACGGCGTAGGCATTAGAGTCGAACAGCGTCTCTCCGTTTACGGTTATCTGCCCCTCGTCAGGGCTTTCAAGGAAGTTCAGACACCTTAAAAGCGTAGTCTTGCCCGAACCTGAGGAGCCGATTATGGCCAGCACCTCGCCCTTTTCGAGAGAGAAGTCGAGTCCCTTCAATACTTCGGTATCGCCAAAGTTTTTCTTTATGTTTTTTACTTCCAGCATCGGCATAAGCTTACACCCTGAAATAGTCCAGTTTCTTTTCTACGCGGCCAAGGATCACTGTCAGCGCTCCGCAGAATAACAGATAGAACAGCCCCGAGTAGAACAGCGGCCATATTAGGCCTTTTACCGATATGTACTCCTGCGCTATCATTATTATCTCCTTGCATGCGATAACGCGGGCAAGGGAGGTATCCTTTACCAGTGTCATCATCTCGTTTCCAAGGGGCGGCACTATACGCTTTACCACCTGAAGCAGTATGACGTTGAAGAACACCTGCTTCTTGGTCATGCCCAGCACCTGCCCCGCCTCGTACTGACCTCCGGGTATGCTCTCTATGCCTCCCCGGTAAATCTCCGAGAAATACGCGGCGTAGTTGACAGAGAAGGCTATGAGCACCGCGGAAAGCCGGGAGACCGGATTGCCCTCCCATAGCAGGCCGGGGCCATAGTAAACTATCATAAGCTGAAGCATCAGGGGGGTGCCCCGCATTATCCACACAAAGCCTCGGGTAAGCCATGCTATAGGCTTGAACCTGCTCATGGAGCCGAAGGCAATGACTAAGCCCAGCGGCAGCGCCGTGAGCAGGGTCACTATAAATATTATGCAGGAGGTGCCGAAGCCCTCCAGGAGCTTCTGGGTAACGGTAAGCAGCATACTGTCAAAAATCCTTTATTATCGCAATGTTGGGCAGGGGGTTCCCCTGCCCTTGTTAAGTTGCTCTTATTGTGCTTTATCAGTCAGCCATCAGCGCAAGGCCATACTTGTCGGCAATAGCCTTGAGGGAGCCGTCGGCGATCATCTCGTCCATAGCCTTGTTTACGCTTTCCACAAGGTTGGAATCCTTGCGGAAGCCTATGCCGTACTCCTCATATGCAAGCTCGATGCCGTCTACTATCTGAAGGTCGGAATAATCCGTACCCTCTCCTACCATAGCCTTTGCCATCACATAGTCCACTACCGCCGCGTCCGCAGTGCCGGCCTTGACTTCAAGAAGCGCGTCAGCCATCTTGGATACGCCCACATAATTGCATTCCTTGAGTTCTTCACAATCTGCTACGGCGCTCTCGCCGGAGGAGCCGGCCTCGGCAACTATGTTCGCCTTGGCAAGGGAAGCGAGGTCGGTGTACTTGCCGGAGTTCTCGGCCTTTATAACAGCCACCTGCATGTTTTTGCAGTATGCATTGCTGAAATCTATGCTCTCCTTCAGGTCCTCGCGGATAGTAAAGCCGTTCCATATACAGTCAATATTCCTGGCCTTAAGCTCCACTTCCTTGGTGTTCCAGTCGATAACGATAAACTCAGGAGCAACGCCCAGCTTTTCGCAAATTGCCTCGGCAAACTCGGTGTCAAAGCCTATGAGCTTGCCGCTGTCGTCATAATAATTCATGGGAGCATACTCGGTGATGCCTATCACCAGCGTACCCTTGTCCTTTACATAGCTCAGGTCGTCATTGGCCGCTTCCTTCTTTGCACAGCCCGCAAAAAGGCAGGTAACCATCAGCATTGCCATAACAAGTGCAGCGATCTTCTTCATGGTTTTTCTCTCCTTGTATATCAAAAATATTTTTTGCGTCCTCTCGCTTTAGTACTATATCACTTTAGTGTGATAAAGTAAAGCATTATTTTTTATTTCCTCCTTATTTTTTCGCAGGCATGGAAAAAACGCCGCAAGTGATATATAATCACTGTGTTTAAAGCTATGGAGGGAGAAGCTATGGAGCAGCGCAAAAAGAACAATCTAAGTGACCTCCTGATGATACACGGAGCCGTGCTGCTGTTCGGGCTGGCCGGCGTAATAAGCAAGGGCATAACCACCGGCTCCATGATGATAACCTTCGGGCGGGTGTTTTTCTCGTCGATAACCCTCTATATACTTTGCAGGGCTACAAAAACCTCAATAAAGCTCAAAAGCAGGGCCGACCTTCTGCGGCTGGTCATAACCGGAGCGGTGCTTGCACTGCACTGGTTCAGTTTTATCGAGTCCGTTCGGATAGCGAGCGTGGCGGTGGGCACCATAACCTTTTCGACCTTCCCTCTGTTCGTTACTTTTATAGAACCCGTAATGTTCAGGGAAAAGCTAAGGCTGAAAAGCGTCATATGCGCGATCGTCATGCTGATAGGCGTATTCGTGCTGGTTCCCCTGGATGACCTTGCCGGTTTCTCGCCTGCGGGGCTTGCATGGGGTATGCTGTCGGCGCTGACATACGCCCTGCTTTCCCTCATGAACCGCCGCTTCTCAGCCGTCTATCCCGGCAGCGTGGTGTGCTTTTATGAGCAGAGCGCGGCGGCAGTTGTGCTGCTGCCCTTTGTAGCCGTCATGCGTCCTGCCGTCACCGGAATTGATATAACGCTGATTGCCGTTCTGGGAGTGTTCTGTACCGCATTCGCTCACTCCCTCTTCGTAAGCAGCCTGCGCCGGGTAAAGGTGCAGACCGCAGGCATCATTGCCGGTATGGAGTCGGTGTACGGCATAATACTGGCGGCGCTGGTACTGAAGATGCCGCCCACCGCGAGGGAGCTCATAGGCGGCGCGATAGTGCTGGGCGTTTCGCTGTATACCACCATTTCAGAAAACAGGGAGGCGTAGCACCTCCCTTTTTTATCAAATCTTTAAATTTTTTTGAATACACTGCCGAAACCCGTGCCAAAGCCCTGTATATGTGTTAGTATTTGGATATATATTGACGCGGAGGAAGGCGGTACGCTTTATGCGCAGCCGAAATACATTACAAGCAGTGCTGGAAGGCACTCTCATAGGCGCAGCGGGGTTAATACCCGGGGCCAGCGGTGGTATAATGGCCGTTGCTTTCGGCGTTTATCAGGAGGCTCTGGACGCCATAATCGGCCTGTTTTCCAATTTTAAAAAGAGCTTCAGCTTCCTGTGGCCTTACGGCTTGGGTGTTGCCATAGGCGTATTCGGCTGTGCCTTTGCGCTGGAGTGGCTGCTGAAAAACTGGAACATGCCCTTCATGTATATGCTCATAGGCATGGTGCTGGGCGGCATTCCTTCTATCATAAAAGAAGCCGGCAAGCCCTTCTCCTTAAAATACGCCGTATGCTCGCTGCTGGGCGCCGTGCTTGTGGCGGCAATAGCCATGCTGGACGACAGGCTCACCGGAAGCGACCCCTGGGAGTATACCTACCTTACGGCGGCCCTGGCCGGCGGAATAATCGCCATAGGCATAGTAATCCCCGGCATCAGCACCTCCTTCATACTGATGTTCATGGGCTTATACGAGCCGCTGCTCTCCTCTCTCACAAGGCTTGAAATACCTTATCTCATATGCGCGGGATGCAGCGCGCTCATAGTCGGCGCGCTGTTGGTGGTATTTGTACGCAATATGTTCCGCAGGCACCCCGCCGGTGCGAACTACTGTGTGCTGGGCTTCCTCATAGGCACCACGGTGCTTATCTTCCCCGGCTTCGCGCCGTTTTTCAGGGAGCTGCTGTATCTCATGCTGGCCGCAATAGGTTTCTTCCTTACTACCATGATGAACAGGCGGACCACCTGACGGTTCCGCTCAACATAAATACTTTGATCGGAGGATGATTTTACTGTAATGAAAAGACGCTTGCTCTCACTTGCTCTATGCCTTGTAACGCTCCTTTCCCTAACGCCCTCTGTGGCCCACGCTGAGGTCCTGTCCGGCTTTACCAGCAAGGTGGATTACGATAATACCGATCCCAACAGGTACAGCATAGAGATAGACCTCGTAAATCAGGTCATAACCGTATACGACCAGAGCGGCAACGCAGTGCTGCAAAGCCTCTGCACCACAGGCAGCGAGAAAACCCCTACCGGCAGCGGCAAGTTCCGGCTAGGCGACCTCAAGGAGCGCTTTGGCTACTTCGTAGCTTACGGCGAATACGCCCAGTACTGGACTCAGGTAGTGCGAGGCGTATACATCCATTCCGTAATGTACAAGTCCAAGAAGCTTTCCTCCATGTCCAAATCCGCCTACAAAAACCTGGGCAAGAATGTCTCCCACGGCTGCGTCAGGGTGCTGCCCCACGTCGCCCAGTGGATATACTACAACTGCCCACCGGGAACCCTATGCAACATAGTAAAGAACAAGGCGGCAAACCCCTACCTTGTAAGCCGGCTCAAGAGCACCATACCCGATTACAGCAGCTACCAGCAGCCTTCCGATTCCCACGCCACCCCTTCCGAGGTGCCCGCTACCGTTAAGCTGAACGATGTTCCCGTCCGTTCCGGCTTCTCCAACAGCAAGGATAAGACTGTAGCCAAGCTCAACTATGGAGACCATGTAGAGCTTTTACAGATAGGCGCCGAATGGTGTAAAGTACGCACCCCCGCGGGCAAGCTGGGCTATGTCAAGACCATGTATCTCACCTGCGACCCTGACAACGTGCGCACCACCCAATCCTATGCCGCCACAGGCAAGACCTATATCTACTCCAGCGCCAGCCGCTCCTCCAGTACCCTTACCACCATACCAAAGGGTAAAACGGTAAACGTCACCGAGCAGGCCGGCAGCGGCTGGCTGTACGGAAGCTATAACGGCGTATCCGGCTATATGCGTACAAAATACGTAAAGCTCACCGATACGCTTCTATACCCCAACCCGGACGGCAGCTATCCCGACGGGACCTCCGTCGCCGCCGCGCCTCAATCCCAGACACAGACTCAGACCGGTACAGGATCAGCATCCGCTCCCTCCTCCGGTGCGCGTGTAAAAAGTGGCATCATTGCCAATTTCCGCTCCGGTCCCGGCTCCGAGTACGGCGTTATAGCCGAGCTGGAACCCGGTACCCCTATAAAGATCATCTCCGTAGCCGGCAACTGGTACTTCTGCGAGGTAAACGGCCTTCAGGGCTACCTGCATCCAAGCTGCGTAGTGGGCTTCTAAAGCCGCTTCCTTTTCACCCCGGTGTTTTTCACCGGGGTTTTATTGTTTTTTGGGGCAGTTTTTTCCAGCGCACAAATTTTAAACCTAAAGTTTCGTATTACTTTACAAAAGCCATTGACTTTTATGTCGAAAGGTGTTTTAATTGTACTCGGCTGTTTAGAATACCTAAACTTCAGGTTTATTTACGCCGCGCGCAGACAAGGAGGCGCATCAAATGGTAAACATCGGCGAAAAAATCAGGCGATACCGACAAAAGCTTGGCCTCACACAGGAGGAGCTGGCCGCCCGTACAGAGCTTTCCAAAGGCTTTATATCCCAGCTTGAGCGGGATCTGACTTCACCCTCCATAGCCACCCTTACCGACATACTTGAAGCGCTGGGCACAAACCTCTCGGAATTTTTTACCGAGGCCAGAACTGAAAAGATAGTCTTCACCTCAGAGGACATGTTTGAAAAAGAAGAGACCGAGGCAGGCTACGTAGTACGTTGGCTGGTACCGAACGCCCAGAAGAACTGCCTTGAGCCTATTATGATAACCCTTGAGCCCGGCGGCTCTACCTATGAGGAAAACCCCCACGAAGGCGAAGAATTCGGATTCGTCCTGCATGGAAACGTAGTACTCCACATTGGCGAAGAAAAGTACCGGGTGCGCAAGGGCGACAGTTTCTGCTTCAAACCTGCCAGCGTACACTGGATACAGAATACCGGCAAGACCGGGGCTCGGCTTATATGGGTAGCCACCCCTCCTTCCTTCTAAATAATTTATCGAGGTAACTGCAAATGAGCAAGCATCTGATAGACCTAAAAAACATAACCAAGACCTACGATGATACCGATGTATTAAAGGATATAAACCTCTACATACGCGACGGCGAGTTTCTTACCCTGCTCGGCCCCTCCGGCTGCGGCAAAACCACCATGCTGCGCCTTATAGCGGGCTTTACCCTGCCCGACAACGGCCAGATACTGGTAGACGGCAAGGACATAAGCGGCGTCCCGCCCTACCGCCGTCAGGTAAATACGGTCTTTCAGAAGTACGCCCTGTTCCCCCATCTCAACGTATTCGACAATATAGCCTTCGGCCTTAAGATACAGAAGCTGCCCAAGGACGAAATAGAGTCCCGCGTAAACGAGATGATGGAGCTCGTGAACCTGGCGGGCTACGGCAGCAGGTACATCGACCAGCTCTCAGGCGGCCAGCAGCAGCGGGTGGCAATCGCGCGTGCGTTGGTAAACCGCCCCCGTGTGCTGCTCCTCGACGAGCCTTTGGGCGCGCTGGACCTCAAGCTCCGCAAGGGCATGCAGATAGAGCTCAAGCGCATGCAGCAGAAGCTGGGCATAACCTTTATCTACGTCACCCATGATCAGGAGGAAGCCCTGACCATGAGCGACACCATAGTCGTCATGAACGAGGGCGTCATACAGCAGATAGGTACCCCCGCCGACATATACAACGAGCCCAAGAACGTATTTGTGGCAAAGTTCATAGGTGAGAGCAACATAATCCCCGGCGTCATGCTGGAAGATTACAAGGTGCGCTTCCACGATATAGACTTTGAGTGCGTTGACGCGGGCTTTGGCTGCAATACCCCGGTTGACGTTGTAGTCCGCCCGGAGGATATAGACATAATGCCCCTCGGCAAGACTGCGTTAAAGGGCACCATAAAGAGCGTTCTGTTCATGGGCGTACACTACGAGTTCCGGATAGAGACGGGCAGCTTCACATGGACTGTACACTCCACCGACTACGTTGCGCCGGATACTGAAATAAGCCTCGAGATAGTTCCCGACGCCATACACATAATGCATAAGAGTCTCAAGCACGACGAGCAGGAGCTGCTCACCGAGGACGAGATAGCAGATGCCGCAGCAGCCGCAGAGGAGGAATAACGCCATGAAGCTCAAGCGTCAGGTATTCTCCTATCCGTACATAGTATGGATGCTTATATTCATACTCGTGCCGATGCTCCTCATCGTGCTCTTCGCCTTCAGGTCTGACGAAGGCCTGACACTCGGCAATATCACCTCCGTGCTTTCAAATGAGATATACATGGAGGTGCTGGGCCGCTCCATATGGATAGCGCTAAAGGCCACGGCCATATGTCTCATACTGGGCTACCCCATAGCCTACATACTTTCCACAATGAACAAGCGCAAGGCGGCGATACTCTACGTGCTTTTCATAGTACCCATGTGGATGAACTTCCTGCTCAGGACATATGCCTGGCAAGTACTCCTTGACAGCAACGGCGTTTTAAACACATTGCTGGAGCTTCTGGGTCTGCCCTCCCAGCAGATACTCTACACCGAGGGCGCCGTGATGCTTGGCACTGTGTATAACTTCCTTCCCTTCATGGTGCTGCCCATATACTCCGTGCTGGTAAAGCTGGACCGCTCACTGGTGGAAGCCGCGGCCGACCTCGGCGCAAACCCCATCACCTGCTTTATCAAGGTGGTTCTGCCTCAATCGGTACCCGGCATAATATCCGGAATAACCATGGTGTTCATTCCCGCAATAACCACATTCGCCATTTCCCGCCTGCTGGGCGGCGGCAAATTCCTGCTCTACGGCGATCTCATAGAGAACCAGTTCATAACTCTGGGCCAGTCCGCATGGCCCGTAGGCAGCGCGCTCAGCTTTATTCTGCTTATTCTGGTACTTCTCTCCATGGCGGTCATGCGCCGTGCGGAGCGTGATTCCGGCGATGAAGGAGGTATGCTCTGGTGAAAAAGCTCAGAAACTTTTTTCGCGGCACTTACCTTGGGCTAATGCTGATATTCCTGTACGCTCCCATCCTTGTGCTGATGGTGTTTTCCTTCAACGGCAGCAAGTCCATGGCGCGCTGGACCGGCTTCTCCTTCAAATGGTATGAGGCGCTGATGCACGACTCCACCATTATGAACGCCCTCATCGTTACTCTCTCTGTCGCCGTGATATCCGCACTTGTGGCCACCTTCATAGGCACCTTCGCCGCAATAGGCATACATTCCATGAAGAAGCGGCCTAGGGCTGTGGTGGAGAATATATCACGCCTTCCAATGGTCAACCCGGACCTGGTCACAGGTATCAGCTTCATGATGCTCTTTGCGGCGCTGGGCATAAAGGGCAGCTATACGAGGATGCTCATAGCCCACATCACCTTCAATATCCCTTATGTGATATTCTCCGTGATGCCCAAGCTGCGCCAAAGCTCCAACCTGCTCTACGAAGCGGCCATGGACCTTGGCTGCACCCCCATAATGGCCATACTCAAGGTAGTTATACCCGACATAATGCCCGGCATAGTATCAGGCTTCGTTCTGGCCTTCACCCTGAGCCTTGATGACTTCGTGGTGAGTTGGTTCGCAACAGACGGCATACAGAATCTTTCCATCTACATCTACGGCATTGCCCGTCGCGGCATAAGCCCCAAGATAAACGCCCTCTGTACCATAATGTTCGTAGTCGTCGTAGCCCTTCTGGTATTCATAAACCTCAAGAGCATAAACGAGGAGCGGGCCGCGGAGACCCAGCGCAAAAAGCTCAGTATCACGCGGTAATAATACCCACAACAGATTTTAAATAAAGGAGATAATACAGTAAATGAAAAAGATAGCCTTTCTGCTGATGATCGTCATGGCTATAAGCCTCTTCGCCGGCTGCGCAAAGAGCGCGGATACCGTAACGCTGAACGTCCTCAACTGGGGCGATTACATCGACGAAGAACTCATCACCCGCTTTGAAGATGAGACCGGCATAAAGATCAACTATACTACCCTCGCCAACAATGAGGAGATGCTTGTAAAGCTCCAGCAGGAAGACTGCATTTACGACCTTTGCTTCCCCTCCGACTATATAATCGAAAAGCTTATCGGCATGGACCTGCTCCACGAGATAAACAAGGACAACATACCCAACCTAAAGAACATCGATCCCCGCTTCATGGATCTCGACTTCGATCCCGACAACAAGTACAGCATTCCGTACATGTGGGGCACCGTAGGCATACTCTACAACACCACCATGGTTGACGATCCCGTTAACAGCTGGGATATACTCTGGAACGAGAAATACTCCGGCCAGATACTGATGTACAACAGCATACGCGATACCATAGGCATCACTCTGATGAAGCTGGGTTACTCCATAAACACCCGAAATGAAGCTGACATCGCGGCTGCCGAGGAGGCGCTCATCGAACAAAAGCCTCTGGTTCAGGCATACCTTGGCGATGAGATCAAGGATCGCATGATAGGCGGCGGCGCAGCGCTGGCGGTAGTTTACAGCGGAGACGCCATGTGGTGCATGGACGCCGAGGACGGCAACCCCGATCTGGCATACGCCTGCCCCGACAGCGGCACCAACCTCTGGTTCGACAACATCATAATCCCTAAGTCCAGCAAGCACGCCGCGGAAGCCGAGAAGTTCATCGACTTCCTCTGTGAGCCCGATGTAGCCGCACAGAACGCCGAATACATCGGCTACTCTACCCCCAACAGCGCCGCTCTTGAGCTGATGGGCGCCGGCTACATAGATAATCCCACATACAATCCGGATCCTGCCTACCTCGAAAAATGCGAGATATTCCACGACCTGGGCGACTTTATAAACGTCTACAACGATGCATGGATGAGGATAATTTCCAAGTAAATGGCAGCAACAAAGCCCCCTCCGTACCGATTCGGAAGGGGGCTTTTATAATGCCCGCGGTTTTACCTGATAGCCGCCGCCCTGTAAAATGCCATGAGCGACGCAGAGATCAGAACGCCGCCTGCTATGTCGGTCATCCAATGCACGCCGGATACCAGGCGTCCCGCTATCGTTACAGCCATTACCGCCGTACAGAGTATCACAGTCGTTTTGCGCAGCGCTTCGGATTTTATGCGCCTTTTGAACTGCCATATGGCGGAGGACATTATACAGCAGGTAAGCATGGTATGGGAGGACGGGAAGGAAGGCTCAAGACCTGCGCCCATGTCTACTGGACGATAGTTTACGACTGCCTTTTCAAACAGCACATACACTATTCCAATGGCTATATACAGCCCTGCCAGGGCATATATGTCCCGATCCACCCTGTTCAGGCTCCCGCGCTTTATCAGCTGCCAAAGGCCAAACAGGCTGAAGCCGCACGCCACGGCTATGGCTGCCATGCCCAGCGCCCCGGTTATGTCGTACCATGTCATATTCACGCCAGTCAGCCGGTGAAACGCGCCGTTAAGCGTTGCGAAGCCCACCTCCGACCCCTGCGGGCCTATTGGCTGCACGTCTATTATCTTAAGCGCTGCTATCAGCAGCAGGAACAGCACCATAAGCACTGTGCCGCTTATCAGCTTTGCCCTTTTGATCTTCTTGCTTCTATTGCTCATATCTATGGCCTCCCGTGGTTTATTCTGGTGCTTCGATACTTAATTTATTATGTTATATTCGCTACGGCTTGCATATGTCTTCGCCCGCCTCCAGCCGCGCGGCTATGTCATCGAGATCCAACTCCCTGTACCTGCTTATCTCGCTATAATTGCGCCACGGGGTCATGTCCGTCCTTATGGAGCTCATGTTCGCCAGCTCGAGGCAGCTCAGGCCGCTCTGCCCCTCTTGGTTGCACAGTACGCAGCAGCCCTTCTTTAGCCATAACAGCGCATACGGGCTTATCCGCATCCGCCGCGCCAGCCCGTCCATGTGGTCTTTATCCGAATACGTAACCTGCCGCCGCTGTTCTATGGCTACGCTAAGCCGGTCTATATTCTCTATCATTTGATCGTCCTGGCATTTCATTGCGCCATCTTCCGGCAGAGTCAGCGCAGCCAGCTGCATTCCGACTATGCCTTTAAGCTTTTCCAGCAATGCCGCCGTCCGCTTATCTGATAAGAAAATTGCCGAGCGCAGAGCCCAGATGAGGCATTTAAGCTCATCCCTTGAAAGCTCTCCTCTGGCGAGATAGTACCCCGTACCGGTGTGTTTTATGTCGGCACCATACTGTATGAGCGCGTCTATGTCCCGGTAAATACCCTTGCGTTCAGCCGTAATGCCCCGCCTTTGCAGCTCCTCCAGCAGCTCAGGCACAGTCATTCTGTGCCGCTCGTCCGTCATTTCCCGGAAAATATCCAACAAATAAAGTGGTTTGAGCTTTGTATTCGCCATATCATACCCCTTACGCCAGCCGCGAAAGCATATTTACTATCAGCTCGCACACCGCCAGTATGCATACGCATATGTCAACCATCATGGCGGTAAAGGCCTTGCCGCGCTTCTTCTTGGCCCGTTCCCGCGCCTTTATGTCGAAGTACCACACCAGCGCTATGAGCGTACCCGTGGCGCCCGCGAGAAACGGCGTGAACCAGGGCAGCGCCGCCGCGACGCCCGTATGCAGCAGTGCGCCGTCCAACAGCAGGAACAGCCCTATCCCGCCGAAAATATAAGCAATAATTCCCATTTACCCTCCTTGCGCCCAATAGATTATACCATAAATGGTACTTGTAGGAAATACGAAAAGACACGCCATCATCGTTTTACCGAAAATGACGTGTCTGCCTGTTTATCGCGTTATAGTGCCACCGCAAAGTCGGTGGCATCAGGAAAAGCCCTTATGCCTTCATCGCCTCGGCTACCGCCACGGATACCGCCACGGTGGCGCCCACCATGGGGTTGTTGCCCATGCCGATAAGGCCCATCATTTCAACGTGGGCGGGCACGGAGGAGCTGCCTGCAAACTGGGCATCGGAATGCATACGGCCCATGGTGTCGGTCATGCCGTAGGAGGAGGGGCCGGCAGCCATGTTGTCGGGGTGCAGGGTACGGCCAGTGCCGCCGCCGGAAGCAACGGAAAAGTACTTTTTGCCGTTCTCGACGCACCACTTCTTGTAGGTGCCTGCGACCGGGTGCTGGAAGCGGGTGGGGTTGGTGGAGTTGCCCGTAATGGAAACATCCACGCTCTCATGGCGCATTATGGCCACGCCCTCGTTTACGTCGTCAGCGCCATAGCAGCGCACGTTGGCACGCTCGCCCTTACTGTAGGCGGTGGTCTTGGTGACAGTCAGCTCGCCGGTGTACTGATTGTACTCGGTCTCGCAGTGAGTGAAGCCGTTGATACGGGAGATGATCTGTGCAGCGTCCTTGCCGAGACCGTTCAGGATAACCTGCAGGGGCTCCTTGCGGACCTTGTTTGCGGTGCGGGCTATGCCGATAGCGCCCTCAGCTGCGGCAAAGCTCTCATGGCCTGCCAGGAAGGCGAAGCACTTGGTGCCTTCGCTCAGCAGCATGGCTCCAAGATTGCCGTGGCCAATACCGACCTTGCGCTGATCTGCTACGGAACCGGGAATGCAGAAGGTCTGGAGGCCTTCGCCTATGCACTCGGAAGCTTCGGCGGCAGTCTTTACGTTTTTCTTTACGGCGATAGCCGCGCCAAGGGTATATGCCCATACGGCGTTCTCAAAAGCGATGGGCTGTATGCCCAGCACTATGCCGCGCACGTCTATCCCCTTGGACTTGAGCAGCTCGTCCGCCTCCTCAAGTGATTTGAGGCCATACTGCGCCAGTACGGGGTTGATCTGATCTATTCTTCTTTCGTAACCTTCAAAAGTTGCCATTATCGCGCCCTCCTTATTCCTTGCGGGGGTCGATCACCTTAGCGGCCTCAGCAAAGCGGCCGTAGGTGCCGATGTTCTTCTCGTATGCTTCCTTGGGGTCCATGCCCTTCTTGATGGCTTCCATCATCTTGCCAAGGTGTACAAACTTATAGCCGATGATCTGGTCATCCTCGTCCAGAGCTATGCCAAGTACGTAACCTTCCGCCATCTCCAGATAGCGGGGACCCTTCTTCAGGGTGCCGTACATGGTGCCTACCTGGCTGCGGAGGCCCTTGCCCAGATCCTCAAGACCGGCACCAATTGCCAGGCCGTCATCGGAGAAGGCGCTCTGACTGCGGCCATATACAATCTGAAGGAACAGTTCCCTCATAGCGGTGTTTATAGCATCACATACCAGGTCGGTGTTCAGCGCCTCCAGAATGGTCTTGCCGGGGAGTATCTCTGCTGCCATAGCGGCACTGTGGGTCATGCCGGAGCAGCCGATGGTCTCCACCAATGCTTCCTGAATGACGCCGCCCTTTATGTTGAGGGAAAGCTTGCAGGCTCCCTGCTGAGGCGCGCACCAGCCCACACCGTGGGTGAAGCCGCTTATGTCTTTAATCTCCTTAGCCTTGACCCATTTGCCCTCTTCGGGTATGGGGGCAGGATCATGCTTTGCGCCCTTTGCAACGCAATACATCTCTTCCACTTCGCGTGAATACTGCATGAAATATCCTCCTTGAATATTAGCTGCCCGATGAGTTGATACACCGGGTCATTCTTTCCTGATTATGATTTTATCACGGAGCGCGATGCCATTACAAGCCGAACGGCAAAAAACGCCCGATAATTATTAGGCTCCCCTAAACTTCCCGCAATAACCTGTCTTAATATCACAGCACATAGCACAGGGGTATAACGAGGAATATGGCGGGTACAAAGTCCATCACCTTTATCTTCGTAACGCCTATCATATTCAAGCCCAGTGCGAATATCAGCATACTCCCCACGCAGGTCATCTCCGCCACCACGGCGTCTGTCAGCACGGGCGCAAGCAGCCCCGCGAGCAGCGTTATGGCTCCCTGGTATACGAACACGCTGACAGCCGACAGGCCGACTCCTATCCCAAGGCTTGCGGTAAGAACTATGGCGGAAATGCCGTCCAGAAGCGACTTTGTAAAGAGCATATCGTGACTGCCGGTGAGGCCGCTTTGCAGGCTGCCTACCACCGCCATCGCGCCTACGCAGTATATGAGGCTGGCGGTAACGAAGCCTGCGGAAAGGCCGCTTCCACCCCTTGCGAGCTTTTCCTCGAGGAGCCTGCCCAAGCGCTCCATTCCGCCGTTTAGGTCAAGCGCCGTTCCTATGGCGCCGCCCGCCGCCATGGCGATTATCATGGCGATGGTCTTTTCCCCCTCCAGCGCGCCGGATACGCCTATATAAATGACGCAGAGCCCTATGCCCTTCATCACCGCGTCCGTCACCCTATCCGGTATGCCTCGCCTGAGAAGCAGCCCCACAGCGCAGCCCAATATTATGGCTCCGGCATTTACTATGGTTCCCAGCATATTCTTCTCCTTTATTTAAGCAAAATCACTTTTATCATACCGATTGATTATACCAATAGTCGGAACAAATTAAAATGACAAAGTTGCGGCTTTTTGCTGATATAATTACTGGTATAATTAACAAATGCCGCGATTGATATAGCGGCGCCCATCATGCTATAATTTATATGTAATATGTTGTCGATTCGGGGAGCTTAAATATATATGTCAAGACGCCGTTTTAAACGAGCAAAGCGCAGAAGGCGCAGGCGCAGCCTCAGCGCCTCGGTATGGGGCCCCATACTCAAGCTTTTAGCAGTAATACTGGTCTTTTTGGCGTTGCTTTACGCTATATTTTATGTGGTCATACCCAAGGCGGCAGACTTCATGGGCTGGGATTACAGACCCCCATTTGCCCCCGAGCCTACCCCCGCCCCTACGCCAATACCCACGCCTACCCCCAACCCAATGAGTCTGTACGACTTCACCGGCAGCTCTCAGGAGCTGGTTTTTGACGGCTCATCGAGCTATAAGTGGTTTACCGACCCATACTTTTACAACGAAAAGATGGTAATCTCCGCGGGCAAGCTGGATTCCTCCGGCAAAAACGTGGTGTTCAGGGACATGTTCTTCTTCCACCCAAGCACCCGCATAAGCGAAAAGATTAACCTTACGCCCCAGAACGACCACTTCCTGTTCCCCAAATTCAACGATAAGTGGCTGGTATACCTGGACGGGAGTCTGACCGGCGGCGGCGCCATCATGGCGGTCGACCTTACCTCCTCCCCTCTCAGGGCAGTAAAGGTCAAGGACATATACTCCGGTCAGCCTGAGCCCTTCCTGTCGGGCAATTATGTGGCCTTCACCGACCGCACCGGCACCAATAAGGACAAGCTGTTCGTATACGACCTGACCACCATGGAATCCACCGTAGTGGCCATGTTCTCGAGCTCGGTATATGGCCAGAGCAAGCCCTTTTTGTCAAATGACACGCTGATATGGGCGGATTCCGCCACCTCCGACGGCAACTCGGACACCAGCGTGATACGCTACATAAACCTCAATGAATCCTCAATAAAGTCTATCAAGCCCGGCACCTTCGTGCATGACCCGGAGTACAACGGCAGATACATCGCCTGGCTTACCGAGCTTCACGGCCGGGACACGGCCCTCTATGCGGCGGACGGTCTCTCCGGCACACCCACTGAGGTGGACCGCTGTGTGGTCGAGTTCGGGCTGGGCAGCCATTTTATAGCCTATTCCCGCACCAATACCGACACGGATTCCAGCAGCATATTGGTATTTTCCTTTGCGGAGGGCAAGATATACCGGGTAACTCAGGAGTATGAATCCGCGTTGCTGCTGGGCGTGTCCGATGACTATGTGGTCTGGATGGACGTCACCTCCCGCGAGCGTGACATAGTAAAATTCACTAAAATACCCTGATAATAAGATCCAAGGAGCATAATATGGCAAAAGCGAAGGGCAGCGTATTTTTCTGCGGGGAATGCGGCTACGAAAGCACCAAGTGGCTGGGTAAATGCCCCGCCTGCGGCAGCTGGAACACCATGTTGGAGCAAAAGAAGGTATCCTCCGTTCCCTCCATAAACAACCTCACCTACGCCCACGCCATACCCTTAGCCGATGTCACCACTACCGCCTCCGGGCGGGTATCCTCGGGCATAGGGGAGCTTGACAGGGTCCTCGGCGGCGGCATAGTGCCCGGCAGCGTCACCCTTTTGGGCGGCGATCCCGGCATAGGCAAGTCTACCCTCCTCATGCAGACAGCCGCAGAGCTTACGAAGCAGGGCACAGTATTATACGTCACCGGCGAGGAATCCGCTTCCCAGCTAAAGCTTCGGGCGGAGCGTCTCGGCGTAGGCGGAGATATGCTCATACTTGCCGAAAACGACCTTTCCGCCATCGAGAGCGAGGTAGACCGGGTAAAGCCCGCCTACGTAATGATAGACAGCATACAGACTATGTACTCGGCGGACTGCTCCGGTACAAACGGCAGCATATCCCAGATACGGGAGGCCACCTCCCTCATCACCCGCATGGCAAAGCGCACCGGCGCGGCCACGTTTATAGTGGGCCACGTTACCAAGGACGGCGCCATAGCAGGTCCCCGCATACTCGAGCATATGGTTGATACGGTGCTTTATTTTGAAGGAGACAGGCAGGATTCCTTCCGCCTGCTGCGCTCGGTAAAAAATCGATTTGGCAGCACTGACGAGATAGGCGTCTTTGAGATGCGCTCCACCGGCATGGCGGAGATATCCGACCCCTCCACGCTGTTCATAACCGGCACAGATCTTCCCGGCTGTGCAGTTACCTGCGCCATGGAAGGCACCCGCCCCATGATGGTTGAGGTGCAGGCGCTGCTTTCTACATCTCCCTTCTCCAACCCCCGCCGCATGGCTGCGGGTCTGGACAACAACCGCCTCGTGCTGCTGCTGGCAGTGCTGGAAAAGAAGGCTGGCCTGAGGTTCTACGACAAGGACGTTTACACTAACGTAGTAGGCGGCATACGTCTTGACGAGCGTGCCTGCGACCTTGCCGTAGCCATGTGTATAGCAGGTGCAGGCGCAGACATCGCCCTTCCGCCCCGTACCGCCATTCTTGGGGAGCTTTCGCTCACAGGCGAGGTACGCCCCGTAAACCGGTTGGACAAGCGCATACAGGAGTGCGCCCGGCTTGGCTTCTCCCACATAGTCGTCCCCAATAGCGACACCCTTCCCAAGGTAGACGGCCTGAATTATACCCGTGTAAAGAATATACGCGAAGCGCTGTGCATATTGGGCATTTAGCTTTTTGTAGGTTTGTCAAACATGTTGGACGGTATAGCAACGAAGGAAAACGTTGGGGGAGCTATACTGTAAAGGACGCATGGGACGGTTATTGGAGGCTCTTCGATACACGGCCAGCTGAGCATCGAAATCGGCAAGCGAGTAGAAGCGATGGGAATCGTAGAAGCGACGCTGATCCTCACGGTGGCTGCGCTCTACCTTTCCATTGTGACGGGGCGTATAGTGGCGAATCAGCTTGTGTCGTTCAGCCACTTTTTTGACACTCTGACCGGGGGCATGATGCCCCCGGCTAAGGATTTCTGACATTACTTAGCAACAGCGAAATACTCGTTGATGGAATCTATAACCTCGGAAATATGCTCGCTGGGCTTGGTAAAGAGAGATACCGTTACGAATATCACCAGCGATACAAACATGCTCCAAAGCCCGGCGCCGAAGCCAAGGGGAGAAACCTTCAGTATGAAAGTGAAAAGTACCATTATGGCTTCGCCTGCGACTATACTGCTTATGGCGGCAGCCTTGGTGGAGCGCTTCCAATACAAGCCTCCTACGATAGTGGGTACCAGAGCACCTACGCCGGCATTTGAAAGCGTCAATATATCGCTTAGCATAGCGGGCTTCAGCAATGCAAAGATTATGGAGATAACGCCGAATATCAGCACGCATATCTTAGCCACCATGTACTGCTTTGCTTCGCTTGCATTTTTGTTAATGTACTTTTTATATACGTCGGTAGATATAAGAGTACTTACAGCATGCAGCTGAGAGTCACCCGTTGACATTGCGGCAGCCAACGCGCCTGATATTATCAGCGAAGCGAACACTATGGGGGTATATTTAAGCAGCAGCTCGGGGAATATGGTATCGGCAACCGCTATATCCGGCATAAGCACGGTACCGGCAAGGCTTACAGCAGGGGTGAATATGTAAATGGATGTGAGGTAAATCGACGAAAATACCGCAGACCATTTGAGCACGCGGAGGTTCTTTCCGGCAAAGAAGCGCAGAGTTATGTGCGGGAACATCATCATGCCGAAGGTTATAACTATCCAGCGGGAAAGCCAATCCTGCATGGTGCATACGCCATTGGGACCAGGCAGCGTAAACAGCTGGGGGTTATTGGCAAATGCCGCCTCAAAGGCATCTGCAACTGACGGGAAGTTTTTGCGTATTATCCACAGGGAGCCGAATACCAGGCCTACCCACATGAACACGCCCTGCGCGGCATCGGTAATGGCGACGCCCTTCATTCCGCCCATCCATACGAGGATTATCATTACTATCATGAACACCAGCGCACCTACGGTATAGCTGAGAGTGCCTCCGCTCATAGTGGTGAATATGTAGCTGCATCCTATGGCCTGCATAGCCACATAAGGTATGGTAAACACCATGGTTATTATGGTAACGAGTATGCCAACAGTGTGGGACTGATAAATATCAGAAGCGTAATCGGCTACTGAGCAATAGTTAAACTTTTTGCCAAGGAACCAGAACCTGCGGCCCCAAACCCAGAACAGCACGCCGGGCAAAACGGTCCATAATCCGTTGACCCACCAGCCGATACCATTCTTAAATACGAATCCGCCGGCTCCCATAAAGGCGTATGCGCTATGGTATGTTGCGCTGAACGTCAGGGTAAGCAAGAATATGCCAAGTCCACCGCCGGTGGCAAAGTCCTTAATATTCTTTTGGTCCTTTTTCCATGCGTAGTAGGCAATGGCTAAGAGCGCCAGTACATATACTATGAGAATTATCATACCGGTATTCATTGCATTTACCTCCCCAGATCAGGGCGTTTGCCCGGTTTTATAGCGGGATCGTATTTGGAACAATCCCATGCCTTAAGGCGGATTGCCGCCACAAGAAAGTCTATTATCATTACTACATACCAGAATTCAAGCCACAAAAACAGGGTAGGCCAGCCCCAAGTAAGGGGATGTACCGTGCAAAAGTCGTTTATGACAGGAAGTATTGGCGGATTTACCATAAGCACGCTTACGACTAATACTATATAAAACCACAGTGTGCCTTTATCATGGGTTTTTTTCATGATACAAAACTCCTTTTCTTTAAAATTGTATTGCCGATTTCTTATTTCTGCAGACTGCGGATTACTTCTACGAGATTGTTTACCAGGTGGTCGTGATAAATGCGGCCTTTCTCAGCATCTGACTTTGTAGGTTCACCGGTAGTGCCGCCCGCTATTTCAGCATTTTTGAGGGCGTGCTCATAGGAGCTGGGAACATAGCAAAGTGTGTCGTGGGTATAGCATGGGTCTACAGAATATAAGTGCTGCTCCTTTATGGGATTATCCTGCGCTTTTTCAAGATGCACATACTCCGGGAACTTATAGAGCATATGAGAAGTCTCTACTTCTTCAGCGTGGCCAACCGGTCCGAAACCCAGTTCATGAACGATATCCTTGGACATATAAGCGGGGTCGAATATCTTCACGGTAACACCCAGCTCGCGCTGTGCTCTTTCAGCGGCAATCTGCATCCAAACTACGTTAACTATGCGATGACCGTTGATAAGTATGATTTTATCGAGTCCGTGTGCCTTCAATGATGCCATTATATCATATGTGAGGTCTATGAGAGACTCGGGGCGTATGGTTATTGTGCCGGGGCGTACCATATGATGAGGACTCCAGCCAAACCACAGTGGGGGGGTAACGAGAACGTTTGTCTTTTCTGCCGCACATTCCGCCAGGGTTATTGCCACGTAAGAGTCCGTACCTACGGGGAGATGCGTACTGTGCTGCTCAACGCTGCCAATGGGTACTATGGCTACACCATTTGCTTCATCGATGGCTTCTTTTACTTCGGGCCAGCTTTTTGTTTGGATCCAACAACTCATGTAAAAACAATTCCTCCCTTCGATGATAAAAAAATGACAGGACAGATAAGCAGTCCTTGTCATCATGTTAGCGTACCACATCCGTTTTTTCTGTGCTCTACAGCACGTTTTTAGCTGTCATATTGAAAAACAGCAGATTCAAATATATAATATGGCTATAAGCGAGAGGTTGGCCTGCAAACAAAAAATGTAGGAAGATGGTCTGATAATAACGCAAGATAAAACGGTGATTGAAATGACGAATCTTTTTACACAAAGGCATGTTTATGATAAATACCGCACCGAATTATGGGCGGCCTTTGCTGACGTGGGTGTAAAGGTCAGTTTCGAGAAAAAACAGCTCATCGAGCTCAGCGGAAATACTGCTGATTATGTGTATCTCATACTCGATGGTTGCGTCAAGCAATTCCTGCACTATCCCAACGGTGTGACCAGGACGATATTCCTGCTTAGGCCCGGAACCATGTTTAATGAAGTGACGCTGTTCAATAACGATACAAGTTATGTTGTAAGTCAGGCTCATACCCATGTGCAGCTTGCAAAGATTGCGGCAGACAAATTCAATGGGATATTGAACGCCAAACCGTCATTATATGAGAGCGTATCGTATATGCTTGCATATAAGCTGCGCATCGCCATGGCTCAGATATATGACCTTTCCTTTAGCAGTACAGAGCAGCGTTTCCGGAATCTGCTTTGCAGATTATGCGTGCAGATAGGCAGGGAAACGCCTGAAGGAATACTCTTACCGTATATATTCACGCATGACGACTTTGCTCAGATGATATCTGCTGGCAGAAGCAGCATAAGCCGTATAATAGGCCGTTTTCAAGATAAAGGGTATGTTTTCTATGAAGGAAAGTATATCGTAATAAGGCCGAATATAATCAATCTGGAAATGCTGTAGCAATGTTGTGCAATAGTGGCTTACATAATAATGCCGCCTGCAAGTTTGTCAAAAATGTATTGTAGTCCTACACCTGTGCATATTGGGCATTTAGCTTTTGGGGTTGAATTATCCCGCCAAAAATGCTATCATAATAAGACAGGCGCCCGTAGCTCACTTGGATAGAGCGTATGCCTCCGGAGCATAAGGCAGCGCGTTCGAATCGCGCCGGGCGCGCCAACATCGCCGCGAGTTTTACTCAGCTTGCGGCGATTTTTTTTACGAAGCTCAGCCTTTACCCGCCCTGCCGCCGCTTCCCGCCGCAGCGGTAAATATGCGCCTTCACAATAATAAGAAGCCCCCGACCATTTGGTAGGGGGCTTGAGACTGTCGAAAAACCCAGGGGTTGATAAGGGGCCGCAGCCCCTTATGGCTT